>ERZ795049.649-NODE-649-length-50205-cov-14.046381_pt1 | contig 50205 bp, 41 predicted proteins | sample MGYA00375133_ERZ795049 | MGnify/ENA primary metagenome ERZ795049 (study PRJEB30178, sample SAMN05720147) | activated sludge metagenome | isolation source: anaerobic digester from wastewater treatment plant | place: Japan | collected 2015-04-20 ... | reverse complement strand
TCCTTCACGAGTTTGCTGGTGATCCACGGCCCCAAGAAGCCGAGGGTTGAACCGATGGCGGCGCCAGCCAGTACATCGGTGAGGTGGTGGCTGCCGCCGACCACCCGAAGGATCGCCGTGCTCCCGGCCAGCGTCCAGCTGGCGATCGCGGTGATCTTCACCGTCTTGGAGTCGGGGTAGAAGAGCGAGCCCATCGTCTGGAGGTAGGCGGCGCTGGCAAAGGACATGAGCGTATGGCCACTGGGGAAGGAGTCGTAATCCTCACTGGTATCGGCTGGCTGTGACGGCTGGCCCACATACGGGCGTTCCCGGTCGATGGTGTGCTTGAGCAGGGTGCGCGTCCCGTAAGAGGTGAGCATCGTCGCGCCCCAGCTTGAGGCGACGGCGAGGTAATCTGAGGAGGGAGCGTCGATGAAGAGGACCGCAGGAGTGGCCAAGGAGAGGGCGCTGGTGATGTCCCCCGCGATATCGAGATCCTTGTTGTAGGAGAAGGAGAAGAGGGGCATCGAGAGGGCGAGCACCAAGAGGATGCCCATCAGTTTCTTAGTCATCATCACCTCCCCACTCGTCCAAGGCCATCCGGATCTCAGCGGAGGTGAAGCCGCTCTTTTGCAACGCGTAGCGGATGTGCTCCTCCCCGACCTTCACGATTGTATCCCGGTACGCCTGGCGGACATAGGCACTCGTCAGCTCCTCGGTGTAGAACTCGTCCAGGGCCCGTTGGGCATCGTCCCGGTTGACGCGCTTCTCGGCAAGGCGGCGTGCCATCATGGCGCGTCCCTCACTCTTTCTCTTCAGGCGCTGTTCGATGAAGAGGCGGGCGTAGCGCAGTTCACTGAGCAGCTGCTCATCCTCAAGGTCGCTGAGAACCGGGTCGATGTCATCCGGTGCGTAGTGTTTCTTCATCAGCTTCTGGACCAGTTCGAAGCGGGTGTGCTCACGCATGGCGAGGTAGATCAGCGCTTGGGCTTTGCACGCATGGCGGCCCTGGAGCTCCCTCAGCCGGTGATACTCCGCTTCACTGAGCTCTTGACCGAGGTGAAGGCCCTCCTGGATGAAGAGGTCACGACTCAACAAAAAAGGGAAAGCTCCCGTGCAAGAGATTTCGTATCCCTGCCGAGGAGCTTCCCTCTCGATTCTCGCAAAGGCCATTTAGCGCTTGGAGAACTGGAACTTGCGGCGAGCGCCGGGCTGACCGTACTTCTGACGCTCGACCATCCTCGGGTCACGGGTCATGAATCCGGCGGCCCTGAGGGCCGGGCGATACGCCTCGTCATGGGCGACGAGGGCACGGGCGATGCCGTGGCGGCAGGCGCCTGCCTGACCGGAGGTCCCACCACCCTTGACGTTGATCAAGATGTCGTACTTATCGCCGGTTTCGGTGGTCACCAGCGGCTGCTTGACGATGAACTCGAGCATCGGGTTCCCGAAGTAGCTGTCCAGCGTCCTGCCATTGATCACAATCTTGCCATCTCCCTCTCTGAGGTAGACACGGGCAACGGAGGTCTTGCGCCTTCCGACGCCATGACCGAGGTTCTCAACTTTCTTTGCTTCTTTCTTTGCCATCTTCTCTTCCTACCTTAGATTTCAACCGTGATGGGCTGCTGGGCCTGCTGGCGGTGCTCACTTCCGGCATAGACCTTCATTTTGGTGAACATCTGACGACCGAGTGGTCCACGGGGCAACATCCCCTTCACCGCATGCTCCATCGGGAAGACGGGGTTGCGCTTGAGCATCTGCTCATACGAGAACTTGCGAAGTCCACCCGGGTAGCCGCTGTGGCGGTAGTACATCTTGTCGGTCCGCTTCTTGCCGGTGACGTTTGCCTTCTCTGCGTTGATGATGACCACGTAGTCACCCATATCCTGGTGGGGAGTGTAGTAACTCTTGTTCTTTCCCCTGAGGATGCGTGCTGCGGCGACGGCGACCTTGCCCAGCTCCTTTCCCTCTGCATCAATCAGATACCACTTCTTCTCGAGAGTCAGCGGTTTTACAAAAATTGTCTTCATCTACTCTTCCTGTCCTGCAAGGTGCTGCCTTGCGTGTGTTTTATCCATCCTGGTGTGGCCAGGACGTATGCTCAGGCGTGCCGTTGTCCATACCCGGTGAGTGCAGCTCTTATCGGCTGCGCTGCGCATCCCCTGAACAACAAAGAGTGCGGATCGGAGATTCCACCACCTTGATGAGCAAATCAAAGGCGGTTCCTCTCGGGGACGACGGCCAGAGCACTCCTCCCTGGGAAAGGTGGGAGGGTGACGGGCAGGATTGGTTCCTCCCCGCCGAGCTCGTGCGGCACACCGTCCGTACGATCCGGTCCTGCTGTACGGCACAGCATGGCTGTACGCTCAGAAGACCGTATGGTCAAAGGCATCCAACCCGGGCCGCAGCGGAGAAACAAGTCCCTCACCCCGCCTCTGGTCGGCATTGCCATGGTTGCAAAAAAATCTTGTCACCCCGTCGACTTCACCTGAAGTCAAAGAGGACAACGACAGGCATTGTATAACCTTCACTGCCTCCGTGTCTACCCTTGGGGCGCATCACGACTCGATCTTCTCCAGGTCGGCGAACTTTTCGACGTACGTCGCCCGCTTCCCGCCGAAGAAGTTCACCTCGATGACCTTCTCCCCGTCGGCTCGCTGTCTTGAGCTGACCACCTCCCCCTCCCCGTAGCGGTCGTTGTAGACCCTCTGGCCGACGGGAAAGAGCGGCGTGCCGGCTTTTGGGAGGTGGTGCACCGTCTTCATGGTGAAGGCCTTTGCATCCTTGCCGAAGCCCTGTTGGATGAGATTGCCGCCACCACTGCCCCACCCCACCCGGGCCCGTGGCCTCTCATCCCAGCCCCCCCAGGCTTTGGCCCCCTGCGACGGCTCCCCGATGATGGAGAGCAGCCCCGCTTCGATCTCATCCAGAAAGACGCTGGGCTCCTGGAGGGAGATCTTGCCCCAGAGCATCCGGCGCTTTGCACTGAGCAGGTAGAGCTCACGCTTTGCACGGGTGAGGGCCACGTAGAAGGTACGGCGCTCCTCCTCAAGGTCATCTTCGTGCGTTCCATTGCGACCGGGGAAGAGGCCCTGCTCCATCCCCACGACGAAGACACGGTCGAACTCCAGCCCCTTGGTGTTGTGCATGGTGATCAAGGTGACCCCGGCCTCCTCGCGCGGGTCGTGGTCGGCCAGCGTGGTCCGGTCGAGGGCCAGCTGCTCCAAGAAAGCGAGAAAGCCATCGAGGCTCTGCTCGACCTGGCCGATGGCGTTGACCAACTGAGCGAGGTTCTGGACCCGGAAGGTGCCGTTCTTCTTATCCTCACCTTCATAGTAGGCCAAGAGCCCGCTCTCGGTGAGCAGGTGGGTGGTCAGATCGACAAGCCTGCCCTCCTCGAGCAGTCGATGCGCCTCCTCAAAGGCGGTCACCAAGGGACGCACCCCATCGGCGACCTTGGGAGAGAGCGCCCCCCTCTCGCAGGCCATGGTGAGCATGGTAAGGAGGTTTCCCTCCGCCTCCCTGCCGTAGGCGAGGATCTTCTCGATGGCCGCCGGCCCGATCGACCGCGCCGGTTTGTTGATGATGCGCCGAAAACTCACCTCATCGCGGCTGTTGGAGAGGAGGTAGAGAAGAGAGAGACCGTCCTTGACCTCCTCACGGTCGAAGAACTGCAACGCGCCGACGACCTTATACGGGATGCCGAGGCGCTTGAATCCGGTCTCGAAGGCCTGCGACTGTGCGTTGGTGCGGTAGAGTACAGCGCTGTGGTCAAAGCGGCGGTCCGCTTTGAGGATCTGGGCGACGCGTTCCACCTCATCCCGCTCGTCCTGCACATAGTAGAGGGTGGGCTTGTCCCCGGTTTTCTGCTCGGTCCAGAGGCGCTTGGGGTGACGCCCTTTGTTGCGCCGGATGACCGAGTTGGCCACATCGAGGATCGCCTCGGTCGAGCGGTAGTTCTGTTCCAGCTTGATGGTCCGCGTGTTGGAGAAGTGGGAGGGGAAGCTGAGGATGTTGGCCACCTCCGCACCGCGGAAGCGATAGATCGACTGATCGTCGTCCCCGACGACACAGACGAAGGTGGAAGGCCCCACCAAGAGGCGGAGCAGGGAGAACTGGGCGGCGTTGGTGTCCTGGTACTCGTCGACGAGAATCATGGAAAAGCGCCGATGGATATAGGAGCGCACCTGCTCGCTCTGCTTCAGCAGTGTGCAGGAGCGGGAGATCAAGTCGGCGAAGTCGACGTTCCCCACCTCAGCGAGGCGCTCCTCGTAGCGGGCGAACATCGAACGGAACGAATCGTTCTGGTTGACAGCGGGGAGACGGTCGTTGGGACCGAGGCCTCGGTCCTTCATGTACGAGATTGAGTTCATCACCGGCTTGAGGTCGCTCTTCTTCTGGCTGGGGAAGCAGGAGGCGAGCAGCGAGAGTGAATCCTCGTCGTCGTAGATGGTGAAGTTCGCTTCCAGGCCGATCTCGCTGCCGAAGCGGCGGAGCAGCCAGGCGCCGAAGGAGTGGAAGGTCCGGATGACCGCTTCGTGGGCGTCGCTCCTGCCGTCGAGCATGTCGATGACGCGCTCCTTCATCTCATTGGCCGCCTTGTTGGTGAAGGTCACCGCAAGGATCTGGTATGGGGGGATCTGCAGCGTCTCGATGGCGTAGGCGATCTTGGTGGTGATGACCCGAGTCTTGCCGCTGCCGGCCCCGGCGAGCACCAAGAGGGGGCGGCTGTTCTCCAGCACCGCCTCGCGTTGCGGCCCATTGAGATGGTCGAGCAGGGTTTGGATATCAGGCATTGGCACCTCCTTCGATGACGATCGCCTCTAGGTCGAGCCCGTTGACCCGCCTGATGCCACAGCGGACGACCGTCCCGGCGGTGAGGCCTCGTCCCATGACGACGATGAGGCCGTCGACCTCGGGGGCCTGGCCCCAGCCGCGGCCGATGGCGAGGTCCTCGCCTTCGATCGGCTCCTCGATCAGGACATCCATCTCTGTTCCCACAAAGCGGGCGAGGCGGGCCTCCGTGATGGGTCTCTGTACTCTCTCTAGGGCCTTCTGTCGTCGTGTTGCTTCAATCACCGCCTTTTTGTGCTGTGCCTCACCCCGCAGCGTTGCGGCGCGGGTCCCCTCCTCACGGCTATAGATGAAGGAGCCGACCCAGTCCAGCTCAGCGCGTTTGAGAAAATCGATGACCTCGGCGAAGGAGGCGTCATCCTCTCCCGGGTAGCCCAAGAGGATCGTTGAACGGATCACGGCATCGGGGATCTCGGCCCTGATGGAGGCGATGAGGGCGAGATGGCGCTCGGCGCTGCCCACCCGCCCCATGCTGCGCAGGATGGCGGTATTGGCATGCTGGAAGGGGATGTCGAAGTATGGCAGGACCTTTGGATTCTTTTTGATGAAGGCCGGCAGCTCGGAGGGGAAGGCGTCGGGGTGGATGTAGAGCAGGCGAATCTTGAAGTCGCCCTCGATGGCCACAAGAGAAGCGAGCAACTCCATGAAGCGGCTCACCCCTCCCTCCCGGTCGGTACCGTAGGCGGCAAGGTCTTGGGCGATGAGGTTGATCTCCTTGATCCCCGACTCCACGAGATCCTTCGCCTCGGCGATGATCTGCTCCATGGGACGGCTGCGCAGACTGCCGCGGATCAGGGGGATGGCGCAGTAGGAGCAGCGATGGTTGCACCCCTCGCTGATCTTCAGGTAGGCGCTGCCGGGGTAGTTGAAGAGTTCGTTCCGTTCCCACACATCGTCAGCGACATCCCCATAGGCGGGGGTGGAGACGACGCGCTCTCCCGCAAAGACGTGATCCACCACCTCCCTGATCTGGGAGAGGTCACGGTTGCCGAAGATCGCCGATGCTTCGGTGAGCTCAGATGCCAGTTCGTCCCGATACCGCTCGGCCATACAGCCGCTGAGGATGATCTTCGCCGTGGGGTTGGCATCGTGGAGGGAAAAGAACGCCTCCACCGACTCCTCCCTCGCCGACTGGATGAAGCCACAGCTGTTCACGAGGATCAAATCGGCCTCGCCGGCGTCCTCGGTGAGGACAAACGTATCGCCGAGGCAGGCGACCATGACCTCGGCATCGACTTGGTTTTTCGAACACCCCAGATTTTCCACATATACGCGTTTCATGCCTTCATCACCCCCGACTTGATTGGCAGGATACCATAAACGCGCTCCTCCTTCCTACCTCCCCCTCCACTTTGGGCAATGAGGCCTATGTATTTGTAATAAAACCTCTTGCCTTTCAACTCATTGGATATCTTCTGCATAATTTTCGAAATTCTTGCATAAAGTGCAATCTTGGTATAGTATCAAAAAATGCTGTAAGCGTACCGGCGTACCATTTGTCTTATCCATGCCGCCATGTGCTTTGTAGAGGAACTGAATGACCAAATATATCATCAACCGGCTTTTAGGGATCATCCCAACCCTGCTGATCATCATCACCTTGAGCTTCTTCATCGTCAGAATCGCTCCTGGCGGTCCCTTTGCCACCGAGCGCAATATGCCTGAGGTGATCAAGCGCAACATCGAAGCGAAATACCACCTCGACGAGCCACTCCTCAAGCAGTACGGGCGCTATATGTTCGACGTCCTGCGCGGCGACCTCGGTCCTTCCTTCAAGTACAAGGACTACGATGTCAACTACCTGATCTTCACCAGCCTCCCCAAATCAATCGTACTGGGGCTGTGGGCGATGGCCATCGCCCTCACCTTCGGCATGTCGGCCGGCATCATAGCGGCGGTGAAGCAGAACTCCTGGATCGACTACCTCAGTATGGGGGTGGCGGTCATCGGCATCTCCATCCCGCTCTTCGTCATCGCCCCGGTGCTCCAGCTCTTCTTCGCCATGAAGCACAAGTGGCTTCCGACCAGCGGATGGTACACCACCGGCGAGGGGTGGAAGTCGGTGATCCTGCCTGCCGTCTCGCTCTCCTTCGCCTACTTCGCCGATATCGCCCGCTTGACGCGCTCCTCGATGCTGGAGACGCTGCGCAGCGACTACATCCGCACCGCCAAGGCCAAGGGGATGAAGAGCTCGACCATCATCTTCAAGCATGCGATGAAGGGGGCGATGTTGCCGGTGGTCAGCTACCTCGGACCGGCCTTCGCCGGCATCATCACCGGCTCGATCGTCGTCGAGCAGATCTTCCGGGTCCCCGGCCTCGGCAAGTTCTTCGTACAGAGCTCGTTCAACCGCGACTACACCCTCATCGTCGGTGTCGTCATCGTCTATTCGGTCATTCTGATCATCATGAACTTCATCGTTGATTTGATCTACGCACAGCTTGACCCCCGTATCACGTACAAGTAGGAGCAGACGATGAACCTCACCCTTAAAAAGCATGAAGAGTCCGCAATCAATGAGTTTGACCAGGTGGTCGTCGGCAACAGTCTCACCAAGGATGCGTGGAGACGCCTGAAGAAGAACAAGATGGCGGTCATCGGCATGATCGTCGTCATTGTCTATTCGCTGCTCGCAGCCTTCGCGATGTTCCTTCCCATCTACCCATACGACCAGATCATCCTCGACCATCGACACCTCCCCCCTACCCTCACCAAGAACGCCGGCACCCTGATGATGGAGGCCCGGCTCAAGGATCTCTACTTCAAGGCGTGGAAGGGCGGCTCCCTGATCGTCACCGAACAGCAGTCGGCGAAGATCAAGACGTGGATCGCCGCCAATGAGACCAACAAGGTCTGGGACTTCTGCATCAAGGAGGGCGAGCGACAGAAGCAGGCGGGCACCTTCACCTTCAGCGCCGCCGATCAACGCACCATCGATCGCCTGCAGGAGAAGATCGACACCGAGTTCCTCATCGATGTCGACAAGATGTTCTACACCGACGGTGAGACCCACAAGAAACACAACCTGGCCAAGATGGACTGGGAGGAGATCATGGTCATCTACGCCGACCTCTTAGGCGTGGAGGCGGCCATCATCGAGGAGCAGGTCCAAGAGGAGGTGAGGACCCAGGTCCTCAACAACTACAAGGCATCCACCCCCGACCTCAGCGACGCGGAATACGCGGCGAACCTCGACCTCGAACTCCAGACCCTCGGGGAGAAGGGGATCGCCTCCATCGCCAAGACCAACCTCCTGGGTAAGATCAAGACAAGCATCACCCGAAGCGCCGAGCGCGAGTTGAAGAAGGAGATCAGCGAAGGCACGGCCAGCTTCCCCATCGACCGGAGCATCAAGATCAATGAGTTTCTGGATGCAGAGATCACGGCGACGAAGAAACACGACCGCCGCTACTATTTGGGGACCGACTACAGCGGGCGCGACATGCTCAGCCGGATCATCTACGGCGGACAGGTCTCCATCGCCATCGGCCTCATCGGCTCGCTGACCAGCGTCCTGATCGGCATCATCCTCGGCGCCATCGCCGGCTATGTGGGCGGCAAGGTCGACTTCATCCTGATGCGGATCGTCGACATCATGTACGGCCTGCCGTATATGCTGCTCGTCATCATCTTCATGGCGATCTTCGGGCGCAACATCATGAACCTCTTCGTCGCCCTCGCGATGGTCAGCTGGCTGACCGTGGCGCGCATGGTGCGGGGGCAGATCATGAGCTTGAAGAACAGCGAGTACGTCGAGGCGGCGCGGAGCATGGGCGCCTCCACCGGACGGATCATCTTCCGCCACATGGTGCCCAACTCGCTCTCCGTCATCATCGTCTACTCGACGCTGCGCGTCCCCGCCTTCATCATGCAGGAGTCCTTCCTCTCCTTCCTCGGCCTCGGTGTCCAGGCACCGTTCGCCTCATGGGGGTCGCTCGTTGGCGATGCGATCAACGGCATGACCCTCTACCCATGGAAGCTCATCTTCCCCGCCATCGCGATGACGATCTTCCTCTTTGCCATGAACTTCTTCGGCGACGGCCTGCGTGATGCCTTCGACCCGCAGTCCAAGAACCAGCTCTAGGAGGAGCACAGTGAATCTGAAACCCGATGCAAAGGTCGTTCTCGAAGTAAAGGACCTGCAGACATACTTCAAAACCGATGCCGGAATCGTCAAGGCGGTGGACGGCGTCTCATTCTTGCTCCATGAGGGAGAGACGCTGGGCATCGTGGGGGAGAGCGGCAGCGGCAAGAGCGTCACCAACCTCTCGGTGATGCGCCTGATCCCCTCCCCTCCGGGAAAGGTGGTCGGTGGCCAAGCGCTCTTCGAAGGCCAGGACATCCTCGCCCTCAGTGAGAAGGAGATGCGCAAGATCCGGGGGGCGAAGATCTCGATGATCTTCCAGGACCCGATGACCAGCCTCAACCCCTTCTTGAGGATCAGCACCCAGATGGTCGAGACGATCCGCCTGCACAACAAGGAGCTCTCCAAGGATGAGGCGCTGGAGCGCTCGATCGAGATGCTGCACCTGGTGGGAATCCCCAGCGCCGAGAAACGGGTGCGCGACTACCCCCACCAGTTCTCCGGTGGCATGCGGCAGCGGGTGATGATCGCCATGGCCCTCTCCTGCAACGCCGAGATCCTGATCGCCGACGAACCGACGACCGCCCTCGATGTGACCATCCAGGCCCAGATCCTCGAGTTGATCGCAAAGCTCTCCTCCAAGATGGGGACGGCGGTAATCCTCATCACCCACGACCTCGGGGTCGTGGCGGGGATGTGCGACCACGTCTGCGTCATGTACGCCGGCAAGATCGTCGAACGCGCCGAAACGGAAAAACTCTACGCCCACCCGGCCCATCCCTACACCGAAGGGCTCATCAAGAGCGTGCCCCGGATGGACACCACCCAGAAAGGGAAACGGCTCTTCTCCATCGAGGGACAGCCACCGAACGTCATCGACCTTCCCCCCTGCTGCCCCTTCCACCCCCGTTGCCACAAGGCCATGGAGGTCTGTCGCCACGCCTACCCTCCGCTGAGGCATCTGGGGGAAGGGCATGAAGTGAGCTGTTGGCTCTACGTCGACGAGGAGGAGCGAGTCTATGAGTGAGCAGGTGAGGAAACCCCTTTTGGAGGTCAGGGACCTGAAGCAGCACTTCCCCATCACCAGCGGTGCCATCCTGCAACGGCAGGTGGGAGCCATCCGCGCCGTCGATGGGATCAGCTTTGACGTCTACCCCGGTGAGACGCTGGGAATCGTCGGCGAGTCGGGGTGTGGCAAATCCACCACGGTGCGCTCCATCAGCCAGCTGCACAAACCGACCAGCGGTTCGGTGCTCTTCGGTGGCATCGATCTCGTCAAGGCCGACAAGCACACGATGCTCAAGGCGCGGCGTGAGATGCAGATGATCTTCCAGGATCCCTATGCATCGCTCGATCCCCGGATGACGGTACGCTCGATCATCGCTGAGCCGCTGGTGATCTACAACCGCCGCGGCCTGCTCGAGAAGCCGATGAGCAACCTCGAGATCGAACAGCGGGTCGAGGACCTCATGGAGCGCGTGGGGTTGAGCCGGCTCTTCAAGAACCGCTACCCCCATGAGTTCAGTGGGGGACAGCGCCAGCGCATCGGTATCGCCCGTGCCTTGGCCCTCAACCCGAAGATCATCCTCGCCGATGAGCCGGTCAGTGCACTGGACGTCTCGATTCAGAGCCAGATCCTCAATCTGCTCAGCGACCTGCAGAAGGAGTTCGGCCTGACCTACATCTTCATCGCCCACGACCTCGCCGTCATCCAGCACATCTCGACCAGGGTGGCCGTGATGTACCTGGGCAAGTTCGTCGAGATCAGCGATGCCGTACGCCTCTACGACAATCCACTCCACCCCTATACCACCGCCCTGCTCAGCGCAGCCCCGATCCCTGATCCCGTCGTTGAGAAGGGACGGCAACGCATCATCCTCAGCGGCGATGTCCCGTCACCGGACAAGGAGCGTTTCGGCTGTTACTTCTACGACCGCTGTCCCCGTCGGATGCCGTGGTGTTCCTGCCACATTCCCCCGATGTTCAACCATGAGGAGGGGCACCACGTCGCCTGCTGGCTCTATGACAGGGAGCGCGACTACCGGGAGGTCTCACTGGAAGAAGCACAGAAGGAAGCGTCCGCCTCACAGGTCGTGTAGCGTCACGCGGGTCTCCATATCCCGAGGCCGATCGATAAAGAGGGATAAACCGGTAGCCGCCCCGATGGTACGGGCGGCTTCCTCCACCCTGCCCCCTGAGCGCCGCTCAGCCATGATTTGGATGGAGCGCTCCCCCCCTTCGACAAGCTTGATCGAAAAGACCACCATGGCCCCTCCCCACCGGCGCTTGAAGAGGCGCGTCCCGCTCCCGCTCCCCCCTTTGACGAAGTGGGTCAGCTCCAGCCGCTCGACCTCGTCAAAGCGGTAGGAGGAACGCTTGACGAACGGACCGAACCCCCACCAGGAGGTAATGGTCCCCTCCCTCGTATCAAAGACCCAGCTGTCTCGATAAATCGCCGCGGCGAGGGAGGCGAGGAGGAGGAGAACGATGTGGATCATGGAAGTGAGGGGCACGCCTTCGGCGAGGCTGAACGACAGGCCCCAGAGTAAAAAGAGGGAGAAACAGAGGCAGGAAATCGAAAAGAACCGAGAGAGACGATAGACAGGGCCGCTCTCTTTCATCACCACTGTGTATCGCACCCGATTTCCCTCCAATACTCTCTATGCAAAAGGTGCATAAATCTGCGTTAAATATTCAAATCACGCACATACACATGCTAAGCTATTTGCGTTTTCGCTTGATTCATGGTTTAATGTATCTTATGCTAAGTTGAACGTCTACACTTAGAACTACAAGGAGATATGTCTATGAAGAAGTTTCTAGCTATCCTGCTCAGCGTACTTCTTGTCAGTGCTCTCTTTATTTCCTGCGGGAAGAAAGAAGCACCGGCAGCGCCAGCAGCCCCCACCCCCGAAGCTCCCACGGCTGTTGCAGCCCCTGCAGCCCCTGCAGCCCCTGCAGCCCCTGCAGCCCCTGCAGCCCCTGCAGCCCCGGTTGTCCCGGTTACCCCGGCGGTCAAAGAGTTGGTATTCCGCATCTCGAACGGCGCCGAACCCGAGTCACTGGACCCTGCCCTGATCCAAGGTGTTCCTGAGCACCGGATCTACGAGGCTCTCTTCGAAGGCCTCGTGGCCTACGACCCAGAGACCTCCTTTGCAGTTCCCGGTGTCGCAGAGAGCTGGACGAGCAATGATGATGGAACCCAATACACCTTCAAGCTGCGCAAGAACGCCGTCTGGAGTGATGGAGTCGCCATCACCGCCCATGACGTCGTCTACAGCTGGCTGAGGATTCTCGCCCCCGAGACTGGTGGACCGTATGCATGGTTCCCCGCCATGTTCCTCGTCGGTGCTGAGGAGTACAACAGTGGTGAGGCAGGACCCGAGGCAGTCGGCATCCGCGCCCTCGATGACTACACCTTCCAGATGGACCTCATCGGACCGCTTCCGTACGCCGTCGATGCCCTTGCCCACTACAGCTTCGCCATCGTGCCCAAGCATACCATCGAAAAGTATGGCTCCGCCTGGACCGATCCGGCCAACTTCGTCGGCAACGGCCCGTTCGTCCTGACCGAACGTATCGCCCAGACCTCGATCACCGCCTCCAAGAGCCCGACCTATTGGGACCGCGACAACGTGACCTTGGATAAGGTGATCTTCTACAGCTCGGACAGCTCGACGACCAACTTCAACATGTACCTCAACGGTGAGCTTGACTGGGCGACCAACGTACCGCCGGATCAGATCAGCGCCGCTCAGATGCGTGATGACTTCCAGGCCTCCCCGCAGCTGGCCACCTACTATTACGTCTTCCAGACCCAGAAGGCCCCGATCAACAACCCGCTCGTACGCCAGGCACTCGCCCTCGCCATCGACCGCGAGGCGCTGGTCGACGGCATCCTGAAGGCCGGACAGATCCCCGCGTGGGGCATCGTCAGCCCGATGGCCGGCTATGATGGACTTGAGTTCCCCTTCAGCAGCATGGATGAGGCAATCGCGATGGCACAGGATCTGCTCGCCAAGGCTGGCTATCCCAACGGTGCCGGGTTCCCTGTTCTGCCGATCCTCTACAACACCGATGAGGGACACAAGCAAATCGCCGAGTTCATCCAGCAGGAGTGGAAGAACAACTTGGGCATCAACGTGGTGCTTGAGAACCAGGAGTGGGGCACCTACCTCTCCAACCGGAACGCCGGCAACTTCGTGATTTCACGCGCCGGTTGGGTCGGAGACTACCAGGACCCCAATACCTTCCTCGACATGTTCATCACCGGTGCCGGTATGAACGGAGGCAGATACTCCAACGATGTCTACGACCTGTTGATCAACGAAGCAGCCCGCATGCCGGCAGGCGCAGACCGCTTCGGTGTCTTGATGACCGCAGAGGACATCATGGTCAACGAAGATCAGGCTGTCATGCCGTTGTACTACTATGTCAACCTCGGCATGATCGACCTGGACAAGTGGGGCGGCTGGTATCCCAACACGATGGATATCCACCCGCTGAAGGACATCTACCTCAAGTAGATGCACTAGGTACCATCACGACCCCCGGATCCCGGGGGTCGTTTCTTATGATGGTGGACGGATCGCCCTCCAAAGGATATAGTCTGTTACTATCAGGGGGAGGATGCGATGAGAGTCTTTGATCTGCGCAGCGATACGATCACCAAGCCGACGAAGGGGATGCGGGAGGCGATGGCTGGCGCCGAAGTCGGCGATGACGTCTATCGCGAGGACCCGACCATGACCGCGCTCGAGAATCGGGCAGCCGCCCTGACCGGCAAGGAGCGCGCCCTCTTCGTTTCCTCGGGGTGCATGGGGAACCTCATCGCCCTCTTCGTCCAAGCCGGACGGGGCAAGGAGGTGCTCACCGCCTCCTCAAGCCACATCATCGGCCATGAGATCGGCTCGATGGCCGCCATCGCCGGAACGCTTCCCATCACCATCGACGTGCCCCGGGGAATCCTCAGTGCACACGATCTGGAGGGACGGGTGAAAGGCGGCGCCTACGACGCAGCCACCACCGCCGTCATCGCGGTGGAGAACACCATCGGCGGCGTCTGCTACCCCATCGAGAACCTTAAGGGCATCCGCTCCTTCGCCGATGCCCATCATCTGAACGTCCACATGGACGGGGCGAGGATCTTCAACGCCCAGGTGGCGACCGGCATCCCCGTCAAAGAGTGGGCCTCCTGGGCCGATACCATCACCTTCTGCCTCTCCAAGGGACTGGGCGCCCCCATCGGCAGCCTGCTCTGCGGCTCAGAGGTGTTCATCAGGGAAGCGCTCACCGTGCGCAAGATGCTCGGCGGCGGCATGCGGCAGACCGGCATCCTGGCGGCCGCCGGCCTCTACGCCCTCGACCACCACATTGAGCGCCTCGCCGATGACCATCGCCACGCCCGGATGATCGCAGAGAGCCTGGAGCGGAGCGGGTGGGCCCAGGTCGACATGGAGGGGGTAGAGACCAATATCATCTTCTTCACCGTCCCCACCATGGAGACTCAGGAGGTCCTCGATCGACTCAAGGCGGTCGGCATCCTCGCCAACACCGAAGGGAGTGTAGTGCGCCTGGTGACCAATTTGGATATCAGCTTGGACGACACCCTCGCTATTTGCGCCCTCATTGAGGGCATGGAGATGACACGATGAAGACCACCATCCTCTGCTTCAGTGGAAGCGGCAACAGCTACTGGGTCGCATCCCAGCTCGCCACACAGCTGGGCGACGCCACCGTGTTGATGATCCCCTCCCTGATGGAGGCCGACTCCATCGAGCTCGGACAGCGGGTGGGAATCGTCTATCCCGCCTACAAGTTCTTCCCACCCAACCTTGCCACCTTCTTTGTCGAGACGGTGCTCTCAGAGCAGAACCTTGACGGCGTCGCCTCCCTCTTCCAGGTCTGCACCTACAACCGTGCCTGCTCCTGGGCCCTCTCCGCCATGGAGCGCACGCTCACCCAGGCGGGGTTGGCCGTAAGCTACACCGGCCGCGTGAAGATGGCCAACACCTACGTTCCGCTCTTCAAGACCCCCAGCGACGAGCGCATCGATCGCTACTACACCGAGGCAGCGAAGCAGATCGCACAGATGGCTCGCGACATCGAGGAGGGGGCCATCAAACTCGCCCCACGCGCCCCGTTTGCCAGGCTCGCCACCCGGCGCCTGATGAAGCCGATCCATCGCTCCCTGATGGACGGGGCTGCGGCATTCGCCGTCACCGATGCCTGCAACGCCTGTGGTCTTTGCCAACGCATCTGCCCGTCGGGCAACATCGAGATACGCGGGGGAAAACCGCTCTGGGACCGGGTCTGCAGCGGATGCCTCGCCTGTTACCATCGCTGTCCCGAGCAGGCGATCATCTTCAAGTCCCGGATCCGGGGTGACCACTACCCCAATGAGCGCTCCGGGTATCATGTGGAGTATCGTCCATGAACAAACCAGATTTTGACAGGATTATCGATCGAAGGGGCACCGGTTCGGTGAAATGGGACCGTGGGGCCATCACGGGCATCTGTGGCAATGGCGACGCCGAGCCGTTCTGGGTCGCCGACATGGATTGGCAGGCCCCGCCCGCCGTGTTGCAGGCGGCCCATGACCTCGCCGACCACGGCATCTACGGCTACCCACTTGCCCCTGAGCAGCGGCAAGTCTTCTGCCGGTGGGCGGAGGAACGCCACAACTTGCATTTAGATCCTGCAGAAGTAGTGGTCAGCCAGGGGGTCCTTGCCAGCCTTGCGACGCTGGTGGAGATCCTCACATCTGAAGGAGACGGCATCATCGTCCCGCTGCCCGCCTATCAACCGTTCATCAGGATCGTCACCAACTTCAAGCGGAACCTGCTCCCGTGGCCACTTGCATACGACCATCAGAACCGGCGCTTCAGCCTCGACTGGGAAGGGTTGGAATCACTGTTGCCCTCCGCCAAGGCGATGATCTTCTGCTCCCCCCACAACCCCACCGGCTTGACCTTCTCACACGACGAGCTGGTCGCCCTCTGCTCCCTCTGCGCCAAGCATCAGGTGACGGTCATCAGCGACGAGATCCACAGTGACCTCGCCTTTCGCCCCCACCACAGCCTCATCGAGGCCGCAGCGGGCACCGGGTGCGACGTCATCGTCCTGATGTCACCCTCCAAGACCTTCAACATCGCCGGCGAGCACTACTCACTCACCCTCTTCTCCAACAGCGAGATGCGGGACCTGTTCATCCGGCGGCGTGACCAGCTCTACGGAGGCTCGGTCTCCACCACGGCCATCGCCCTCGCCACGGCAGCCTACCGGGAGGGGGGACCGCACCTGGCCTTCCTCATCGACTACCTCAGGCAGCAGGCACGCTTTGTGGAGCAGTACCTCTGGGAGCGGGTCCCCTCCCTCTCCTTCATCGCCCCCCAAGCCTCCTTCATCGCCCTGATCGACTGCCGAGGGATCTACCGGCTCGTCGAGCAGGATGCGGCCCTACACAGCGAGCTCTACGACCCCGCCCTCAGCCCCAACGGCGGATTGCTCTCCCGCTTCTTCGGGCAACGAGCTTCGGTGGCGATGAACGATGGGACGTGGTTCGGCGGTGATGCGTACCGTCACTTCGTACGCTTCAACTTCGCCTCCCCTCGGCTTTGCGTCTCAGGCGCCCTCGAGCGGATGGCAAATGCCGTAGATGAGCTGCAGAAGCGCTACAGCTGACGACGCTCTTTTCGGTAGGAGAGCGGGGTCATGCCGTACGCCTCCTTGAAGAGGGCGAAGAAGCGGTGCTCGCTGGTAAAGCCGGAGAGTTGGCCCACCTCGCTGACGGTGAGTGAGCTGTAGATCAAGAGGCGGCTCGCCTCCTGGAGGCGTTGGCGAACGATCTCCTCGAGGATGGTGCGCCCCCGCTCCTTCTTGAAGCGCATCTCCAGCGCCCTGCGGCTGATGGCCGATTCTGCGGCCACCTCGGCTGCGGTGAGCCCATAGCTCGCCTCCCGCTTGATGAGGCGCAGTGCCTGGGCCACCTGGTCGTCACTGCAGTGTACATAGCGCGTCGATTCGCGCTCAATGACCACCAGCGGGGCGATCTTGCGACTTTGGAGTGCGTGTATCGTCCCGTCGAGCAGCCCGTCCAACAAGACCGCCGCCTCGTATCCGATGGTCCGGCAATCGACCTGGATCGAGGAGATCGAGGGCGTGGCCAGCTCGCAGATCAGCGTCTCGTTGTCGACCCCCAACACCATGACATCATCCGGGATGGCGATGCCCACGCGCTGGCAGGCCAGCTCGACCTTCATGGCGCTGATGTCGTTGCAACAGAAGAGTGATATTGGTTTTGGGAGGGTGGAAAGCCATGCCTCAAGCTCCTCGCTCACCTCATAGAGCTGTCTCCACCACCCCAGGCTCTCGGTGAAGGAGGCCACGCCAGCGATTGAGAGTCCCGATCCTTCCAGGAACCCCTTCAGACGTTGGCTTGCCCAGCGTACCCGGCTCACCCCGCACCACCCCCAATTCCGGCTCCCCGACTCCTTGAGGTAGCGGGCCGCGTTCACCCCGGTCTGATGATCATCGTTGGTCACCTGATTGAAGAGGCCACCGCTGGCTGAGTTGGCGATGTCGATGACGGGGATGCCGAGTGCGGCCATGCTCCTCGCGTCCTCTTCACTCTCGATGCGGGCGATGAGGCCGTCGCAGTCGGCGAGGGTCTCGCTGAAGAGCGGGCCCTGCCCCTTGAGGCGCCATTGCCCTTTGGTCCGGGCATATTCCACCACCCCGGCCGCGACGGCCATGTCGTAACTGTCTTGGAACCTGAGCTGGAGACCGATGGTGCGCATACCTCTCCTCTACGCAAAATGATAGTTGAAATGCGTAGTTTAAGCATTGCTAATGTAGCAAACTATCGTATGCTATAGCAAGGGAGGAGGCGATGCACACCAAACGAGTCACCATCAAGAGCAGCGGGGCCACCATACCGGCCATCGGCATAGGGACCTTCGGCAGCGACCACATCGAAGCGGAGGTCATGGCCCACGCGGTGAAGACCGCCCTGGACATCGGCTACCGCAACATCGACTGCGCCTCCGTCTATGGCAATGAGCGCGAGATCGGGGCGGTGCTCAAAGAGAGCACCATCGCACGGGGGGAGCTGTGGGTCACCAGCAAGGTCTGGAACGACAGCCACGGCAAGGCCAACGTCATCGGGAGCGCAAAGCGGACGCTTCTTGACCTCGGCCTCGACTATCTGGACCTCTACCTGGTCCACTGGCCCTTCCCCAACTACCATCCACCACACTGCGATGTCGACAGCCGCAGTCCCGATGCCCGCCCCTTCATCCTCGAGGAGTTCATGGATACCTGGGCCGGCATGGAAGCGTTGGTCAAGGAGGGAGTGGTGCGCCACATCGGCACCAGCAACATGACCCGGGCCAAGCTTGAGCTGGTCCTCCCCCATACCACCATCCGCCCCTCGTTCAATGAGATGGAGGTGCACCCCACCTTCCAACAACGCGACCTTGTCTCCTACATCAAGAGTGAGGGAATGATCCCCATCGGGTTCAGCCCGCTCGGCTCGCCCAACCGCCCCGAGCGTGACAAGACCGAGGCGGACCTCGTGGATATGGAGGACCCCATCATCGTCGAGATCGCCCGCGCCCACCACGTCCACCCCGCCGCGATCTGCCTCAAGTGGGCACACCAGAACGGCATCATCCCCATCCCGCTCTCCACGAAGGAGCGCAACCTGAGAAGCAACTATGAAGCGATCCACACCGATCCCCTGACCGAGGAGGAGCTGACCCGGCTCAAGGAGGTGGAGGCCAACAACCGCCTCATCAAGGGGCAGGTCTTCCTCTGGGAGGGTGCCACGGGGTGGGAGGATCTCTGGGATGAGGATGGCATCATCGCACGCTAACAATGACAGAAGGAGTGATACAATGGCAAAACGCATGATGAAGGGAGCCAAGCTTCCTGGCAACAGCACCGTGGTCTTCGGTGAATTTGAAGTTCCAACCCCCGGTCATGGGCAGGTATTGGTGAAGACCAAGTGCTCCACCATCTGCGGCAGCGACATCCGGGCGATCTACCGCGAACACCTGGGCAAAGGCCCCGAGGGGTATCAGAATGTGATCGCCGGCCACGAACCGTGCGGCATCATCGTCGAGGAGGGGCCGGGTCTGCGTCGCTTCAAGAAGGGCGACCGGGTCGTTGTCTACCACATCAGCGGCTGTGGCCTCTGCTACGACTGCCGCCAAGGGTACATGATCAGCTGTACGAGCCCGCTGAGGGCCGCATACGGCTGGCAGCGCGACGGCGGGATGGCCGAGTACATCCTCTGTGACGAGAAGGACCTGGTGTTGCTGCCCGATGAGCTGACCTATGCAGACGGGGCGCAGGTGGCCTGCGGCTTCGGCACCGTCTATGAGGCCATCGAGAAGGTCGGTGTCAGTGGAAACGACGCAGTACTGGTCGTGGGGCTGGGCCCGGTGGGGCTCGCCACCCTGATGCTCGCAAAGGCGATGGGAGCGTCCAAGCTCATCGGCATCGAGAGCCTTGATGACCGCATCGAGCTCGCCAAGCAGTTGAACTTGGTCGACCATGTCTTCAAGGCAAGCGACAAGAACGTCGAAGAGGTCCGCGCTGTCACCGGCGGCCATGGCGTCGAGCGCGCCTTCGACTGCTCGGCCAACGACAAGGGACGGGCGACAGCGATACGTGCAACACGCAAGTGGGGCAAGATCGCGTTCGTCGGCGAGGGTGGCAGCGTCACCTTCGACCCCAGCCCGGACATGCTGCACGACCAGAAGACCATCTATGGCAGTTGGGTGACCAGCATCTGGAAGATGGAGGATCTGGTCGAGCGCCTGGTGCGCTGGGGCATCCACCCCGAGGATTTAATCACCCACCGTTTCAGTCTTGATGAGGCCGACAAGGCCTACGAGTTGATGGCGAGCGGCAAGTGCGGCAAGGTGGCCGTCTGCTTCGACGAAGAGCTGCCTAGCTGAACTCCTTGTCGAACCGTGGGGGGCGCGATCCATTGGAGGACGCCCCCTCGCTGCTCTTCATGACCACGATCATCGGTTGAAAGACCGTCGTCGAGGGAAAGCCCTTGAGATCCCCCTCCATTCGTCTCGTGAGGATCTGCACAGCCATCTTGGCCATCTTCTCAAGCGGCTGGGCCACGGCATAGTGGCAAAACTGCAGCAGCGGGGCGTAGTGGAGGTAATCGAAGGAGGCGAAAGCCATCGAGTGGCGTACCTCCCGTGAGGCGTACTCCATCAGGTAGCTGGTCGCACCGATATGGACCATGTCGTTGACGATGAAGAAGGCGTCCGGACACTCCTTGAAGGAGAGGGCTTTCTCCATCAGGGTGTAGCCGCTCTTCATCGTCATCCCCCCGTGCAATACGAAGCGCTCCTCCACCGCCAGGCCATGGTGGGTCAAGGCATCGACAAAGCCCCGGTAGCGCTCAACCGAGGTATGGACGTGCGGATCACCGCCGAGGAAGCCGATGCGCCTCCTCCCCTCGCCGATGAGTCGACAGGTGACATCGTAAGCGCTTTGGCGGTTGTCGCTGATGATCACATCACGGGCCAGATCCTCAATCTTGCGGTCGAGCATCACCAAGGGGACATCAAGGTCGGCAAAGTGTGAGCCTTCGTCACTGACGGCGATGATGACCAGGCCGTCGACGTTTCGCTCCAAGAGGAAGGAGAGCTTGCGCTTCTCCTCATCCACGGAGTGCTCGGAGCTGCAGACCAAGAGTGCATACCCCTTCGGGGAGAGCAGATGTTCAAGCTGCTCGACGATCTCGGTGAAGAAGGTATTGGAGACCTCGGGCAACAAGATCCCGATGGACTTGGTCCGATTGAGTTTGAGGGAGCGGGCAACGGCATTCGGCTGGTAGTTGAGCTTCGCCACCGCTTTCTGCACTTTCTCTTCGGTCTCGGGGTTCACGACACCGAGCTTGTTGAGCACGCGACTCACCGTGGCGATGGAGACTCCAGCGAGCTTGGCTACATCTTTGATCGTCGGGGTCTCCCGCTTGGACATGGACAGACGCTCCTCTTGCCACCCCGGTGTGGTACACGATGCAGGCAGTATCCTTGTCAGGGGAGGCTCTTTCCATTTTTACATCACAATGGGGGTTTGTCAATGAATAGTGTAAACGTTTACAGGATTGCCCATGCATTGGAATCAACAATACCAAATGATGTGTGTATCTTTAGATAAAAAAATCGGAGGGCTCTGCCTCCTCACGCTCTTTTATAGCTACACCACCAATTGCTCATCGATTTGCCTGTCCTTGTTCCTCCTTATGCCGCCGTTCCTTGGAGGAGGTAGAATACCTGACCGAACATAGGATGCGGTCAACTGGAATCCATTGTTCTTGCTGTTCGGTAATGGATTGTTTGGCATCGTAGATTTTTCTTGTCTACGTTCTTTCTTTACTCTTGTACCCACCTATGACCTCATGGACTGCGTAAGACATGTCCTTCTGCAGGCACGCTATATCATTGTAGTGGGCTTGAAGACCGGCATCAATGGGAAAAGGGAGGGTATTATACTCGTTCAGTGTTCCGAATAAATCGATGTTTCTCGCAATACCTTCCAATAAACTCGGTCGTGCAAATAGATAATCACTCATTGTTACCCCTAACCTTGTACATCTACTGTGATAAGCATTCTCCCCATAGTCAACCCATATGATGGGCCGAAAACACCCAAGAATTGAGGCGTGGTACACCCATCTCACACTGTAATGGCAAAGAAAATACTGATAAACCAGTCTCCTCTTGGTGTACTCATGGGTATGGCTACGGCTTGAATACCTTCACCTTCTGTAGGTCTCGGATCAGATCCCTCCCCTCTTGGAGGCTTGCGATCTCTCCGGTCGCCCACGCCTGGATCATCAGGTTGCCCAAGGCGGTGGCTTCCGCCGGCCCTGCGTAGACCGTGAGTCCGGTCTCATCGGCAGTCCACTGGTCGAGGATCTCATTCTGGCACCCCCCACCGATGATGTAGAGGGATTCAAAACGGCTCCCGATGACCTCTTCGAGGTCGGCGATGGCCTCCTTGTACGCCCGGGCAAGGCCACGGTAGATGGCCACCATGAACTCGCCTTTGGATGCCGGGGCTGGCAGATCATGCGCCTCACACCACGCTGTGATGCGGTCGACCATCAGGTTGTCATGGGTATTGGGCTTGAGGAAGACCAGATCGTTGACGTCGATGTACCCCTGGTAGGCACTCTCGGCGACGGTCTCCTCATCAAGCTCCTTCCAAGAAATTTTCGCCCCCGTCTCATGCTCCCAATGGCGGACGCACTCCTGTTGGATCCACATCCCCATGATGTTCTTCAAGAAGCGGATGTTGCCGCTAGCGGCCACCTCATTGGTGAACCCACTCTCCATGGCGGTTTTTCCGGTCAACGGAGCAGGCAGCTCGACGCCGAGCAGCGACCACGTCCCGCTGGAGATATAGAGCGGGGTCTCCCCGTTCGCCGCCGGGACCGCAGCGACGGCACTGGCGGTGTCGTGGGCTCCGCTTGCGATGACCACCACGCTCTTGGGGGCGCCCACCTGGTGGGCGACCGCATCGGTGAGGGGGCCGAGGATTGTACCGCTGTCGACGATCTCGCCGAAGAGCGAGCGCTCAAAGCCCATGGCATCGATGATGGGCCATGCCCAGTTTCTCTTTCGGGGGTCGTAGAGCTGGGTCGTCGAAGCATGGGTACGCTCGTTCTTCATCACGCCGGTGAGCCAGTACGCCAAGAGGTCGGGCACGGCGAGGTAGCGGTGGGCGGCCGAAAGGGCCTCCCTTCGGTCACGCTGCATCGCGGCGAGCTGGTAGAGGGTATTGAACGGCTGGAAGGCGATGCCGGTCGCTTCGTAGAGCGGCTCTCTCCCTCCCAGTTTTGCACTGACCTCTTCGATCATGGAGTCGGTACGGCTGTCACGGTAGTGATAGCAGAGCGACACCAACGCACCCTTCTGATCGACAAGCACATAGTCCACCCCCCAGGTATCGATCCCGATCGACGCGATCTGGTCCCGGTATTGGTCGAAGGCCTTCTTCAACCCGACCTTGATCTCTCGAAAGAGACTCTGGATATCCCAATAGAACTCACCGAGGATCTGGTCGTTCTCCGTCACGAAGCGGTGAACGACCTCGAACTCCCGCAGATCCCCTACCAGGACCCTCCCGTTGGAGGCGCCCAAGTCGATGGCTATGTGCTTCTTCATCACCCTACTCCTTGATGCGTTCTGTGCAGTGAGTCAGCAGGTATGTCTCCGCCTCTGCATTCCACAGCCCGCCATGCTTCGCCACCAAGGTAGCCAGCTCGGCGAAGACCGGGTTCTCCTTCCCCTTCTCGGCCAGGTCGGTGAGTGCCACCAACGGGAAGTCGAGGTGGGTGTAGATCAGCTTCTTCGCACCGGGGATCTTCGGCAGGTTGTAGACCGTCTCGGCCACCGCGGAGATGCCTCCGATATGGGTCACCAATCCCGCTGGATTCAGCAAGCCCTGCTCCATCAAGGTCAGCGACTCGCGGATATCGTCGGTGTTCCCGCCGCTGGTTCCCACGATGTGGGTGGAGGCGTAGTGGACGTTGTAGAAGTTCATGCTCGCGCTGAAGTCGGTACGTTCCGGACCAGCGAAGAAGTTCAGACACCCGTCCCGGGCGAGGATCGCATCGGCCTGCTCGACGAGGGCTTTCACCGGTGCCATGACCAATACATCGTGGTACCCCACCCCACCGGTAAGATCCTTCAAGGTGGTGACCGGATCCGTGCAATCCTTGGTATTGAGGTAGGTCAGCTCGATGCCGTTCTTCTTGGCGTGCGCCACGGTATAGAGCTCGGCCGCCCGGTCGAGGCGCGCTTGGTCGATGTCGGTGACGACGATCCTGCCCGCCCTGCGGTCGGGGTTGTTGATCGCATAGTCGATGGCCGCAAGGCCCATCGGCCCCACCCCGGCGAGAATCGCCATATTGCCGCCTTCGACGATGCCCATGTGGTGCACGTAGCTGCCGTTGGTCGTATGGTACATCGCATGGTAGGTCCCCACCACACAGCTCACCGGTTCGGCGAGCGACCCGAGGAAGTACCCGTCCCCGTAGTACGGCAAGAGTGCATCGAGCTCCATCACCTCCTGGGGAATGATGACGTAGGTGGCGTTGCCGCCGATGTACTGGTAGGAGTATCCGGGGGAATCGAGGCTCCCCTTGTAGTTGAGCGCCGGCTGGATGGTGAACTTCATCCCCGCCTCAAACTTGTCCCGCCACTTCGCTCCCACCTCGACGATCTCTCCACAGAACTCATGGCCGAGCATGACCGGCTTCTTGTCCACATCCTTGGGGACGCGCTTGTGCGCCGCTCCCTGCTGCACCGCCTTGTAGTCGCTCATGCAGATCGAGTTGGTCACGACCTTCGCAAGAATCTCATCATCTTTGATCTTTGGCAGATCAAACTCCTCGAGCCTCAAGTCATTGGCCCCGTAGAGCCGTACTGCACGTGTCTTCATTGCTATTCTCCTAGTTCAACATTACCTGGCCGCCGGTCACCGGGACCGCCTGTCCAGTCTCATAGGTCTGTTCGACTATGTAGAGGATCGCCTTCATGACGTCAAGGGTATTGCACCCCCGACCCATCGGCACCTTCGATTCATAGGCCCGTCTCACATCTTCCACCGTCTTTGCCCCGCTGACCTTCCCCGCCTCCAGATACTGGACGAACAAGCCCTTCTCGGGATCTGACCAGAGCGGGCCATCGAGGAAGTTCCCCGGACAGACGGCGTTCACTTTTATATTGTCCTCGATCAACTCGAGGGCGAAGCTTTGCGTGAGCCCGATGGTGCCGAACTTCGCACCGGCGTATGCGCCGTTCTTGTTCGACCCCTCCAGCCCGCTCTTGCTCGAGATGGCGATGATGTCGCTGTAGTAGGCTCCGGAGGGGAGGTTCTGCAGCGCCATCACGGGGGAGGTGAACTTGGTGCAGATGAAGAAGCCGGTGTAGTCGACGTCGGTGACGAACTGAAAGTCCTTGAGGCTCATCGTCTTCACCGATCCACTGCGCAGCACCCCGGCGTTGGAGATGAAGAGATCCACCCCGCCGCACTCATCCACCACCGTCTCCATCATCCGGGAGACCGACGCCTCATCAGTGACATTCACCTTCACCGGCTTGGCCACCGTGATGCACGCCTCATGGTTCAGCTCATCGGCGAGTGCCGTGGCGCCCGCCTCATTCATGTCGGCGATCCAGACGAAGGCACCGTGCTCGACCAGAGAGCGGACGATCCCCTCTCCAAAGCCCTGCGCCCCACCGGTGACGACGGCGACGCAGTCGCGCACCACATCGTCGCGCGTGAAGGAGGCGGGAAGGCCGACGACCATGCTCACCCCCTCGGCGCGGACCGCCTCATCCCAGTTGGTCCCCAATCCAAACTGGATCTTCGGCTCCTCAAAGCCGATGACCGCCGGATAGAGCCGATGGGCCTTGGTGTAGTCGTCAAGCTGAGCGCTCCACCGTCCCACCGCCTCCGCGATCGAATCCCCCGCTCTCACCGAGCCGAGGTTCAAATCCACCGCCTTGCCGTCGCTGCGGCGGACGATCAAACCCTTCTTCCCGTCGAAGGTCAGACCCCGCAGCAGCGGGGCGATCTCCCTCTCCAGCTGTGTGCTGAATACGTTCATACCAACTCCTCGAATATACCGATGATCGATGGCGGGTCGCTCGGATCCATCGCCCTGCCCACCTGGGCATAGAGGGCGATCCGATCTGAGAGGCTCCGCCCTGCAAAGGGATTGTCTCTGCTGAAAAGCCCCCACCCCTCTCTGTGGCCGCCCAGCTTCTCGTGGGCCACCAGAGCCCACGCCGCATCGATGAGGTGGTGCGCCTCCTCCTCCAGGAGCTCGGGGCAGTTCATCGATTGTCGGCTGCTGTTGATGTCCACCCCGCTGATCTCCATCAAGCCGCGCTCCTGGACCAATGCCTGGAGGCGGGCCATTTGTTCTTTTGTGTTGCGCGGCGGCATATAGGTGACCGCCTTGAAGCCGATGTCAGCGACCAGGTCGAGCAGCTCCTCCAGAAACGAATCCTCGAACTGCTCGGCTTTCTTGTCCCCCGTGGGACTCTGTGCCACATCGCCGAGGTAGGCGTACGCCGCGATGGCGCCGATGCGGTTTGCGAACGCAACCGCTTCGCGCACATCGATGCACTCCTCCCGGCTCGGTTGGATGAAGAATCGATCGAGGAAACTCCCCTTATACACCCCCAAGAGGTCGTAGACGTAGTGAGGGTTCTCCGCATCGAGCAAGAGGGCCTCGATTTTGGACGAGAGCGGGATGGCGAGATTTCTCGTGAGGAAGGTCACCAACACGTCGCCCTTCCCATACTTCTCGATGGTCTGTCTCGCCATCGCATAGAGGATGTGGCGCTCGGTGACCGAGCCTCCATCGGCATACCGGGAGAGCGGCAAGACATCACGGTCAAAGTCCAGATCGAAGCCGTACTGACCGATGAGGCCCATCAGGGCCCGCACTTGGGCCCGGTTGCGCTCGTTGCGCACCGCGGTGATCGGGGCGAGGAAGGCCTTCACCTCGTCGATGTGCTGAGCGGGCACCCCATGGATGCAGATGTAGGCGATGCCCTCGCTGTCGGGGTTGTTGATCTTCCGCTTCGCAAGCGGGGTGTCGAGGAAGCTGACGCGTACCTCGAAGCCCACCGTCGTGGCGATGCCGATGAGGGCGCCCGCCTCCATCATCTCCTCTGCAGCCCCGATGGAGTCGTGGTCGACCGACCCGACGATGCCCAGGCCGGCTTTGTACGCCGCCCAGGCCGCCGCGGCCGGTTCGTAGGGACTGAACGAGTAGGTGGTGTGCACGTGGTTGTTCACCTCTTGGCTCACCGGGCGCTCAACCTTGCCCGCTCGAGAGAGCTCTCCGAGCTCCTGTGCGGCCTTGAGCCGTAGTGTGCGCGAGCTGCCATTGATCTCTCTTTCCAAGCGGGCAATCGTACTCATCTAGACCCCCTTGGCACTGGTCCGCAGGAACTCACCATCGGTGTAGTTCAGAGTGGGAACATACCCTGCGATGGGCAGGATCTGCTCATGGATGGCATCCACGACGTTCACTGCATGGGCGAAGAAGAACTGCTCCATCTCCGCGGGAGGCGTGATCCAGTTCTGCGATCCCACCACGACGATCGGACCATCGAGGAAGTCGAAGGCGAGGCGCGTCAGATTGCTGGCGACGGTGTGCAGGTAACTGCCCCGCTCGGAGCTGTCGGTGACCATGACGCAGCGCCCGGTCTTCTTGACGCTCTCGATGAGGGTCTCGTACTTGAGCGGGTTGATCCACCTCAGGTCGATGACCTCGGCCGAGACTCCGTACTGGGCCAAGAGATCGGCCGCCTTCATCCCGGTGTAGAGCGAGGGCCCGAGCGTCACCAGCGTGACGTCGGTTCCCTCCCGCTTGATGGACGGCTCCCCTTCCGGGATCTCATAGTACCCCTCGGGGACCCCCTCCTTCACAAACTGCTCGCCGATGCCGTAGAGCTTCTGGCTCTCGAAGAAGACCACCGGGTCAGTGCCGCGAAGGGCGTAGTTGAGCATCCCCTTCACATCGTAGGGGGTCGCTGGATACATCGCCTTGAGGCCGGGCACGGAGGCGACCATGCTGGTCCACTCCTGGGAGTGCTGGGCACCGTACTTGTTGCCCACCGAGACGCGGAGCACCAGCGGCATCTTCAAGACCCCGGCGCTCATCGCCTGCCACTTGGGCATCTGGTTGAAGACCTCATCACCGGCACAGCCGAGGAAGTCACAGTACATCAATTCGACCACCGCACGGCCACCGGACAAGGCGTAGCCGACACCGCTGCCGACGATGGCGCTCTCGCTGATCGGGGAGTTGAAGAAGCGTGAGGGAGGCAGGAGCTCCGTCAAGCCGCGGTAGCAGGCGAAGGCGCCGCCCCAGTCACGGTGATCCTCACCGTAGGCGATCATCGTCGGATCGATGGTGAAGCGGTGGGCCATGGCCTCGAAGACCGCGTCGCGGTACTGGTACTGGCGGGCGGTCGGGTACTCCTTGCCGTTCTCATCGTAGGCATACCGGTTTCTCTTGGCGATCTGCTGGACACGGGGGTTCTCCTCAAGGCTCTGCAGGAGCGCCGGCTTGGCGTCATCGAACTTCTCGACCGAGCCGTTTGAGAACATCACGCGCTCAATGAAGGCGCCATCGGCCATCTCACTGATGGTGCTGTCGACGGTGATCTCGAGGGTCTTGAGCATCTTCTCCTCGAGGATCGCATCAAACTCGTCGAGCTCTCCCTGGCTGACGACCTTGTTGTCCATCAAGTAGGCGCCGTAGGCGACGATGGGGTCCTGGGCCTGGAACGCTTCCATCTCTTCCTTGGTGCGGTAGGTCATCGCATCACTGGGGCTGTGGCCGCTGTAGCGGTAGGTCAGCGTATCCATGAACGCCGGGCCTTCGCCCGCGAGCAGCAACTTCTTCTTGCGTGCGGTCGCCTCGGCGACGGCCAAGGGGTTGAAGCCATCGACCCGCTCGGTGTGCATCGAGCGCTCGTTGATCCCCGCACCCACACGGGCCGGCATCTGATACCCCATCGTCTCGCCGATGGGCTGGCCACCCATGGCATAGAGGTTGTCAAAGCAGTTGAGCAGGAAGGGCGGGTAGCCGGGGTTGTCATCCCACAGCGTCTTGTACTGGTCCATCGAGGAGAGGACGAGCGCCTCATAGACCGGCCCGCGGGCCAAGGCCCCGTCACCGATGTTGGCGACGACGATGCCAGGTTTGTGGTTGATCTTCTTATAGAGCGCCGCACCGACCGCGATGGTCCCCGAGCCGCCGACGATGGCGTTGTTGGGCATCGAGCCGAACGGCTTGAAGAAGGTGTGCATCGAACCGCCGAGGCCGGCGTTGAAGCCGTTCTTCTTGGCGTAGATCTCCGCGAGCGCCCCGTAGAGGACAAAGTTCTCAGCCAGGTCGCGTACGCTCTTGCCCCCCCGGTGCTTCTCGACCACCGCATAGGTGGACCCGCCCATGTAGGAGCTCATGATCCGGATCAGCTCGTCATCGGAGAGCTGCACGATGGCGCTCAAGCACTTGGCGAGGATCTCACCGTGGCTCCGGTGGGAGCCGAAGATCTGGTCTTCGACGGAGAGGGCCAGCGCCTGACCGACGGCGGCGCTCTCCTGGCCGGCGGAGAGGTGGGCCGGTCCGAGGTGGTTGTAGGAGACGCCTTTGTACGTCCCCTCTTTCTTGATGGTGTCGAGCATCGTCTCGAACTTGCGGATCAGGAGCATGTCGTAATAGGTGCGCACCAAACGCTCCTTGCCCCAGGCCTTCAGTTCAGCCTTGATGTTCGACTCGTACTGGTTCACCGGGATCGGCGGCAGGGCGACGGTTTGTTTCTCTCTGATCGTTTTTGGATCGAATGGCAGGTTCTTTGACATATATGGCTCCTTGTCTCTTTGGTCTCTATAGGCTGTGGTCGAGCTGGAAGCACGCTTCCTTGATGAGCTCGTTGACACTCGGATGGGGGAAGACGATCTCTTTGACGTCCTTGACCCGCAGCTCCGCCTCGATGAGGGCAGCGGCCCCCCAGATGATCTCACTGGCATAGCTGCCCAGCAGGTGGATTCCCACGATCACGCCGCTCTCCTTGTTGGCGATGACCTTCACCAAGCCGCCGGCCCGCTTGCCCTCCTCGGCCAGGAAGCGGCCGCTGGCACGCATCTGCACCGTCTGGCTCATGGTGGGGATGCCCTTCGCGTTGGCCTCGCTCTCGGTCAGGCCACACCCGGCGACCTCCGGGCTGCCGTAGACCGCCCAGGGGATGGCGTCGTAACGCATCCGCATCTCTTTCGAACCGAAGATGTTCGCCACGGCGACTTCGGCCATCCGTGATGCACTGTGGGCGAGCAGGGAGCGACCGGTGACATCCCCCACCGCATAGACGGTGCTCAGGTTCGTCTGCATCCGGTCGTTGACCACCACGCCACCGCGGCCGATCTCGAGGCCGAGCGCCTCCAGGCCGGCGGTATTGGGTCTCCGTCCGACGCTGAGCAGGACCATCGGGGCCTCGATGCTCTGTCTCTCCCCCTTCTTGTCGCTGTAGATGACGCGCTCGGCGGTGATCTCCTCGACCTTGCAGCCGAGGTGGAAGTCCACATCCTTCAGCTCGCGGCGCAACAGCTTGGCGAACTCGGCGTCGGCCATCGGCAGGATCTCATCCATCATCTCGATCACGGTGACCTTGGTCCCGATCATCGAGAAGAACGAGGCGAACTCCACCCCGATGACCCCACCACCGATGACGACCAGCGAAGCGGGGGCTTCACTGAGGGCGAGGATCTCGGTGCTGGTCAGCACATGGGGGAGCGTGGCGCCGGGGATCGGGGGGACGAGGGACGACGAGCCGGTGGCGATGATCAGATAGTCACCGGCCCAGCTCTTCTCCCCCACCTGGACGGTATGGGCGTCCACCATCTTCGCATGGCCGAAGACGACATCGACCTTGGCGCTCTTCATCAGGAACTCGATGCCGCCGCGCAGCGTCTTGACCGTCTCATCCTTATGGGCGGCCGCCTGGCGGTAGTCAAAGCGCGCCCCGTCGACCACGAGGCCGAACTGGCTGCCATTGAGGGCGTGCTTGTAGAGCTTCGCCCCTCCCAAGAGACTCTTGGTGGGAATACAGCCGTGGTTGGTGCAGACTCCCCCGAGATGATCGTCCTCGATGAGCAGCACCTTCTTGCCCAGCTTCCCTGCGCGCTCAGCGGCGATGTAGCCGCCGGGCCCGCTTCCCACGACAATCAGATCATAGCGTTCCATATGCACTCCTAGAGGGCCAACAAGAGATCGATGCTCTTGATGTTTTCTTTGAGGGCACGCAAGAAGCGCGCCGCCTCAGCCCCATCGACCGCCTGGTGGTCGACGGTGAGCGAGAGGGAGATCTGGTCGACAAAGACGACGTCTCCATCCTCATCCTCGATCGGCTTGAGGGCCACGGCTCCAACACCGAGGATGGCGACCTCGGGGATGTTGATCACCGGGGTGAAGGCCTCGATGCCGAAGGAGCCGACGTTGCTGACGGTGAAGGTCGAGCCGGTCAGCTCATCCGGGGCCGCCTTGCCCTCCCGGGCCTTGGTGATGAGCACCTTCGCCTCATCACTGAGCTGTTTGAGGCTCATGCGGTCGCTGTTGCGCAACACCGGTACCAAGAGTCCCTTGGCCGTGTCGGTCGCAATGCCCAGATCAACGGCGGGGAAGCGGCGGATCGCATCACCCAAGAAGTGCGCGTTGTGGGAGGGGAACTCGACCAGTGTCTTGGCCACCGCATAGAGGACCAGGTCCCCGATGGTGATGCCGCCGAGCCCAAGCTCCGGGCGCGCTGCCTTGAACTGTGCCCTGAGGCGCTTGAGGGCCGTCGCATCGGCCCACGCGGACATGGTGAACTGACAGGTGGTGGAGATGGAGGCCATCATCCGCTCTGCGGTGATCTTGCGGATCCCCTTCAGCGGGATATCGGTGTATGCCACATCTGTGGCCACCGATGAGGCGGCTGCAGGAGCGGCCAAGTCGCGCGCAAGGACCCTCCCCCCGATACCACTGCCGGAGACGGGGGCAGAGAGTTGGCCCTGCAACGCGGCCTCACGGGCCGCCGGGCTCAACGGCTGGCCGCCGGAAGCCAGCACATCGCGCTCGATGATCCGGCCCTTGGGGCCGGTGGCACTGATGGTCGAGAGGGGGATGCCCCGCTCTAAGGCACTTGCGCGGGCACGGGGGCTCGAAAGCAACGCCTCGCCGCCGGTTGGGGCTGCCGCAGGTGCCGGTGCTTCGAAGACAGGGGGGGCGGAAGGCTCTTCGACCGGCGTTGGCGCTGCAGCCTGGGCCACCGGCACGTCAACCTGTTCGCCTGCTTCCCCGACGACGGCGATGGGGATCATCACGGGTACGTCGTCACCCTCGTTGTAGAGCAGGGCAAGGACCGTACCTGCTACGGTGGACTCCACGTCGATGGTCGACTTGTCGGTCTCGGCGGAACAGAGCACGGTGCCGACATCCACCGTGTCGCCCACCTTGACGTTCCACTCTACGATGATGCAACTCTCAACGGTGTTGCCTTGCTTTGGCATCAAGACTTGGTGTGCCATGCGTTCTCTCCTTACTCTGCGATGATGACCTCGACGCCCAGCTCCTCGAGCTGGCCGACCAGGTCTGTAGGAAATCCACTGTCCGTGACAATGGTATCAATCTCGGTGACCGGCATGATCCGGACAAACCCTCGGTTGCCGACCTTAGAGGAGTCGACACAGAGCACCCGGCGGGTGGCTTGGGCGCACATGCGCTGCACCACTTGGGCGTTCTCGACCAACCCGGTGGTCAAGCCATGCTCCACGGTGAAGCCGTCGGTGCCGAAGAAGGTGGTGGAAACGTGGTAATCCTCGATCTGGGCGATCGCCGCCGGTCCGACCAGTGCTTCCGCCTGACTGCGGTATTCGCCTCCGACGAGGGTGATGTGGAGCTGGGGATTGGCTCGCCCGTATGGCAGGAGCAATGTCGAATTGGTGACAATCTTCAACCCCCGCTTTCCGAAGAGGTAGCGGGGGATGAGGGAGCAGGTCGAACCGTTGGTGATCATGATGCAGTCGTTGTCTTTTGCCAGGGAGGCGGCCACGCGGGCGATCGCCTCTTTCTGTGCGGCATTGGCACCGTCACGGATGGCGGTCTGGGGGGCGCTTGCCACCACCACCTTGCCGTGGTGGCGTACCACCAGGCCTTTTGCATCGAGGTTACGGATGTCTGCTCGAATTGTTACGGCGGAGACTCCCAGCTCCTCGCTGAGCCGGGTGACCGGATACTCCTCACCACTTCGAAGCTTTTGGAGAATGATCTCCTCTCGAGGGGAAAGTCCCAACATCCAATTCGCTCCTGCTTTCTATTCTCTTTCGTAACGCTTTCGATTCTATTATGCTTTGCAAATATAATCAAGCTATTTCGAAAGTTTTTTTCCTTAATCCATATGGAAAACTTCACGTAGCGGTATTGAGACGGGAGAGTTGTCTTCGTTGGTCTCCATGATGTCGGCCATGTATGCCCACCAGCGTTGCACGATGGGGTTGCTCCCGAGATCCTGTGAGCCTCCCTCCCCCTGGGTGCGCTGGAAGGCGAAGAGCTTTCCGCTCTCCTCCTCCAAGAAAATGGTGTAGTCGGAGACCCCGCTCTCGGATAAGAGAGCCTTGAGCTCATCCCAAATGGCCGCATGGCGCTTCTCATACTCCTCTTCGAATCCCTTCTTCAACTGCATGACAAACCCTTGGCGCATGACATCTCCCTCTGGGCCTGGATTCTGAGCTTGCGGTTGGCTTTGGAGAGGTCCAGCAGCCGGGGCAGGAGGACCGCACAGATCAACAGCGGAATGATGACAATCGTCATGAGGGTGCCGCTGAGTTTGAGCAGGCCCATGCCAAACTTCAGATACCCCACGACCAATGAACCGACGAACTAGGAGAAGACCTCCTCCCACTTGATGATGAACTCGATGAACCGACTGTTGCAGCTCCTATCGTACCCAGCGGTCGCTGTCGTGGCCAATCTAGGCATTGGTGACCTGGGCGCGGTAGCGCTCCACTTCCCAGTTTCGGATGAATTCGATCATCTCGCCCGTCATGAACTTCGGTCCCCCGAAGCTCTCGCTGTAGACAGCGATGGCCACGGTATCAAGGAAGAGGGGAAGCGGTTTCTCACCCACCGAGAAGACGCCCAGGCCCTCCACCGCGATGATCTTGGCTGCGCTTCCATGTTCCTTTTCGAAGGCGTGGTATGATCCCATCAGATCGTCACCCACTCCCACCCACAGCGGCTTGAAGCCGGCATAGACGATATGGTCAGGGGTGAAAGAGGACGCGACCGGACCAAACGATTCGGCATTGGCCACGAAGGAGCGCACCTCCACGTTGGTCTCGAAGAGCACCTTCTGCCCAATTGCCCCTTCGAGTGCCGTGGTGATTGAATCGACGGCCAACGCATCGTACGCAACCGCCCTGAAGTCCGGTTTCCTGACCAACGCGCCTTCAATGGTGGTCATCACATGATCGTAGATCCCTTCGATGCCCTCGATCGAATCCGAGCCGACAAAAATGCCGTGGTTCTCGAGAAAGATCATCGGATAGGAGCGATCGCCCATCCGGGTGCGCACCACGCTCGCCAGGGTGAAGCCCGGCTTGACCAACTCCACCCAGAGGGCATCGGAAAAGAGGCGCTTCATCGCCTCCTCCCCCTTTTGGGCGCAGGTGATGCCGTTTACCAAGGCGGGGTGGAGGTGCACTACGTAGGGAAACGGCAGGAGGGCGTGGAGCAGCGCCTCAACCGACGGACGACTCGTTTCGCCGGGGAGGCGGCAGGCCATCATATCGGCGAGCACCTCGTCCTCCCGCGCTTCATCATCGTCGCTGTAGGTCTTGTGCCAGATGCGGTCGAGCTTCGAGAGGTCCATCCTCACGAAGCCGCCCTCATCGATGCCCCCCAGTGCATGGCCACTGGCCTTCACGTAGAGGATCCCATCCTCCTTCACCGAGGTGTTTCCTCCGCCGAGGAGGACATAGGAGGAGTCGGCGCCGTAGCGGCGGGAGATCTCGATCAAGGGATTCAGGTTCATGCGCGCTCCCTGAGCACCTGCTCTTCGTACTCGGTGACGAGGTCGATGAGGTCCCCCTCCAAGGCGCTGCCGGTACGTCGGCAGTACTCGTCCCACACATCACCGAAGGGGAGGATCGCCTGCTCTTCAGAGAGCGCCATCGCCGCCCACCCGTTACCGGACTCCTCGTACTCCATCAGCAGGTCCATCGGCTGCAGGAGGGCCCAGAGGAGCGCCTTGCGCATCGAGCGGATGCCGGTGACCCAGGCACCGATCCGGTTGATCGATGCATCGAAGAAGTCCAGGCCGATGTGCACCTGCTCCAGCTTACCGCTGCGGACCAGCTCCTCGGCCACCATCTTCACTTTGTCGTTGAAGAGCACCACATGGTCGCTGTCCCAGCGCATCGGACGGCTGATGTGCAAGAGCACTTCATCATCGAAGAGGAGGATCGAGCTGAGTTTGTCGGCGACATCCTCATCGGTATGGAAGTGCCCCATATCGATGCAGAGCATCTTGCCGGAGCGGGCGGCGTAGTTCATGTAGAACTCGTGGGAGCCGACGACGAAGGCCTCGCTGCCGATGCCGAAGAGCTTGGTCTCCAGCGCATCGCGCATCTCATAGGCGGGGTACTCGGTCTCAAAGATCTCATCCAGGCTCTCCTTGAGGATCGAGCGGTAGCCGAACTTGTCCACCGTGTAGTCCTTCGTCCCATCGGGGATCCAGGTGTCAAGGATGCAGGGAGACCCCTGCTCGCGCCCCATCCAGGCGGCGATGCGCCGGCAGCGCTTGGCGTGTTCGATCCAGAAACGGCGCACCCGCTCATCCTTGCTGGCCAGCGTGAAGCCGTCGTCGGCGAGCGGGTGGCTGAAGAAGGTGCCGTTGAAATCCAGGTGCACCCCCATCTTCTTCGCCCAGTCGACCCACCCTTGGAAGTGGCTCTCCTCGATCTGGTCGCGGTCGACGAAGGCCGGGCCGAATTCTCCATAGGAAGCATGGAGGCTGAGCCGGTGGCGCCCACCGACGAGGGAGAGGACCTTCTCCAGGTCTTGGCGTAGCTCATCGATGGTACGAGCCTTGCCGGGGTAGTTGCCGGTGACTTGGATTCCGCCGCCGCCGAGCGTGGCGTCGGGCTTCTCGAAGCCCCCCACATCGTCACCCTGCCAGCAGTGGACCGAGATGGGCACTGTCTCAAGTTGTGCAAGAACCGCCTCGACGTCAACGCCGTAGCGAGCATATCGTGATCGCGCCAGTTCAAAGGATGTCATCGTTGCCTCCTGATAGTTTCCCTCAGTATATATACAGTGTGCCATGATTTGAATAATTTACCTTGACAGAATCACCGAATTCTAGCACGATTTTATCATGAAAGAGTATATTCTGCATGGCGAGATGTTCTTCCATGAGCCCCTCTTGCCATTGAAGGTACTTCACCGCGACCCGGAGATTCCCTTCTCTCTTCACTCGCACGACTTCTATGAGCTGGTCCTCGTCGTCGGCGGCGAGGGGATGCACCTGCTCGACGATGATCGCGTCCCCATCGGGGAGGGACATGCCTTCCTCATCCGCCCGGGCCGCCGTCACGGCTACGCTGAGATTCGGGACTTGGCGCTCTACAACGTCCTCATCGGTGAACGAGCCTTGGCGCTGCACCTGCATGAACTGAAGGAAATCGCCGGTTTCAGCGAGCTCTTCTTGCAACCGGACAACGAGGTACCCCACGTGAAGCTGAACAACTATCAGCTCAGCGATGCCGTGGCGATGGTCACCGCCATCAGGCTTGAGAGCGAACGGCAGGAGCACGCCTACGGAGCCGGCGCATTGGCCTATGCAAAGCTCCTGCAGCTCATCGTCCTCCTCTGCCGTGCCTACAGCGCCCACAAGGCCAGCACCGTCATCCCCGGCCAGCGGTTGAGACAGGTCATCGCCTACATGGAGGAGCACCTCGACCGCGCGCTCTCGTTGAAGGAGCTCGCCGACCATGCGGCGATGAGCACCTCGACGTTGAACCGCCAGTTCAAGCTCTCCACCGGCTGGTCACCGGTGGACTTCCACATCCACCGTCGGATTGCCTACGCGGCCAAACTGCTCTTGACCACCGACCTCTCGATGGAGCGCATCAGCGAACAGACCGGCTTCTCCGACGCGAACTACTTCGCCCGTCAGTTCCGCACCCATATGCAGATGAGCCCTCGGGAGTACAAGCAGTTGTGGACGACGGGCAGGGGGTGACTACGCCACCACCCCTTTCTTGAGGATGATGTTGGCGTACAGGCTCGTCTCTCCGGTCGCGATGACGGCATACGCCTTTCGGCTTCGCTCATAGAAGGCGAAGCGCTCGATCATCTCGAAGCCTTTGAAGCCCGCGTCTCCCGCCTTGGCAATCTTCTCGTAGGAGTCCCAGATCGGGGTCTGGACACCGTCGCCGGCGACCTTCTCCATCAAGAAGGCGTTGGGCGCATAGGTGTCGAGCGGAAAGAGGGTCAACAGCGCCTCCAGGATCGCCTCGATGCCGTGTCCATCGAGGCGGATGACCCGATCATTGATGCTGGCTGCGGGGAAGTTGCCGTCGCCGATGACGAGTTCATCACCATGGCCCATCTCCATGATGACTTTCAACAATTCAGGGCTGAGGATCGAGGGTATGTTCTTGAGCATGACCATCTCCTTGTTATTTTGATTGCCAAATAGGCAACCATGTGCGATACTGGTAGTGTCTGTAAACGATTACATTACACATCATATACCAAGGGGGATGATATGGCAATGAAGAATGTAGGGGCTGAGAAACGCTATGCGGCTGCGCTGCCGAAGATCGGTATCCGCCCCGTCATCGACGGTCGACAACGGGGAGTGCGTGAATCGCTCGAAGAGCAAACGATGAATATGGCGAAGTCCGCCGCGAAGCTGATCAGTGAGAACGTATTCCATGGCACCGGCGAGCCGGTCGAATGTGTCATCGCCGACTCAACCATCGGCGGGGTACGACAGAGCGCCGACTGCGCCGAAAAGTTCTCCCGCGAGGGAGTGGCCATCACCCTCACCGTGACACCCTGCTGGTGCTACGGCACCGAGACCTTCGACATGGATCCGATGACCGTCAAGGCGGTCTGGGGATTCAACGGCACCGAGCGCCCCGGTGCGGTCTACCTGGCCGCGGTCCTCGCCGCCCATACCCAGAAGGGATTGCCGGCGTTCGGCATCTACGGACGGCACGTCCAGGATTCGGACGACACCACCATTCCTTCTGATGTCGCTGAGAAGATCCTCCGCTTCGCCCGCGCCGCCATCGCCGTGGCGACGATGCGTGGCAAGAGCTACCTCTCCATCGGCGGCATGGCGATGGGCATCGCCGGCTCCATCGTCGACCAGGACCTCCTGCAGAACTATCTGGGCATGCGGAGCGAAGTCGTCGACATGTGTGAGTTCGAGCGCCGCATCACCGAAGAGATCTACGATCCTGAGGAGTACAAGCGGGCCATCGCATGGGTGCGTGAAAACTGCATCCAGGCCGAGGATACCGTCAATGCCCCCGAGTCGAGGCGGAGCGCCGAGCAGCTTGAGAAGGACTGGGCGTACTGCACCAAGATGACGATGATCGGCCGCGACCTGATGATCGGAAACAAGAAGCTCGAGCAGCTCGGCTTCAAGGAGGAGGCATTGGGGCACAACGCCATCCTCTCCGGCTTCCAGGGGCAGCGTCAGTGGACCGACCACTGGCCCAACGGCGACTTCATGGAGACGATGCTGAACACGAGCTTCGACTGGAACGGCATCCGCGAACCGTACTTGATGGCAACCGAGAACGATCACCTCAACGGCCTCAGCATGCTCTTCTGCAAGCTGCTCACCAACCGTGCATCGATCTTCAGCGACGTGCGCACCTACTGGAGCCCCGAATCGGTGAAGCGGGTCACCGGCTGGCAGCCCGAGGGGCTCGCCAAGGACGGCTTCATCCACCTGATCAACAGCGGCTCCACCACCCTCGATGCCGCCGGGCAGATGAAGAATGCGCAGGGCGAGAGCGAGATGAAGCACTTCTGGCAGATCAACGAAAAGGATGTGAAGAGCACCTTGGAGAATACCCGCTTCAGCGTGGCCAACGTCGGCTACTTCCGCGGCGGCGGCTTCAGCTCCACCTTCCTCAGCGAAGGCGGCATGCCGCTGACCATGGTGCGCCTCAACGTGGTCAAGGGCATCGGACCGGTGGTCCAGCTCGCCGAAGGATGGACCTGTGATGTACCCGAGGAGGTCTTCGACATCATCAACAAGCGGACCGACCAGACCTGGCCGACGACGTGGTTCGTACCGCGCACCGACGGCAAGGACGGCCCCTTCAAGGATGTCTACTCCGTCATGGCCAACTGGGGTGCAAACCACGGGGCCCTCGGCTACGGTCACTTCGGAGCGGACCTCATCACCCTCTGCTCGATGCTCCGCATCCCGGTGAACATGCACAACGTCGCCGACGAAGACATCTTTAGGCCCAGCGCCTGGTCGATGCTCGGCATGGACAAGGAGGGTGCGGACTTCCGCGCCTGCGCCAACTTTGGTCCGCTGTACGGCGCGTACTGAGTACCGCTTACTCGCTCAATCAACGACAGGGTCAATTGGCCTTGTCGTTTTCTATTCCCACCGATCTCAGAGGGAAAGAATTGTCTTCCAGACCCCCTCATCGGTGGGGATGCCCTCCCTCAGGTTCTCCTCGCGCACCTTCAGGCGGTTCTGTCCCGGCCAACGGACCTCACTTCCCGCTTCAATCGGCTGGCTTGCATTGACCGCCGCAAGCGAAGATGCGATGCGCGCCTCGATCTCAGTGCGGTCGGGGAAGGAGGCGAGATTCACCGCAATGAAGACCTGGCTCACGTCCCGCTCCTCCTCCATCCCCCTGATGTCGGCGGTGGTGTTCCCACCGCTGAGTGCCGCTGCGACGAGATCGAGCGCGAGGGCCAAGCTGGTCCCCTTCCAAAAGCCGACCGGCAGCGGTCGTTTGCTCTCCAAAATCGACTGGGGATCGTCGGTGAGGGTGCCATCTCTGTCCCACCCTCCGGGAACGGGAAGCGGTTTGCCTTCACGCACATACCCCTCCATCTTCCCATAACTGAAGAGTGACATCGCCATGTCCACGAGGAGTATCCCCTCCGGTGAGGGGATGGCGATGACCAGGGGATTGTTGCCGATCGTGGCGTCCAAGCCGCCCCAGGCAGGCATCAACGGCATCGTATTGGTCCAGAGGATGCCGATGCACCCCGCCTCGGCGGCCATGATGCCGTAGGCGCCGGGGCGCATCCAGTGGTTCGTGTTCTTCAGGGCCACGATGCCGACAGCGTGCGCTTTTGCCAGCTCGATGGCCCGGCTCATCGCGGCATGGGCGTTGAGGTTGCCCACCCCGCTGTTGCCATCCCAGCGCTCCAGAACCCCAAAAGAGGCGCTGAGTGTCGCCTTCTTGTGCACATCGACGATACCGCGGTCAATGAAGCTGATGAGGGCGGGGAAGCGATGGGCCCCATGCGTGTAGACCCCCTCCAGGGAGGTATCGGCAAGCAAGCGGGCACAGAGCAGCGTCTCTGCCTCGCCCATCCCCCGACTTCTCAGCACTCGTTCAAACTGGAATTTCATCTCTTCATATGGCACCCTGATCATCTGCTACTCCTATCGATAGTATACAATGCGGCTACAGTCGCGGACAAAGACGACCGCTGCGGTGACCGGCTTCTCCCAGATTTTGGCGGCCGCCTCCATATAGGTGCGCAGCTGCCCCTCGTGGGCGCGCTCATCCCACCAACGGTCGCTCTTGAAGTCGACCACAAGCACGCCCGTTCCTTGGTCGACCACCAGGTCGATGGCCCCCTCCACCGCGACGGGCCGCCCTGCTGTCTCACGCTTGAGGAAGAAACCGACCTCAACGTGGCGGGGATAGGGGGCGATCTCCTGCAGATACAGCTCACTCTCGAAAAAGGAGTCGACCAGAGAGCGGCCGTCCCTCTGCAGCGTCGCCAACTCACTGGCGCTGAGGTGTCCCACAAGCGCGGGGGGGATGGGGATGCGGCCTTCACCGCCTCCCATGATGCGCTCCTCCAGCAGAAAGTGGACCAGCGTACCGAAGGCGGTGACCTGCTCCTCCCCATACCGGGCCAAGATCTCATCACTCTCCAGGAGCGGCAGGGGGAGTGCACCCTCGCCCATGCGGGCGGGATAGAGGGTGGTCACCCCCACCCTGTTCACCTGCACTTCGATCGCTTCCCGGCTTCGCTCATACCAGCGTCTATTCTCGGCGAGGCGGAGGGCAAAGGCCTCCTCCCCCTCACGCCTGCTGCCATAGAGCATCCCCTCCTTGATCGGTTCGATGGGGAGAACGCGCACGATGCCACGCTCCAGAGCGGGATTGCTGATATCGAGGCCGAGCGCTTCGGTGAGCATCAAGAGGAGGGTATCGGCATGCCCATCCTTGGTGAGCGAGCGGTTGTTGCGAGTGAAGCTGCCACTGAAGACCAGGTGGGTCTCACTGCGTGTCAACGCGACGTAGAGCAGGCGCTTCAGCTCGGCTCGTTCGCGCAGCAACTCCTCATCCTGCCCCTCCAGTTGACCGGCGTGGCGGGCCCTCATGACCTTGGTGGGGCTCTCACTGATCGGTTCATCGAGGTAGTGGGGGATGGGGACATTGGCGTAGGTGGAGATCAAGGCTTCGGTGCGCTTCGCCTTGCTGCCGGTGTTGGCGACGATGACGATCGGGAACTCAAGCCCCTTGGACTTGTGGATCGACATGAGCTGCACCCCCTCCTCCACCTCCTTGATCACCTCCAGGTCCTCGATCTTCTCATTCTGGGCCAGATGTTCGCGCAAAAAGTCAACGAACTGACTCACGCTCTTGCCCTCGCTTTGGTGAATCTGGGCGAGCCGGTGGAGGAAGGTATAGTGCTCCACGTAGACCTGATACTCCTCGCTCTTTACCAGGTGGAGGTAGTAGCCGCTCTCATAAAAGAGGGCATGGATGAGAACAGTGAGCGGGGCCGTCCCGACCAGGAGACGCAGCTCCTCGTAGAAGAGGGCGCACTCGGCGTACCGAGCTTGGTCATCCGCGCTGAGATCCGCGATGGGCGTGAAGGGCGGATGCTCCATAACGGAGACGAGGGCGCGGTCGCTGAGGTTGCAGAAGGGACTTCTGAGCACCACGGCATAGGCGAGGCGATCCTCCGGATAGAGGATGAGCTGCAGCATGGCATAGAGGTCGCCCGCCACCGATTCGAGCATCAAGGAGCGGGCCGCCTGGACACTGTACGGTATCCGCCGCTGCCTGAGCGCCTTCTCAAAGCTCAGCTGGTTGGCGGTGGTACGCATCAGGAGGGCGATCTCCCCGCTCTTGGGACGACGCGGGCCCTCGTCTGAGGGAATGAGAAAGTGGTCGGTGGTGAGCATCTCCTCCACCAAGGCGGCCACCGCGTACGCCTCACTGTCGCTGGCCTTGGCCAGCTCCTCCTCTTCACTGTCGCTCTCGGTATACGGCTTGATGAGGGCGGTCACCGAGGCTTTGATCCCCTCGGTGGCCCCTCTGGTACCGAGCTCCTCGAAGTCCGCCTCCCAGCGCTCCCCGCTGTGGGCCATGATGGAGGGGAAGATCGTGTTGAACCACTCGATCAAGGCGGGTTCACTGCGGTAGTTGGTCGCGAGGTGGAAGCTCTTGCCGCCGCTTGAGCCCAGCTCATCACCAAGCGCTTTGAAGACCGAGACATCGGCGCCGCGGAAGCGGTAGATCGACTGCTTCTCATCCCCGACGAAGAAGAGCTTGTCACGCTCGAGGTCGCAGGGGGCGGGAATGCCGTCCCCTTCTCGGTCGAGGCGCTCGGAGAGGAGATAGAGCAGATCCTTCTGCAGCTCGTTGTTGTCCTGGAACTCGTCGATCATGATGTAGCGGTAGCGCTCCTTGAAGCGCCTGCGCAGCGCCTTGTTGCGCTTGAGGATATCGACGGCGAGACTGGACACATCGGCGAAGGTGAGGATTCCGCTCTCCCGCTTCTCGGTATGGACCGCTTCGATGAAGCGGGCGGTGAAGTCGATCACGGCAGAGAGACGTTCCGGGTTGGTGAGCACCGAGAGGGCGACGCACACGTTCGTCCTCACCTCCAGGTAGGTCGGCCAACTCTCGTTGAGGATGAGGAGGTCACCCTTCTTGCCGGAGGGCTTGCGCCGGTGGCCGAACGGGGAAGCGAGGAGGGTCAGCTCCTCGTGGTATGAGGAGCAGGCGGCAAGCGAATCGAGGAGCTCTTGCGCCTCCGAGGCGACGGCGACGACCGTCGCGGTCGGATCACTGAGCGAGGCATAGCGGCCCAGGATGACCACCAGATCACCCATGAGGCGTGCATAGGCGCGCTCGACTTCGGAGAGGATGATGGGAGCTGCGCCGGCATCGACTTCTGCAGGCAGGTGGTAGTGCTGAGTGGCGAGCGGGAGCAGGACTTCGTCGATGAGGCGGTCGGGGGTGTAGAGGGTGCTGAGGATCCTCGCCCCCTCGCTCTGCGGCCAGCGGTCGAGCAGCGCCTTCGCTGCGCGGCGCACGCTCTTTTTGCTCGCCTCATCATCGATCGAGTAGTCACTCACGATGCCGTAGTGGAGGGAATCGAGCGTGACGATCGAGCTGCAGAAGCTGTCCAACGTCGAAATGGAGGTCGAACCGAAATCGGCGACTTGGGCGGCGATGGCCGGATCGTCACTGCAGGAGAGCAGCTGGCCGTGGATCCGCTTCTGCATCTCCCGTGCCGCCTTGCGCGTGAAGGTCAGCGTGAGGATCTCGTCGGCCTTCGCCTTCCCCTCCAGCACCAGGCGCAGGAAGCGGTAGCTGAGCACGGTGGTCTTGCCGCTGCCGGCCCCGGCGCTGACGACGCAGTTGTCATCACACATGACGGCGGCCATCTGATGTGCATCCAGTCTGGTGCTGCCGTGGCCAAGGAACTCTTCAAAACGCATCATGGGGTGGCATACCTCCTTCTGCAGAGGGGGCGATAGGCACACCCATCGCAGCTCTTCTGTGACGGGGTGGCCATCAGCTCACCGGCATCGACCGCCTCTGACAGCGTGGAGAGGCGCCAGGCGAGCACCTCGCGGGAGCGGGAGGCTTCCTCGCTTCCCTCGTCATCCCAGAGGCTGAAGTACTTCCCCTCCTTGACGCTATAATAGGAGGCGTTTGCGCACCACTGCCCCTCCCGCTCCTCGATGAGGCGCTGGTAGAGGGGAAGCTGGTAGCTCTTCATCCGCTCCTCGATCTTCTTCATCGGGGGCGCCCCTTTCTTGTAGTCGATGACGCCAAGGCGGCCCTTCTCCCGTTCGACGATCCGGTCGATGCGCCCATTGAGGTACAATCCGTCCTTCGTAGCGTTGAGTTCTTCCTCAAAGCCAATGGAGCGCGCTCCATCGAAGAGGCGACGCTCAGCAGCGAGGATATCGAGCATGAGGAGGCGGTGCTCGGCGATGATCCACGCCCTGATGGAGGGGGTGGGGCCCCTTTCGCCGAAGACAGCATCCATCGCCTCATCGAAGAGGGAGAGCAGCAGGGGACGGTACTCCTCATCCTTGGACCCGTCGAAGACTTCGATGCCTTTGAAGAAGCGCTGGTAGACGAGGTGCTCGACCGTCCCGATGAGGCGGTGGTCAACAAGCGAGCTCTCCCACTCCACATCGTTGATTCTCAAGAGATATCGGGCGAGGAAGGCGTAGGGACAGCGGTCGAAGAGGTCGATCTTCGTCGCCGAGAGGGAGAGGAGCTCTGTTCCGTCCCGCTCCTCCTTCAGCCTTCCCACCAGCGAGGGGTGGATGGGGTGGCGGGTGTAATCGTCCGCCCGGAATTGCAGGGTCGTTGCCATCGCGCGCTCGAACCACCTCCGTTGACTGGGCAGGGAACGAATCGGCGCGTCCCGCTCCCCCCGCCAGAGGGCAAGCTCGGTGCGGTATGGGTCAAACTCCGCCCCATCGCTCGTTTCCCGCTCGTCGAGACGCCCCTGTTCGAAGAAGGCGGCGGGCGGCAAGGTCGCCCCTTCGTACCGGCGCAGGTGACAGGAGAGGGTGACCGAACCGATGGGCAGGCACACTGAGCGCAGATGGGCCAGGGTGGTGTCCCGCTCGGTCTGCTCCCCTTCGTCGGGGAGGAAGAAGAGAGGGCGCTCGACGACCGACGCCTCCTCTTGGTCGAGGCCGATGACGAAGAGGTGGTCGCTGTTCACGGTGGCCACCTGGGGCCACGCATAGACGGCGACCCCTCCCTCCTTCATTTGGAAGACGTAGCGCTTTGAATGCAGCGTGGTGATGAGCCAGCCGAAGAGCCGACGGAAGGAAGTGGTGTGGGCAGAGGCGAGCGCCTCCTCGATTTCGGCGATGGCATCGAGGCAGAAGGAGTAGACATCCTCGCCCGCACTCCCCCGCCACTGTTCGTCGATGAAATAGGCATCCTGGAAGTGGTTGAGGGCACGACGGAGGGCGGGGGCGTTCTCCGCCTCGACGATGCCGATGATGCTCTCCTTGAAGCCCCGGTACCAGGTGACCAGCTCTCGATCGTGCAGCCGGTCGATGAACTGGTCGCCCGTGTGGACCGAACCCTCGAAGATCGACTCTTCGATGGCGCGGCGGATGAAACGGTGAGCAATCTCGGTGTCCCTCCAGGGCACCGAAGGATCGAGCAGGAGGCTCTTGAGGCTCTCCAGGCTGAAGGAGTCGTCATAGACCTCGCTGAGGCAGAGGAGGAATCGCCCGCCGGGGTAGGCGAGCGGGCTCGCCCCTTCCCGGATGGAAAGGGGGATATCGTAGTGGGCCGCCTCCTCACTGAGGGGCGGCAAGAGCGTATCGGGGCAGGCGCACCCGATGGTGATGGCATGCGTTGCCACCCCCTCTTCCAACAGCCCCCTGATGGCCCTGAGCGTTGAGCGGATCTCCTGGATGTGGTTCGGGTAGACGACAAGGGGTGTCAATGGGACCTCGGGAGTCGCCCAGAGTTCGATGTTGGCTGGCCGCCCCAGCTCCTCGACGAGGCGCTCGGAGGCGGCGATGGTATCGCTGTAGAGGATGATGTAGCGAACATCTTCGTCCCAGATGGCCGGCAGGTGGGCTCGCTCATAGCGCGGCTCATAGAGATCGTATTGGGAGAGGAAGCGCCGATACTCGCGGTAGAGCAGCACGAGGTCACCCTGCAACGCCCCGTCGAGGCGGGCGAGCAGCTCCTCATCACCCACCACGAGCTCCAGGGAGCCCAAGAGCGCGGCGATGGTGCGTTCCAAGCGACGGTAGGATTGCGGGTAGCGTGGGTTGATGAGGCGTGAGAGCGGCGGACCCTCCTCGATCAAGCGGTGGACGAAGAGCTGGCGGATCAGGGTGTTGGAGCTCTTCTTCTCGGGCGGTTGGGCCATGAAGCGGGCGCGGAAGGTGTCGAAGGAGATGGCGCGATCGCGCAGAATCGCAGCGCGCTCTGAGTGCAGGGCGTAGTCGACCAGTGCACTCCTGGCGGCGACCTCGGTGGGGAAGATGCAGACCGCCCCCGTCTCGAAGGCACTGAATACATATGCGCGCTTATCCATGGTCGTTGCAGTATACCATGTTTCAAGCTAGGATGATGAGCGATGAGACGCTCATTGTACGATATTCCCCACTGGCGCTCCCGTCTGGTGGCAAGCATGCTCTTCAGCCTCGCCTGCTGGCTGTTCTTGGGCCTGAACTTGGTGCGCATGGTCGACTCGTGGGCCCCTCCCTACCTGGTGGCGAACGTCCCCTTCTTCGCCATGGCCCTCGCCCTCTTCCTCTCCATCCGCTATATTTTGACCACCGACCCGCCCTCCTTGGTGACCGACCACCCGCAGGTTCGTACACGGCCGCTCCTCTTGGCCTTTCTCTCCTACCTGGGCGCCAACCTGCTCTTTCTCCTCATCACCGCCGTCACAGATCCCAGCAGTCTCACCGTCAACCGCGTCGCCTTGACGACGCGACTCCTCTTCATCACGGCGGCCGTGCTCATCACCCCCCTGCAGACCAGCTGCGAGGAGATCCTCTTCCGCATCATGCCGGTACGGTTTCTCCAAGGCTCGAAGCTGAAGCCCAGCACTCCCGTCGCGCTCTTCAGCGCCCTCCTCTTCGTCCTGCCCCACCTCTCCAACACGGAGGTCGCCGCCAGCGAGAGCACCCCCATCGTCCTCCTCTACTACGCCATCTTCGGTGCGGCGACCACCGCTCTCTGCCTCAAGAGCGGCGGCTTTGAGATCGCCTTGGGTGTCCATGCAGCCAACAACCTCTTTGTCGCGATCATCGCCAACTACCCAAGCTCATCCCTGCCGAGCCACCCCTTCTTTCTCTCCCTCCGTCCGACGGGGACCATCGCCGACTTGGTCCAGCTCTCCGTGAGCCTCGGTGTGGTGGCCGTGGTAACCAGAAAACGGAAAACGGCAAGACAGGTGACGCCACAACCGGACAGCACTGACCCGCCAAAGCCACCCAACGTGCTATCCGGGAGATGAAAACCCCTTTTGCACAGCTTCAGGCCACCTCTCGGTGGCCTGAAGTACTCGTATGTGAACGTCTCTGACTTAGAGAACCCGGAAGGCATCCCTGCCGGCGTACTTGGCGGTCTCGCCGAGGTAGTCCTCGATGCGAAGCAGCTGGTTGTACTTGGCAAGGCGGTCGGAGCGGCTCATCGAACCGGTCTTGATCTGTCCGGTCTCAAGGGCCACGACCAGGTCGGCGATGAAGTTGTCCTCGGTCTCACCACTGCGGTGGCTGACGACGGCGGTGTAGCCGTTGCGCTTGGCCAGATCGATGGCCTCGAAGGTCTCGGTGAGGGTGCCGATCTGGTTGACCTTGATGAGGATCGAATTGGCGACCTTCTTCTCAAGGCCCATCTTCAAGCGCTCGACGTTGGTGACGAAGAGGTCGTCGCCGACGAGCTGGACACGATCGCCGATGCGGTCGGTGAGCATCTTCCACCCTTCCCAGTCATCCTCATCCATGCCGTCCTCGATGGAGATGATCGGATAGCGGTTGGCCCAATCCTCCCAGAGGTCGACCATCTGGGCACTGGTGAGCTTCTCACCGGTGGTCCACTTGAGCGTATAGGTCTTGCTCTTGGAGTCGTAGAGCTCGCTGGCCGCCGGGTCGAGGGCGATCATGAAGTCGCCGTCACGACCGGTGGTGTAGCCGGCTTTCGTGATGGCCTCCATGATGACCTCGAGGGCCTCTTCGTTGGACTGCAGGTCGGGGGCGAAGCCACCCTCATCACCAACGCTGGTGTTGTATCCCTTGGCTTTGAGCACCGCCTTGAGGGCATGGAAGACCTCGGAGGTCCACCTGAGCCCTTCCCTGAGGTTCGGGGCGCCGATGGGCATGACCATGAACTCCTGGAAGTCGACCTTGTTGTCGCTATGTGCCCCACCGTTCAAAATATTGGCCATCGGGACGGGGAGGACGCAGCTGTGGAACGCGCCCAGGTACTTGTAGAGCGGGAGGCCCAGATACTCTGCGGAGGCCCGTGCGACCGCCATGGAGACGCCGAGGATGGCGTTGGCTCCGAGCTTTCCCTTGTTCTCGGTCCCGTCAAGGGCGATCATCGCGCGGTCGATTTCGACCTGGTCAAGAGCATCCATGCCCTCGAGCTCAGCGGCGATGATGTCATTGACGTTGCCCACTGCCTTCAGCACGCCCTTGCCACCGTAGCGGCTCTTATCCCCATCACGCAACTCAACGGCTTCGTGGACACCGGTGGAAGCACCGGAGGGGACTGCTGCACGGCCCATCGATCCATCCTCGAGGATGACATCCACCTCTACGGTGGGGTTTCCACGGGAGTCAATGATCTCTCTTGCCTCGATAAACTCAATAATGCTCATGAATATACTCCTCATTTCGTAATGCGAATCACATCGATAATAGTCGTATCTTTTGCCCCCATTGTCAACTGAGCCCTACCGCCCCACCGCTGGACACTAGCCACGGCAATGGTGCTCAGGTATACTGAGGTCATGAAAGATTCAACATCCTTTCAGTTGCCCCATCTCAGCGAAGAGCTGCTTGATTCGATCATCTTTGCCATGGAAGACCAAGTAACCTTTCACTACATCGACCTCAAGGACGGTACCGTCCTCCAGGAGGAAGAGAAATCCTACATCATGGATGAAGATGAGGATGTATCGGATGACCGCTTCCTGCCGATCCCCGATTGGACCCCCTCCGATGGCTTCCGCCTCATGGAGAAGTTCACCGCGAAGGTGAGGAACCAGAGCCTGCAGCAGCAACTGTATGAGGTGCTGCAGAGCGGCAAGGGGGTCTTCCGCAAGTTCAAGGATGTGCTCTCCCAGGAGCCGATCATCGAGCGCAAGTGGTTCAGCTTCAAGGACGAGCAGCTGAAGCGGGTCGTCGTCTCCTGGTACCGAAAGCAGGAGGGCGCCTTGGATCTCGAACACCTTCCCGAGGAGTACGAGGAGTTCTTTGAGGACATCCTCCTGGAGGACTTCACCTATGATATGTACGAAGGGCCTGCCACCGATGAGATCGATGAGATTATCCACGCCACGCTCCACGAGATGAGCGAGGGATCGGAGGAGGACAAGATCGGCTCGCTCTTGCTCACCCGACGCTTGGAGAGCGAACAGCCGGAGCACTATCTGCTCGCCCGCGCCAACGACGGGACGCTGGCCGCCATCCTCATCTACACGCCCTTGACCGAGGAGGTGGTGCAGGTCCCCTTCTTCACCGTGGCCAAGCAGTACCGCGGCATGGGGCTCTTTCGGCTGCTCTTCGACGCCTTCAGCCGCCAGATGGCCCGCTTCCACTACAAGAAGATGATCGTCAACCTCGCCGGTGAGTCGGTGGGCCTGGAGAAGTACTTCTCCCCGTACAAGGCGCGCAACGCCACCAAGCAGGTGACCCTCTCCACCGAATCGTGGAACTCGATGCACCCCAGCTTGGAAGGCGCCTTCCTCTAGGCTAAGGAGCTCGCATGCGTATTACCATCTGTGACGACAAACATGACCTGGGCAATGAAGCGGCCAAACTCGGCATCACCCTCATCAAGCAGGCGATCGAGGAGCGCGGTGAGGCGACCATCACGATGGCCACCGGCCTCAGCCAATCCTCCCTCTACACCCACCTCACCGCATCCGACCTCGACTGGTCGGCGGTGACCGTCTTCGGTCTCAACGAATACGTGGGGATCTCATCGGCCCACCCCTCATCGTTTCGCCACTACCTGCAGACCCGCTTCATCGCGAACGTCCACGACCTCAAGGCCTACCATGAGGTGCAGGGCGATGCCGCTGACCTCGACGCAGAGGTCGCCCGCCTCAATGGCCTGGTCAACGGGAGAGAGATCGACGTCGCCTTCCTCGGCATCGGGGAGAACGGGCACATCGGCTTCAACGACCCCCCGGCCAATTTCATCACCACCGATCCATACATCATCGTGGACCTCGATGAGCGCTGCAGGCGCCAACAGGTCGGAGAGGGGTGGTTTCGCACCCTCTCTGAGGTGCCGAGAAAGGCCATCACGATGTCGGTGCGCCAGATGCTGCACTCCCGCCATGTGATCTGCTCGGTGCCCGACCAACGCAAAGCCCGGGCGGTGGCGATGTGCATCTACGACCAGATCTCCCCCTACTCGCCCGCCTCGGTGCTCAGGACCAAGCACGAGTGCACCCTCTTCCTCGACCG
>ERZ795049.639-NODE-639-length-50656-cov-64.660975_pt1 | contig 50656 bp, 40 predicted proteins | sample MGYA00375133_ERZ795049 | MGnify/ENA primary metagenome ERZ795049 (study PRJEB30178, sample SAMN05720147) | activated sludge metagenome | isolation source: anaerobic digester from wastewater treatment plant | place: Japan | collected 2015-04-20 ... | reverse complement strand
TTCATGAGGCCGTTTCCCCCGGATTGGATTTTCTTTTAAAATGAATCACGCCGAACCCCGCACATCATATTGATTTTTTCCCCGTCAATCAATGAAAAAAATAGGTGAGGTTCTCTTCCATTTCGTATGGACAACTGAAGTTCAAGCGTCCGAGCACGAGACAGACGACGGTTCGGAGATAGGCGACGCGCTTGAATCCGTCAGCCCGCTTCGTCGCCGTCTTGATCTTCGAATTTAATTTCTCGATGACTCCGTTGTGCACGTCGGCTTCCCGCTTTTCCGAGCACGCGGGACAAGGGAACTCCGTCCCCTTGATGAAATCAAGCCAAAGATCGAGCCGGCCTTATTCTCTTGATATCGATGAGCTGTCAGGGCTTGATCAAGCCCAGGGCAGCCAAAACAGGGCGGGTTCCTCCATTCCGGAGTTTCCTTTCCTCTGGAAAATCACCTCGGATGTTATCACTCCCGCCCCATTCTCTTTTTACTAATTCGTCAATCTCTATAGGCATTTCAATAAAACAATACGCCTTCTAGGAGTTGCAAGCCCCCGCCCAAACTGCTATTTTACCCATAATGACAAAGCGGGGTACTTTGGGGGAGCAAACGTGAACGTCGGCTCAATCGTCCGGTACCGCAAGCGCGAATGGGTGGTGATGCCCTCGGACAACCCGGAACACATCCGCCTTCGTCCTCTGACCGGCGCAGCCGACGATTTTATCCTTGTCCATAAAGCCCTTTCGGAAACCATCGGATACTCGCTGCCGGATGAAAGAATCACCGCCGCCCGGTTCCCCTTGCCCGCGACAAATGACGTCTCCGACGCGGCCAGCGCTCATCTCCTCTGGCAAGCCGCCCGCTTGTCCCTGCGCGAGGGCGCCACCCCGTTCCGTTCCCTCGGCCGGATCTCCATCCGTCCTCGCATCTATCAATTTGTCCCCCTTCTCATGGCCCTCCGCCTCGACCCTCTCCGCCTTCTCATCGCCGACGACGTCGGCGTCGGGAAAACCATCGAAGCGCTGCTCATTGCCCGCGAGCTTGTCGACGGGGGCGAAGTCAAACGCCTTGCCGTTCTCTGCCCGCCCTACCTTTGCGATCAGTGGTACATCGAACTCACCCAAAAGTTCAACCTCGAGGCGGTCATCATCCGCTCCGGAACAATCAACCGTTTGGAGCGGGAAAAACCCGGCCCGGAAACCGTTTACCGCCATTATCCCTTCCAAGTGATCAGCATCGACTTCATTAAATCCGACCACAATCGGCATGCCTTTCTCCAGGATTGTCCCGAATTGGTCATCGTGGACGAAGCCCATGGCACAGCCCTCCCCTACGCTCATAATACAAGCCAACATCAACGCCACCGTCTCATAAATGACATCGCCTCTCGCACCGACCGTCGCCTGATTTTGCTCACGGCTACGCCGCATAGCGGCATCGAAGCCGCATTTCAATCCCTCCTCGGGCTCCTCAAGCCCGATTTCGGCGCCTGGCCGATCGGCGACCTTGGCGAAGACCAACGCGCCGAATTGGCCCGTCATTTTGTCCAGCGTACTCGAACCGACATTAAAGTGAATTGGGATGGAGAGGACTGTTTCCCGATTCGCGATCCCAAGGATGAATGTTACCCTCTTTCCCCCGCCTACCGCCGCCTCTTCGACGAGACTTACGCGTTCTGCACGAAAATTGTTCAGTCCGGCCAAACCTTGGAAAAACGACGCCAGCGTGTCCGCTTCTGGGGCGCCCTGGCCCTTCTTCGATGCGTCATGTCTTCGCCGGCGGCAGCTGTCGCAGCCATCGAAAACCGCGAATCCGCCCAGGCCGACGTCATTCCCGCATCGGACGAAGGATTGGACGATGCCGCCCTTTATCAGGGATTTGTCTTTGAATCGAGCGATGAAATCGTCGATGACTCTCCGCCGACTCCTCCGATCGAGGATTCCACCCGAACGCTCCCTCCCCCCGAAAAACGCAAGCTCCGTGATTTAGCTCGGCTCGCCCTTGAGATTTCCCGGACCGATCAAGACACGAAGCTTTCAGAATGCGCGAAGCTTGTCGCCGCGCTCCTGCGTAAAGGCGATTTCCCCATCGTCTGGTGCCGCTACATCGCCACGTCGGACTATGTGGCCGAGGGGCTTCAGAAAGCCCTCTCTAAAGAGTTTCCAGACGTCCAAGTCGCTTCCATCACCAGTTCGCTCGGCGGCGACGAAGAGCGCCGCGCCAAAATCGACGAGCTCTCCAAGGAAAGCCGGCGCGTCCTCGTGGCCACCGACTGCCTCAGCGAAGGCATCAACCTTCAGCACGTTTTTAACGCCGTCATCCATTATGACTTGCCTTGGAATCCCAACCGCCTGGAACAACGTGAAGGACGGGTGGACCGCTACGGTCAAAAGCTTTCAAAAACCGTCCGGACCATCCGCTATTTCAGCCCGGACAATCCCATTGACGGAATCGTCATCGAAGTCCTGCTGGATAAGGCCCAGCGGATCCGCAAAACGCTCGGAACGCACGTTCCCGTCCCCGATACAAGCGAAACCGTCTTCCAGGCCATTCTGAATGCTCTCTTTCTCCGTGGGCGGAATGCCGATGGCCAGCTCAAGCTGGATCTGGACGTGCCCGAAACAGTTGAGCTGCACAGGCGCTGGGATATCGACGCGGAGCGCGAAAAGATCAATCGCACGCGGTTCGCTCAGCGGGCCATGAAGCCCGAGGAAGTCCGCCGGGAGCTAGAATCGACCGATCAGGTGCTCGGCGATCCCGACGCCGTCCGGGCATTCGTTCTGGACGCCGCTCAGCGCCTGAACCTCCCGATCACGGCAGACCCGCGAAAAAAAGACATCTTTCGAGTGGCTGTCGGCCGCGAAGTCCGGGCCATTCTCCCCGAAGCCGTCAATTTCGTCCTCCCCGAGACACGAACAAATATATGGCTGATAAGCTTCGTCTCCCCCACTCCGGAAGGCGCTGATTATATCGGACGAAATCATCGCTTTGTCGCTACCCTGGCCCAATACCTGGTTGAGGAAGCATTGACCAAAGGCCCCGAAGCCAAAGCCGCCCGTTGCGGGGTCATTCAAACCCGGATGGTCGCCTGCCCGACGATTCTCGGACTCCTCCGAGCCCGGTATCTCATCAATCACCCGGATCAGCCCCCCGCTCTGGCTGAGGAAGTCCTGACGATAGGATGGGAATCGCCCTCTCCCGAACGCTCCTCGCTTCTCACGCCCGAGGCGGCGCTCGCCCTTCTCGCCAACGCCAAGCCGGACGCCAATGTCCCCCTCCCGGAGAAGCGCAGCCGCATTGATTCGGCCCTCGCCTTTTACGAAGCCCATGATAAGGAAGTCAAAACCCGATTGGATGAACGGGCGGCGGAGCTTCTCGAAAGCCATCGCCGGATCCGTCAATCTGTATCCCTCAAGATCCGGAATCTGAGCATCAGTCCCCAGATCCCGCCGGATCTTCTCGGACTCGTCGTCTATCTCCCGATGGAGAGATCATGAGCTCCTGGCCCTCCATCCGCATCGAAGGCGGGCTGTTCGGTTCCGACCTCCTTGATCAAGTCGCCTCGGGCGATCTTCCCGGGCAAAAACCAAAGGACTTCGGCCTGGAAGGGCGCCGTTCCCTGACCGATGAGATTTCCGCGGTCTTCTCCGAAGCCCGTTCCCAATGGAAAATCTTCCAGAACAGGTTCGCCCGCTTTACCGATCCCAATGACCCGGCGACGTCCATCACCCGCGACTCGTGGATCATCCCGCTCCTCAGCGCGCTTGGATTCGATCTTCGATACAACGCAAGAGCGTTTGACGTCGATGGTCGCTCCTTCGCCGTCTCTCATCGCGCCGGAGAGGCCGAAGATGCTCCCCCCATCCACATCGTCGGCGCCCGCCAGGAGCTCGGCCGCCTCGCTCCCAGCGGCCGTCCCCGCCTCGCTCCGCATTCGCTCGTCCAGGAATATTTAAACCGGACGGAAATCATCTGGGGAATCGTCACCAACGGCCTGACCTTGCGGCTTCTCCGCGATTCGACATTCATCCGCCGCCAGTCCTACCTTGAATTCGACCTGTCCTCCATGATGGAGGATCAGTTATTTTTAGATTTTTCGATCTTTTACCGGCTTCTTCACCGTTCCCGTTTTCCCCAAGGCATCGCCGACGGACCGGACTGCCTTCTCGAGAAATATCACGCATATTCCCTCGAACAGGGAGGCCGCGTAAGGGAGCGTCTCCGTGACGGAGTGGAAAAGTGCCTAGTGACATTGGCCAACGGCTTTCTCAGTCATCCAGATAATTCGGCCCTGCGCCAGAACCTTTCCGAAGGCCGGTTGACGCCGGAGCGGTTCTACCAACAGCTCCTGCGGCTTGTTTATCGCTTCCTCTTTCTCCTCGTCGCCGAGGACCGGGGATTGATCAGCCGCGACCCTCTCTACCGCGGGTATTACGGCATCGGCCGCCTGCGGCCGCTTCTGGATAAAAGAGCGTCCTTCACCGACCGCGAGCATGACGACATCTGGGAGGGATTGCGCGTCCTCTGGACGCTTTTCGGGGATGAGCGGCTCGCCCCGCTTCTCGCCCTGGCCCCTCTCAACGGAGAATTGTTCGCCCCCCTGGATATCGATGCCTGCTCCCTTTCCAATTACGTATTTCTTGAAGGATTTCAAGCCCTGGCTGAATACCGGGAAAACCCTTCAAGCCCAGCGCGCCGCGTCAATTATGCCGCCCTCGACGTCGAGGAGATGGGCTCGGTCTACGAAAGCCTGCTCGAATTCCACCCGATTTTCGAGATATCCGCCGATGGCCGGCCGAGCTTCGTCTTGAGCTTAGGTTCGGAGCGAAAAACGACCGGGTCTTATTACTCGACCCCGGAACTCGTTAATGAACTCGTCCAAAGCGCGCTCGCGCCGGTTATCGACGAGCGGCTCAAGACCGCTAATACTCTCAAAGAAAAAGAACAAGCCGTAATCTCCATTAAAGTCTGCGATCCCGCCTGCGGTTCCGGCCATTTCCTCCTCGCTGCCGCCCGTCGTCTGGGAAAAGAGCTTGCCCGCATCCGCACCAGCGAAGACGAGCCCTCTCCCGAGCGGGTCCGCGAATCCGTCCGAGAAGTCATCGCTCATTGCATCTACGGCGTGGACAAGAATCCCTTGGCCGTGGACCTCTGCCGGGTTGCCCTCTGGATCGAGGGCCACACCGAGGGGAAGCCGCTGACGTATCTCGACCACCGAATTCGCGTCGGTGACTCGCTCGTCGGTGTTTTCGACCCGGCATCACTCAAAAACGGCATTCCCGACGAAGCGTTCAAACCGTTGACCGGGGACGATAAAAGCGCCGCCCGAGAGGCCCTAAAACGAAACCGGTATGAAAAGAGCGAAGGCCTGAAGCTTTTCGGCTGGGAGTCAGGGCTCGGATTCGAGGAAATTAGAGAACGAAGCCGTAAAGTAGACGCTTTTTCGGACGATACTCCGACTGAGATCCGCAAGAAGAAGGCCGCCTTCGAAGCACGTTTGGGAGACCCGGAATACCGGACCCGAAAAAAGGCTTTTGACCTCTGGACGGCCGCGTTTTTCCAGGAATATAAGCCTGGACAGCCGGCCATCGCGTCAGCGGCCGTTGCGGACGCGTTGAGCGGACAGCCTGCTGATCCGCAGCTTGCGGCCCAAGCCGAAGTCCTTGCCTTACGCCAGGGATTCTTTCACTGGCCGATTGAATTTCCTGAAGTGTTCGCCCGGGGCGGATTTGACGTTATTCTTTCCAATCCGCCTTGGGAACGAGTGAAACTTCAAGAATTGGAATTCTTCTCCGCCCGGGACCGGGAAATCGCGAATGCCTTAAACAAAGCCGTTCGTACCCGCTTGATCAAAGACCTTCCGGCCAGAAATCGACCGCTTCATGATGATTATTTGAAAGCACTCCGGCTAGCCGAAGGGTCGAGTTCTTTCTTAAGGAATTCAAACAGATATCCGCTCACGGGACGGGGAGATATCAATACATATGCCGTATTCGCGGAATTAACCCGCCTTCTGACTCGAAACGGTGGAAGGTCAGGAATTATCATCCCCTCCGGCATTGCCACCGATGATACAACGAAATTTTTCTTTCAAGATGTCATTAAATCCGGTGCGTTGATTAGCTTATATGATTTTGAAAATAGAAAAGGAATTTTTTCATCAATTCACCGCTCATTTAAATTTTGTCTTTTTACCTGCGAAAAGCCGGTTACGACTACGCCGGCCAAACGAAAAGCCGAATTCGTCTTTTTTGCTCTCGACGTCAGCGACCTCAAGGACGCCAACAGAAGATTCACTTTGACCGCGGAAGATTTTTCTTTACTCAATCCCAACACCGGCAATTGTCCCATTTTCCGGAGCCGGGCCGATACCGAATTAACGAAAGCAATCTATCGTCGCGTGCCGGTTTTATGGAAGGAAAAGACGGATAAATGGCCGGAAGAAAATCCTTGGGGAATTACGTTTTCGCGTTTGTTCGATATGGCTAACGATTCCCACCATTTTAAGACAGCCAAAGACCTTCTGGCCGACGGATATGTCCTTGAAGGCAATATCTTTAATAACCCGTATAACCGATATCTCCCGCTTTACGAAGCCAAGATGCTTCACCAATTCGATCATCGCTGGACGACCTACGAGGAAGATGCTGCCGGCGAAATCGACTCGCGGGATGTGACGTTGGCTGAAAAGCAGGATCCCAATTTCGTTGTCCAACCCCGCTATTGGGTCCGCGAAGACATCGTCGAGTCCGCCATTCCCGAGGGCTTTAAAGAACAGAAATGGCTGCTTGGCTGGCGGGATATTACTAATGCAACAAATGAAAGGACGACGATATCGACAATTTTTCCTCGATCGGCTGTGGGAAATACGTATTTATTAATGTTCATGAAGAATAACGAACCTCCGGATATTTTGTTTTTTATTTCGATGCTGAATTCTATTATTCAAGATTATTCTGCACGGCAAAAAATTGGTGGAACTCATTTGAGCTATAATTTATTCAAACAACTAGCTGTTTTTCGTCCCTCGTTTCTTGAAGATAATTCGCCTTGGATCTCTAACCATAAATTTAAAGATTGTATTAAGATACGTGGTCTCGAATTGCTATATACGTCTTGGGACCTTGCCCCCCTTGCTAAAGAATGCGGTTACAACGGCCCTCCGTTTCCCTGGGATGAAGCCCGACGGTTCGAGCTTCGATGCGAGCTCGACGCCGCATTCTTCCATCTCTATCTCCCCTGCGAATCCACCGGGGCTTGGAAAAAAGCCGAAAACGAGACCGTCGATCAACTTGAGGAATTAAAACGATTTTTCCCGACGCCTCGGGCCGCCGTCATCCACGTTCTCGACCAATTCCCCATCGTCCGGAAAAAGGACGAGGTGAAATTCGGCTCATTCCGCACCCGCAACCGTATTCTTGAGTATTATGACGCCATGTTGGAATCGATAAAATCCGGACATCCCTACGATTCAACAAATGTAGTCGTAAAACAGTGATTTTACATTTAATGTTCAGGGCAGCAAAAATATCGATTCCTTAAGCATCTCTGAATCTGGAGGGGGCATGAGCATTTTCGATCTTCATAATCAGGTCATCGACGATTATCGGCGGTACATTCAATCTTATATCAATGTCGCGGATGCACGGATTCAGGAATTCATCACCCGAACCCTTGGTGAGGAACAAAAGCTCTGGCCGGAGGCTCTTCTCCAACTCAGCCCCTCGTATGAACGGACGGAAACGGTGGATGACCTGGCCGCACGGGGTCTTTTACATCCGGAAACCGCCCGTGTATTTCGAACGCCGGAAGGAAAACCATTCCGCCTTTATCGTCACCAAATCGAAGCGATCGAAAAGGCCTTCGCAAACGAAAGCTTCGTTTTAACCAGCGGAACCGGTTCCGGCAAAACCCTGGCCTTCATGATCCCGATCATAGACTCGATCTTTCGTAATCCAGAAGCCGCTAAAGGCGTTCAGGCCCTGATCGTGTATCCCATGAATGCCCTTGTGAATTCCCAGCTTCTCGCTCTATGCGACATGAAGAATTCATACGCTCAACAAACCGGACGAGGATTTCCCATTACATTTATTAAATATACCGGGGAGACGGGAGAAGCTTCCCGGGGCGAAATGCGGGAAAAAATCCCGCACATCGTACTGACTAATTATGTCATGGGCGAGTTGATGCTGGTCCGGCCTGAAGATCGAAATATACTCGATCGCCAGAAGGGCGGATTCCGTTTTCTCGTTTTTGACGAGCTTCATACGTACCGTGGCCGTCAGGGGGCCGACGTCGCCATGCTCATCCGTCGCCTCAAGGAACGAGGAGCGGCGCCCAATCCTATTCTCATTGGAACGAGCGCGACGATGATCTCGAGCCGCGAGGCTTCTCCGGAAGAGAGAAAAAGCGCGGTGGCCGGGTTCGCAACAAGGATTTTCGGCCGGCTTCTTTCCCAAGGCCAGGTGATCGAAGAAACCTTGGCACCGTTTACAGAAGGCGGCGCTCCCGATTCCAGCGAACTTGCCGCCTCAATCTCTCTGCCGCTGCCGGACAATACTGAAAAAATAAAAAAACATCCCTTATTCCGTTGGGCCGAGTGGGCCTTCGGCATTGAAAAGGAAACTGGGGGAAGATTACGGCGCCGTATTCCCCGGACATTATCCAACGGGGCTCAGGAACTGGCTAAGTCGGTGAAGATGGATGTTGAGCCATGCGCAGCCAAGCTCAATGAGCTTATGCTCAAGGCAAGCTCGATCCCTGGCGAGGCCGACGACCGTCCTTTTGCTTTCAAGCTCCACCAATTCATCAGTCAAGGCCGGGCTGTCTATGCGACAATCGAATCCGGAGAAAAGCGGATTTTTTCGGTCGAAGGACAGCTTCAAGCGGAAGAAGGCCGGGCTTATTTCCCCATTAAGTTTTGCCGCCTCTGCGGGCAGGAATACTACCACGTCCTCGGCCACGCGGAAGGAAAGGGTTTCAGGCCGCATCCCCTCGGATTCGCGGCCGAAGAAACGGATCTTAAGACCGGCTACCTTATGCCTTCCCGGCCGGATAATGATTGGAGCCCCGACGACCTACCTCAGGAGTGGAAAGACGCGAAAGGCCGTTTTAGATCGACCTGGAAAGAACGGATTCCTCGCCCCGTCTGGGTGAAGCCCGACGGCTCCGTTTGTCTTGAGGGAACCGCCGGCGCCTTAAAAATGTGGTTCCAAGCCCAGCCGTTCTCTCTTTGCTTGAAATGCGGCGAGTTCTACACGAAAAAGGACCAGGAGTTTAAAAAGCTAGCGTCGATCTCGAGTGAAGCAAGGAGCAGCGCGACGACCGTTTTGGCAACCTCCCTCCTTCGGAATGCAACCGGGAGCGGCGAGTCCCGCGACAAGTTGCTCACCTTCACGGACAATCGGCAGGACGCCTCGCTCCAGGCGGGGCATTTCAATGATTATGTTCATGTCACGCTTCTCCGGAGCGCCTTGCATGCTGCCCTGGTCAAGGAGCCGGAGCTTCGAGCCGATCGAGTCGCTCAGGCCGTTGTCGCCGAATGCGGCCTGCAAATTCGCGACATTGCTGATAATCCGGAGATCAATCCTGACTCCCCCGCCGCCCGGGATGTCTGGAACGCATTTACCGAAATGACGGAATACCGCCTTTTTGAGGATTTGCGGCGCGGGTGGCGGATCGTCCAGCCGAATCTCGAACACCTGGGGCTTATGCGTGTTGATTATCGCGGATTGGCAGAGACATGCAAAAACGATACTTTATGGGCGTTTCATTCGGGGACGGCGGCGCTTTCTTCTGGGCAACGCTTTGAGTTGACGAAACCCGTTCTCGACCATATCCGAAGAAAACGGGCGATTTCCGCTCGTTGTCTGGACGAGACCTGGCAGCAGCAGATCCGCAAACGCGTGGAGCAGAATCTCAATGAGTTTTGGGGCGTGGATGAACGGGCTGAGGAGCTTCGGCCGGCCGAAAGATATTTGCTTGAAGGAAACTCTCAAACGGCGGTCAACGGATATACTTTTGGTCCGCGCGGAACAATCGGGCGGTATATTCGGCGAGCTCTCAATATGAAGCCCGCAGAATACGATCTTTTCATTCCCGAATATTTGTCGCTTCTGGTAAGTCAAGGAATCCTCCGGCGGCTCCCTCCGGTCGAAGATCATCAATTCTTCCAGTTGGATGCGTCTTGTCTTATCTGGAGGCTCGGAGACGGAAAATCGCCGGGGGTGGATCCAATCTACGGACAAAGGGTTGTAGGCGGGGGTTATGTAGAGCCCGCTCTCCCCGTAAACGCCTTTTTCCAGGCTCTATTCAAATCGCCGCCCAAGGCATTGTCCGGAATGGAAGCGAGAGAACATACAGCCCAAGTCGTCGAGGAGGGAGAACGGGAAAGAAGAGAGCGGCGTTTCCGTTGGAGCCCGGATGATACGAATAAGGAACGCGAGCTGGGGAGACGTCTGCCCTACCTCGTTTGTTCGCCGACGATGGAATTGGGCGTGGATATCGCCGACCTCGATTTCGTTCATCTGAGGAATATCCCGCCGACTCCGGCCAATTACGCCCAGCGAAGCGGACGGGCCGGCCGGCAGGGTCAGCCGGGGCTGATCATGGCTTATTGCGGCGCCCTCAACAGCCATGACCAGTACTTTTTCAACCGCCGGGCGGAAATGGTCGCGGGAAGCGTCCGGCCTCCGCGTCTCGATTTGAGCAATGAGGCATTGATTTCAGCTCATGTTCACGCCGTTTGGCTTGCCGCGGTTTGTCTCCCTCTCGGCCGTTCCATCGAGGATGTCATCGATACGGCTGATCCGGAATTGAAACTCAGGGATCAAGCCAAAGACAAAATCAAACTGAAGGCAGCCAATCGTCAAGAAGTCATCGCCCGGGTTCGCCGCGTATTGGAAGCCGACCTGGCGATGCTTGAATCATCGCGTTGGCACAATGAACGCTGGATCGACCGAATCATCGACGAAGCGCCGGTTGCTTTCGACCGGGCCTTTGACCGGTGGCGGGAGCTCTTCCGGGCGGCCGAAAAACAGCTCACGGAAGCCCAAAACGCTCTCCGGCGGGCCCGCCGCAGGGATGAACAGGAGGAAGCGAAGAGACTTCAGGATGAAGCCCTGCGCCAGCTTAATATTCTCCGCCAGGTCGAAGGCCGGCGGGAGGAAAGCGATTTCTATCCTTACCGCTATTTGGCCTCGGAAGGTTTCCTCCCCGGCTACAATTTCCCGGCGCTGCCCGTCCGCGTCTGGGTGCCCCGGAAGGAGGGGGAATTCATCTCCCGGCCCCGCTTTTTAGCCCTTCGAGAATTCGGCCCCCACAACATCGTTTATCACGAGGGCCGGAAATGGGAGGTGGTCGGTTTTCAATCCCCCCCGGGAGGCCTTGACGAGCGCCGGAGCCGGAAGCGCATCTGCCGGACTTGTGGAGCGTATTGCGAACCGGATCTTGACCTCTGCCCGGTTTGCGGGCTGCGTTTCGCCGGCGAAAACAGCCTGCTGCTTTCTCTTCTCGAAATGACGAACGTCAAGTGCCGGCCGCGGGAGCGGATCACAAGCGATGAGGAAGAGCGGAGGCGCCGGGGCTTTGAAATGACAACCGCCTTTCGTTATGCCCGAACGGAGGAAGGCAAAGACAACGCCGTCGAGGCCGACGTCGTTTCCAATGGGACGCCGGTCCTTCGCCTCACCTATGCCCCGGCGGCAACCATCGTCCGAATCAACCACCGGTGGCGTTCCAAGGAACAGCCCGGATTTCTCGTTGATTTCGAGAACGGCGATATGATCGAAAAGGCGCCGGATGTGTCTTCGTTGCCGAATCGGGGGCATCGCCTGGAATCCGTAAGACTCTTCGTTCAAGACACGCAGAATCTTCTTCTCATCCGTTTTCGGGATGAATCGCAAGATACGGCGTTGGAAGCGATCCTTCAATACGCGATCCAGCGCGGCTGCGAACGGCTTTTTGAGCTAGAAGAATCAGAGCTCCAGGCGGAACGCATTGGAGAAGGAGAGCGGCGGACGATCTTGATTTATGAGGCCTCGGAGGGCGGAGCCGGCGTATTGCGTCGACTCGTCGAAGAAGCGGACGGGATGGCTCGCCTCGCGACCGAAGCGTTGGCGCATTGCCATTTCTCGGCGGATGGACAAGATTTAAAGCCAAGCTGTAAGGCGGCATGTTACGATTGTCTAATGAGTTTTTCCAATCAGCAGGAAGCTCATCTCTTGGACCGGCACAAGATTGCCCCTCACCTTCTCGATTTGACAAAATCTCGGACTTTCCTTCGTTTCGGCGAACGCGATTGGGCCGCGCATTCAGCCTATCTTAAATCGTTTACGGATTCGCGTTCTCCTCTCGAAAAAAGATTCCTTGCTAAATTGGCTAAGGGCTATCTCAGGCTGCCCGATGAAGCTCAAAAATCAATTCAAGAGCCGCGTTGCATACCGGACTTCTTTTATAAGCCCGATATTTGCGTTTTCTGTGATGGGGATGTCCATGATCATCCGGACCAAAAGGCAAAGGACGCCCGGATTAGGACTGAGCTCCAGTCACGCGGATATCGCGTCGTCGTGATTCGATATGATCGAGATTTAGACATTCAAATCGCCGAGTATCCGGAGATTTTTGGAACAAGATCACAAAAATGATAAGGATACGAATAAGTTCTAACAATAGGGAGGAGAGAGATGACAGAGCAATCCATTAAATGTCCAAAATGCGGCTTCGAAATTCCCATGAGCGAAGCTCTTACCCATCAAATTGAAGAAGAAATAAAAGACAAATATGAAAAAGAGCTGTTAAAAGCAAAAGAAGACGCGAAATTATTATTCGAGAAAGAACGGCAGCACATCGAGGCAAAGGCAAGGATAAATGCGAAGAACGAAATCGATATTGAGATCAAGGATCTCAACACTCGACTTGAAGAACGCGATAAACAGCTGGATCTCGCTAAAGCCAACGAGCTTGAATTGCGAAAACGGCAGCGTGAATTGGAGGACAAGGAAAAAGATCTCGAATTGGAACTCAGCCGCAGACTCGAGCAAGAAAGGAAGTTGATCTACGAACAAGCCGAGGCGAATGCGACAGAAGCAAACGTGTTGAAATTGAGGGAAAAAGATCTGCTTCTCGATCAAATGCGGAAACAGATCGATGATTTGCGAAAAAGAGCGGATCAAGGACCTCAAGAACGTCAGGGAGAGGTCCAGGAACTTGTCATCGAGGATATGCTGAAAGAAGCCTTCCCCGCCGATGATATTGAGCCCGTCGCTAAGGGGAAAAAGGGTGGAGATATCGTCCAACGGATTATGAATAAGGCCGGTCAATGCGTTGGAACAATCCTTTGGGAATCCAAACGGACAAAAAATTGGGCTGACGTTTGGATACCCAAGCTCAAGGAAGATCAGCGGGAAATCAAAGCGGATTTGGCGATTCTCGTCAGCGATGTCCTCCCTGAAAAAGCCAAACGGATAGGAAATGTTGATGGCGTTTGGGTGTCGGATTTTTCTTCGTTTCAGGGTTTAGGGCTCGCTCTTCGCTCATCTTTAATCGAATTGGCTCTCACCCGAAACGCGATCGCGGGTCAACAAGGGAAAATGGAGGTTCTTTATAATTACCTATCCGGCCCCCAATTCCGTCAGCGGATTGAAGCCATTATGGAGTCATTCAATATCATGCGGTCAGATCTGGAAAGCGAAAAATCGACCATGCAACGGCATTGGGCAAAACGCGACAAGCAGATTGAGCGCATGATTATAAATACTTCAGGAATGTACGGCGATTTGCAGGGGATCATCGGCAACGAACTCCCGGCGATTAAGCGTCTCGAGCTCCCGGCACAAGAAGAAGAATGATTTCATTTGGTTAAGTCAACACGAGACTTGACAGGCACATAGGCCGTGTCAACGGATGTTTGCGTTTTAGGGGCCATCGTAACTCTCTTCAACACCCGATTTGACTTGTCAGTTCATGAAGCTTTTCCAAGGATTTGATGATCTTGTCCTCTCGAATGTAGCTTCGCTTCCCGCTCCAGTCCTCCGTATATTCGACCAGGTAGCAGATCGTAAGTCTGATATAGGACTCGACGGATGGAAAAACGCCGACGACCCGGCTTCGCCGGCGGATCTCGCGATTCAACCGCTCCTGGCCGTTGGCCGAGGAGATCCGTTTCTTGTCGATGTCCGGGAAATCATAGAACGAGAGGGAGTCGTCCAAATCCTCCTCCTCCTCCCCACCCACTTTCTCATAAACCTCACCGCCGCGTCGCAATCCCTGAACACCGGAATCCCGGCCTCCTCGAGCATCGCGCACAGCGGGTCGTAATCCGCCCCCGAATCGACATTGACGACAAACGGCTTGTCGGTCGCCTTGAAAATCTCGATCAGCCGCTTCCCGATGCTCCCCTCGTCTTCCATATCCTCCCTGTGCCCCTCCCCCGCCGGCAGCGTCTGAAGCACCGGGCCCAAGGGAAGAGGCGAGATGACCGCGCAATCCACCCCCGGGTCGTCGAGCACCGCCCCCGCGGCCGCGGCGAACGCCGCGTCGTCGGCCACCGGCGTCACGTCCAAGGGATTCCGGATGTCCTGGATCTTGTTGATCCCCAGCGGGGCCAGCGCCTCCCCGATCCGCCGCATCGTCTCGGTGGAAAAAGCGGCCGGCTCCAGCCGTTCCTCCCCGTTCCCGAGGTTGTCTGACATGACGACGCATTCGAACCCGGCGTTGCTCATCAGGGCGACGCGGTTCCCGCCGACGCGCTTTCCGCCTAACAGCAAAGCCCCGGAAACGAAGCTCTCGAACTCGGCGATCGTATCGGCGATGAGGGCGCCCGCGTCCTCGAAAACAGCCCGGAAAAGCTCGTAATCAGCCCCCGGCCTCGCCTCCGTTTTTTTCTCCGGCTTCTTTTCTTCTCCCTTATCCATCCCCCCATCCATCCGCTTTTCCATCCCCGCGCTCGCGCCGGCTATCGCACCCGCCCTCACGCTCATCCCCGCGCTTTTTTCCGCTGCCCATTCTCCTCTCTCGCTCCGCTCTCTCTCCTCCGTCCCTTCCGCGCTTCCCTCCCCCCGCGTCCACTTTTTTCCCCTCTCCACCCCGATTCCGTCCAATTCCTCCGCCCCTGATCCTTCTTTCGCCGGGGAACGGCCGCCCTTATAAATGATCACGCTCCGTCCGGGCGACCGGGTGATCTCCCGGACCGCCTTGGCCGCCAGATACCCGTCGCCCGCCATAAAGCTCTCGACGTAGACCGCGACCACCTTCACCTCGGTCTCGTCTCTTAGAAAACGCAGATAATCCGAGAGGCGCAGGTCCGCTTGGCTCCCCAGCGAAATCGCGTACAGCGGCTCAAGCCAAGGCCGGCGGGAGATCCGGCTGATGAGGAAGGCCCCGCTTTCGCTGAGATACGCCAACGGATGAGCCTTGTCTTTGGGCATGCGCCCTCGTCCTCACCGCTTCGTCGCCGCTCCCGCGAACTTCCTCAGGAACTTGACCGCCGCGTCGCAATCCCGGAACACCGGGATGCCGGCCTCCTGGAGCAGATCGGCCAGCGGGTCGTACAAGACGCCGGCGTCGATGCTGACGACGAACGGCTTGTCCGTCGCCTTGAAAATCTCGATCAACCTCGGGCCGACGCTCGAGGGATCGTAGACGTTCTGGGGATGCCCTTCGGCCGGAGCGATCGTCTGCAGGGACCCGGTCAGCGGATGCACCGAAATGACCGCGCAATCCACCCCGGGATCCTCCAAGACGGCCTGGGCGCAGGCGGAGAAGACCGTGTCGTCGGCCACGGGCGTCGTGTCGAGCGGATTGCGGACGTCTTGGAACTTGTCGATCCCGAGGGAGGCCAGGGCCTCCTCCAGCTTCCGTTTCGTTTCGTCCGTATAGACGGCCAGCTCGAGGGTTCCACCGCTCCCCGTCCCGTTCCGGAGGTTGTCCGACATGATGACGCTTTCGAATCCGGCCGTGCTCATCATGACGACCCGGTTTCCGGCCCAGCGCTTTCCGCCGAGCATCAGCGCGCCGGAAAGGTAACTTTCGAACTCGGCGATCGTGTCGGCCACGATGACCCCGGCTTCCTCAAGCACGGCCTTGCAGATGCCGTAGTCGCCGGCCACGGAGGCTGTGTGGCTGGAGGTCGCCAGACGCCCCTCCGGCGAGCGGCCGCTCTTGTAGGCAATGACGTACCGGCCGGGAACTCGGGTGATTTCCCGGGCCGCCGCGGCCGTCGGGTACGCGTCGCCCGGCTTGAATCCCTCGATATAGAGGGCGACGACCTTCGCTTCAGGCTCATCCTTGAGGTAGCGGAGATAATCAGAGACGCGCAGGTCGATCTGGTTGCCGATGGAAATGCCGTAGAGCGGGACGAAGCGCTGGAGGCGGGAAATCCGGCTGATCATGAACGCCCCGCTCTGGCTGACGTAGACCAGGCCGGGGATCCCGGTTTTGGGAAAGCGGAGCTTGTAGCGGGGGATGAACGTCGTGTCGTAAGAGCCCGGCCGGCTGTAGATCCCGAGGCAGTTTCCGCCGTTGACCGCGGGCGCGGGCCGGCCGGCCTTGCGGCTCTCGGCCAAAAGGTCGACGATCTTCTTCTCGATGGACTGGGTCCCGGACTTTTCCCCCATCCCGCCGGCGATGATGATCACCGAGCGGGCCTTGTCGTGGGCGATGAGATCGCGCATGACCGGCTCGCACTGCTCGGCGCTCAGGGTGAGGACGAACATGTCCACCGTCTCCGGCAGGTCGGCCACGGTGGGGACGCACCGGCAACCCTCGATCTCGGCGAGGCCCGGTTTGACCACGTAGACGCGGTCCTTCGGAAAGCCCATCTCGATGACGTTGTTGAGGATGACATGCCCGAGATTCATTTTCTCCGAGACGCCGATGACGCCGATCGAGGCGGGCCGAAGCAGCGGGCGGATCCCGGCGACGGGGCGGTTTTTGACGTCCACGTGGTCGCGGGAGAAGCGGCACAGCAGATCGAGCGGCACGAGGCGGCCGGCCCGGACGACGAAGGGATTGACCTCGATCTCCTCGATGACAATCCGCGAGGCCGGCCCGAACGGCGAATAATGCGCGGTCAGGGCCTGGAACCGGGCGTAGGTCTCCCGGAGGACGACCGGCTTGAGGGGGGCCGGCTTGCCGCGGAAGGGCTTGACCAGCTTGTCGTAAACGGCCGCCGCGGAGAGGTGGTCGAGGATTTTTTTTGGGGCGAGAAGATGGGCCGAGGCCATGGCCGCGGCCGTCCCTTCCTTGAGGCGCTCGCCGAGATATTCAACCTCGACGCCTCCGGCTCCGAAGGTCACGACCGGCCCGAACTCGCGGGAATTGCGGGCCCCGAGAAGAAGCTCCGAGCCGAAGCCGAACTTCTCGAAAGCGACCTGCTCGCAGACGAGCACCCCTCGGATGTCGGCCGCAACGTCCTTAGCGGTGAGGCCGGCGGGGGAAGAGGAGGAAGCTGCGGCGGCGGGAGCGGCCCCCCTGGCCGCGGAATCGGAATGAGCCTTGGACCAAGCCAGGAAGCGTCCGGGAACTTCGGCGATCATCTTCTTGATGGCCGCGTTGGCCGCGGGGGCGGAGGCCTTGACGAAGGCGACGCCGCCGACGTCGGTTTTGTGCTGGATGAGCGGGGCGACGATCTTGAGGACGAGGCCGGCCGGAGATTTGAGGGCGGCGACGTCGGCCGCCGAGAGCTTTTTTCCAGCGGGGACGAACTTGTGGCGGGGGACGGCGACGCCGGCCAGCTTGAGCATGGCATAGCCTTCGGGCTCGAGCAGGAAGCGGCGGCCGTCGGCCTCGGCCTTGGCGAAGATCGCGTCGATTTTCTTAAAGTCGGTGGTCATGAAGACTCCCTCGATGAGCGGCGATACGAGAAACTTGAAATAGGAGACAGGATCCCAAGACGGAAAAGAAACGGGAGCCCCGGTCCCCATTCATAAGAATGGGGACCGATCTCCCCCGTTTCGCGCGTCTTCTTTATCCGCGTCTCTCATTTCCCCCCTTTTCTACTCGGTCTTGCGAATGACGTCAAGCAGCGTGCCGTCGCGCCATTCAATGGCGTGAACGATGTCGCCGGTCGCCTGCGGCGCGGACGGAATGGTCCCGAAAGCCTTGGCCGCCTCGACCGACTTGGCGTGCAGCTCCTCGATCGAGATCATTTTCAGCCCAACCACGGCCCCGTTTGCCAGGAGAGCGTCTTTATAAATGGAGGCGCCGGCCGGATTGACCGCCACGAATTCCTCGGTCACGACGACGTCGATCACCTCGCCCGGCGTCGTCCGGGTGTAGACTTTTTGGACGACCTTGGGGAAACCCTTGCCGTTCTTGCCGGTGGCCAGGGGCAGGAAGATGATCGTCAAGGCGGACCCGGCGGCGACGTCCTGTCCCCCGCCGATCCCGCCGATGATCCGGCCGCCGGCGCAGACGGTGTTGACGTTGAAGCCCAGGTCGACCTCCAGGGCCGAGAGCACGGCGGCGTCGAGCATATTGACCGCTACTTCCTTGTTGGCCGTCGAGGCGTAGTAGCCGGTCGAGACTTCGTGATGGTTGGGATTTTCGAGCATCGAGGCGATCACCCGGGGCGAGGGCTCGAACATCTGCCCGTTCATCAGGTGCCGGACCGTCCCCTCCTCGAGCATGTCGACGTGGAGGGACGTGATCCCGCCGATGGTGAAATGAGCCTGGATCTTCCTCTCCTTGAGGATGGTCCGGATGTCGTCCAAGACGACCAGGCCGGCCCCGCTTCCGACCTGGAAGCCGAACCCGTCCCGGATCACCCCGGCCGCCTTCATCACCCCGGTCACGTTGGCCGAGACCCGGGCGTTGAACGGGTTGGCCTTGGCCTTGGGGATGTCGAGGGTGCCCGAACCGATGCCGGAGTTCAAGCCGGCGCAAGCCACCGGGACGACGAAATCGACCAGCTCCATGGAAATCCGGGCCGGCAGGACGAGCCTCTCGCTGACGGTCCCGGCAAGCAGGCAGACATAATCGGCGAACTCGGCGTCGGCCGCGAACAGCCCGATCGGGCCGCAGAGCTCTTCCGGCTTGCCCTGGAGGCCGTTGGCGTTGCCGTAGCGGTCGGCGATGGGGACGGGGCCGAAGGCGACCTTGACCCGCACCTCGCCGGTCTGGAGCTTCCGGACTCGGTCGCCGTGGGAAACCCCGACGGTCACCCAGGGGAGGACCTCCCCTTTCGTGATGTGATCGCCGAGCTTCCGGTAGGGATTGCCGTAGAGCCCGCCGATCACCCCGTCGCGGACCGCTTCGATCAGCCAGGGATCAACGTGGTCGAAGTAGGCATTGCCGTAGATGAGGATGCCTTTTTTCCCGGTCTCCCGGAGCTTTTCGACGACCATCTTCAGGCCGGTGTCGCCGGTCCGGTAATAATGCGGATAGGAGATGGTGTCACCGTCGCGGATGACGTCCATGACGGCGTCGAGAGTGGTGACTTTAGACTGGCGGTGGGGGATGCGCTCGGCCACGCGGCGGCCGTGGAACCGGCCGGTTTGGGGGGCGGGATCAAAGGCCGAGACGAAGGGCTTATAGTCGTGATTGTTGATTTTCATATGAGATGCTCCTTTGATGATTTTCCGGCCCGCCAAGGTCATATCAGACAGGGGGGGGTCAATGAAGCTAGGAGAAAAGGTATCCGATTCGGGCTGTTTTATCAAGGGACCTGAAGAGAAATACACCCGCTTTGAGAATTTTTAAATTTCCTAACGTCTAAATATTATGACGGCACCGGTATATAATATCCGAAGAAGATGAACGCGAAATACTTTTTTACGATCGGCTACGAAGGCCGGTATATCGAAGATTTCGTTTCGAATCTAAAATCCCATAATATTCAACGGCTTATCGATATCCGGGAGATCCCCATCTCACGAAAGAAGGGTTTCTCAAAAACGATTTTGAAAAGCATACTGGAAGCGGAAAATATCGAATACATCCATATTCGTGCGTTGGGAAGCCCATCGGATATTAGACATAAATTGAAAGGCAATCTCGATTTTGAGGATTTTTCCCGTTTATACATGAATCATCTCCTTCAGCAGGCTGAATCGCTTCAAAAAGTCATCCGCGACATCGACGAAAAAACCTCCTGTTTCATGTGTTTTGAAAAAGCTCCGGCAAACTGCCATCGATCGCTCGTCGCGAAGAAAATTCTTGATATCACCGGTCAAGGATATCAGGTTCATCATATTTGAAAACATCCGGTTTTGATACAAAAGAAATTCTCATATGCGTTAAAGCCTATCCTATCGCCAGCGTGTCCTACGGCGAAACCGTCTGTTGCGCCGGAATCGATATCAAATCACAGGAATGGATCCGCTTATATCCTGTTCCATTTAGAGATCTCGAATCGGACCAAAGGTTTAAAAAATACAGCATCATCGAGACAAAATGCGTCAAAGCCGGCGATGACCTTCGTCCCGAAAGTTATCGAATTCAGTCTTCATCAATTAAAATCCTGAAATATTTATCTACCGATCAAAAATGGAAAGAAAGAAAAGAGGTCGTATTGAAAGCTCCTCGGACAACCTTTTGTCAATTAAAACTCGATCAAACTGTTCATAACACATCGCTCGGACTGATCAAACCGAAGCGAGTTGCTTTCGAGGCGAAAAAGAGGCGAGGTTCGAATTTGGAAAAGAAAATTCAAGCATACGCACAGCCCGGCTTATTCGATAAACCCAAAAAAATGATTGAAGAAATTCATTTCCAATTCTACTATCATTTTTTCTGCGATTCAGCGGGAAATTGCCCCGGCCATTCGTTGTCAATTATCGACTGGGAAATTATGCAAGCGTTTCGAAAATGGCGAACGAGATATTTGGATACCGCGATATTATTGGAAAAAATAAAAAGCAGATGGCTCGATATTGTCGATCCGGCAAAAAAAGACACTTTTTTGTATGTTGGAAACCTTCATCGTTTCCCGAACGAGTTTACGGTTTTAGGCGTTTTCTGGCCGCCTCAATAATCCCAACTCAAGACAAATCGGAATTTTTTTTCACCCATCCCATCTTTTCCAGCGCTTGAACGAGTTCCGGACGCATAACCCACTTATAAAATTGTATTTCTTCGTTTTGGTCAGGCGTTTTCCCATATGATAATGTCCGCCACCAATGATCGCAATTCGGGTTAGGACTTCCCGGGACATACTTCAATTCATCAGCTATACGATGCGCAAGAATCCCGTAATTAAGATTAGCTTCAGAATAACCGGTAAAACCTACTTTTTCCGCTAATTGAGTCGTATTGATTGTATGCTTTGGAGAATAGTACTGCGCCTCGATCATCGGCAATTCTTTATGATCGTAAATCCCTTTTTCCGAATCACGCACGGCGAGTAACGCTTTCCGAAACTCCTCCGGCGTGGCAATAGGAGTTGGATCCTCAAAATCAATCATCCGCCGCCGCCTTCCCCAGCTCAAAGGCCTTGAGATTGGCTTCCAGAATGCGTTCGCCGCGCTTTTCGAAGAGCACCCGGATGTAATCCTTGAGGTGTTCCTCGCTGACGATCAGGTGTTTGGAAGCGGCCCCGAGCATCACCGTGTTCTGGGCCCGGCTCGCGCCGGCTTCCTTAGCCAGCTTTTCCGAGTCGACGACGAGCGAGCCGGGAACCTTCTTGATCTTGGCCAGGACCTCGTTCCTGTCGGGATAGTCGGGGATGTTGACGAAGGGGTTGGAGCTGGCGATGATCCGGCCGTCGGGCTTGAGGAAGTCGAGATAGCGGAGGGCTTCCAGCGGCTCGACGCTCAGGATCAAGTCGGCCCCGCCGCGCGGGATGAGGTCGCTCCAAATCCGTCCGGAGGAGAGGCGAAGGTGCGATTGCACGGCGCCGCCGCGCTGGGCCATGCCGTGGACTTCGGCCTGCTTGACGTTGAGGCCTTCCTTGAGGGCGGCGTTGTCGACGACGAAGGCGATCGAGAGGATCCCCTGCCCGCCGACACCGGCCAGGATGATGTCTTGCTTGCGGATGGTGTTCACTGGGCGCCTCCCGCTTTGTTTTTCCGTTTCGCTTCTTCAAGGCATTCCCGGACGGCCACGATGACCGAGATGCCCTTGTGGGCGATCTCCTCCTGGAAGACCTTGACGTTGGCTTCGTGGTTCTTGGGCAGCGGGACGATGGTCCGGATGTGTTCCTTGGGCACACCCAGGCCCTCGACGATCTTGAGGAGCCGGTCGCCGGAGGCGAAGGTCGGCTGGCCGCCGGTCATGGCCGTGGTGCAGTTGTCAAGGATGACCAGGGTCATGTCGGCGTTGTAGGCGGCCGCCGAGCGGAGGGCCGTCATCCCGGAATGGCCGAAGGTCGAGTCGCCGATGACGGCAATCGCCGGATGGAGGCCCGCTTCGGACGCTCCCTTGGCCATCCCGACCGAAGCGCCCATGCAGACGCAGGAGTCGATGGCGTTGTGGGGAGGGAAATAACCGAGGGTGTAGCAGCCGATGTCGGAAAAGACGGTCGCGTCGGGGTGGCCGGAGGCGGCCGCCTTGATCGCTTTATACGTGTCCGTGTGAGGACAGCCGACGCAGAGCTGCGGAGGGCGGCCGGAGATCTTGTCGAGGGGACGCCGCGGGAGCGGGGTAAGGGCGAGGGCCGGGCGGACGGTCTCGGGCGAAAGCTCCCCGGATCGAGGCAGCGCGCCGGAGAGGCGGCCGGTGATATTCTTGCCCGGAAAGCCGAGAAGGCCGCTGATGGCCTGCTCGATGAACGGGGCGCCTTCCTCGGCGACGAGGATCGTTTCAACGTGGTCGACGAGGCGGCGGATGAGCGTGACGGGAAGCGGGTAGGCCGAGATCTTGAGGACGGATGGACGGGAGGGGGAATCGGCGGGGAGGGCGGCGAGGTTCTCCATCACGTAGTTATAGGCGATGCCGGAGGCGATGACGCCGAAGGAGCGGTTGGCCGGATTGAGGTCGAGCTTGTTGCGGGCGCTGGCTTCGGAGGATTTAATGAGCTCGGGCTGGAGGTCGATGAGGCGCTTGTTGCGGCCGCGGGCCAGGTGCGGAAGGAGCGTCCAGGCCTCGCGGGCGCCGCGGCGGAGGGGATTTTTATCGCGGGCGGGGCGGGTTTCGACGCCGGCCCGGGAGTGGGAGATCCGGGTCGAGAGGCGGATCATGACCGGGACGTTGTATTTTTCCGAATGGTCGTAGGCTTCGCGGGCCATGTCATAGGCCTCTTGGTGGTCGGCCGGCTCATAACAGGGAATGAGGGCGAACTGGGCGTAGAAGCGGCTGTCTTGCTCGTTTTGGGAGCTGTGCATGCTTGGGTCGTCGGCCGAGACGAAAACGAATCCGCCGTTGATCCCGAGTAGGGCGGCGCTCATGAACGGATCGGCGGCGACGTTGAGGCCGACATGCTTGAAGGAGACGAGCGTCCGTCCGCCCGCGAACGAGGTGCCGAGGGCCTCCTCGAAGGCGGTTTTCTCGTTGACCGACCAGGCGGCGACGTATTTACCGGCCCGGCCGTTGGACCGGATGAGAAACTCCATGATTTCCGAGGCCGGCGTGCCGGGGTAGCTGTAGGCGGCGGTCAGGCCGGCATGGACCGCGCCGAGGGCGACGGCTTCGTCGCCGAGAAGGATTTCCTTGGACATGGACACGTCCTTTCCATGGGATGAAGTTGGGAGAGAGTAGAATATCGCCTGGGGATGGGGTTGTCAATTAAATCGGTAAATCATAAATCAGAACCTGTTTCACCATTTCCCCATATCAAATTTCCTTTATATCCGAACCTGCTTATCCATTTCCCTGTTTCGTTCCCGGAACTTGCAGATGATGCGGAATTTAAGAAATGACATGCCGTCTCCGGCCGATTTGGGAAATGGATAAACAGGTACCAATCCTGGAAATATTCGCGATTTTCCCATAAATCTGGGGAATATATAAATCCTATAATATTATGTTGAAACCGGCATGCGAATGGGCTATGATAAGGCCGCATTGCGGCCGAAAGCGCGAGCGTGATCGGCTGACGACAAGAAGGAGAAACGCGGCATGATCAAGCTTTCGACGAAGGGAAGATACGGGACGCGTCTGATGGTCAACTTGGCCCGTCAATACGGCAACGGTCCCAAAGCTATCATCCTCAAGAGCGTGGCGGACGCGGAAGGAATTTCCATCCGCTATCTTGAACAGATCATCATCCCGTTGAAAATCAACAAGCTCGTTAAAAGCATTCGCGGGGCGGGAGGCGGATACACTCTCTCCCGCAGCCCTAAAGAGATCAAAGTCTGCGATATCCTCCACGCCCTGGAAGGCACATGCAGCCTGGTCGAATGCGTCGAGGATGAGACGAGCTGCGACAAGATATCCACTTGCGGGACGCACGAAATCTGGAAAGCCGCCTCGGTGATGATGAAGAATTATTTCGACAGCATCTCCCTGGCCGATGTCATCGAGATCACGGACAAGAAAATCGCCGCGGCCAAGAAGAAGACGAAAACCAAGTAGCCGGGTGGTATCTCCCCCATCGCAACCGAGAGAAATAACGCCTCTTGCCTCATTAACCCCGCCGCTGCATCTCATCCGGCGCCTGCTCATTAATTCCGAACCTGTTCAACCATTCCCCTATATCAAATTTCCTTTATATCCGAACCTGCTTATCCTTTTCGCTATATCGATCCCGGAGCTTGCAGATAACGCGGGGTTTATAAAATGACAAGCCATCGCCAGCCGATTCGAGAAATGGATAAACAGGTACCGAATTCGGATTCCCGAACTCGGATTTCGGGAACAGGAGGAGGCCGTCCCCTCCCGGGCCGGAAAAACCCCAATCGGCGGCCGCCTCTAGAAATGGGCGGCTGATTTCCGGTAAGATTCCGCTGACAAAGACATGAAAACAATCATCCGATTCTTTTCCTCCCTCAAGCTGGCCATCGTCCTCCTCATTCTGCTGGTCGCGGCCTCGATCCTGGGCACGCTCATTCCCCAAGGGCGGGAGGCGGCCGACTATGCCGCCCGCTACGGCCGGCTCGCCGAACCGATGGTCAAGCTTCGATTGACCGACCTTTTCCGCTCTGTTTGGTTCTTGGGATTGATGGCTTTGTTCGGCTTGAACATCGCCGTTTGTACGGCGACGCGCCTTGGCGCGAAGCTGAGACGGGCGTTTCGGCCGAAAGTCGAGAGCGACCCGAAATCGTTGGCCGCCGGAAAGATAAGCGCACGGCTGCGGATCGATAGGAGCGCGGCCGAGGCGAAGGAAACCGCGATCCGGACGCTGCGGGCCTCGCGGTACAAGGTGCGCATCGCCGAGGAGCCGGAGACGGAGGGCCGATCGGGAACGGAAAGCGCCGGCGCGGACGCCAGACAAGCAGGCGGGAGAATCCGGATTCATCTTCTCGGCCGCAAGGGAACCGCTGGTATTTTCGGCGCGGATTTCGTCCACCTGGGTTTGCTCGTCATCATCGCCGGAGGCCTCGTGACCGCGGCCGGCGGATTCCGAACCGACCTCGGTCTCAACGCCGGGAAAACTTTGGACGTGCCGCGGGCCGGATTCGCCCTACGGCTAGATAAATTCGCGACTGAGACATACGCGGACGGAAGCGTCAAGGACTGGAAAAGCACCTTGACCGTGGTCGAGGACGGAAAGGATGTGCGAACCGTGGTCATCGAGGTCAACCATCCTCTCGTTCATCGCGGATATTCGTTTTACCAAAGCGCCTGGGGCCTCGACTGGGATAATCCGGACCTGACGTTTTGGATCGAACGGAAGGATGCGCCGGGAACGGGGCGGACGTCGAAAATCCGGGTCGGGGAAAAAACAGCCTTCCCGGAAGAAGGAACAAAGGAAAGAAGAACCGGCCAGGGGGAAGGCGGAGGAAAAAAGACGGCCGCGGATCAGAAAGAAAAAGAGACCGGAATGGAGTGGACGGTCCGGCGGTTTTTCCCCGACTTCGTGATCGGCGACGACAACCGGCCGGGCACGAGCTCCGGCCAGCCGAACAATCCGGCGGCGCTGATTGAAGGATGGCGCGGCCGACGCAAAGTCGTTGAGGGCTGGATTTTCGCGGCATATCCCCAGGTCAACCGGCTCCGGGGAGAGGAGGCCGCCGACTGGACGATCGAGCTCCGCGACGCCGACGCGCCCCAGTATTCGGTGATCCAGGCGGCCAGAGATCCGGGCGTGCCGCTGATTTGGATCGGATGCCTCTTGGTGATGGCCGGGCTGTTTCTGGCGTTTTACTGGCCGGCGCGGGAGATCCGGATGACCCTGGAGGAGACGGAAGGACCGGCGGCGGGCTCGGCGGGTTCCGGAGGGAAGGGAAGAAAGCGGGGCTCGGGCAGGATGGAGATTACAGCCGGCGGGACGGCTTCGAAAAGCCAGGACCGTTTCGCGTCGGAATTCGCCCGGGTAACGGCCGCCTTGAAAGAGTAATTCGGTACCTGTTCAACCATTTCTGTATTTCCATGTTCTCCAGGTAAAATATGGAAATGGTTAACCAGGTTCCGATTAAGAGGAGGAGGTCGAAATGACGGAGTCGGCGTTCTTCACGATCGCGTTTGCCCTTTATGCCGCGGCCGCGCTTCTTTACCTTGCCTTTCTGTTCGGCAAAAAGCCGAAATGGGCACGGGCCGCGTTCATCGCCGCTTCCGCCGGGCTGGCCCTCCACACCGTCGCCCTCGTCTTGCGGACCTTCCAAAGCGGGCATGCGCCGTTTACGAACATGTACGAGTCGATGTCGTTTCTCGCCTGGGCTTCGGTCCTGGCGTTCATCATCATTGAGACGATGTTCAAAATACCCAAAGTCGGGGCTTACGTGATGCTGTTTGTGATCGCCATCATGGCCCTGGCCTCCTCGCCGCTGATGCCCAAGGAGGCGGCTCCCCTCGTCCCCGCCCTGCAGAGCTACTGGCTGTGGCTTCACGTCTCGGTGACGCTCCTCGGGGAAGCTTTTTTCGCCGTGGCCTTCATCACCAGCATCATGTACCTGCGGGCCAAGGATCCGGAGAAAAAAGCGAAGATGGATTCGGTGAGCTACCGGTGCGTCTCGATCGGCTTTCCGTTGTTCACGCTGGGCGGACTGATCTTCGGGATGGTTTGGGCGGAAAAGGCTTGGGGGACGTACTGGAACTGGGATCCAAAGGAAGTTTGGAGCCTGATCACGTGGTTTGTCTTCGCTCTCTACCTTCACACCCGGATCGTGATGGGCTGGAAGGGAAAGCGGTCGGCGTTTATCGCGATTCTCGGCTTCCTGGCGGCGTTGTTCACGTTTTTCGGCGTGAATTATCTCCTCTCCGGCCTCCATTCTTACGTCTGATCGTAAAGAACGCCGCACTCAATAAAACAGGGAGACACAATATCTGTTAATCTCATTTCCAAAAACATCGGGAATCGATGAGCTGGAAAAGGGATGCTTCGTCTTCCAGAGAAGGCGGAATCAATCCACCAGGATCAATCCGTAATAATCCGGGACCTGGCGCCGCGTGCGGACGACATCAATCGGAAATCCTGCTTTCTTGACCGTGGAAAACACGTCGATTCCGCAGGCTTCCATCGCCGGCCGGGCCAGCTCCGGGTGTCGGCACCAGCCCTCCTCCACGGGACATGTCCGGCAGAACGGACACGGACCCGCCTCCAGCCCGAACGCCTTCCAAGCCCCTTTGAGAAAGATTTCCCGCTCCAGTCCGGCGATCGCCCTGGCGACGGCCGCCCGCGGCCGGAAATGAATCAGGATCGCCCGCCGGTATCCGTCCAGAACGCGGCGCATCTCCTCGGCCGTCGGCGTAAACGGCGGACAAACCAGACATTGGCCGTATCCGTCGCAGCCGAAGCGGCACTTCATTTTCACCCAAGCGGCCGTGACCACGTCGGCCGGAGAGATGATCCGGGCTTCGATCACGCCGGCTTTCCGCTTAGCCGCCTCAAGAAGCACCTCGTTCGTGAGGACGAATTCCGCCTTCGCTCGACTCTTTCTTTTAACGGTTTTCAAAGCCGTGATTTCTCCCCGCGCGTCCGCGCGCCGCATCGTCTGATATTAAGTTAGCGCAGAAAATTAGGAGACACAATACCCATAAACTTCGTTTCCCAAAACGTCGGGAATCGACGAATTGGGAATGAGAGATCGTATCTTCAAAAGAATGCGGAAATGGTTAAACAGGTTCAGATGAGATTGACTGATTGGGCCGGGTGCGGATTGGATATGCGGAAATAGATAAACAGGTACGGATTGATGAGTACCGGGATTGATGAGTACCGGAATTGAGGAAATGGTTAAACAGGTTCGGATTGAATAGGGAAATGGTTAAACAGGTACCGATTAGATTGTACGGATTAAGAATCGCGAAATGATTTGAAGTGGTCGTAGCCGCGGGCGCGGATATGCGCCGGACGGCCGTTCAAAAAATACCGTAAACCCGATGCCTTGGTACGGATCGTGCCAACGGCTGCAAGCAGCCGGCCGAACCGCCGCTTAAACGCCCCGGCCGTCCTCTCAAAGGTTTCCGGGGCGACCGTGACAAGCAGGCAATAATCTTCCCCTCCCGTCGCGGCCGTCTCGACCGCCTCAAATCCGCGCTTCCGGGCGACCCGCCGGAGAACCGCCGAAACCGGCAGCCGGTCCAGCGCGATGTCCGCCCCGACTCTCGAACGCTCCATGATCCGGCGGATATCGGAGTCGATCCCGTCGGACACATCCATCATCGCCCGCACGCCCGGCCGTCCCGCCAGCCACTCCCCTTCCTCCACGTGCGGCCTCGGCCGATGATGAGCCCGGACAAGCCGCTCCTCGTCCCGCCCCTCCGGCCCGCCGGCCAGCAAGACCTTCAGCCCGCCGCCCGAATCGCCCACCGCCCCGGTCACAGCGACGACATCGCCGGCCGCGGCTCCCGACCGGAGTTTTTCTTTTCCCGCCCGGACCGTCCCGCCGACGACGATGCTGATGACGATCCCCCCCGGCGACCGGGTCGTGTCCCCGCCGACCAGCCGGACGCCGAACGGCCGGGCCGCCTCACGCCATCCTTTATAAAACGCGTCCAGCCACTCCAGCCCGACTCCTCCCGGAATCCCCAGCGACAGCAGGGCCCATTTCGGCCGGCCGCCCATGGCCGCGATATCGCTCAGGTTGACGGCCAGGGATTTCCAGCCCAGATCCCGGCCGCTCACCCGGTTCCGGATGAAATGCCGGTTTTCGAGAAGCATGTCCGTCGTCACGAGCAGCCGTTCGCCTTTCGTCCACGGCATAACGGCGCAGTCGTCGCCGATTCCCTCAACGCCGGCCGGCAGCTCCCGGATGAACGGCCGGGCCATCCGGGCGATGAATCCAAACTCGCCCAGCCGGTCCAGCCCATCCGGCTCCCGGGACGCCACGCTTCCCCCCCTGCCCGCCTTTCGTCTCTTCACCTCGCGCCCTTCGTTTTCCCCTTCGTCTTCCGCTTCCGCCCGCTAGGCCGCTCCTCCCCGCTTCGTCCTCGCCGCCTCGACGATCGCCCGCAGCGTCCGGGCCGCCGCGGCCGGATCGGGCGCGGCGCAGATCGCCGAGACGACGGCCAAGCCGTCGGCTCCCGCCTCCATGACCCGGGCCGCGTTCTCGGCCTTGATCGCGCCGATGCCGACCAACGGCAGCCGGACGAGCGGCCGCAGCCGCCACAGCCCCTCGATCCCCCAAGCCGCGCCCGTATCGGTCTTGGTCGGTGTCGCGAACACGGGGCTGACGCCTAAATAATCGACGGTCCGCGGATCGGCCGCGACCGCCTGGGCCTCGTTTTCCACCGACAGCCCGATAATCGCCTTGGGTCCCAGGATCGCGCGCGCGTCGCCGGGACTCATATCGGCCGCACCCAAGTGCACGCCGTCGGCTAAAACGGCCAGAGCGACGTCGACCCGGTCGTTGATGATCAAGGGAATGCGGCGCGGCCGCAATATTTCGGCCAGCCGCCGCCCGAGGGCGATGATATCGCGCGTCGCCGCTTCCTTCTCCCGGAGCTGAACGATCGTAATTCCCCCCGAAACCGCCGCTTCGACGATTTCCTCGACCGGCCGGCCCGCGGAAAGACCGCGGTCGGTGACCAGCATCAGCCCGAAATCAGCTTTCCCCACCGGTCACCGCGATTCCGTGGCCGCCTGGAGGCGGGTCCGGAGGTCGTTCTCTCCGATCGCATGGAGGGCATCGATGAAACGAACGCGGAAAGATCCCGGGCCTTGGGCTTTTTCTGCCGCGATTTCGCCCGCAATCCCCATGACGGCCATGGCCGCGGCCGCCGCCTCGAACGGCGAGGGATCGACGGCGGCGAACGCCCCGGTCAGGGCGGTGGCCGCGCAGCCGAGCCCCGTGACCCGCGGCATCATCTCGTGGCCGTTGGCGATCTTGATGATCTCATTTTGGAAGACGATGCGGTCGACGGCCCCGCTGACGCTGACGACACAGCGGTATTTATCGGTCAGCCGGAAAGCCGCGTCCATCGCTTTGTCCGAACCATATCGGCTGTCCACGCCCTTGGTCACGGTTTGGGAGGTGACAAGGGACATGATTTCCGAGGCGTTGCCGCGGATGATCGCCGGCTGGAGCTCCTCCAGGATCCGCAGCGAGGTTTCCGTCCGGTACCGGGTCGCCCCCGACCCGACGGGATCGAAAACGATGCGCAAGCCGCGACGCCGGGCCGCCTCACCCGCACGGAACATCGCCTCGATCCACGGTTCGCTGAGCGTTCCGATGTTGAGGACAAGAGAGGAAGCGATGCCGACCATGTCCTCGACGTCCTCGAGGGCGTGGCTCATCACCGGGGAGGCGCCGATGGCCAGGAGGGCGTTGGCCGTCACCTCCATGACGACAAAGTTGGTGATGTTGTGAACGAGGGGGGCATCCCCGCGGATCTCCTTTATGTCTTTCCAGATCGTGTCGGCATTCATTAGACGTCTTCCTCCTCGATGAAAACGATTCTCCAGGCCGGTCCTTATTTCTTCTCTTTCTTGTCTTCCTTGACGTCGATCTTGATTTCTTTTTTCACCCCGCTTCCGTCCATCATCATGTACATCATGTTCGCCTGGTTTTTTTCCATCAGGGCGATATGCTCTTGGATCATTTTGACCGCGGCCGGATCCTTGGACGTCAGGGTGATGACAACGCCGTCCTTGGTGTTCTCGACCTTTCTTTCGATGTCTTTCATTTGCATCAAGCCGAAGCCCGGGGCGGAGGCCATGCCTCTCATTCCTCTTCCCATCATCATCCGCGGCCTCATGACCGGGCAAAAGGAGCCCATCGGAGGCGCCGGGGCGACGGCCGGAGCGGAAGGCTCGGCCGGCGCTTCCGCGGCCGGAGGAGCGGCCGGAGCCGGGGTCATCGGCCGCATGGGATGCATCGGCTGCATCGCGTGGGGCGGCATGGGATGCATCGGATGGGCCATTCTCGGACAACAGCAGCAGCAACAGGGGGACATCGACCGGGCCGGCATTCCGGGCATGGGGAAGCCGAAGGCGGCGGGTTCGCCTTCCTTCGCGGCCGAGGCCTGTCCGGCCGTCATCGGGCATTCGGCCGCGGCCGCCGGCGTTTCTTTCATTTTAGCCAGGAATTTTTCCGGCTCTTTGACGAAGGCGGCCTTGCAGGCCTCGCAGCAGAACGCGTACGTCGTTCCTTGATACTCGTAGGTCCACCGGGCGCCTTCCGCGGCCGTCATCCGGCCGCAGACGGGATCGACGGCCTTGCGGTCGGCGGTCTGGACCGCGGCCCAAGCCGACAATCCTAAAACAAGAACAAACAGCACGATTCCCATGGACTTGGTTTTCATTTTTCTGCCTCCATATGTTTTCAAGCGATTCATTCTACCTTCTCCAATCGGAAATATCAATTTGGGGGGCATCCTTCATTCCGGAAATGAAGCGAGGGGTTGAGAAAACGCCCTCCTTTTCGGAGGCGGCGCCCCCAAATCCATCCGGCGCAACCGAAGCGAGTTCGTCACGACCGACACCGAGCTGAAGGCCATCGCCGCCGAGGCGATCATCGGGTTCAGGAGGAGGCCGAAGAACGGGTAGAGGACGCCGGCCGCGACCGGGATCCCGACGATGTTGTAGATGAACGCCCAAAACAGGTTCTGCCGGATCGTCCGGATCGTCCGGCGGCTGAGCTCGACGGCCCGGGCCACGCCCATAAGATCGTCGCCGATCAGGGTGATGTCGGCGGCTTCCATGGCCACATCCGTCCCCGAGCCGATGGCCACGCCGACGTCGGCCGCGGCCAGGGCGGGCGCATCATTGATCCCGTCGCCGACCATGGCCACGCGCTCCCCGGCCTTCTGGAGCCGCCGGATTTCCGCGATTTTATCCCCGGGCAGGAGTCCGGCCGCGAAACGCCCGATTCCCGCCGCCCGGGCCGCCGCCTCGGCCGTGCGGCGATGGTCGCCGGTCAGCATCACGACGTCCAGGCCCAGCGTCTTAAGCCGGTCCACGGCGGCCACGGATTTGGCCTTGAGCGGATCGGCCGCGGCGAAAAGGCCGGCCGCCCGGCCGTCGACGGCCGCGTACATCACCGTTTTTCCCTGGGCCGACAAATTTTCAGCCCGATCCGTCCAAGCCGACACGTCCACCCCGCGCTCGGTCATCAAGGCGGCGTTTCCCAAAAGAACATCCCGGCCGCCGACCGAGGCTTCGAGCCCGCGCCCCGGCAGGGAGCGGAAGGAGTCGGCCCCGGGCACGGCGACCGCCGGCGCGGCGGACGCAACCGCGTCCGCGACGGCCTCGGCCAGCGGATGCTCCGAGCCTTTCTCGGCGGCGGCGGCGATCCCCAGGAGTCCGCCTTCGGTCCATCCTTCGCCGGGAATGATGTCGGTCAGGGCGGGGGCGCCCTCGGTCAAGGTTCCGGTCTTGTCGAAAACGACGGTCGTCAGCTTGGCCGCCGTCTCGAGGCTCTCGCCGTTTCGGATCAGGATGCCGTACTCGGCCCCCTTGCCCGCCCCGACCATGACCGCCGTGGGCGTGGCCAGGCCGAGGGCGCAGGGACAGGCGATGATCAGGACGGAAACGAAATTGAGCAGGGCGAATTTCAAGGCCGGTTCCGGACCGAAGATCATCCAGGCGGCGAACGTCAGGACGGCCAGGCCGATGACCGCCGGAACGAACCACCCGGCGATCCTGTCGGCCAGGCGCTGGATGGGGGCTTTCGAGCCCTGGGCCTCCTCGACCATCCGGACGATCCGGGCCAGGACCGTCTCCCGTCCGACCTTGACCGCCCGGAAGGTGAAGCTCCCAAGCCGGTTCATGGTCGCCCCGATGACCTCGTCGCCCTCGCCTTTTTCAACCGGGATGCTTTCTCCGGTGATCATCGATTCGTCCACCGTCGAGCGTCCCTTCGTCACCAGCCCGTCCACCGGGATCCGCTCCCCCGGCCGGACGACGACCAGGTCGCCGGGGAGGACGGCGGACGGCGGGATATCGGTCTCGATGCCGCCGCGGAGGACGCGGGCGGTTCGAGGCTGAAGGCCGAGGAGTTTCTTCATCGCCTCGGAGGCCCGCCCCTTGGCCCGGGCTTCCAGAAAGCGGCCGAACAGAACGAGGGTGATGATGACGGCCGACGTGTCGAAATAAACGTGCTGGCCGCGGCCGCCGGCGGACAGAAGCGAGGGGGCGGCGGTCTCGACGGCGCTGAACACGTAGGCCGCCGACGTCCCGACGGCCACCAGGGTGTTCATGTCCGCCCGGCGGTTGCGGAAAGCCGCCCACGCGCCTCGATAGAACGCCGCCCCGAGCCCGAACTGGACCGGAGTCGCCAGGATCCAGAGAAGGACGGGCGCGCGGAGAAAAGCGGGAACGAAGGGAAGGACGCCGCCCATGCTCCCGAGAAAAATGACGAGGCTGAGGGCGAAGCCGATCACGACTTTCGTCCGAAGCCGGCGAAGATCGCGCTCGCGGATTTCGCGCTCCGCGTCGCCGGCCGAGCGGCCGTCGGCTTGGGCGAGGGCGGCGTCGGCGGGGGACGGGCGGATGACCTGGTAGCCGGCCGACTCGACCGCTTCAAAAAGCTCGTCGAGGCCGATTTCCGTCGGGAGATACTTCACCCGGGCCCGGAGGGTAAGGACGTTCATCGCGGCCTGGAACACGCCGCGGCGGCGGAGAAGGGCGCGCTCGATCGTCGCGGCGCAGCCGGCGCACATGACGTTCTTGATCGCGATCTCGGCCGAGGCCGAGACGACATCGTAGCCGGCGCCGCGGACGGCCGCGACGAGATCGGCCGCCGGGACGGCGGACGGCGGATAAATCACGGTCGCCCGGCCGGTGGCGAAATTGACGGCCGCGAAGACAACGCCGGGAATTTTTTTGAGGGCTTTTTCAATCGTCGCGGCGCAAGTCGCGCAGGTCATTCCTAAAATGGGGATGTCGAGACGGACGGTTCCCTCGGCGGCTTGGGGGATGGAGGCGGGAGCAGGGAGGGGAGGGGGGACAGGAGCGGGAATGGCGGCATGGAAAGGGCCGGGAGAGGAGCCGGGCGGGGCATCAGGTGGAGCGGGGGCGGGCGTGGCAGTCGGAGCGGGGGTGGAAGGCGAGGTGGCGGAGTGGGAAGAAGCGGGGGTGGCGGAGTCTGAAGGAGTAGAGAAAGAAGCGGCCGGGGCGAGGCTTGAGGAGGGAGAGGAATCGGGGGCGGAATCGGCGCCGGTCGAGACGCGGCCGGACAAAGGGTCCCGGCTGCGCCAAACATAGGTTTCGGGGTCGGCGTCGAATTTTTTCTTACAGAACGCCGAACAGAAATACCAGCGCCGGCCGGCGTAATCGGAGAAAAACCGGGCCGCGTCCTCCCGGACGGTCATGCCGCAGATGGGGTCGATGGCCATGGGGGCGATCTCAAGCGCCGGGCAGGCGGCGGATCCGGCCGAGGAGGGTGATGATCTCCTCGATTTTCTTCTCTTGGTCAGTCCGCCCCCTCCGCGTCAGGGAGTCGCGGACGCAAGATCGGAGATGTCGTTCAAGGATACGCTCCTCGACCCGGGCAAGGGCCGCCGAGACGGAGGCAAGCTGGGTCAGGATATCGACGCAGTAGCGGCGTTCCTCGATCATCTTCTGGACGCCCCGGACCTGGCCTTCGATGCGGCGCAGCCGGACCAGTTCGTCGGTATGGAACGGGTGAGCGTGGGTCATGTCTCCAAGCCTCCACTTCATAATATATATACCCCCAGGGGGTATGTCAAGCCGATCCCCTCTGAAATCAGAACCTGTTTATCCATTTCCCCATTTCCAGCCATTAAATCGGTACCTGTTTAACCATTTCCTTATTTTCCCCGGCTTATTGAATCGGTCAATCGGTACCTGTTTATCCATTTCCCCTTTCCACCGGATCAGGCGGAAAACACGGAAATGGTTGACCAGGTGCAAATTTCAGGTGCAATTTTCGGCCTCGCTATTCTCGTCTTTCCCCGGCTTATTAAATCAGTACCTGTTTAACCATTTCCTCATTGCCGGCCGGATTTCCCCCGAAATGAGAATATTTCAAATCGCGGGACGTCTTTTTCATTGAATCCCGCGATTCCCGGAGACCAAAGATGCCTCCCTTTAAGCGCATTGTCGCCGTCAACCGCCCGCACCATATCACCAACCGGGGAAACCGCCGGCAAACCATTTTTTTCAGCGATGAGGACAGGAAGGTCTACCTCAGCCTTCTTGGCTGGCATGCGGACAAGTACGGACTCAAATTTTGGGCCTATTGCCTGATGCACAACCATATTCATCTTATCGCGGTGCCGGAAAATCCCGAGAGCATGTCTCTGACCATTCGGGAGACCCATCGGAAATATTCCTCCTACATCAATATTCTCATGAATTGGAAAGGCACGCTTTGGCAGAGGCGTTTTTATTCGTTTCCTCTAGAAGACGCCCATTTGTACCGGGCGCTTCGTTATGTCGAGAATAATCCGGTTCGGGCCGGGATCGTTAAAAAAGCGGAGGAATACCGCTGGTCAAGCGCGCCGGCCCATGTGTTCGGCCGTCGAGACGGCTTGCTCTCCCCCAACGGGCTCGGCATCAAAAGGAATAACTGGAGGGCTTACCTCAGAGAACAGGAGGAAGAAGCCGAAATCAAGGATATCCGCGCCCGGTCGTTAACCGGCCGGCCCCTGGGCGGAGATGAATTCATCGCCGAGCTCGAGCAATCCCTGGATCTTGAGCTCCGGCATAAAAAGCCGGGCCGGAAAAAATCTGACGCGAACGGAAAGCCTTAAAGGAAATCATCCCTTATCCATTCGGCACCTGTCATTCGGTACCTGTTTATCCATTTCCCCTTTCCACCGAATCAGACGGGAAAACACGGAAATAGTTGACCAGGTACGGATTTGGTTAGAATTTATGTCCAGGAAACAGGGAAATGGTTAAACAGGTTCCGAATTATTGAGGACCCGGGAAATGGTCCCGCCGCCCAAAACGGCGTCCCCCTCATAGAAAACGGCCGCCTGCCCGGGAGTGATCGCCCTCTGCGGTCGGGCGAACTCGACGATCACGCTTTTCCTCGGTCCGGGGAAAAGCATCGCCGGCTCTCCCTCGTGCCGCGAACGGATTTTGACATCCGCCGCCCGCGGTCCGTCGATCCCCGTGATCGCAACCCAGTTGACGCCGGCGACGGCGAAACGCGATTTGAGAAGAGCCTCGTCCGGCCCGGCGACGATTGTGTTGGCCGCTGCGTCCAGCGCAAGGACATAAAGCGGGCGCGGAGCGGCGATGCCCATCCCCTTCCGCTGGCCGATCGTGTAATTCAGGAATCCCTGGTGGCATCCGATGATCTTGCCCTTTCCGTCGACGATATGTCCCGGCCGGAATGCACCGGGAATCCGTCCGCGCAGAAACGCGGCGTAGTCGTCGCCTGGAATGAAACAGATTTCCTGGCTTTCGGATTTCCGGGCGACGTGCAGTCTGAAACGCGCGGCCAAATCCCGGACTTCGGTTTTTTTCATCCCGCCCAGCGGGAAAATCGTCCGGGCCAGCGCCTCCTGGGGCAGGGCATAAAGGAAATACGACTGGTCCTTGCCGGTATCGACTCCCTTAAGAAGGCGCCAACGGCCGCTTTTCCCGTCGAAGTCGACACGAGCGTAATGGCCGGTCGCGATCTTCGCCGCTCCGAGCCGTTTCGCCCGGCCGAGCAATGGGCCGAACTTGACGAACCGGTTGCACCTCACACAGGGATTGGGCGTCCGTCCCCGGGCATACTCGGCGACGAAATCCGCGACCACTGTCCGGTCGAACCGCCGCCGGAGATTCACGACGGCGTGGGGAATGCCCAAGTCGGCCGCTACCCGGGCGGCTTCCCGGGCGGCCGCGCCGCCGCCGCAGCTCCGGCCGTCGGCTTTCCCGCCGCATCCCTCCTCCTCTTTCCCCTCCCCTTCCCGTCCGGAGAAAAGATCCAGCGTGACGCCGGAAACCTTCCAGCCCTGCTCCCTCAAGACGGCCGCGGCCACGGAGGAATCGACCCCGCCTGACATGGCGACGACGACGGCTTCAGGGCGGCTTGCGGCTTTTTCGGTCATCGGTGGTTATGTTATATTATGTTATATTAGAAGGCGGCGGTCATTTTAACACTCTTTCCGACCGGGCTCCAGGCCGCTCGACTCGACGGAAATAATGCGAAATACGACGCTGCGGACGACGGCGGCCCTCGTAAGATTCCATGCCCAGGTCGGCTCCCGCGTCGCCATCCGGGCTCTCGCCCCCGTTCTCGCCTCAGCCTTCGGCCTCTTTTATCTCCTCCGCCCCGAGCTCTACATCATGCTTGCCCGCCGTCTTTTCGCCGAGGCCGAGCCGATCGCCCGCGGTCTTCTCATAACCGCCGCGCTTTTGGCCGCGGCCGCCGCAGCCCGAAAATCCGTTTGTTTCGGGCTGAGCGGATGGCTCCGCAGCCTCCCCGTCGGCGGGAGGGCTCATCGGCGGGCGGCCGTCTTCGCCATCACCCTGGCCGAAACGCCGATCACCTTTTTACTGTTCGCCTCCTTCTTTGTCGGGACGCGGGATCTTCGCCCTCCTTATCTCCTCGAGGCGGCCGGGCTCTTGCTGGCTTCCGCGGCCGCGGCGGCCGCGGTCGTCCCGGCGAAAAACAAGTTTTGGCGGGTCGTCATCGGGGCGGCAGCCGCCGTCTTGGCGGGTTCAGGAAATCCGGCCTATTTTGGGATCTCGATCCCCGTTTTTCTGGCTGTCGATTATCTCGGCGGTCCATTCGAAAAAATCCGAGCCGGGACGGGCCGGCGGAAATGGATGTTCCCGATTCGTTTCCCGGCGTTGATCGGCGTGCGGGCGCTCGGACTCTCCGGCTGGTCGGGATATTTTCCGGCCGGGGCGGTCATCGGAATGACCGCTCTCTTCCTTAATAACAACGTTCTGTCCGATCATCTCCGGGAAGCGGCCATGCGGACGGGAGGGGCGCTGAGCGCGGCGGTTTTCCTGGCGTTTACAGCCGGATTTCTCGTCGCCGTCCGCGCGCCCTGGCCATGGAGCCGGTCTTGGCCGCGCTCGGCCCGACACCGGATTCTATCCGACGCTCTCTTTCTCGGGCTCCCGGCGTTACTTCTGGCTGTCCCCCTGCAGTGGATCGGCTGGGCGGCCGTCTGGGGAGCCGCATCGTATCTGCCGGCGGGAGCGACAAGAGCGGCCGGGGCGGTCAACGCGCCCCGGGAAAGCCGGTCGAAAATATTGGGGACGCTCTTGCTGGAAGGCGGGTTGGCCGCGGTCGTTTATGGACTGTGGACCGAAGCCGGCATTGCTTTCCTTTTTCTTACGCCGCTCCTCGTCGAGACCGCCGCCCGGCGGGAGCAGACGCTGAAAGTCACAGCCTGGGATGAGATGCATCACGACGCCGTCGGCGATCCCGGCTCTTGGAGCTCGATATGATTCGATTCGAAAACATCTTCTTCGGCTACGAGAAAAACGTTCCGGTTTTTCAGGAGTTGAATCTCGACCTGGAGGCGGGGCTGACGCTGCTTTTGGGACCGAACGGGTCGGGCAAGACGACCCTTCTAAAGATGGCCGCGGGCGTGGAAAAGCCCGATCGGGGCACGGTCCGGGTCGACGGAAAAGATCTTTGGAAAAACGAAGTCGCAGCCCGAAGGGAAATCGCCTACCTGCCCGAGCATCCCGATCTAACGCCCTATGCCTCCATCCGGGAGATCGTCCGGTTCGTCTGCCGGCTGCGCGGCGAACCGGTCCCCCGCGGAGAAGAAGCCCTGGCGACGCTGGACATGGACCGCGTGGCCGGCCGCTCAGTCCGGGAGCTTTCGCAGGGACAGCGGCGCCGGGCCGTGCTGGCCGCGGCGATGATCGGCCGGCCGAAGCACCTCCTGTTGGACGAGCCGCTGGAAGCGATGGACCGGCGGATGCGGGACGACATCATGATTTGGATCGAAAGCCGGATCAAGGACGGGGCGGCGGCCGTCATCGTTTCCCACGACCTTGATCCGTTTTCCGTTCTGGCGACCTCGGCGGTTGGGTTGAAGGAAGGCCGGCCCGAACCACATCCCGAGCTTCCGGCTGAAGCGGCGGAACGGCACAAAATCCTCGAGCGGCTTGCCCGCGGTCTTTGATATTGAATTTAGGGACGCCCTCTCCGTCATCATTAATCGGTACCTGGTTAACTATTTCCGTATTTCTTCTCCCCCGAACTCATGAGACGGGAAAAAGCAATCTTGATAAGGAATTATCATGAGTTGTTTCCAGATGGAATCGAGAAAATGGTTAACCAGGCTGGAATTTGGAATTTGCCCACGGAGGAAGCCGGTGGAAACAGGGAAATGGTTAAACAGGTTCCGATTTGCCGGCTCCAGGTTGATTTACTTGATGAAAAAGGGAAGATGGGTCTTGTGTCACGAAAAAGCATTTGCTAAAATGATCTGCGTATTCTTATCCTTCAAGGAGCTCCACAATGTCCGGTCATTCTAAATGGGCGTCCATCAAGCATAAAAAAGGCGCCGCCGACGCCAAGCGCGGCAAAGTCTTCACGAAAATCATCCGGGAAATCGCCGTTGCCGCCAGGGCCGGCGGGGGCGAACCGGACAAAAATCCGCGTCTGCGAAAGGCGATCCAGGACGCCAAGAACGCCAACATGCCCGCCGACAACATCAAGCGGGCCATCCAGAAGGGAACCGGACAATTGGAAGGCGTGTCCTACGAGGAAGCCATATTCGAAGGGTACGGACCGGGCGGCGTGGCTATTTATCTCACTGTGCTGACCGACAACCGCAACCGAACCGTTTCCGAAATCCGCCACATCTTCACAAAAAACGGCGGCCAGATCGGAACCCAAGGCTGCGTCGCCTTCCGTTTCAAACGGGGCGGCACGATCGACATCGAAAAAGCCGCGGTCGCCGAAGAGAAGCTCATGGAAATCGCCTTGAACGCCGGAGCGGAAGACATCACCGACGAAGGCGACATGTGGGAAGTCATCACTTCCCCCGACAAGTTCGACGCGGTATTGGAGGCGATCAAGAAAGAAGGAGTCGAGATCGTCGAGGCGACCAACGGCTACATCCCCGAGGACTACACCAAGGTCGAGGGCAAGCAGGCCCACCAAACCCTCAAGCTCGTCGAGGAGCTCGAGGACCACGATGATGTCCAGACCGTCGCGTCCAACTTCGACATCTCGCCGGAGGATCTCGCCTCGTACGAAAGCTCCTGATTTTCGTGCCGGGCCACAAGCCCATGCGGATACTCGGGATCGATCCCAGCAGCGTCGCGACCGGATACGGGATCGTTCAATCCGACGGAAACGATTCCCAGGTTCTCGCTTACGGCGCGATCAAGCCGTCCCGCAAAGCCGCCCTTCCCATCCGGCTCCTCGAAATTAAAACCGGGCTTGAACGCCTGATCTCAGCCTACAATCCAGAAGAAATCGCGATCGAAAATCCTTTTTTCGGCCTCAATATCAAGACAGCGATCACTTTGGGCCAAGTCCGCGGGGCGGTTTTGGTCGCCGTCGCCTCGGCTTCCCTCCCCCTCTTCGAATATTCCCCTCGCGAGATCAAGAAGGCCGTGACCGGATACGGTCAGGCGGAAAAAACCCAAGTCGGGATCATGATTCGGGCCCTTCTCCGGATCGACGATGACGCCATGGAGGAGGATGCCTCCGACGCCCTCGCCTGCGCCTTCTGCCACCTCAATACGCGGCTGGCGAAAAAGAACCTGGAGGAGATGAAAATCTGACGGCCGCGGCCGCGGCCGGCCTCATTTCGGCGCCTGGTCCGCCTTTTCCCTTTTTCCGGAGGAGATATTCAGTACCTGGTTATCCATTTCCTTATTATCAGCTTTCATCCGCCTGGAAAAAATCCTTGATAGGATTACATATTTATCGTCAGATGCACCGGACGGAAAGAAATGCGGAAATGGTTGAACAGGTACCGATTGATCAACACTCCGGTTAGACCGCGAACCGGAAATTGATGATATCCCCGTCCTGGACCTGATACTCCTTGCCCTCCAGCCGGAGCGTCCCCCGCGTCCGGCATTCGGCCATCGATCCGGCCGCGATGAATTCGCTGAAAGGCACGACCTCCGCACGGATGAAGCCGCGCTCGATGTCGGAATGGATCTCCCCCGCCGCGGCCAGGGCCTTCGTCCCGTCCCGGATCGTCCAAGCCTTGACTTCGTCCTGTCCAACCGTGAAAAACGACAACAGCCCCATCAGCCGGTAAGTGGCGGCGATGAGTTTCTCCCGGGCCGGCCGCGTGATCCCGTAATCCGCCAAAAAGGCTTTGAGCTCCGCGTTCGGCAACTCGCGCAATTCCATCTCGATCCGGGCCGAAAGCCCGATGACGGCTGTATTCGCCTGCTCCGCCCAGCCGGCAAACGGGGCGAGAACCTCGCCTTCACGGCGGATGTCTTCTTCGTCCAGATTGACGGCCACGATCAGCGGCTTCTGCGTCAAGAATCGGTACCCGCGGATCAGGAGCTCCTCGTCCGGCTTGAACTCGAGGAGCCGGAGCGGACGCTCCGCCTCCAGGTGGGCCCGGCAGGTTTTCAGCACGGCCAGCTCGCGGACATCCCGATCGCTTTTTTTGGCCGCAATCTCCTTTTCCAGACGATCGAAGCGTTTCTCGATGACGGCCAAATCGCTCAGGAGAAACTCCGTTTCCGCGTCCCGAAGATCGCGGACCGGATCGACGGATTCCCTCGGATGCGGAACCGCCGGGTCTCCAAAGGCTCGGACAACCAGAAGCAGCGCGTCGACGGTCCGGAGTTTCCCCAAGAACTGCTCGCTGAAGCCGGTTTTACGGCCGTCCCCCGCCGCCACTCCGGCCAACTCGGAGAATTCGATCGTCGCCTGAATTTTTTTCTTCGGCTTGTAGATCTCGGCCAAGCGGTCGACCCGGTCGTCCGGAACCTTGACTACGGCCACGGGCTCGGCCCCGTGAGCCGCGGCCTCCGCCGGCGCCATCCCGGTCAAGGCGGCGAAAAGAACGGTCTTGCCGGAAAGAGGCGGACCAACAAGGCAGATTTTCACAATGATCTCTCTTTAAAATGAATCCGTTCGACTAATGTTCAGAATACGTTTTTCCCCGGTTTTTTTCAAGAAATGAATCGGCACCTGTTCAACCATTTTCCTATTCCCATTCATCTTCGAATGAGAGTATTTCGGGAAAAGGGCCAATATGGCCGCCGGCGCCGCAGGCAAAAGCAAATCCGGAAATGGATAACCAGGTACCGATTTCGAGATTTCGAAATGAGGAAATGGATAAACAGGTACCGATTTAACGGGGACCGATTTCGCCGGAAATATCGCGGGAAAAACGATTTCGGGGGGAAAGGCCTCCGCTAGCGCCCGGCGCAGCCCTGATCGGTCCTCACCAGCCGGGTCGCGTCGAATCCCATCTCCTCGCAGCGGCCGATGATCTGCTGGTACAAGCTCTCGTCGATCGACGGCGTGCGGGCCAGGATCCACAGGTAATCGCGGTTGGGGGCCCCGACGACGACATGGCTGTAGTCCTCGGGCAATTCCAGAATCCAGTAATCCCCGCGGAAAGGCCAGAAAAATTGAACGCGGAGCTTGGCATTGCCCGTTCCCTCCACGACAAAGGCTTTCCCCCTGGCGACTTTGACCTCGCCCTCGGCCGAATCCTTCCGGCAGGAATTGACGACCCGGACATACCCCTTGTCCGTCATCTCATATTCGGCCTTGGAACAATGGCACCCCTTCTGAAACTTTTGGGGAAAGGCGGCGATCTCGTACCATGTCCCCATATACCTTTGCAGGTCGACATAGGCGACCGTTTCCAGGGCGGGAACACCGGCCGTTCCCGCCGTTTTCGCTTCACTCCCTCTCGCCGTCCCGGGCCCGTCTTCCGAAGCCGCGGCCTCCGCCGCGCCCACGGTAACGGCGAAAAATCCCAAAGCAGCTAGAATAATGATGATATCCTTCATGTTGTTATTATCCTCCCGATTCCGCCCGCGTTTCAAGCGTTATTGACAGGCCCGGCCGCTCCGGCTATAACTCGGAAGGATAATGAAAATCCTCTTCGTCTGTTACGCAAACCTGTGCCGGAGCCCCCTGGCCGAGGCGATCTCCGAGTCCGAGTTCTCCGGCCGGATCGAAGCCCGGAGCGCCGGCGTCGCCCCCGCCCCCGGCCGTCCTTTCGAGGAGGCGGTCGATGTCGCCCGAAGGTTCTACAAGCGGAACATCTCCCGCCACCGGACGCGCCATGTCCTCGACTTTTCGCTCCAGGACTTCGACTACATTATCGGCATGGATTCGAACGTCTTCATGCAATTGACGGCGATGTCCGAAATTCCGAAGGAGAAACTCTACGGTTGGGAAATCCCCGACCCGGCCGGCCTAGGCGTGGAAACCTACGAGAAAGCCGCCCGCTTGATCGAACGGGAGATCGAACATTTTCTCGAGTTCCGGGAGCGGGAAGCCTACGAAGCCGGCTCTTCCTGAGCCCCCCGACGGCCTGATGGCAGAAGATCAAGCCGCCGGCGGCCAAAGAGAACAGAGAACGACGAACAAAACACGGTGATCATAACAAGAGAAAAATGAAAGAGGAGAACGCCATGGCCCTGGACCTCGAACGCGTCCGTCATCAATTCCCCGCCCTCGCCGGCAACGCCGTTTTTCTGGACAACCCCGGGGGCACCCAGGTCGTCAAGAACTGTCTCGACCGGATGCTCGACTATCTCATCGAGGCCAACGCCAACCACGACGGCGCCTTCAAAACGAGCCGCGAGTCGGACGCCCTGGCCGCCCGCGCCCGCCAGGCCGCGGCCGATTTTCTCAACGCCCGCCCCGAAGAAGTCGTCTTTGGGGCGAACATGACGACCCTGACCTTTCATCTTTCGCGCTCCCTCGCTCCGCGCCTCGGCCCCGGCGATTCCCTCGTCGTCACCCGTCTTGACCACGACGCCAACATTTCGCCCTGGCTTCTCCTGGCCCGCGACCGGGGGGCCGAAATCCTCTGGGTCGATTTCCATCCCGAAGACGGCACCCTCGACTTGGCGGATCTCGACCGGGCCTTGGAGAAAAAACCCAAGCTCATCGCCGTCGGCTACGCCAGCAACGCCCTCGGGACGATCAATCCCGTGGCCGATATCGCCGCCCGGGCCCGGGCGGCCGGGGCGCTTGTCTTCGTCGACGCCGTCCATTACGCCCCCCACGGGCCGATCGACGCGGCCGCCCTCGGCTGCGACTTCCTGGCCTGCTCGGCGTACAAGTTCTTCGGTCCCCATCTCGGCCTTCTCTATGGGCGGCGGGAACTCCTGGAGGAGCTTCCGGCCTATAAAGTCCGGCCGGCCGACGACAGGGTCCCTTTCCGATTCGAGACGGGGACGCCCAACTTCGAGGCGCTCGCCGGCCTGCTCGGGACGATCGAGTATCTCGAGGAGCTCGGAACACGCTTCGGCGAGGATCCCGAGGCCGAGCCGGCCGACGATCCGTCCGGACGGAAGCGGAAGCTCCGCCGGGCGGCGGCGGCCGTCCGGGCCCATGAGCGGACGCTGGCCGCGGCCATGTTCGAAACGCTCCAAGCGATCCCCTCGATGAAAATCTTCGGGCTCACGGACCCGGCCCGCTTCGACGAACGCGTCGCGACCTTCTCATTCCGCCTGGGGGACGTCCCCCCGCGGCGGATCGCCGAGGAGCTGGACCGCGACGGGATCTATGCCTGGGACGGGCACTACTATGCCCTCGAGACGGTTCGGCGCCTCGGCCTCGAGGACAAGGGCGGCATGCTCCGGGTCGGGGCCGTCCATTACAACACTCTCGAAGACATCGCCCGGCTCGGCCGGTCGCTGGCCCGGATCGCCAAGGCCTGAATTTTTTTCGGGACGTCGGCGGAAGAATCATCAATCCGCCGCGGATCTGGTCAGAGAGCGATTCGCCCCGGCGGCCGAAACGTCCGGCGCCGGATGCTTCCGTGCAGATGTGGTGAACCCGGAACAGGTCTCCCGGATCAGGTCTTTTCGGCCAGCCGGCGAAAGCTTCGATTGAGGGCGATGAACCACAGTGACCAGCCGAGGTGCATGATTCTCTGCTTGGCGCCGATCCAGGGGCCGAGAGTATCCGGCATATACGCCGTTCGTTGTGGTAAAATAAATTAAAAGAAGACTATGAGAATAAAATATTTATTAATTTTTGGATTGTTAAGTCCGTTGGTTTTTTGGATTACGACGATTCTTTGCGGATTACGACTTGAAGGATATAATCATTTTACCTGGTTGGTAAGTGAATTAGGAGCATTAGGGACCAGGACACAGGTTATTTTTACATTCGGATTAGTTTTAAGTTCCATCCTTAATTTTGTTTTCGTTATTGGTTCATTTAAATTTTGTAAAATGAGGCAATTGAATCTGATTCCTGTGATATTCCTATTGTTTTATTCTTTCCTTGCGGGACCAGCTCTATTTCCAATGCCTTTGAGACTGCATGGTATTGTTGGAATCCCTTTTCCTCTGATAATGTTTGCTCCGATCGTGAGCCTCATTTTCTGGAGAAAGAAGGAGTATCAGGTAAAAATAAGAGTGATAGCCATCATTAGTTTCCTGATTATGCTATTGGGATTTTTAATTTATTTTCCGAATATCCTGCCTGGATATTTCGGATTAAAACAAAGATTTTTATATGCAGGCTGGACTGTTTGGTCTGTTTATTTGAGCTTCAGGTTTTTGAAATTAAGTGCGAAATAACTCAAGTGAACTGGAGGACATCCCCGATCTGGCATTTACCCTGCGGGCTGACCGGGGTGTCGGAATGACCCCTCCCGATTAATATTGCGTTGGTGTCAGGTCTTACATTAAACATTTGGAACCCAGGTGGCTGTAGTCGCCCAGCCGGGCGGCGCAGAGAAATATCGTTCCCCAAAACAACAGGACCGCCAGGATGCCTGCATCGAGCCATCGGCTTTTATTCATGGGGGCGATATTCCCTTGAACGTTCATTCGGAAACAAGACGAGCGAGATCCTATTTCCTTTGGCTCCACAGCCGGTCGCGGGTCTTGACCCGGAAATATCCCCGGCCGACGGCCCGGATGTCCTCCACCGAATAGAACGCCTCGGGCCGGCATTGACGGACCGTCTCGATGACCCGGGGCAGATTGACCCGGTCGAGGACCAAGAAGATGATCTTGACCTTCCCGCTTTTTCCCTCTCCGTCGATGCAGGTCACGCCGTGCTTTTCCTCCCGGAGGCGTTCGACGAGCGCGTCCGCATTGTTCGGAGTGATGACCCGGAGAAGGACGTTCCCCACGGCCAGTTTTTCCTCGATCCGCATGCCGACGTAGGTCCCCATGGCGAAGCCGGCCCCGTAGGCCAGGTAATAAAAAGGATTGGTCAGGTTCTGCATGATCTGGGTGATGGCCACCAGCCAGATAATAACCTCGAAAAAACCCAGAAGCGGGGCTAGAAGCCGCCGGCCCTTCGAGATGAAGATGATCCGCATCGTCTGGAGGCTGACGTCGAAGATGCGGGCCGTGAAAATCAGCAGGGGAAGAATCACCCATTTGAAGAGGTCGAAATTCAGGAATTCCATCGCCGCCTTCCTCCTCACTCCGCGGGCCGGGTTCCGGCGGCCGCGGACCATTTTGCCCGGAGGGCCGGGTCGTCCAGCCTCTTGACCAGCACGCCCCCGACGACCGGCCGCGCTTGGAAGACCGTCTTTTTTCCTGTGTGCGCTTCCGGAGAGATGACGTCGACGGCCAAGAGGCAACCGTCGCTGAATTTCTCCTTGGGGGCCGGAAGCGGCGTTCCGGCCAGGTCGGCCGCCGACCGGATGCTGAAGCAGGGATCATGGGCGATCCGCGGCTCGGCCGGCGGCCGGAAGGGCGTCGTTTCCGCGGCCGAGGCGGCGGGAAGAAGAGCGGGCGTAATCAGGAAGATGCGGCAAAAGCGGGCGATCATGACGTCCTCCGGGGAATATTTCAACTGAGTCTATTTTATGTTTCGCGTGAGTATTTCTCAATCCCGGCGCATGGCCGGTCAATTCGGAACCTGTTTATCCATTTCCATATTTCAACAGGTTCAGATTTAAATCGGGAAATGGATAAACAGGTTCAGATTAAAATAGGATGCCGAAGAACTCGTACAAAAGGCCGGCGCAGAGGGCGCTCATCGGGATCGTCAAAATCCAAGCCCAGACGATCTTGATCGTCACCTGCCACTTGACCGCGGCCGCGTTCTTGGCCGCTCCGACGCCGGCCACGGCCCCGGTGATGACATGGGTCGTCGAGACGGGAACCCCCATGTGAGTGGCTGTGAAGATGGAGACGGCGCTGGCCGTCTCGGCGCAGAATCCGTCGATGGGTTTAAGCTTGACGATCCGCTGGCCCATCGTCTTGACGATCCGCCATCCCCCCGAAAGCGTGCCCAAGGCGATCGCCGTGTGAGCCGAGAGGACGATCCACAAGGGGATGTGGAATTCCTTCATGTGTCCCGAGGTGAACATCAGGCCGGCGATGAGACCCATCGTCTTCTGGGCGTCGTTTCCGCCGTGGCCGAGGCTATAGAGAGCGGCCGAGGCGAATTGCAGGCGCTTGGCCCAGACATCGACGACGGCCATCGGCCGCTTGTGAACGATCCAGGTCGTCACGACCTTGAGGACGATCCCGAAGATCATCCCGAGCAAAGGGGCCAGGACGATAAACACCGCGATTTTCACCCAGCCGGAAACGATGACGACCTTGAAGCCGGCCTTGGCCACGGCCGCCCCGAGATAGCCGCCCATCAGGGAGTGGGAGGAGCTCGAGGGCAATCCCCAGTACCAGGTCAGGATGTTCCAGGAGACGGCTCCCAGAAGCCCGCAGAGGATGACCATCGGGTCGACGACGGAAATGTCGATCAAGCCGGTTCCGATGGTTTTAGCCACGGCCGTGCCGAAGATCAGAAAGGCCACGAAATTGAAGAACGCGGCCCAGATGACGGCTTGCTTGGGGCTGAGCACCCGCGTTGAGACGATCGTCGCGACCGAGTTGGCCGCGTCGTGCAGGCCGTTGGTGAAATCAAAAATGAGGGCGATGGCGATGATGAAGGCGATGAAACCGAAGCTGGACTCCATCGGAGTCAGCTGCCCTTGACGACGATGCCCTCGACCGTGTTGCTCATGTACTGGAAGACGTCCATGATCCGCTCCAGGGTGATCAGGATGTCCTTCCACTTCATCAGCTCGATCGGGTCCTTCTCCTCTTTAAACAGCTGGCGGAGGGTCCGGTGGTAGATCACGTCGCCCTCGTCCTCCAGGTCATGGATCTCCCGGATCTCCTTCCAGATCTCGTCCGTGTACTTCTGCTTGTCGAACGTCTCCTTGACCAGGGCGATCAAAGCGGCGGTCGCCCTCCCGATCAGCCGGGCGAACTCGTCGATGAACGGGCGCTTCTCGGTCACTTCGTAGAGGTAGACGTTATGGAGGGTGTTTTCCAGAAGATCGATGATGTCGTCGTACTCATGGATCAGGCGGTAGATGTCTTCCCGGTCGAACGGGGTGATGAAGCTCTTGTTGATGAGGTTGATGATCCCATGGGTGATATCATCCGCCCGGTGTTCGATTTCCTTGGATTTCTGCCAATATTTCTCGAAATCGCGGAATTCGACGGAAAACGTGTGAAAGACATCGGCGATTTCGGCAAGGCAGACCGACATTTCCTCGAAGTGCTCGGCGAACGCGGGGGCTTTGGGAAGAAGAAATTTCATGATGACGCCTTGGGAAAAATGAGAAATATAAATGCGGCGGAGGGGGATTGCGACGGAAGACGGACAGCCATGAGGGAGTCACTATATCCGACGCGGAGGCGGAAATCAAATCAAGCGCCTCGCGCCGGGACCGGCGCATTTTCCGCCCTTCGGAACCCGCGTCCCGCGTTCTCCGCATAAAAGATAAGGGAGGGGGTTATCCGGTTCAAACGCGAACTCCGGGAAGACGGTTGTCTCATTCGAAGCGGAGCCTGCGGAAACCGCCCGAGACCAGGGATCGGATGGATCTCGACCTCCGGATCAACGGCTTGACGGGGCCGCCGGAAATTCAGCGGCAACCGCGCGTCCGACGATCCTTCCGCCGGAGAACGATCCCCCCATCGGCCGTTTTTCGAGCCTCCCGCGTCCTCTTTTCAATCGTGCGCGACACGGGTTTCCATCCGGTCGACAGGCCCGGGACGTTGTGCTATATAAGACCCTATGTCCGCGAACGACGGTTATCCCCCCGCCGGGGGCGCCTCCGAAGCCGCCCGCGAGAAAAGCGCGGCCGCAAAAAGCTCCGTTATTGCTGCCGTTTTTCTCACCGGCATGAAGATCGTCGTCGGCCTGGCCACCGGCTCGCTGGGCATCCTGGCCGAGGCGGCCCATTCGGCCTTGGACCTGGTCGCCGCGGCCATGACCCTCATCGCCGTCCGCGTATCCAGCCGGCCGGCCGATCAAACCCACACCTATGGTCACGGCAAGATCGAAAACCTGTCGGCCATGCTGGAGACGGCCCTTCTGCTCATCACCTGCGTCTGGATCGTCATCGAGGCCGTCCGGCGGCTCTTTTTCCAGGACGTTCCCGTCGAAGCGTCGCTGTGGGCGTTCCTGGTCATGGCCGTGTCGATCGTCATCGATCTGTCCCGCTCCCGGGTCCTGGCCCGGGCGGCCAAAAAACACCACAGCCAGGCCCTCGAAGCCGACGCCCTTCATTTCTCGACCGACGTCTGGTCCTCTTCCGTCGTCATCCTCGGCCTTCTCCTGGTCAAGCTGTCCGGCCTGCTCGACGTCCCTTGGCTGGCCAAGGCCGACGCCGTCGCCGCCCTGGGAGTCTCGGCCATCGTCGTCCTCGTCAGCCTGAAGCTCGGCAAAAAAACGATCACCGACCTTCTCGACGGCGTGCCGGCCGATCTGCGCGAGGCCGTCGTCCGGGCGGCCCATGTCCCCGGCGTGATCGAAGTCGACCGGGCCCGCATCCGGCGCTCCGGCCCGGAGATCTTCGTCGACGTCGTTCTCTTCGTCAGCCGCCACGCCGCCTTCGAGCACGCCCATGACATCTCCAACGAGGCCAAGAACTCGATCCGACGCGCCCTGGGCCTTCCCGACGCGGACATCATCGTCCATGTCGCTCCGAGCCGGGACGAAACCCGCGACATGGTCGAGCACATCCGGGACATCGCCGCCCGGCTCGACCTGGCCGCCCATGAAATCCGCTTCTTCGAAGCCGACGGCCGGCCGGCCCTCGACCTGCATCTTGAAATCCGCGGGGCGGCGAACGTGGCCGACGCCCACGCCCGGGCCTCCGCGTTCGAGGAGGCCGTCCATGCCGCCGTTCCCGGGCTCGACCGGAT
>ERZ795049.637-NODE-637-length-50662-cov-12.249412_pt1 | contig 50662 bp, 59 predicted proteins | sample MGYA00375133_ERZ795049 | MGnify/ENA primary metagenome ERZ795049 (study PRJEB30178, sample SAMN05720147) | activated sludge metagenome | isolation source: anaerobic digester from wastewater treatment plant | place: Japan | collected 2015-04-20 ... | reverse complement strand
TGCCTTTATGCTTTTATAAGGCACTCGCAAAGTGTCCTGCCGTGAAAAAGAGGAATATATTATCGGTGGGGTTTCCGCATAGCAAGTTACAAAAGTTAAACCGCTACAACCGGAAAACGCTCTACTCCCAATGCTTGTTACAGAGTTGGAAATAGTTACCGAAGTTAAGCCGGTGCAACGCTCAAACGCTTGACCCCCAATGCTCGTTACAGAGTTAGGAATAGTTATCGAAGCTAAACCGCTGCAACCGAAAAACGCACCAACCCCAATGCTCGTTACAGAGTTAGGAATAGTTACCGAAGTTAAGCCGCTGCAATAGGAAAACGCACTACTCCCAATGCTTGCTACAGAGTTGGGAATAGTTACCGAAGTTAAACCGCTGCAATAGGAAAACGCATAATTCCCAATGCTTGTTACAGAGTTAGGAATAGTAACCGAAGTTAAGCCGGTGCAACGCTCAAACGCACCAACCCCAATGAGCGTTACAGAGTTGGGAATAGTTACCGAAGTTAAGCCGGTGCAACGCTCAAACGCACCAACCCCAATGAGCGTTACAGAGTTAGGAATAGTTACCGAAGTTAAACCGCTACAACCGGAAAACGCACCTTCGCAAATTTGCAAAGTGCCGGCGTCAATCGTAAAGGAAGTATTTGCCGGCATTGTTCCCTTATAAGCATAAAAAAACTTTTTGATATATACCGGTCCATCGGGCAAGTTATTGTACCACGCCGTATTGTAAAACGCTCTACCTCCTATGTTCGTTACAGAATCGGGAATAGTTACCGAAGTTAAACCGCTGCAACGGGAAAACGCACTACTCCCAATGCGCGTTACAGAATTGGGAATAGTTACCGAAGTTAAGCCACTGCAATAGGAAAACGCATAATTTCTGATATTTTGAACACCTTCGGGTATTACCAAGTCCGTTACTTTCTCATTATTAATATATAAATGATAATCCCCAAATGGCCAATAACTAAACATTATTCCGCACCAATCGGTCAAATCTCCTGTATAGTCAACCCGAAGAGTTTCTGTTGTACACAAATTAAACGCTTGAGACCCAATGCTCGTTACAGAAGCAGGAATAGTTACCGAAGTTAAGCGTTGGCAACCGTAAAACGCATTTATCCCAATGTGCGTTACAGAATTAGGAATAGTTACCGATTTCAAATTGCAAGACTGAAACGCCAAATTCCCAATACTCGTTACAGAATAGGTTTTACTTTCATACTCCACCGAAGCCGGAATAATAAGCGTATCTTTTAAAGAAGAACCTTGATGATTACCCACTTCTGCCGTCAAATCTGTCTCGTTCAAATTATAGTTAATGCCATCTATCCTTACCTGTAGGGCACATAACTGTCCCGCACTTAATGCAAGAGCTGTAAAAAATGTAAAAAATTTTGTTTTCATAAAACTTCAATGTAAGTTATTTATATTACTGTGCAAATTTACACAATACTACTATTTAATAACAATTATAAACGTGACTATTAATAACAGTTGTGTGGTTGTTTTTCACGGTTGAAGCGTTTCATCACTATCTTTCCAATCTTGCAGCACCTTAAGCAGGGCTTCAAACTGTGCGGTATCTTTCAAACCGTCTATTTTAATATTTACCGAGAACGTGGAAACATCCGTTTTAATGGAAGTATCTCCCCTGTATTCACCAATGAAGTCATATTCCAAAACTTCTGAAATAGTAACCAACAGTTTGGTATCAATGGAAGAACGTTTGAAAATGCTGTAAATATTGGTACGGTCGCAATGAAGTCGCCGCGCAAATTCTGCAACCGAAAGACCGCTGGATGCGAATTTCGCTTTTATCAATTCGCCAATATGTATGTCGTTTTCCATAGCGTTAATAAATGGTCGGCAGGCAATTGTTTCATTAAGCGGACACTACGCTATTGTAATAGAAAACGGACAAAAAAAGGGAGCGAACTGTCCGTAACCGCTTAAATACTGTTGAGGCATCGCCAAACGCCCGCTATACAATTAAGCCCGAACAATTCACGCCCTCAGGCGTGAACATTCGCAACTTATTCTCGTATAGCTTAAAAATTGGCGATTTTCAACAGTTGAGAATAAGAGCAAAAGCTCTACGTTCCATTTTTATTATTTATGCTTACAAATTTATAACTTTTTATTTATAGAACAAATTTTTAATCACTAATAAATGTATCTTTTGCCTATCCACTATTCAACGCACTTCTGCGTCAAATCTGTCTCGTTCAAAACATAAATACCTCGCCGTACTTCAAGCAAACGCTGCAAGAATAATGAAAATTTTTATAAAAAAAGTTGTTTGGTAGTTCTATAATAGTTATCTTTGCGGACAGATTTAAAGTTCAACTTCAAATTTGTCCAACTTATGAGTAACTTATTTATAAACAGAGAGTTAAAAGACGAAATAATCAGTCAATCGCACTATTTTCCGGTAATAACCACCTTAAAATACACTTTCTAATCGGCAAAAATAAATAAATAAATAAATTGAAAAAGCCGCCTTGTTTTCTGAACAAGGCGGCTTTTTCGGTAGTAATTGCACAAGCAATTTATTCTTTGTCTTGCTGTGAGGCTTCGTATTCTTTCAACAGTTTTTCTTGAACATCCATCGGGCAGAGTTCGTACGAAGCAAACTTCATTGTGAACGAAGCGCGTCCGCCCGAGAGCGAACTTAAAGTAGTGGAATAGCTCGAAAGCTCTTTCAGCGGCATTTTTGCCAACAGTTTTTCAAAGCCTTTTTCGCTATTCATACCCATAATTACAGCACGGCGTCCTTGCAAATCGCTCATCACATCGCCCATACGGTCGGACGGAACAAGCACTTCAACATCGTAAATCGGTTCCAGCAATTTCGGTCCGGCAGCTTTAAACGCTTCAGCAAAAGCATTACGTCCCGCCAAGCGGAATGAAATTTCATTGGAATCAACGGGGTGCATCTTACCATCGTACACAATAACGCGCACGTCGCGAGCATACGAACCGGTCAACGGACCTTGTTCCATTCTGTCCATCAAACCTTTAAGAATAGCCGGAAGGAAACGGGTATCGATGGCACCGCCGACAATACTGTTTACAAACACCAATTTTCCGCCCCATTCCAAAGGTATTTCTTGCGTGTCGCGAACACTGATTTTAAATTCCTGACCATTAAATCGGTACACTTCTTGTGTAGGAACGCCTTCAACGTAAGGCTCTACAATCAGATGCACTTCACCAAACTGTCCTGCACCACCCGACTGTTTTTTATGACGGTAATCGGCACGTGCGCTCTTGGTAATGGTTTCGCGATAAGGAATTTTCGGCTCTAAAAATTCTATCGGTAACTTGTCGTTGTTTTCGATGCGCCATTTCAGCGTACGCAAGTGGAATTCGCCCTGTCCGTGAACAATTGTCTGTTTCAGTTCTTTCGACTGTTCCACAATCCACGTCGGGTCTTCTTCGTGCATACGGGTCAAAATTTCGTTCAGTTTTTCTTCTTCACCGTTAGATACCGGCTTAATGGCGCGACGGTATTTTGGTTCGGGATATTTAATGGCGGGATACTCGTGGGTGCAGCCTTTCGCATTCAGGGTATTTCCCGTGCGCGTATCTTTCAGTTTCACAGTTGCGCCTATATCACCGGCTACCATTTTTTCAACTTTGGTTCTGTTTTGACCTGCCACACAGAAAAGTTGGCTGATGCGCTCTTTGCCGTCGTGACGAGAAATGTTGGTCAAGTCATCGCCTTCATTTACAGTTCCTGACATCACTTTGAAGTACGACACTTCGCCAATGTGTGGCTCAATGCTTGTTTTGAACACAAACATACTTGTAGCGGCATTGGCATCAGGAGCCACCTCTTTGCCTTCCTTGTTCTTGGGATTTGGCATTTGGTTAGGCGATGATACTACGCTTCCTAAAAATTCCATAAAGCGGCGCACACCCATTGAACGAGTTGCAGAAGCACAAAGTACGGGAAAAACACCGCGTTGCGCCAAACCTTTTTGCAGACCTTCGCACATCTCATCTTCCGAAAGCGTTACTTCGGAAAAGAATTTGTCCATCAATACTTCATCGTTTTCGGCAGCAGCTTCCAACAGTACGTTATAAAGCTCTTCGGCTTTTCCTTTTTCATTTTCGGGAATAGGAAGTATTTGAGGCTCACCGCCTTCGGGCTTCCATTGGTACATTTTTTGTTTCAACACATCAATAACGGCATTGAAATTAGGACCTGCATTCACGGGATATTGAACCACCACAACTTTGTTGCCAAAATCGGATTTTAGCTGTTCCAAAGTTTTGTCAAAATCGGATTTTTCAGTATCCAATTGGTTAACTAAGAAAATAACCGGTTTGTTTGCGTTTTCTGCATAACGAAAATGGTTGTTCGTGCCCACTTCTACGCCGTATTGCGCATTAAGCAATATCACCACTTGGTCGGTAACTTCCATGGAAGTGATTGCACCGCCAACAAAGTCGTCCGAACCAGGGCAATCAATAACGTTCAACTTTTTACCCGACCATTCTGCAAAAACCACCGTAGGAAAAACAGAATAACCATACTCTTGTTCTACAGGAAAATAATCGGCAACAGTGTTCTTTCCTTCAACAGTTCCCCGACGTTTTATAGCTCCACTCTCGAAAAGCATTGCCTCTACGAGAGTGGTTTTCCCCGAGCCGGAATTTCCCAATAAAGAGATATTCCTAATTTCATTTGTTTGATATACCTTCATAACGTGTTAGATATAAATAAGTTAATAAAATAAGTTTCCTCTAAAAAACGAACATTAAATATAGAGATAATTTTTCATATCTCCTAATCAAATTTATATGTTATACAACACAAAAAACGCTCTTTTTTTATTGCCTGTTTTTTAGCCGCAAAAAAGCCATTTGCCCTAACGACAGAACCAAATACCAAACAATGATGAGCGACACGGCATGTTGTTTAAAAATGCACAGCAACACAATACAGCCCAAGAGAAAAATATAGCGAATTTCGTTGCCGCGCCACTTGAGCGATTTGGCTTTGAGCGAAAACATGGGAATTGGCGACACCAAAAGATAGGAAGAAACCGCCACCAACAACAGCACCACATAATAATAGTCGCGCAAAAAGGCATACTCCCAAACGCACAACTGCTGAAGACTGAAAGCTAAACCTGCCCACAAAAACGCATTGGGCGGCGTTGCCAAACCGATAAACGACTCTTTTTGACGCTCGTCAATATTAAATTTTGCCAACCGCAAAGCCGAAAAAACAGTTATCAAAAATCCTACATATTCGATGTATGGAAACAACGATGCCACAGGGCGCAATAGTGTGAATGCGATGGTGCCCGGCACCAATCCGAAACTTATCAAATCCGCCAACGAATCAAGCTCTTTGCCAATATCGGAATAGGCGTTCAATGCGCGCGCCGTAAAACCGTCCAGAAAATCGAAAACAGCAGAAAGAACAACACACAACAGCGCATAGTCGTAATTTTCTTCATAAGCCGCTATCACTCCTATAATTCCGGAACAGAGATTGAGACAGGTAATAAAATTGGGAAGATATTTTTTCATCACACTCTATTTTTCAGAACAATTTTACAAAGTTACTGTTTTGGTTTGGTTTTTATTGCGTTTTTTACTGAAAAGCAACATTTTTTTGAGAATAAAATTAATTCCCGCAACCAAAATGACCGTTATTACTCATTTTACTGACCGTCGACACAACTCTATTAACGTTTTTTCCTCCCAAACGTATGTTTTACGCTTGTAAAACATAAAAATCAGCAACGTCATCGCCACGCCAATAGCTGACCCTGCCAGCACGTCTTCGGCAAAATGCTGCGACAAATAGACACGCGAATAAGCTGTAAGCACCGCTAACACAAAGAAAATAGGCGACAACCACGTTTTTTTATTGAAAATGAGCGTCAAACAAAGCATCAGCGAAAAAACCGCCGCCGTATGCCCCGACGGAAAACTGTTCATTTGATACAGCGTCGTAACACCATCAACTTTATGCAATACCACATCGGGAAAATTAGTGCTGAACAACAAACTCGGACGCGGTGCCGCCACCAGCGACTTTATCGGATAGACTACTAAAGACGTAGCCAATTGCGCCACCAGCACCACCACAGCATCGCCCACTCTATAAAACAGCAACAATACTGCCACAAAAAACGGTACCGATGCGCCCAACTCGGTAATGTATTTGAAAAAAATGTCCTGAGCCGTGCCGTTCCATAAAGTCGTCAGCGATAGATGCAAATCAGCCTGTTCGGTGCACAAAACAATTATCAACAAACTTATGAAAAACAACACATACAGTGCCAAAAAACAATAACAAGCTTTCGATTTCATAATATTCTCTCTTTTTAAGGTTTATCCTGCATATCGGAATTCGGCTCAAAAATGCTTAAATTACTGTTGTAAACAGGCGATTGCACACCCAAAAAATCCAACACGCTATGAAATACGTGGTGTTGCGTCAATTCCTTATTTGGCTTTAACCGTCGCGAATTATCTGACAACCAAACAATAAAAGGAATTTCGTACTGTTCTTTCGGGGCTATGCTAATCGGAGCACCATGCATGTAAAGATTCTTTTCACCCAACGATTCACCATGGTCAGAAACGAACAACAACATACTGTTATAGTCGTTCATCTGCTTCAATATGTCAATAATTTGATGCAAAATATAATCGGTATACACAATTGTATTGTCATAAGCATTCATTAACTCATCGCGAGTGCAGTTTGCTAGTTCAACACTATTGCATACCGGTGTAAACACTTCAAAACGAGGCGGATACTTTTTACTATATTGTGGACCATGACTGGTACTAGTGTGCAACACTACCAACACTTTATTATTTCCATTCGCCGTTATCTGTTTCTCCAAATCGGTCAATAACACTTCATCGTACTCACAATCATCACCTTGACAAATCTGCATCAAATCCTGCCGAACTTGGTAATGTTTAATGTGCAACGGTGGTTCGCCCCAATTAGTAGTTCGCCAAATCACCTCTATGCCGTTACGGTACAAATAATTGGGCAAAATTTCATATAATTCGCCGGTATCTTCATGTTCTAAAATACACTTCAAACTACCAGTGGTATAAGTGGTACACGACGTTGCGTCAAAAACATACACACTATCTCCTTCCAATAAAGGATTTGTGGGTTTTTCATAACCATAAAGCGAGAAATTATGACGACGTGCCGATTCTCCGATGACCAACACAACAACATCTTTTTCATCATTGCCAATAATGGCATCGGGCAACAAAATTTCCACTTTGTTTTTTTGGTGTTTTTGCATTTGGTAGCGCACCGTATTCACGGTGTACGACCACGGCATAACTAATCCACCAAGCTCTTTCGCATACTTGTCAATCCAAAGCCAATTGCCCGCATTAGCAAACACCACGACCAAAATAAGACCTACGGTTAGCGATGCAGTAGTAACAAACCGTTTCCAAGTGCCATAGTTGAGTTTAGCTCTAAAAATGTAAAAACACGGAAGTAGCCCGAACAACACAACATACAACACCATTTTAAAGGAAAAAAAACTCATTGCCTCATCGTAGTCAGTGTTGAAAACATTGCCTATCATGCTCCCGTCCAAAATAACGTTATAAGTGACAATGAAATAAATGGCTAACGAGCTAATAATGAACGATAACGCAATAATCATTTTCCCAACAAATCGCAACAAAAAGCAAATTAAGTAAAAAGCAAAAAAATTTGCCACTAATACCACCACTATCAAACTGATAAAAATGACGATTCCGTTCAAACTGCTTAAATTGACATTGTTAAGCACAAAATTGAAGAACGGAAAATAGAAAAATAACAAATTGATAACACTCATCAACGCTGCAAAATATGCCACCGGCATCCCGTTAATGAGCTTCGAAAAAAAGTTTTTGATTTTTGGATATTTTAGCATGGATATAATTTATTAGCAATCAAAATATTACAAACAAAGTTTATTTAAAATAACTTGCAAAAATACTATTTTTATCCCAAATAATGAAATTAGCCTTTAAAACCTTTAAAGAACAACGCAAAAAAGGTTGCCCGAAATCGAGCAACCTTTGATTGATTGTAGATAAGTAAAACGGGATTTATTCCATTTTGCTCATTTCTTCTTCAAACACTTTTTTAAATTTTTCGTACTCGTAATCAATACGAAGTTTGTCGTTGTCTTTAACAGCATTGGCTATTTTGTTGGCAAGTTCAGCCCCGCCCAACTCAACAACAACATACGAACGGAATTGACCTCCGGGTGTTTTCATCATTTTGTCGCAGATGATAACAGAACCTTGCAATTCTTGATTAACAACCAATCGTGCCAAATCTTGGAATTTACTCTTGGCTTCTTCGTTCTGTCCCATTTGGTACGACGAAGCATAGTTGTCAGCCACACGTTTTAAGGTAGCACTGATGCTGGTTGCCAATTCGGCTCGAGCATTTATCAACGCCTTGCTTTTGGCAATCTGCATATCGTTTGAGTAACCCATACCATGAGCGCGGAACACTTTACTGGTACTTTGATATTCAGCTCCGGTACAAGGAATAGTAACTTCCTTATCACCTTGATAAGCGGTTTTTTTCGAAGCGCAACCAACTGCTACTAAAGCAATAACTACTGCAAATAATACTTTTTTCATAATTAATAATTTTTTAAATGAATATAATCTGTTTAATGTTACAAAGGTATATGATATTTTTAAAACAAAAAATGTTTTTAATTAAATTTTTATTCACTTATCAAAAGGCAAATACCGTGCCAAAACAATTGAAAAAAATATTCGATACGGAATTTTTGTTTCTACGTTGTTATTTCGTTTTCCATTTTTACCGCCTTTGGTTTATTAAAAAATATTAAAAAAACGGATAATTCAGCATCTCCGATAAATAAAAGCCGACAATTTTCACTTTTTTTCTGCCTAACGTTAAAATATATTTGAAAAAATTAGAATAATTAGAAATTTAATTTTATCTTTGCCCATATTTTAATGCGCTATTGACTAATAGAAACAAAAAAATCCATATTTATTTATTTTATTTTTATTAACAATTAAATTTTTACAACTATGAAAAAAATCTTTTTATTTGTGGGCATTTGTGGTTTGCTATTAGCTTGTGAAAAACCGGAACCACAAAAGCAGGAATTTGTCGGTTCGTACGATGTAACTACCACAGGAACATTATACCTGACAGACGACTCCATTCCTATTCCGGAGTATTCACAAAGCATACTCATTGAGCAATTTAACAAAGACAGCCTTATTATTAGCTACGAAGACACCATCCAAAAACCATTTAAGGCAAAAATTAACAGCATAACTACTTTCAGCTACGAAGCACCATTCAACATGGATTTTGATATTTTTGTTCTTTCGGCAGATTTGATAGGCACCCGTAACGGGGAAGGTATACAAATAAATAAGGACAGCATTGTTATGAATGATAGCATCACCAATGGCACATTTGAAATAATATATCGCATTACCGGTGATACTTTGAGAGGCACTTTTAACGGCACACTACAACACAGAGCCAAAAGGAAATAATAAACAAAAAGGCGTCGAAATTCGATGCCTTTTTTCATAACGCTTTCGAGGCGTTTATTCTTCGGTAGGATTTATTTCCAACAGTTCCACCTCAAAAATGAGCGTTGAATAAGGTGGAATTATTTTACCCGCACCACGTTCGCCATACGCTAAATCGTAAGGAATAAAAAACTTAAACTTGGAGCCTACAGGCATCAATTGAAGCCCTTCCGTCCAGCCACTTATCACTTGATTCAGAGAGAATGTAACCGGCTCTCCGCGATTGACCGAGCTATCGAAAACCGTACCGTCAATGGTTGTACCATGGTAGTGTACTTTTACCTTGTCGGAGGCTTGCGGTTTAGCACCTTCGCCCATTTTCAGTACTTTGTACTGCAATCCCGATGGCGTTTCTATTACTGACGAATCTTTTTTATTGTCTTCCAAAAATTTGGTAGCCAATGCTTTTGCGTCTGCTACTTTCTTTTTTTGATACTCTTCCGCAATTATGTTTATCTGCGCAAAAGCTAATTTCATCTCTTCTTCCGACAGTTTAACAGCATTGTGAAAAGCATCGACCAATCCGTTTGTAAACATAGCGGTATCAATAAAAATACCGGATTTTGCAAAGTTGTCGTACACGGTTGCGCCCAAATTCGCACCCAATGCATAGCTCTGCTTTTGAGCAGTTGTCATGGTTACTGTATCCGCAACCTGTACTTTTACTTTTTTCTTCTTTTTGGCTTCTACTGCCGGTATGCACAACAGCACAGCCACACCCAATAGAATGATTTTTTTCATTTATACAAGTTTTTTAATTAAGTTTTCCTTTTCACCTTCCAATAAATCAACCGGCGGAATCTCTATCAATGTGTAAGCTCCGGGGCGTTGTTTCATCGAAGCACGCGCACAAGCCACCAATATTTGTGCTGTCAGTGCAGGATTGTTTATCCTCATATCGAACTCAAATTGTTGATTCTCAGTTTTTCCAGAAACGCCTTTACGTACAAGTTTTACACCGTGTCTCATGTTTTTAAGTGCCTCCACCGACTCCACTTGTTCGACGTGCGTTTCATCATTAATAAAATAGTTGTCGTTTTTAATAGCAGTAGCTACTTCATCAAATTTATAACCATCTTTAAGTTCAATGTAAACCTCGCGGCGGTGTATGCCCTCACCCAAGGGAATGGTCATCGACAAAGCGTCTTTCACGCCTTCAATGGTTTTTGCGGCTACCGTATGCCCCATGCTCATACCGGGACCAAAATTGGTGTAAGTAACGCCTTTCGGTGCCATTGCCTGCATCAAAGTTCTGATTACGGAATCGCTTCCCGGGTCCCAACCGGCAGAAACAATAGCAACCGCTTGATGTTTTTTAGCTTCAACATCCAGTTCCTGCCTTAAATCCCAAATTTTCGTGTGAATATCAAAACTATCTATCGTATTGATTCCCAAAGCCAGAATAGCTTTTGCCGATATTGAAACCATGCGTGTGGGCAAGCATAAAATGGCTACATCCACTTTTTCCAACTCTTTGATGTCGGTTACTACTTTCACAGCTTGCAATTCCGGCGGCAAATTAGCGATACTGCGCCTCACCAATCCCGCCAACTCAAAATCGGGCGTACAAAGTACCGTTTCCAATACCTGTTTTCCAATATTGCCATAACCAACAATAGCAACTCTTATTTTATTTCCCATTTTAACGTAAGTTCAATATAAGTTTTAAAACACTATATTAATTAGGCTTCAAAATTACTATTTTTTTTTCACACTATTACAAAAATAAGGAGCGAATGATTATTCGCCCCTTATTTTCATTTACTAATTTACTTACCCTCAATCTCATAAAAAGGAAAATGATTAAACAATAAACATTTTGACTGTAAAGGTAATTATCTTTTTTTATAAATTTCACAAATACCCCCCCCCATTAACAATATTTAAGTTTAATTGCAAAAAAACAAGGAGCGATTTGCCCCTTAATTAATCCCCTAACCCCTGAAAGGGAAGTTATTTACAAATTGCAACCAAACGTTCTAAACGGTTTGTTGCGTTATTTTCATCAATGGGACGAACGGACTTAAAGCCGTTAGTCCCTGGACATTAAACAGTTAAACGATTAAACATTCAACATTACACACTAAACGCTTAAACATATTTAATTTTGCTTTTATCGAACTTACCTATTTAGTTTAAAGTAGGTGTCTAAAAGTTTTTTTGCAGCCACAAACGACGTTATTTCGTTGTTCAGAATTTGATTTTCGTACATCAACAGCAAACTCTTTATCGTTTTGTTGCGGTAAAAATTATTTTTCAGATATTCGTTGATGCTTTCGTACATCCAATATTTTGCCTGATGGTTCCGTTTTGTTTCCGTAAAACCGTTTGCCGCAGTAAAATTCATATACTCTTCTATCATGTTCCAAATTTCAGTGATGCCGCTATCTTCAATTGCCGAACAGGTAAGCACCTTGGGCGACCACCCCGACGGCGGTTCGGGAAACAGATGCAGTGCATTTTGAAACTGTGCCCGTGCCATTTTGGATTTTTCCACATTATTGCCGTCGCATTTGTTAATGGCAATACCGTCTGCCATTTCCATAATGCCACGCTTAATACCTTGCAATTCGTCGCCCGTGCCTGCCAACTGTATGAGTAGAAAAAAATCGACCATGCTGTGCACCGCCGTTTCCGATTGTCCCACGCCGACCGTTTCTACAAAAATAGTGTTAAAACCGGCTGCCTCACACAACACAATGGTTTCGCGCGTTTTGCGTGCCACACCGCCAAGCGAACCTGCCGAAGGAGACGGACGTACAAAAGCATTTTCGGCTACCGAAATACGTTCCATGCGCGTTTTGTCGCCCAAAATACTGCCTTTTGTCAATTCACTACTCGGGTCGATAGCCAATACCGCCAATTTTTTGCCTTGACCGAGAACATGCGCACCCAACGAGTCGATAAATGTACTTTTTCCCGCTCCGGGCACGCCTGTAATACCTAAACGCACCGATTTTCCGGCATAAGGCAAACATTTTTCAATAATCTGTTGCGCTTTTTCCTGATGTTCCGGTTTGTTGCTCTCTATAAGCGTTACCGCTTGACTTAACACCGTGCGGTTGCCTTTCACTATCTCTTCCACATAACCATCGACCGTATATTCGGGTCGCCGTTTGCGCACTTTGGCATACGGATTAAGCATAGGCGGTTGCGGCACGCCCGCATTAACATTTAATCCGAGGAAACGCTCATCGTTTTCTATGTGATGTCCATCGTTAGCCATTGTCATTTTACTGTTTTCCAATTGATATATAAGTTAATAACCGAATTTACAGGGTCGTTTGAAATAATTTGAACGCGTTTTCGAAAATCGAACGGATGCAGTTGCGTGGCATCTACCGCCACCGTCAATCGCGCACGTTTACCGCCTTTCAACGATTGAGACGGCGCAGTAACGGTCAAATAAGGATTTTCTGAAACTATTCGTCTAATAATCAAAGGTTTGATACCATTATTTTTCAATTCAACAAAAGCTTTAGCTTGCTTTCCGATTTTTAATTCACCCAAATCGAGCACTTTAACCGAAAGCGAAATTACAGGTGCTTCCACCTTTTCCTGCATGGTCAAACGGCTAAAATCTTCTTTAATGTCAGCCTTCAAATCGACTACATCTGCCGATTTACGACCATTTACCAACAAACGCACACTATCGGCAACGTAACCCCACATCGGCATTTTTTCCGACATAATTGTGATGTTCAAAACAGCTTTTTCCTGCGGGGACACCACTTGCGGAAACGATTCCACTTTAAGGTATTTCGGCAAATTATATCCCGCAACAGTTACCGAAGAGGCGCCGTTGTTAAACATTTCTATTGTTCGCACCTTTTCTTCGCCTTTGTAGATGTCGCCCACTATCAAAAACCTATTCTTCAGCAACAAACCGTCTCCAAAAGAGTAAGGATACTGCTCTTCAAGGCTTTTTTCAGGAAACGCCACCATGCCCTTTATGGACACCGACTCTGTAAAATCGCCCGACAAAGCCGAGAAAAAAACAGTCGCACCCTGATGAAACAGACCATAACGCTCTGTAGGGTCAAATCCCAAAGTAAACTCGCCTTGTTGCGATGGTGCTATGGCATCGGTGCTCCATGTCGGCGACGTACATCCGCACGAAGCTGTAATTTTTTTTATGCTTATGGCTTCCGTACCTTCGTTTATAAACCGAAAAACACACAAAACTTCGCCATCTTCTTCACGAATAATGCCGAAGTCGTGTGTATTTTGAACAAAAGAGACGCTCCTTTTTTCTTGCGCCGACAAACTAACGACAACTGCGAAAAAAGCTAAAAAAAAAACTAAGCGTCTGTCAATCATTTAATTTTCCTTTGCTTGTGGAGCTTCTGTAGTGCCCTTTGGCGTAACCGAGCCCTTTATGAAAACAACTTCCGTATAATCAGCCGTTCCGTCTGTAAATACGACTGTAACGCTTTTATAAAAAGCATTCGGACGTCCTGTGGTAGTGTAAGTAACACGAACGGTAGCTGTATCGTTGGGAGCAACCGGCTCTTTACTCCACTCGGGAGTTGTACAACCGCAAGAAGCTTTTACGCTTTTCAGCGATAGAGGCGTTACACCGATATTTTTAAAATTAAAAACATGACTGATTTTGCCTACTTCTTCATTTACCGTACCGAAATCAAACGTTTGGTTGTCCACTTCCACAACTTTCTTTTCTTGTCCCACAGCCACCATAACAACTGTTAAGGCAAATACAAATGAAATTAATTTTTTCATAACTATAGATTTTAATTGAATTATTTAAAAAATTATCTAATGTGCAAAGTTATACAAAATTGTTCGCTCTTTATCTATTTTTTGTATTTTTTTATCTCTATGACCCTATTGACGCAAAAGTTTTATGCGCTTTAAAATAGTATTCCACCAAAATGCTTTTCCGCAGCAGACCCACGGGAGTTTGTGTTGTAGTAAGAGCTAAATTTTCTGCTCTTTCAGGACGAAAATTGCGCTTCTGTTTTAAAAATTGCACCCACGCCTTCAACACATTTGCCGCATTGTTCGGTCTTCTCTGCGCCAACAAGTGTAGCGCAGCCATTATATCCAGCAGACAGCGCACGGGCAGCACCCACCACAACCGTTTCAATGGCATATTTTTGTAAATCATCAGCAAATTGTTCCGAAAATTCAAAAATGTTTTGAACGGACTTTCGGCACTCAGCGTTTTTGCACCGATGTGGTACACCACGCTTTGCGGTACGCACACAATGGATTTTCCACGCGATTTCAACCGCCAACACAAATCAATTTCCTCCATGTGGGCAAAAAAACGCGCATCCAAACCGCCCGCTGCCCAAAAATCGGCAGAACGAATAAATAAACAAGCTCCCGTTGCCCAAAAAATTTCGGCTACTGAATCAAATTGACCTTCGTCCTTTTCCAAAGTGTTCAAAATTCGACCTCTGCAAAACGGATAGCCCAAACTATCGATAAATCCGCCACACGCACCCGCATATTCAAAATACTCACGTTGAGCATAACTTCTCAGCTTCGGTTGGCAAGCCGCCGTTTCGGGATGTGCTTCCATGTATGTGAGCAATGGTCGAAGCCAATTTTCGGTTACTTCCACATCGGAATTGAGCAATACGAAATAATCCGCTTCTACCTCGCGCAAAGCGCGATTGTAGCCTTCGGCAAAACCGTAATTTTTGTCCAACTCCACTCGCTTAATAGTAGGAAAACGGCGCCGCAGAAGTTCAATAGAGCCGTCGGTTGAAGCGTTGTCAGCCACGACCACTTCGGCTGAATCGGAAAAAGCAATCACTTTCGGCAATAAATCTGCCAAAAGCTGTTCTCCGTTAAAATTCAATATGACTACTGCAACAACCGGCATTATCGTTTTATTTCAATTCAAAACGCACTATTACAGTTGAACGTAGCTCAATATCCTCAAATTCGATATCGGGAACATAAACTTCGTCAGTTTCCGCACCGGTCGCTTTAAGTCCGAACATTGCATTTGAATGGCGATAAGGCTGTTCGTAGCCTTCGGCAATATAGAGTGCGCGCCCAACCTCCTGCCCTATGGCATTAGCCAAAACCGTGGCATTTTGCTTAGCCGACTGTATAGCACTCGCTTTTGTCTCCATTTTCAACTTTTGCATATCGCTGTGGTCAACCTTTTCGACAGATACATTGGCAATGCCCAAAGACGACAAACCCAAAAATGTTTTAGCTACGGTCTGCGCATCGGATAAAACCAATTGATACTCCTTTTCCTGCACCACTGCCGATTTCAGCAACCAATATTTTTTGAAATTGCTAGTATAATCACACACTTTAAGCTGTTTTTTCACATCTATACCGATAGATTTCAGCTTATCAATCATGCTTTTCTCTATTTCGGGAAGTTGCTTGTTTTTAAAATCCTTTTCGTTAAGGACTATTTTCAAATAAATTTCGTTTGGTATTACCTTTTTCTCGGCGTAACCATTCACTTCAATGTAATTTTGGTCAATAAAATTTTTTTCCTGCGCATAGCCAACGGCTACCGCAACGACCAATGCAAGAGTTAAAAATGTCCGTTTCATCTTTTTTTGTTTTTATGGTTTGTATTCTTATTCAATCAATATTCGTGCCAATGCAAAAAGGCGTTACTCTTTTCTCTGATGTTTCCAGCGCCTATGCGACCAAAGCCAATATGCCGGATTTTCCAAAATGTTCCGTTCCATCAAGCGCGCATATTTTTCCGTCAGTTCAAATTCGGCAGTTTGCGCCGGTGAAGCACTTATCAATTCTATGTAGCAATGATAATAACCGCGTTTTTTTCGATGCACATTCAAAAACACCACGTAGTCGTCAGTTTTGCGCGCAATAGCTTCCCAACCGGTCAAAAACGGAGTATCTTGATTCAAGAAATTTGTCCAATAATGCAAATTGTTCACCGACGGCGTTTGGTCGGCAATAAAAGCCAGCACGAACGGAATTTTAGATTTTTTATTCTGCAAAATATGGCGCACCACACGGTTTTTATCCACACATACGCATCCCCAACGGGAACGTAAATTTAAAAAGAATTTATCGAAATCTTTGTTTTTCAGCGGGCGGTAAAGCGTTTCAATGGTTACAGCAGGATTTGTGTGAATTGGCAACGAACTCACCCATTCCCAATTGCCGTAATGACCAAAAACAGCAATAACATCTTTTTTTTGCCTGTAAGCTTCGTCAAGTAATTCAATGTTGTCAAAAATAATGTGTTTCGACATCGCTTTCGCTGAAGCATGCAACAGCCAAATGGTTTCTATACCATAGTCGCACAAATGACGGTAGAAACGTCGTTCGAGAAGACGCAGTTCCTTAGTGGTTTTTGGGGGAAACGAACGCGATAAATTTGCACGCGTTACCTCTACACGGTAGCGCACCACACGGTATATTATAAGATAAGCAAAATCGGACAGCAGATACAAAACCGACAAAGGCAACCACGCTATTGTCCATAAAAAAGCGTAAATTATGTAAAATCCAACTTTTGCCATATCTATAACAACCAAATCTCCATGCGGAAACTGCCACACAGAGAAACGGTTTATTAATTAATGTAAGCTAAACAATCAATCTTCTTCAGAGTAAATTCCGATACTTTTTCCGTATTCGTATTCACCCTCAAGTATTAAGCGCAAATCATTTTCGGACATTTCTACGACATTCTCTTTTTTCATAATGCCATAGATGTAATTAAACATGTCGTCTTCGGCAATTGTCGTTTCTGCGACCTCTTCATCCTCCATCAGATTGTTTTTTTCGTAAAAATCGCAAATCAAATCAAGAACATACTGTACATCGTCGTCAGTAACATGCGGCAAGATTGATTTAGGCAAACGATTGAGAATGAATTTAATGGCTTCGTCATCATCAAATTCGATCAAATCCGGTTGTTGATTCATAACTAAAATTTTTGAATAAAAATTAGACGGGTAAAGATACATTTTTTTTAAATAGAAAACAGATTTACGAGCAAAAAAAATTACATTTATTATCTGTTTTGCTAATTTTTAGGTATTTACAAGAATAAATTCGCTTTTTTCTCTTTTAAAAAAAAGAAAACGTCGGCAACACAAGGTTACACAACGTCATAAAAAAAGGGTAAGCTGACTATATCGCACCGCTACAACCTTCTACCCTTGCTGCGGTCAAGCCCTGGGGGAGTTCAAAGGGAGCTGGTCGTATAGGACTTACCCGATGCAAAGATACTGCTTTTTGGCGAAATACAAAAATAGCAGCACTTTTTTCTTCCAAAACCTTTGTCGGAAAACAGCAACCGATACAACCATACAAAGCACATCAACAAAAAAATCAAACTATTTTTTTTGTTTTTTTATCGAAAAACGATAAAAATATTTTGTTATTCAAAAAATAATGCGTTACTTTGTAGTCGAAAAACGAATATTCATTAGTTTAAATTATCAGAGTTATGAGAAAATCAATTTCAACTGCCATAGCATTATGTATGACAGTCATCATGGGCGCATTTGCTCAAACCACACACCCCCTGCCACTTGACCCGAACGTACGCATGGGCGTATTGGAAAACGGATTGACGTATTACATACGCCACAACGAAGAACCGAAAGAACGCGCTGAGTTCCACATTGCGCAAGGTGTCGGTGCCATTCTTGAAGAAGACAACCAAAACGGTCTTGCCCACTTTTTAGAACATATGGCTTTCAATGGCACACAACATTTCCCCGGGAAAGGAATTATTAACTATTTTGAATCCATTGGCGTTAATTTCGGAGGTAATATCAATGCCTACACTTCGTTGGACGAAACGGTTTATCGTCTATCGGATGTACCTACTATCCGCCCGGGCATTATCGATAGTGCTTTGTTGGTTATGCGCGATTGGTCGTGCGGTTTGCTACTCGAAGATGATGAAATTGACGCTGAACGTGGAGTAATCAGGGAAGAATGGCGCACCGGAGCCAATGCCAATCGCCGTTTGTGGAAAGAATCTAACAAACTCAAATATGCCGGTTCGCAATATGCCAAACGAGACGTTATTGGCGACACTGCCGTTATCAACAATTTTTCGTACGATGCCCTACGTGATTACTACAAAAAATGGTACGGTCCCGATTTGCAGGCTATTGTCGTTGTTGGCGATATTAATGTGGATAGTATTGAAGCTAAAATTAAGCAACTATGGGCAGACGTGTCGGCACGCGCTAACAGAGGTGAACGCCCCATATACGACATTCCCGACAATCAAGAGCCGATAGTGGCTATTGCTACCGACAAAGAAGCGCAGTTTACACGTATCGAACTGGAATACAAGCATAATGTTTTGCCGGATTCACTGCAACTAACCATGACCGCTTACACACAAGATGTGCTTAACGATATTGTTTCTAGGATTTTAAATTACAGATTTTCGGAAATTACTCAAAAACCCGATGCATCGTTTGTGGGCGCATACGGTTTCTACGGCGAATTGGTAAAAGCTAAAGATGCTTTCCAACTCATTGCCGTACCAAAAGAAGGGCACGAAAAACAAGCCTTGACCGACTTGCTCATTGAAGCCGAAAAGGTAAAACGCTTTGGGTTCACCAATTCCGAATTGGAGCGCGCTAAAGCAGAAATGCTCACAGAGTACGAAACCGATTACAACGAACGCAACAATCAACGGAATATTGACTTAACACGCGACTACATTCGTCATTATTTGGACAAAACGTGTACGCCGGGCATTGAATGGGAGTTTCAAATGCTACAGGTTATGCTGCCACAAATAAATATAGAATTACTCAATCGTCTGGCACAAAACTATGTTATTGATAATAATTTAATTATCAGCTTTACGGCACCGGAAAAAGAAACGGTAAAATTGCCTACCAAAGAAGAGGCATTGGCACAACTCGCTGACGTGAAAGCAATGGAACTGACAGCTCCGAAAGAGGAAACAATCGACAAAAAATTGGTAACAAAAACTCCAAAACGCGGCAAAATAAAAGTCGCCACTACCAATAAATCTCTTGGAACAACCGAATGGACATTGAGCAATGGCGTGAAAGTAATCATTAAACCGACCACGTTTAAAAAAGATGAAATTTTGCTCACCGGATTCAGTCGTGGCGGACTTTCCAAAATAGAAAAAACGAACGACCTGCTGTCGGCTATGTTTGCTGTCCATCTCATTACGAGCAGTGGTATTGGCAATTTTACGGCTATTGAACTGGAAAAATACCTCGCCGGAAAAAATGTAAGTGTTGCACCTGAAATCAATTCGTTTAATGAAGAACTCAACGGCAACTCGTCGGTAAAAGACTTTGAAACCATGCTACAATTGGTTTACCTCTACTTTACCGCTCCACGCAAAGACGACGAAGCTATACAGGCACAAATGAATATATATAAAACTGTACTGGCAAACAAAGAAAGCAATCCAAAAGCAATTTTTGGCGACAGCATACAAATGACGATGTCAAATCATCATCCGCGTACCATATTACTTAATATTGATATGCTGACCAAAGTAGATGCAGACAAAGCATTGACCATCTACAAAGAACGTTTTGCCACACCTGCCGATTTTACCTTTATGCTGGTAGGCAACATTGACCCTAACGATCCGGCTACTAAAAAATTGATTTGCACATGGATTGGCGGTTTGAAATCGAAGAAAGTTCACGAAAACTTTATTGACCACGGCGTGCGTACACCCAAAGGGAAAGTGCTCAACTATTTTGAACGTGAAATGCAAACACACACGGCATCGAATCGCATAGCCTACACCGGCGAAATGAAGTACAATTTGACCAACAAATTGAATATGGACGCTATTGGTCGAATTTTGGACATTCGCTATTTGGAAAGCATCCGCGAACGTGAAGGCGGCAGTTACGGCGTAGGCGTTGCAGGCTTTGTAAGTGATAAACCTACAGAACAAGCCACTCTGCTGATGCAATTCGATACTGACCCCGAAAAACAAACTAAATTGATGGAAATCATTCATCAAGAAGTTGCGGAAATAGTAAAAGACGGACCACGCATGGATGATTTGATTAAAGTAAAAGAGAGCATGCTAAAAGATTTTGCCGAAGATATTGAAAAAAATAATTGGTGGCAAAACACTGCGCTCTATAATTTCTATATTAACAACATTGACTATTACAACGATTACAAAGCCGCAGTAACGGCTATCAGTAGCGAAAGCATAAAAGCCACACTCACCAAATTGGTAGAACAAGGCAACGTGGTAGAAGTGGTTATGTCGCCTAAACAGTAATCGGAAAAAAACGACATTTGTAATTTACAGTAAAGGTAAAAAAGAGGGCAATGTGTCAATTTGTGCATTTTTCTCTTTTTTTATAACCTTTTCATTTTTTAATAAAATTTGCCATTTTACTAACTAATATTTACTATTTATATTTAAAATCTTTCAAACAGTAATAATTTTCATTTTAACAATATTTAACCTCTTAACAAGCTGAATATTTGCATATTAAACGTATCTTTGTAATAAACAATTAACACAGTCTGAGGTAATTTTATAGGGTCTATTTACCAATGACAATTTATAACCAAGATCCTTCATTTATTATTATGAAAAAATTAATCTTTGGTGCAGTAGCATGCATGTTGCTTGGTCTAACTTCTTGTGGAGACACAAATTATTGCTACAAAGTTACATACAAAAAGGATGGCACAACTATAGTGACTTATGTATGGACAACAAAAAACAATCTGGATACTGCAGTTAAACCACTCGTTCCGGAAGGTGTTAGATACAGCACCATGAGAGTAAATAAATCTCAATCAGACTGCATTAAAACCAATTTATAAATTAATAATGATTTTATTTTAAAAAAGACTGCTTTGAGTAGTCTTTTTTTGTCATTACCTTTTTGTAAACAGCACAAAAAAAGAAAATAATTGGCAAAAAATTGGTAGAAACGCAATATTTTTTGTTCCTTTGCAAAAAAAATAAACAAAGATTGATATGCAAAAGAAACTTGTGATTGTTGAATCACCTGCTAAAGCAAAAACAATAGAACGTTTTCTGGGAGAAGGCTATACTGTGCTGTCGAGTAAGGGACATATACGCGATTTAAAAGAAAAAGACTTCAGCATTGATTTAGACAACAACTACAAACCATTGTACGAAGTTCCCGCCGAAAAAAAAGAATTAGTCGCTAATCTGAAAAAAGCCTCTAACAAAGCTGATGTCGTATGGTTGGCAACTGATGAAGACCGCGAAGGAGAAGCCATTGCATGGCACTTGTACGAAGTGCTCGGACTTAATGAAGCAAAAACCCGACGCATCGTTTTTCACGAAATCACCAAAACGGCTATCCAAAAAGCTATTGAGAACCCGCGTACTATCAACCTTAATTTGGTTAATGCCCAGCAAGCACGACGCGTTCTCGACAGAATTGTTGGATTTGAACTATCACCCATACTTTGGAAAAAAATAAAACCGGCACTTTCAGCCGGACGTGTACAATCTGTTACCGTTAGATTGGTAGTGGAACGTGAGCGCGAAATCAACAACTTCAAAACGGAAGCAAGCTATCGCGTTACAGCTCTATTCAACGTTACCGACACTACCGGTAAAAACGTGAAACTCAAGTCGGAACTCAACAAACGCTTTGCAACTAAAGAGGAGGCACGCGCATTTTTAGAAAAATGCAACGGCACTGACTTTGTTGTTGAACAAATAGAAACGAAACCGACCAAGCAAAAACCGGCACCGCCTTTTACTACATCTACCTTACAGCAAGAAGCTGCACGCAAATTCAGTTTCCCCGTAGGATTGACCATGCGCATTGCCCAAAAACTGTATGAAGCCGGTAAAATAACTTATATGCGTACTGACTCCGTAAACCTTTCAGATTTGGCATTAAGTACTGCAAAACAGGAAATCATAACCATTGCCGGCGAAAAATACCACACTTTCCGTCAATACCACACCAAATCGAAAGGTGCTCAAGAAGCACACGAAGCCATTCGCCCAACTGACATCAATCAACACACCATAGAAGGCTCTCAACAGGAAAAGAAACTATACGAGCTGATTTGGAAACGCACCATTGCATCGCAAATGAGTGACGCTGAATTAGAAAAGACCGTTATTTCTATAAAAATAAGTGATTGCACCGAAAAATTTATTTCTACAGGCGAAACTATCAAATTCGACGGTTTTTTAAAAGTCTATTTAGAATCGACTGACGACGAACAAGAGCAAAAATCAAAAGAGATGCTTCCAAAACTATCTGTCGGTCAGCCTCTGGAACTACTTATCGCCGAAGCGCAAGAGCGGTTTACACAGCATCCGCCACGCTATACAGAAGCATCGTTGGTACGCAAATTGGAAGAATTGGGCATTGGTCGTCCTTCTACCTATGCACCAACCATATCCACTATTCTCAACAGGGAATATGTAGACAAAAAAGAGATTGAAAATCCGCCGACAGCGTACGACCTTCTTACCTTGAAAAATGGGAAAATAAAAGAAGTAAGAAAAGAAGATAAAGCGACAGTGGATAAAGGAAAACTTTCACCTACTAGCATCGGATTCGTTGTCAACGACTTCCTTATTGAGCATTTCCCCGATATCATGGACTACAATTTTACCGCTAAAGTAGAAACGGATTTCGACGAAATTGCCGAAGGAAAAATTGAATGGACAAAAAGCATTGACCAATTCTACAAAAAATTCCATCCCAACGTAACCGAAGCTTTGGAAAACACAGGAAAAAAAACAGGTGAACGCCAATTGGGCATTGACCCGAAATCAGGAAAACCCGTATTTGTAAAAATCGGTCGTTTTGGAGCTATAGCGCAAATCGGCGAAAAATCATCCGAAGAAAAACCACGTTTTGCATCGCTACGCAGCAACCAAACATTGGAAACAATTACTCTAGAGGAAGCGTTGGATTTGTTTAAACTGCCAATGGACTTGGGAGAATTTGAAAACGAAACAATGACTGTTGCCGTTGGGCGTTTTGGACCTTATGTCCGCCATGGGAAAGTATTTGTATCGCTACCTAAAGATGAAGACCCGTTAGAGATGACTCTTGAAAAAGCCATACAATTAATAAAAGGCAAACGCACCGCCGACGCTAACCGTCAAATTAAAAGTTTCCCTGCCGAAGATATTTTCATTTTAAACGGACAGTTCGGGGCTTACATAGCTCACAACGGGAAAAATTACAAAATACCAAAAGGCAAAACACCGGCCGATTTGTCGGTCGAAGAATGTTTGCAAATAATTGGCGACTGCGAAAAAATTAAAACACAAAAAACATCGGGCAAACGCAGTCCACGAAAAGCAACAACAAAAAAATAATCCGGAAATTCCGGATTATTTTTTTATCAAATAGCGTTGGAAATTTGCGCTAAACGCAGTTTTATAAACTCCATTATCGTCGTAAATAAAAAATCCAGCCAAGTTGGGATGTGTTTCGCACAAACGCAAACTGCCTTCCAATCCTAACACCATACAAGCCGTAGCAAATGCGTCAGCAGTCATACAATCTTCTGCTATTATTGTGGCACTCAACAAGTTGTGATTTACAGGAAAACCTGTTTTAGGATTAATTATATGCGCATACTTTTTACCGTCCTTCATGTAAAAATTCCTATAATTGCCCGAAGTTGCCATGCCACCACTTTTTATTTCTACCACCTCCTGAATTTCATTTTTCACTTGAGTAGAATCGTCCATAGGTTTATTGATGCCCACGCGCCACGCCTTTCCGGCAGAATTGACACCTTTCAGAGCCACTTCACCACCTATCTCTACCATATAATTATCAATGCCGCATCGGTCGAAGTATTTCGCTACCACATCACAGGCAAAGCCTTTGGCTATGGCACTCGCATCCAACATTATTAGCGAATCGTCCTTCACTATTTTACCATCTTCCAATTTTATTTTAGTATATCCTATAAACGGAAGGAGACTATCAATAACATTTTGAGACACTTCTTGTTGTTTTTCAGAGCCGAAACCCCACACATTGACCAATGGTGCCACCGTGATGTCGAAAGCTCCTTCGCTTGCTTCTGAAACCTCCAAAGCCTTTGTGTACACCATCGTAAAAAACGTATCGAGTACTACCAACGAATCATTACGGTTGATGCGCGCTATAACCGACTGGGGGTTAAACATCGAAAGCGATGCATCCACTTCGCGCAATAACGAATCTATTTTCAATTGCAACGATTTTCCATCGACATTTTCATACGTAATATGATAAATGGTACCAAAAACAAGCCCTTGCTCTTCGACATACTGTTTACGCTTTGGTATTTCTATCAGCAAAAATACCACCGCAATGCACAAAAACACAAATGCAACGATAACTTTTTTCTTACTCATAGTTTTGAATAGTTTAAGATTACAAAAAAACCGCCTAAACTAGACGGTTTTTTTTGAATTATAAAATGAATAATTATTCAGCTTTAGCTTCTTCATCAGCCGCCTTAGGAGTTTCTTCGGCAGGTTGTTCTGTTGCCTTAGGAGCTTCTTCAACAGGTGCTTCTGCCACTTGAACTTCTTCAACAGGTTGTTCAGCCGTTGGTGCTGCCGTTTTTCTACTGCGACGTGTGCGTGTAGATTTTTTAGCTTCTTTTTCTTTCAGCATGTTTTCATTGTAATCTACCAATTCAATAATACACATTTCAGCAGCATCTCCTAAACGTGTACCCGTACGCAAAATACGTGTATAACCTCCCGGGCGATTGGCAATTTTTACAGCAATGTCGCGAAACAGTTCCGTTACAGCCTCTTTATTGCGTAACATACTGAAAACCACACGACGCGAGTGAGTAGAGTCCATTTTAGATTTAGTAAGAATAGGCTCTACATACATTTTCAGAGCTTTTGCTTTGGCTGTAGTCGTTGAAATTCGTTTGTGTTTAATCAACGAGCAAGCCATATTCGACAACATAGCGTTACGATGTGACGCCGTGCGACTAAGATGATTAAATTTTTTATTGTGTCTCATTTTCTGTTATTCTTTATCTAATTTATACTTAGAGAGATCCATTCCGAACGTCAAGTTCAAATTTGTCAATTTATCTTCCAGTTCGTTAAGCGATTTTTTACCGAAATTTCTAAATTTCAACAATTCCGAACGTTGAGTTGCACACAAATCGCCCAATGTTTCAATATTTGCTGCCTTCAAGCAGTTCAAAGCTCTTACAGACAAATTGATGTCCACTAATTTGCTCTTTAGCAATTGGCGCATACGTAGAACTTCCTCGTTAAATTCATCGGCACCTTTTCCCGTATCTTCGTCAAGAACAATCTTTTCGTCGGAGAAAAGCATAAAGTGATAAATCAAAATACGTGCGGCCTCTTTCAACGCATCTTTCGGATGAATAGAACCATCGGTATCAATCTCAATGGTCAATTTTTCGTAGTCCGTCTTTTGCTCTACCCTGAAGTTATCCACGCTGTATTGAACGTTACGAATTGGGGTAAATATCGCATCAATGGGTATCAAACCAATTGATGCGTTTACAAACGGATTTTCGTCAGCAGGAACATAACCTCTTCCTTTATTGATGGTCAATTCCATCGTAAAAGAAGTAGATTCGTCCATTCTGCAAATGACCAATTCAGGATTGAGCACTTCAAAACCGTTCATTTTCTGTCCTATATCACCGGCAGTAAATACCGTTTTTTTCGCAACAGAAATGAGCACTTTTTCTTCTTCCGTATCTTCTACAAGTTGTTTCAAGCGCACTTGTTTCAAGTTTAGGATAATGTTCGTAACATCATCAATAACACCCGGAATGGTAGCAAATTCGTGATCGACACCTTCTATTTTCAACGATGTGATGGCAAAGCCTTCGAGCGATGATAAAAGAATACGGCGTAATGCATTACCGACGGTAATACCAAAACCGGGTTCCAAGGGGCGGAATTCAAATTTACCATAAAAATCGTTCGCCTCTAACAAAATGACCTTTTCTGGTTTCTGGAATGCTAATATAGCCATAATCTTAATTTTTAGAATACAATTCGACAATCAATTGCTCCTTGATATTTTCAGGAATATCCTCTCTTTCGGGAATATGAAGAAGTTTTCCGGACTTGGAAACTTCATCCCACTCTAACCAAGGATATTTGCTGTGGTTAAAACCGCTTAAAGCATCGGCGATGACTATCATCGATTTATCTTTTTCGCGGACACCCACTACTTGACCTTGCTTTAACGAATAAGAAGGAATGTTAACGACTTCGCCGTCTACCAAAATGTGTTTATGCAAAACCAATTGGCGAGCTGCTGCACGTGTACGAGCTAAACCCAAGCGATAAACGATGTTGTCTAAACGACATTCCAACAGTTGCAATAATATAACACCCGTAATACCTTTTTTCGTTTGAGCTTTTTCAAATAAGTTACGAAACTGTTTTTCCAACACTCCGTAAGTATATTTCGCTTTCTGTTTTTCTTTCAATTGAACACCGTACTCCGATGTTTTACGTCTGCGGGTATTTCCGTGTTGTCCTGGAGGATAATTCTTTTTAGCCAGAACTTTGTCCGGTCCGAATATCGGTTCACCGAATTTACGCGCAATCTTTGATTTTGGTCCAATATATCTTGCCATTTTTCTATAATTTTTACGTTATTATACTCTTCTGCGTTTTGCCGGACGACATCCATTGTGAGGCAGTGGCGTAACATCAACAATCTCAGTTATCTCTATGCCTTTTCCATGTACGGTTCTGATAGCGGATTCACGTCCGTTACCGGGTCCTTTCACATACGCTTTAACTTTTCTCAAACCAAGATCGAAAGCTACTTTAGCACAATCTTGTGCTGCCATTTGCGCAGCATACGGCGTGTTCTTTTTAGAACCGCGGAATCCCATTTTTCCGGCAGATGACCAAGAGATAACTTGACCGTCGCCGTTTGCAATAGTTACAATAATATTATTGAAAGATGAGTGAACATGCAATTGTCCGACTCCATCTACTTTAACTACCCTTTTTTTGGTTGTTACTGGTTTTTTTGCCATATCAACTTTTGTTTAAACAGTTAATTGTTATTTAGTTGCTTTTTTCTTGTTTGCAACTGTTTTCTTCTTACCCTTACGCGTACGGGCATTGTTCTTAGTGCTTTGACCACGAAGGGGCAAACCAATACGATGACGAATGCCTCTGTAACAACCAATGTCCATCAATCGCTTGATGTTCAATTGCACTTCGGAACGAAGTTCACCTTCTACTTTGTAACCTGCTCCGATAATTTCACGAATTTTAGCAGCCTGATCGTCCGTCCAATCCTGAACTTTTGTGTCAAAATCGACATTGGCTTCAGCTAAAATTTTGCGTGCGCTACTGCGACCTATTCCGTAGATATAAGTCAATCCAACTTCCCCACGTTTGTTCTGGGGCAAATCTACTCCTACAATTCTTATAGCCATAAACTGTTTTTTAAAATTATCCTTGACGTTGTTTCATCTTCGGATTTTTTTTGTTAATAACATACAAGCGTCCTTTTCTACGAACGATTTTGCAATCGTCGTTGCGCTTTTTAACTGATGTTCTTACTTTCATGTGAATAAATTTTATGAAATTTTATTTATATCGAAACGATATACGACCTTTCGTTAAGTCGTACGGAGACATTTCTACCTTTACCTTATCGCCCGGCAAAATACGAATATAGTGCATCCGCATTTTACCCGAAATATGTGCGGTAATCTCGTGTCCATTCTCCAATTCTACACGAAACATGGCATTCGATAGTGCTTCAACTATCGTTCCATCTTGTTCTATTGCAGCTTGTTTTGCCATAAATTAATTCAAGTTTTTCAATACATTTTCTATTATACCAAAATCCGAGAGGATATCTGCTTTGCCTTTGCGAATGGCTACCGCATGCTCAAAATGTGCAGCGAATTTACCGTCAACTGTCCGTGTTGTCCATCCGTCGCTATCGAAACGCAACGCTCTGTTGCCCAATGTTATCATCGGTTCTATACAGATGGTCATTCCCGTACGCAAAAGAGTTCCTGTTCCGCGACGTCCGTAATTCGGGACTTCGGGAGCTTCGTGCATATTGCGCCCGATGCCGTGTCCGATCATTTCACGAACCACACCGTATCCGGCAGCTTCGCAATAACTTTGTATTGCATTGCTCACATCTCCGACACGGTTACCTTCAACCGCTTGTTCTATTCCCTTAAAAAGGGATTCCTTAGTAGTCTTCAGCAATTGGCGGATTTCGGGGGCAACATCACCCACACAAAACGTGTAAGCCGAATCGCCAACAAAACCATTTTTCAAAGTGCAAAGATCAATTGAAATGATGTCGCCATCTTTCAAAATTTGTTTTTCCGACGGTATGCCATGTACTATTTCATCATTTACGGAAGTACAAATGGCTGCCGGATAACCGCAATAGCCTTTACATGGTGCCGTTGCTCCATTGTCAAGAATAAACTCTTCGGCCACTTTATTCAGTTGCGCTGTCGATACCCCCGGTTTTACCAATTTAGCCAACTCGGCTAAGGTTTTGCTTACCAGCAAGCAGCTCTCGCGCAATAATTCTATTTCCTCTGCGGTTTTTAGATATATCATGTATTATCAATACGCTGCAACAGCGCCCGTGCGTCCTTTAATACGCCCTGATTTCAACAAACCATCATAATGCCTCATCAGCAAATGGCTTTCAATTTGCTGCAAAGTATCGAGGACAACACCTACCAAAATAAGCAAAGAAGTTCCACCGTAAAATTGTGCAAAACCGCTCGTTATTCCAAATATACTTGCAAACGACGGCATAATAGCCACAAAAGCCAAGAAGAAAGAGCCGGGCAATGTGATGCGCGACATGATTTCGTCAATGTATTCCGCTGTTTTCTTCCCCGGTTTAATGCCCGGTATGAAACCGTTGTTACGTTTCATATCTTCCGCTATCTGCGTTGGATTAATGGTAATAGCCGTATAAAAATAGGTAAATGCAATGATTAAAATTGCGAATACAAAATTATACCAAAAACCGGTATTGTCCATAAATACGCGCATAAAGTTATTAACGCCTTCGGCATTAAATCCGGCTAACATAATAGGCACCATCATAATGGCTTGCGCAAAAATGATAGGCATTACACCGGCTGCATTCACTTTTAATGGAAGAAATTGTCTAACTCCACCGTATTGTTTATTACCAACAACGCGTTTTGCGTATTGTACAGGTATTCTGCGAGTTCCTTGTACCAACAAAATACTGGCGGCAATAACTAACAGCAACACCACCAATTCGGCAAGGAACATTACCAAACCGCCACCCGCATCGGTCAAACGAGAAATAAACTCTTGAATGATAGCACTTGGGAAGCGTGCAATAATACCAATCATAATCAGCATGGAAATACCATTGCCAATGCCTTTGTCCGTCATACGTTCGCCAAGCCACATAACAAACATGGAACCGGCGCACAAAATGATGGTCGAAGAAAATGCAAACCAAAATCCTGCAGGGAACGATGCCCCGATTTGACTCATTTGAACATTTAAGTTCACCAAATACGAAGGACCTTGGAGTAATAAGATAGCCACCGTCAGATAACGAGTCAGTTGATTCATCTTACGGCGTCCGCTCTCACCTTCTCTCTGCATTTTTTGGAAATAAGGAATAGCAATAGTTAACAATTGAATAACAATTGAAGCCGAAATATAAGGCATAATACCTAATGCAAAGATAGATGCATTAGAAAACGCACCTCCCGAGAACATATCCAACAAAGAGAGCAATCCTCCGCTTGTTTGTTCTTTTAAAGCGGTAAGAGCCTCAGGATTAATACCTGGAAGGACGATGAACGACCCGAAACGATAGATTAAGATGAACAAAATCGTTGTCAGTAATCGAGAGCGCAAATCTTCGATCTTCCAGATATTTTTTAAAGTCTCTATAAATTTCATTGCATTACAGTTTTATTGCGTTTCCGCCGGCAGCAGTAATGGCTGCTTCAGCCGATTTAGAAAACGCATGTGCTTCTACTTCTAATTTTACAGTCAAGGCACCATTGCCTAAAATTTTTACTAACTGGTTCTTTTTGATGATTCCTGCATCTATCATTCCGGCAACATCAATTTTGGTGAGTTTCTTTTCTTCAGCCAGAGCCTGAAGCAAATCTAAATTGATTGCTTTGTATTCAACGCGATTGATGTTTTTGAAACCGAATTTCGGCAAACGACGTTGCAACGGCATTTGTCCGCCTTCAAAACCAATCTTACGAGAATAACCGGAACGAGACTTTGCACCTTTATGTCCACGTGTTGATGTGCCTCCTTTACCGGAACCAACACCGCGACCTACTCTCTTATTGGTTTTCACCGAACCAACTGCTGGTTGTATGTTACTTAAATTCATTTCTGTGAGTTTTAAATTCTAAAGATGTTGTTACTCTATTACTTTTACTAAATGTTTCACTTTGGCAACCATACCTAAAATAGCAGGGGTTGCCTCATGCTCAACTACGGCATTCATTTTTCGCAATCCCAGCGCATCCAATGTCGCTTTTTGTGTTTTTGGACAACGAATTCTACTTCTTACTTGTTGAATTTTTATTTTTGCCATAATTCTATGTTTTAACCTTTAAATACTTTTTCAACGGAAATACCTCTATTTTGAGCTACCATGCGAACATCACGCAACTCCGACAAAGCTTTGAAAGTAGCTTTTACCAAGTTGTGAGGGTTTGACGAACCTTTCGATTTTGCTAACACGTCGGTAATGCCGGCGCTCTCCAATACGGCACGCATAGCGCCACCGGCTTTAACACCGGTACCTAATGATGCAGGATGAATAAACACTTCTGAACCACTAAAACGGGCTGTCTGTTCGTGAGGAATAGTGCCTTTGTACACCGGTACGCTCATCAAGTTCTTTTTAGCAGCCTCTACGCCTTTGGCGATGGCAGCCGTAACTTCATTTGCTTTACCTAAGCCCCAACCAACAATGCCATTTTCGTTACCTACCACAACGACTGCTGCGAATGTAAACGCACGTCCTCCTTTTGTAACTTTCGTAACACGATTGATAGCGACCAAACGATCTTTTAACTCTAAATCGTTAGTTGTTTTTACTCTGTTATTGTTTTCTGACATAGTTGTTAAAATTTAAGTCCACCTTTACGGGCAGCATTTGCCAATTCTTTAACTCTTCCATGATACAAGTATCCATTACGGTCAAATACCACTGTTGTTACGCCACTTTCTTGGGCATTTTTGGCAAGCAATTCGCCAACTTTAGCTGCCTGTTCTTTTTTAGGCATTTTTTCCTTGATTGCCAACGATGAAGCTGATGCCAATGTTTTACCGGTAACGTCATCGATAACTTGTGCGTAAATTTGCGCATTGCTACGAAAAACCGTCAAACGAGGTTTTTCTGCCGTCCCTTTTATTGTGCGACGGATACGACTTTTTATCTTTAATCTTCTTTCTAATTTTCCTATCATAATCTTACTTGTTTACGTAAATTATTTACCAGCCGTTTTACCAGCTTTTCTACGAATAACTTCGCCTTGGAATTTAACACCTTTACCTTTGTAAGGTTCCGGTTTGCGGAATGAACGAATTTTAGCGCAAATTTGTCCAAGTAATTGCTTGTCGCAGCTCTCTAAAAGGATGAGCGGATTTTGGTTACGTTCGCTTTTCGTTTCTACGCTTACTTCTTTGGGCAATTCCAAATAAATGTTGTGCGTATAACCGAGAATAAGTTCCAAAATTTGTCCGTTGTTCGATGTACGAAAACCAACGCCGACCAATTCCAAAACTTTTTTGTAACCCTCGGAAACTCCAACGACCATATTGTTAATCAAAGAGCGATATAAACCATGTTTCGCACGACTTTCCCGTTCGTCATTTGCGCGGGTCAATGTGCATACGTTGCCTTCCACTTTAATTTGAATGGCATCTGATTCGATAGGTTGCGTAAGTTCGCCTTTCGGACCTTTTACGGAAACCTCGTTTTCTTTTACCGTTACTGTTACTCCAGCTGGGATTTGAATTGGTAATTTTCCTATTCTTGACATTGTAATTCCTCCTTCATTAATAAACGTAACATAAAACTTCGCCACCAACCTTGTTTGTCAGGGCTTCCTTGTCCGTCATTACACCTTTCGACGTGGAAAGAATTGCAATACCCAATCCGTTCAAAACTCGCGGCAAATCTTTGTAACCCACATACTTACGTAAACCGGGAGTTGAAACTCTAATCAATTTTTTGATCGCGTTAACTTTATTAACCGGATCATACTTTAAGGCAATTTTAATTGTGCCTTGTGGACCTTCGTCTACAAACTTGTAATTAAGAATGTAGCCTTTTTCAAAAAGAACTTTTGTAATTTCTTTTTTGAGATTAGATGCAGGAATTTCTACAACTCTGTAGTTTGCCATGATGGCATTCCGTAATCTCGTCAAATAATCTGCAATAGGATCTGTCATAAAAAATAAATTAAATTAATCCCGCCTGTCGGGACAATATTATAATTATAGTATCACTCGATGAGAGTTGCCTCTCAAAATGTTTGAATTTACCAGCTGGCTTTCTTTACACCGGGAATCAACCCTGCCGAAGCCATTTCTCTAAATTGAATACGCGAAATTCCGAATTGACGCATATAACCTTTTGGACGACCGGTAATTTTACAACGGTTGTGCAAACGGATATATGAAGCGTTTCTTGGCAAAGTTTGCAAAGCATCGTAATCACCTTCTGCAATCATCTGTTTACGTTTTTCTGCATATTTTGCCACTAATTTAGCGCGTTTCACTTCGCGTGCTTTCATTGATTCTTTTGCCATCTTATTATCGTTTAATTAGTTTTCTTAAATGGTAATCCAAATTCTCTTAACAGCGCAAAACCTTCCTCGTCAGTATTAGCTGTGGTAACGAAAGTGATATTCATACCCAGAATTTTGGAGATGTTATCAATACTGATTTCAGGGAAAATGATTTGTTCCTGAATACCAAGCGTATAATTGCCACGACCATCCAGTTTTCCTTCAATACCTCTAAAGTCGCGAATACGAGGCAGAGCTACACGAATCAAACGTTCCAAAAATTCGTACATTTTCTTTCCTCTCAAAGTTACGCGAACACCGATAGGCATTTTTTTACGCAATTTGAAATTGGAAATGTCCTTTTTTGAAACCGTTTCTACAGCTTTTTGACCGGTGATAGCAGTCATTTCAGCAATTGCTGTGTCGATAATTTTTTTGTCGGCAACAGCAATACCTAAACCTTGGTTCAATACAATTTTCTCCAAACGGGGAACTTGCATAACGGTAGTATAACCAAACTCTTTGGTTAAGATAGGAACGATGCGTTCCAAATAATCTTGTTTTAAGCTATCTGTTTTCATTTAATTACCTCCCCTGATTTTTTGGCGTAACGAACCAATTTGCCTTCTTCATTTTTCTTGCGACCAATGCGTGTCGGTTTACCTGTTTTCGGGTCAACAACATTCAAATTGGAAATGTGCAATGAAGCTTCTTTTTTTATGATTCCGCCTTGTGGATTTTTAGCATTAGGCTTGGTGCTCTTAGAGACCATATTGATACCTTCCACGATAGCGCGTTTTTCATCAACAAAAACCTTCAAAACGCGACCGGTTTTGCCTTTGTCTTCACCGGTGTTTATATAGACGGTATCACCTTTTTTAATGTGCAATTTACTCATTACTTTACTCTTTTTTACGTTGGTTAAAGAACTTCCGGCGCTAATGAAATAATTTTCATATTTGTAGCACGCAATTCACGCGCCACCGGTCCAAAAATACGACTTCCACGAATTTCACCCGCATTGGTTAATAAAACGCAAGCGTTATCATCGAAGCGAATATAAGAGCCGTCCTGACGACGCACTTCTTTTTTAGTACGTACAACAACAGCTTTCGACACGCTACCTTTTTTCACTTCACTCGAAGGGATGGCGCTTTTTACCGTTACAACGATTATATCACCAATGGTAGCATAATATTTTCTGGTTCCACCCAATACACGGATGCATAATACTTCTTTTGCTCCGCTGTTATCGGCTACTTTCAGTCTTGATTCTTGTTGTATCATAATTATTTAGCTCTTTCTATGATTTGTACTAATCTCCATCTTTTGGTTTTACTCAAAGGACGTGTTTCCATGATGCGTACGGTATCGCCGATATTGCATTCATTTTTTTCATCGTGAACATGGTATTTCCGTGTTTTGTTCACAAATTTTCCATATAGAGGGTGTTTTTCCTTCCATTTTACAGCAACAGTTATGGATTTATCCATTTTATTGCTGAAAACAACACCGATTCTCTCCTTTCTTAAATTTCTTGTTTTCATTTGGATAATCTTTTATTTGTTGTTGTTTAGTTCTCGTTGACGTAATTCCGTGGCAAGACGTGCAATCACTTTACGTGACTCTCTTATTTGAGCAGGATTGTCAAGCGGAGAAATACTATGGTTCAAGCGCATACGTACCAAACGCTCTTTTTCGGCGTCCAAACGATCTTGAACTTCATTTGTTGTCAATTCTTTAATTTCTCTTGTTTTCATAATCCATTACACTGTTAAGTTTTTATCATAATCGTGTCTTACCACAAATTTCGTGACAATAGGCAACTTTTGGGCTGCCAATCTCAAAGCTTCTTTGGCTACTTCGTAAGGAACACCTTCTACTTCAAAAAGCATGCGTCCCGGTGTAACCGGTGCAACAAAGCCCTCCGGAGCACCTTTACCTTTACCCATACGTACGTCAGCCGGCTTGCGAGTGATTGGTTTATCAGGAAAAATGCGAATCCAGACTTGTCCCTGACGTTGCATATAGCGGGTTACCGCAACACGTGCAGCTTCTATCTGACGACCGGTAATCCATTTCGTATCCATCGCCTTGATACCGAAAGAACCAAACGCCAATTGGTTGCCCCTTTGCGCAATTCCTTTCGGATGTCCATCCTGCTGTCTTCTGTATTTTGTTTTTTTAGGTTGTAACATAGTCGTTAATTTCTTAATGCGTTGTTAATTATTTTTTTCTCTTCCTGAAACCTCTACCGCTTTGATGTTCACCTTGACTACGTCCTCCTCCCATTTCTTTTGCTGCAGCAAATTGTGGCGAAAGGTCTCTCTTACCATAAACTTCGCCGCGACAAATCCATACTTTAATGCCAATTAAACCGACTTTAGTCAAAGCTTCTGCATGACAATAGTCGATGTCGGCACGGAAAGTATGTAAAGGAGTACGTCCATCTTTAAACATTTCCGAGCGAGCTATTTCTGCACCGTTCAAACGACCGGACACCAATACTTTGATACCTTCGGCTCCTGCTCTCACGGTAGAAGCAATTGCCATTTTTACGGCACGACGATAAGCCATTTTGCCTTCAACCTGACGAGCAATGTTGTTGGCAACAATCACGGCATCAACATCAGGGCGTTTTACTTCAAAAATGTTTATTTGAACATCTTTGTCAGTAATTTTTTTCAGTTCTTCCTTCAACTTATCAACTTCTTGTCCACCCTTACCGATAATCATACCGGGGCGAGCAGTGCAGACAGTAATAGTAACAAGTTTCAGTGTGCGTTCGATAATGATTCTTGACAAACTAGCTTTTGCAAGACGGACATTGAGATATTTTCTAATTTTGCTATCTTCAAGTAATGTGTCGCCATAGTTGTCGCCACCATACCAGTTAGAATCCCATCCACGAATAATACCTAAACGGTTGCTTATTGGATTAGTTTTTTGTCCCATCTTGGTTTTCTATTTTATTATCGTTAATATTTCTTGAATCTACAAACAACGTTACATGGTTGGAACGTTTGCGAATGCGATAACCACGTCCTTGAGGAGCAGTGCGCAATCTTTTTAGCATACGAGCAGAGTCAACTGTGACACCGCTTACATATAAATTACCGTTTTCCGCTTTATTACCGGTTTTCTGTTCCCAGTTGGCAATGGCGGAACGTAGCAATTTTTCCATTTTACCGGAAGCTTCTTTCGTCGAATATTTTAAAACGCCAAGAGCATAATTTACATCCATACCACGTATCATGTCGGCAACGAGGCGCATTTTACGGGGAGAGGTTGGCACATCATTCAATTTGGCAAAATAAACTGACTTCAGGGCTTCTTTCCTTTTTTCGGCAGATATTCTTTTTCTTGCACCCATTTTATTTCTGTTTTTTTATTTTAAAAATTAAATCCAACGGGGTTATTTCTTACCGGCATGTCCACGGAAGATACGTGTAGGGGCAAATTCGCCTAATTTATGTCCTACCATATTTTCAGTGATGTAGACCGGAATAAATTTATTACCGTTGTGAACTGCAATTGTATGACCTACAAAATCAGGGGAAATCATAGAGCTGCGTGACCATGTTTTAATTACGGCTTTTTTTCCGCTTTCGTTCATAGCCAGCACTTTATCTTCCAATTTTAAATTGATGTAAGGTCCTTTTTTTAATGATCGACTCATATTATTTACTTTTAATCGTTATTTTTTCCTACGTTCAATAATAAATTGGCTCGATAGTTTTTTCGGAGCACGGGTTTTCTTACCTTTAGCCAACAAACCTTTGCGAGAACGCGGATGTCCTCCTGACGCACGTCCTTCACCACCACCCATCGGGTGATCTACAGGGTTCATTGCAACACCACGAACTCTCGGACGACGTCCGAGCCAACGCGAGCGACCGGCTTTTCCTGATTTTTCAAGACCATGGTCAGCATTTCCTACACTTCCTACGGTTGCTTTGCAGGTTCCAAGAATTTTACGAACTTCACCTGAAGGCAGTTTTACAACTACATATTTGCCTTCGCGAGAAGTGATTTGCGCAAATGTTCCGGCAGAACGTACCAAAGCGGCACCTTGTCCGGGACGAAGTTCAATGTTGTGAACAATCGTTCCAAGAGGGATGTTCTCCAAAGGAAGAGCGTTTCCAACTTCAGGAGCAGCTTGTGCGCCTGAGAGTAATTTCTGACCTACTTGCAATCCGTCAGGTGCAAGGATGTAACTTTTTTCACCGTCAGCATAAAACAGCAAAGCAATACGCGCCGAACGGTTCGGGTCGTATTCAATGGTTTTTACCACTGCGGGAACGCCATCTTTTCTACGTCTAAAATCAATTACTCTATACCTTCTCTTGTGTCCACCGCCAATATAGCGCATGGTCATTTTACCGGTATTGTTACGGCCACCGGTTTTTCCGAAGCCACCGACAAGAGATTTCTCTGGAGTAGCGACGGTAATTGCGTCGAATGCTCCAATAATTTTGTGTCTTTGCCCCGGCGTTACGGGGTTTAATTTACGTACAGCCATTTTGACTTATTAAATATTGCTATAAAAATCTATTGTATCTCCTTCTTTCAACGTTACAATTGCTTTCTTGTACGAAGGAGTTTTTCCAGTAATAACACCGCTTTTTGTATAGCGGCTTTTTTTCTTACCATTGCAATTGAAGGTATTCACGCTAATAACCGTCACTCCATACAAAGCTTCGACAGCTTGTTTGATTTCAATTTTGTTGGCGGTTTTTTCTACTTGAAAACCAACTCGGTTGAATTTTTCACCGATTTTGGTCATCTTTTCAGTAACGATAGGTTTTATAATTATTCCCATTTCTACCTCCTTATACGTTAAAATGTTGCTCAATTCCAGCGACCGCAGCTTCGGTTAGCACTAGAACTGAACAATCCAGAATTTTATAAGTGCTTAATTCTGAAACAGTTAATACTTTTACATTCGGTAAATTACGAGCTGACAAATATACGTTTTTATTTGATTCTGATAAAATAATTAACGTTTTTTTATCATTAATCTTTAAACTACTCGTCATAGCTACGCAATCTTTCGTTTTTGGAGCTTCAAAATTGATGTCGTCAAGAACCATAATAGCACCTTCTTTTGCTTTGCTCGACAAGGCGGATTTGCGTGCCAATTGTTTCAGTTTTTTATTCAATTTAAAGCTGTAATCGCGCGGAACAGGTCCAAATACACGAGCACCTCCCACCAAAACCGGTGAATTGATATCACCGCGACGCGCACCTCCACCACCTTTTTGGCGTCCGAGCTTACGAGTTGAACCCGACATTTCGCTACGTTGTTTAGCTTTGTGCGTGCCTTGACGTTGATTTGCCAAATATTGTTTTACATCTAAATAAATAGCATGTTCATTAGGCTCAATACCGAACACGGAGTCGTTTAACGTGATTTTCTTTCCGGTATCCTCTCCTTTGATGTTATATACGCTCAGTTTCATTATTTTTCAATTATTACGATTGAACCTTTAGCGCCGGGAACAGAACCTTTGACAAGCAACAAGTTGTGTTCCGGGATTATTTTTATCACTTGTAAGTTGTGTATGGTAACGCGGTCACCGCCCATACGGCCGGCCATACGCATACCTTTAAAAACTTTAGACGGGTAGGAAGATGCACCCAACGAACCAGGAGCACGCTGACGGTCGTCTTGACCGTGCGTTGTTTCACCTACACCACTAAATCCATGGCGTTTTACTACACCTTGGGTTCCTTTACCTTTTGAGGTACCAATAACATCTACCCAATCGTTTTCAACGAACAACTCTACGGTAAGAGTGTCGCCTAATTTAAACTCCTGAGGAGATACTTTGAACTCAACCAAGTGTCTCTTGGGGGACACACCTACTTTTTTGAAGATTCCCATTTCGGCTTTTGTGGTATGTTTTTCTTTTTTATCCTCAAAGCCTAATTGAATTGCTTCATAACCGTCAGTATCGACAGTTTTCAGTTGTGTAACCACACAAGGACCAGCTTCGATAACAGTGCATGGAAGATTTTTTCCATCAGCACTGAAAACGGATGTCATTCCGATTTTTTTTCCAATTAATCCTGGCATTTCAATTATTAATTAAATGAATAAATTACTAGTTATCACACTTTGATTTCCACTTCAACGCCGCTTGGCAATTCGAGTTTCATCAAAGCATCTACCGTTTTGGCAGTAGAACTATAGATGTCGATAAGACGTTTGTAGGCTGACAATTCAAATTGTTCACGCGCTTTTTTATTAACAAACGTCGAACGGTTTACCGTAAAAATACGTCTGTGTGTTGGCAATGGAATAGGACCACTAACCACAGCACCAGTTGCTTTTACTGTCTTTACAATTTTTTCGGCAGATTTGTCCACCAAATTGTAATCGTAAGATTTTAATTTAATTCTAATTTTTTGACTCATTGTTTTTGTTTTATTTAATTAATTATTAGCACATTAAGAGTCATTCGCTAATGCGCAGTTTGTTTTATAATAATTCTACACGTCCTTTAGCTTCGGCAACAACTTCTTTTGCAAGAGCTGTGGAAACTTCAACGTAGTTGAAAAATTCCATAGATGACGTTGCACGTCCGGAAGTAATTGTACGTAAAGCAGTTACATAGCCGAACAATTCTGACAACGGAACTTTTGCTTTTACGATACGCGCTCCGGTTCGGCTCGATTCCATACCTTCTATTTGACCACGACGTTTGTTCAAATCGCCGATAACATCGCCCATGTTTTCTTCGGGAGTAACAACTTCCAACTTCATAATAGGCTCCATCAAGACAGAATGCGCTTTTGCGCAAGCGTTTTTGAAAGCTATTTGAGCACAGATTTCGAACGACAATTGATCGGAGTCAACCGGATGGTACGAACCATCGACCAATGTAACTTTTATTTTATCAATCGGAAAACCAGCTAAAACGCCATTGCGCATAGCTATTTGGAAACCTTTTTGTACTGATGGAATATACTCCTTCGGCACGTTTCCGCCTTTAACTTCATCGATAAATTGCAAAGAGCCTTCAAATCCTTCATCAACCGGACCGACTTTGACAATGATGTCAGCAAATTTACCGCGTCCACCGGTTTGTTTTTTGTACACTTCTCGCAATTCCACCGTTTTAGTAATAGCCTCTTTGTAAGCCACTTGAGGACGACCTTGATTGCACTCTACCTTAAACTCGCGTTTCAAACGGTCTAAAATAATTTCCAAGTGCAATTCACCCATACCGGAAATAATGGTTTGTCCCGATTGTTCGTCGGTATGAACGGTAAAAGTAGGATCTTCTTCTGCCAACTTTGCCAACCCAACACTAAGTTTATCCACATCGGCTTGTGTCTTTGGCTCTACAGCAATACCGATTACAGGATCGGGGAAATCCATCGATTCAAGCAAAATAGGATGACTTTCGGAACACAACGTATCACCGGTACGAATGTCTTTAAAACCTACACCGGCACCTATATCTCCTGCTTCTATAGCTTCCACAGGATTTTGTTTGTTGGAAAACATTTGGAAAATACGGGAAATACGTTCTTTCTTGCCTGAACGAGGATTATAAACATAAGAGCCGGCATCCAAACGTCCTGAATAAACACGAAAATAGCACAAGCGACCAACATAGGGGTCAGTGGCAATTTTAAATGCCAATGCGCACAAAGGCTCATTATCGTCGGGCTTGCGAGTCAATTTGTTGTCCGGATTGCGCGGGTCAACACCATCAATATGAGGGGTATCCAACGGAGACGGCAAATAGGCACAAACAGCATCCAACAACGGTTGAACACCTTTATTTTTAAAAGAAGAGCCGCAAACAACGGGATTTATCTGCATAGCGATAGTCGCCTTGCGTAATACTTCATGAATTTCATCTTCGGTGATTTTTGACGGGTCGTCAAAATATTTTTCCATCAAATTATCATCGAAATTCGCCAAGTTTTCGAGCATTTTGTCTCTCAACTCAACTGCTTCGGCTTGCATATCAGCCGGAATCTCATCTAATTCGTAATCGGCACCCATTGTTTCATCGTGCCAATAGAAAGCTTTCATACGAATTAAGTCAATGATTCCTCTAAATTTTTCTTCGGCGCCAATGGGAATTTGAATGACACAAGGATTAGCTCCAAGAACTTCTTTTATTTGCCTTACAACGTCGTAGAAATTAGCACCCGAACGGTCCATTTTATTGACGTAGCCGATACGCGGCACATTATACTTGTCAGCCTGACGCCAAACGGTCTCCGATTGTGGTTCTACGCCACCTACTGCACAAAATGTAGCGATGGCACCATCAAGAATACGCAACGACCTTTCTACCTCAACAGTAAAATCGACGTGCCCCGGAGTGTCTATTAAGTTGATTTTGTATTTATTAGATTTATAAATCCAACTTGTGGTTGTAGCGGCTGAAGTAATAGTGATACCACGTTCTTGCTCTTGAGCCATCCAGTCCATTACCGCCGTACCATCGTGCGTTTCCCCTATTTTGTGAGTCAAGCCCGTATAATAGAGAACACGTTCGGACGTAGTGGTTTTACCGGCGTCAATGTGAGCCATGATACCAATATTCCTTGTATAATGTAAATCTTTCTTTGCCATTTAAAAAGCAGACTGATTTTTAAAAACGGAAATGTGCAAATGCTCTATTAGCATCAGCCATACGGTGAATTTCTTCTTTACGTTTAAATGCGCCACCTTGGCTATTAAAGCCATCGATGATTTCTGCAGCAAGTTTTTCGGACATAGAGTGTCCGGCTCTTTTGCGTGCAAACAATATAAGGTTTTTCATTGAAATTGACTCTTTTCTATCCGGGCGGATTTCGGTAGGAACCTGGAATGTGGCACCGCCGATACGACGGCTCTTAACTTCTACCAATGGAGTGATGTTTTCCAAGGCTTGTTTCCAGATTTCGAGAGGAGTTTTTTCTTCATTGGGAAGTTTTTTCTTCACAATTTCGAGAGTGTCGTAAAAAATACCGAAAGCGATATTTTTCTTTCCATCAAACATCAAATGGTTAACAAATTTCGTAACCATAACTTCGTTAAAAACAGGATCGGGTAAAATAATCCTCTTTTTAGGCGTTGATTTTCTCATTTTCTGTTAAAATTTTGTTTTCGTTTGGCTGTCGTAGTCTTCAAACTGTTCCGCTGAACAGATTTACTCAACCTTCATCAATACCAAATACTAAAAACCGATTTAAAAAAATTGTTGTTAATTTTAGAATGCGCTAAATTACTTTTTAGCGGCTTTAGGACGTTTTGCACCATATTTGGAGCGACGTTGAGTACGGTTGGCAACACCTGCCGTATCCAATGTTCCGCGAACGATGTGATAGCGCACACCCGGTAGGTCTTTTACACGACCGCCACGAACAAGAACAATGGAGTGTTCCTGCAAATTGTGTCCTTCTCCCGGAATGTAAGCGTTCACTTCCTTTGCGTTGGTTAAGCGCACACGGGCAACTTTACGCATGGCAGAGTTCGGCTTTTTAGGCGTTGTGGTGTAAACACGCACACAAACGCCACGACGTTGCGGGCAAGAATCCAATGCTGGAGCCTTACTGGTGTCTTCCAATACAGTTCTTCCTTTTCTAACTAACTGTTGAATTGTTGGCATTTTTACTGATTTTTAATACTTAAACTTTTTATTACTTTTCATAATTTTGGGCTGCAAAGTTACCACTTTTTTTCGAAACAGCAAACATTTTCATATTATTTTTTTAGAAACCGCAAAGAAAGAAATATTTATTTGGCAATGGTACTTTTCGTTTATTGTATACTATTCCAACTTTTCATGGCAAACGATACGTAAACCGTAGTGTGAATTTTACAGAAAAACCACATTTGGCGTTTAATAAAAAAAAACTATCTTTGCAAGATACTATACAGTTATTATAATATAGTACCACAATTTTTGAGATTTTGACATATTATGGAAAATAAACTATTTATTTACAACACATTAACTCGCAAAAAAGAAGAATTCAAACCGCTTCACGCACCCCACGTCGGGATGTATGTGTGCGGTCCGACCGTCTATGGTGATGCCCATTTGGGACACGCGCGTCCGGCTATTACGTTCGATATACTTTTTCGTTACCTTACTCATCTCGGCTACAAAGTGCGCTATGTTCGCAATATTACCGATGTTGGACATTTGGAACACGATTCGGACGACGGCGAAGATAAAATAGCAAAAAAAGCGCGTCTCGAAAAACTAGAACCTATGGAAGTGGTACAATATTATACCTTGCGCTACCACAAAGCCATGGAAAAACTGAATGTACTACCGCCAAGCATAGAACCTCACGCATCGGGACACATTATCGAACAAATTGAGTTTGTGAAAAAAATACTTGATGCCGGATATGCCTACGAAAGCGAAGGTTCGGTCTATTTTGATGTAGAAAAATACAACAAAAAATACCATTACGGTAAATTGTCGGGACGCAATATTGATGAGCTTTTGGAAACGACACGCGAATTAGACGGACAAACCGAAAAACGTCGCAGCGTCGATTTTGCGTTGTGGAAAAAAGCCGCACCGGAACACATCATGCATTGGTCAAGCCCGTGGAGCGAAGGTTTCCCCGGCTGGCACTTGGAATGTTCCGCAATGGGCACCAAATACCTCGGCGAAAAATTTGACATACATGGCGGCGGCATGGATTTGATGTTTCCGCACCACGAATGCGAAATTGCGCAAAGTTGCGCTGCACTCGGACACGACACCGTGAACTATTGGATGCACAACAATATGGTTACCATTAATGGACAAAAAATGGGTAAATCGCTTGGCAACTTCATTACTTTGGACGAATTTTTCACAGGTTCGCACAAATTGCTGACACAATCGTACTCGCCGATGACTATTCGCTTTTTTATATTGCAAGCACATTACCGCAGCACGGTCGATTTCAGCAACGAAGCGTTGATTGCGTCCGAAAAAGGATTAGCGCGACTTATGGAAACGTACGAGCGATTGCAAAAAATTCAGGCAAACACAACTTCGACAGTGGAAATAAACGATTTGCGTAACAAATGCGAAGCCGCTATGTGCGACGACCTGAACACTCCAATTGTCATTTCACATCTGTTCGATGCCTCAAAAGCTATTAACACGGTACACGACGGCAAAGGCACACTTTCGGCAGCCGATTTAGCAGAACTGAAAGAAGTGTTTCACTTATTTATCGAAGACATTTTAGGTTTGCGCACCGAAGTTGAAAGCACGAGCAACGACGCTTACAAAAAAGCTATCGACCTATTGCTGAATATCCGTATGCAAGCAAAGCAAAACAAAGATTGGGCAACTTCGGATAAAATTCGCAACGAACTCACAGCGTTAGGATTTACTATAAAAGATACGAAAGACGGCTTTGAATGGAGCTTGTAAAACTATTTTTCTTTTACGATTGACACAAACTAAATTAATTTTAATGAGAAACTATTGCACATTTTTGTTGCTAATGTTCTCCTTTTTGCTGTATGCCGACATTCCCGCACACTACTATGATGCAACCGACGGTAAAAACAAAGGAGAGCTGAAAACAGCATTGTATCATATCATTAAGGATATGAATGCTGTGGGATACAACAATTTGTGGCAATATTTTCCGCAAACCGATATGCGTCCCGATAGTACTGTTTGGGACATGTACTCCAACACTATTTATCATTTCGACGGAACAAATCCCGTACTCGGTATGGATAGAGAACATTCCTTGCCCAAAAGTTGGTGGGGTGGAACACAAAACAATGCTTACAGCGATTTGTACAACCTCTACCCTTCCGACCGCACTGCAAATTCGACTGCAAAAAACTCTTACACGATGGCTGTAATCGACAGCACGGTAACCTTCGACAACGGTGTAGTTAAAGGCGGCTTTTCCCGATTGGATGGCGGTTTTAAAGCTTGGGAACCGGGCGACGAATACAAAGGCGACTTTGCGCGTATTTATATGTATATGGTGACTTGCTACGAATATTTTTCGACTCAAGATATGTGGGTGCAAGGATATGTAGCAAAACAATTCGTAAATTCGACAAACACCTACCCCGTTTTTAATGATTGGACAACACAAATGCTACTGCAATGGAACGCACAAGACCCTGTCAGCACCAAAGAATTGAATCGGAACGAAAAAGTGTATCAAATTCAAGGCAACCGCAATCCTTTTATTGATTGTCCAATTTTAGCGGAATATATCTGGGGTTCGAAAAAAGACGAACCGTTTTCGGTAGGTCTGATTGGAACTCAACCTTACATTAGTAAACCGCTAAACAATTCAAAAGTGGCTTTTACCGGTATTGTAGGAGAAAGTGCTTCTTTGCAAATTCCCGTTCAGGGCTTTCGCCTTACTCAACCTATTCATTTGGAACTTCATGGAGAAAACAGCAACAAGTTTTCATTGGATAGCACAAGCATTTCGCCTGCCGATGCTATGAATGGATGCGAAATTACCATAAATTATCTTTCGGAAATTTTGACAACAGATACAGTAGAATTACACCTAACAAGTCCCGAACTGCACGAAGATATTCATGTAACACTTATAGCAACAACCAACGACACTTTTACCCTGCTCAAAACTAATATTACCAACAATAGTTTTACCATCAATTGGACACCATCGTTCGATGCTACCGGTTACAAAGTAACTGTCTATACTTTAAAAAATATCGGCGAAAAAGGCGATGTTGTGAAAATTGATGTAGATTTCAGCAAATTAACTAGCGTACCGGCCGGCTGGACGAGAGGCGGTACAACACTTCAAGCCGATGGTTTAAAAATGGCATCGGCTTCCAATCTGGGTTTTATTACAACACCAAGTATTGAATTTTTGGGCGACAAAGCCACCGCTTTTGTAAGAGCTAAAACTTTCAATACGTCGGACAGAACACCGGCAGTAACCGTTGCTTGTGGCAGTACAGAATTGGCAACATTTGAAACATTGGCTGACTACCAAATGTTTTCCAAAGAATTCAGTACCACGGGATTTACCAACAATACAATAACATTCAGCGCAAAAGCGGGGAAACGCGTTGTGATTGATTCCGTTAAAATAGTATCTTACGAAGAAATTGAAAGCCCTGTACCATTAGATAATTACCCTAAAATAGAAACAACCAACAGCCATTTTGTAGGCGATTTGGAAGAAGAGCACACCTATTATTTTACGGTACAACCGCAAGGCGGCAGCAATACACACATTTACGGTCCCTTTACCGTTTTCACAACGTTAGTGCCCATCCGACAAGTTAGTGCCAGCAACATCGTTTGGAGAAAAGAAGACAACTACATTTGGTTGCAAAACGTAAAAAAAGGCGATGAAATAATGTTGACGGATATAACCGGAAGGGTTTTACATAAAAAAAAGCGGTAACCAATAGTGAGCGCATTCCGCTTACGCACACCGGTCTCTATATTTTGACGGTCAATTCCGAACATTTTAAAATTTTAAACTAACATAAATGAAACGTCATCTCATATTCTTTTGCTTGCCTATTTGTCTTTTAATTGCAGTTTGCTCCTGCAAAAAAGACGACCCTATACCCAAAAATGACGGCAGCCTTTACTATCAAGGCAATTGTTACCTTTTGAAACAAGCGAGACTCCTGCGGCAAAACAATCAACTGCAAATGACATTTTACCCTTCGAGCATATCCATTACGGAATTGGGTATAAAAGGCAATGGCGCACTGCTCAAATTAGAATTTAATTGCGACTCAACCCACTTAAAACAAAGCATTTACGCTGTTGAAGATTCAGGAAACCTTTATACCATAACGGTAGATAAATCGTTTTTCACTATAATTCCCGAATCCGGCACCGACACCTTTTCTGTGGCGATTGCAAGCGGTCAATGTGCTGTAACACAGAGTGATTGGGGTAACGATTACACTTTCGCATTCCTCACCAGTGGCGGCGATTCCATCGTGGGTAACTACAAAGGAAAATACATTTATAATAACGACACCGATGGCGAGAAAGTGGGCAATGTTACCATTGGTAGCAAGTCTTTTGACCTACAACGCGGCGACCTCATTCCATGGCAACACGCATTCGACACAACCTTATATTATTACGAGTTTTTTATGTATTCCACCAACCTTCGTTATGCCGATTCGGGGAAAATACGTTCGGGGCTGATGTTTATTATCGGGCTGCATAGCTCAAACGCCAACGCACCTACCGATGGTAAATATCCCGTAACATTTCTCTATAAAGATTCGACCGCACTATTTGGCAACAGAAAAGGCATCTACGATTGGGGATGCTATTGGTACAACTATCTTACCAGCACAGCCATCGAAAAAGCCTTTATCACCGAAGGCGAAGTAACGCTCCAACACACCGAAAGCCTATATCACTTCACTTTCACGTTCAAAGACCAATTAGGCAACAATATTCAAGGCGAATACAACAGCGATTTTAACATCATCACTATTTCTCAATAAACAAACAATGCATACAAGAGAAGAGGTTTTAGCCTCATTTTCACGCTTATTGGACGTAATGACTGAATTACGCCAGAAATGTCCGTGGGACAAAAAGCAAACATTCCAATCCCTTCGTTGCAACACCATCGAAGAAGTGTACGAACTCACCGAAGCCATTATGCGCAACGACAAGTCCGATATTGTAAAAGAATTAGGCGACGTTTTGCTTCACATCGTTTTTTACGCCCAAATAGGCAGCGAAACCAACGATTTTGACATAAAAGACGTTTGCGACAAACTTTGTGATAAACTTATTTTTCGCCATCCGCACATCTACGGCAACGCTGAAACTAACACACCCGAAGAAGTAAAGCAAAATTGGGAAAATCTCAAATTAAAAGAAAAAGACGGCAATAAAAGCGTACTCAGCGGCGTACCAGCCACACTTCCCGCTCTGATAAAAGCTTATCGCATACAAGACAAAGCCGCCAACGTGGGTTTCGATTGGAGCGACCCCGCACAAGTATGGAACAAAGTGAGAGAAGAGTTACAAGAAGTAGAAGACGAAGTAGTAGCAGGCAATGCTGACGCCATCGAAGCCGAAATCGGCGACTTGCTGTTCAGTATCGTCAATGCCGCACGTCTTTACCATGTAAATCCGGAAAATGCTATAGAACGCACCAACCAAAAATTTATCCGTAGATTTAACTATTTGGAGCAAAAAACGATAAAACAAGGCAAAGATTTGCACCAAATGAGCCTCGAAGAGATGGATATTTTTTGGAATGAAGCGAAAAAACAAGGTCTTTAACTCCCTTATCTATTGCACATTAAATTAAAAAATGCGCTATAATTTGTCAAAAGTTGCACACTTTCTGAAAAAACGTGTATCTTTGCAGCGAATTTTAAAACTGTAAAATCATGATTAAAGAAAATTTCGTGCGTCTTTTTGAAAGTAGCATTAAAAACAATTGGGAATTACCAGCCCTTACTGACTACATCGAAAAAAACACACTTACTTATGGAGAAGTTGGTGAAGAAGTAGCCAAACTTCATCTGTTGTTTGACAATATCGGTATACAACAAGGTGACAAAATCTCCCTTATCGGAAAAAACGGTGTCAATTGGTGTATTACCTACATTGCTACCGTTACCTACGGTGCGGTCATCGTTCCTATCCTTCAAGATTTCGCCCCTAGTAACGTGCAACATATCGTCAATCATTCCGATTCGGTACTGCTGTTCACGAGCGACAACATTTGGGAAACATTAGAAGAAGAAAAAATACCCGATTTGCGTGCCGTTTTTTCCATCAATGACTTCAGATGCCTGCATCAACACGATGGAGAAACCATTCAAAAAGAGACCAAACTCTTGCCAGCAAATTTTAAAAAGAAATTTCCTGACGGCTTTACGGCTGCCGATGTCCTCTACCCCACTATTTCCAATGCTGAATTGGTCTGCATTAGCTACACATCAGGTACAACAGGTTTTAGTAAAGGTGTAATGCTCCCTGGCAACAGCCTTGCCGGAAATATCTCTTACGGTATTGATACACATTTGATAGAACGTGGCGACCGCCAATTGGCTTTTTTGCCGTTGGCACATTCTTACGGTTGTGCGTTCGATTTTCTAACAGCTTTTTGCGTTGGTGCACACACTACATTTTTAGGAAAAATCCCTTCACCGAAAGTTTTACTGAAAGCATTTTCAGAAGTTCGACCGGGCTGTATCTTCACCGTACCGCTTATTATCGAAAAAATATACAAAAAACAGATACAACCGATGCTCAACAGTCGTTCAATGCGATGGGCACTTAGCGTTCCGCTTATTGACACCACTATTTTAAATACTATCCGCAAAAAACTTAGTGCCGCTTTTGGCGATGAATTTAAGGAAGTAATTATCGGTGGAGCTGCTATAAATCCTGAAGTAGAGGCGTTTCTCCATAAAATCGGGTTTCATTTTTCAGTAGGCTATGGTATGACCGAATGTGGACCACTTATCAGCAAATCGCCCCACAATGAATTTGTACCGTTTTCTGTTGGAAAAATTTTGCCTACCATGCAGGTGAAAATTATGTCGGACGACCCTTACACTATTGCCGGCGAAATTCTGGTAAAAGGTGAACACGTGATGATAGGCTACTATAAAAACGAGGAGGCTACTGCTGAAGCTATCGATAATGACGGTTGGTTGCACACAGGCGATATGGGAACTATCGACAAAAACGACAATATTTTCATCCGCGGACGCAACAAAAGCATGCTTTTAGGCCCAAGTGGACAAAATATTTATCCAGAAGAAATTGAAGCTAAACTTAACAACTTGCCTTTCGTCTTGGAGAGCCTTATTTTGGAAAACAACGAACACCAATTGGTAGCATTTGTTTATCCTGACTACGATGCCGTTGACGAGGCAAAAATCAACAACGAAGAGTTGGAAATAATAATGGAAGCCAACCGTAAAGAGTTGAATACAATGGTGGCAAACTACGAACAAGTTATTTCGATACAGCTTTATTCAAACGAATTTGAAAAAACACCTAAGAAAAGCATCAAGCGTTTCTTATATGCCAATTTGTTAAAATAAAAGCTAATTGGACTAAATTAATAGAGGGGCGGATTTTTTAAATCCGCCCCTCTATTTTATACAAGGTTTTTAATCGTTATTTTACAACAATCTTAGCCGTCCTTGTCATTCCGGTATTGTCTTTTACCACCACTACATAAATTCCTTGCAAACCCGAAATTAACATTTCGTTTTGGTTTGCCACCGTACGGATTTTTTGTCCTGTCAGGGTGTAAAGGTCTATGTTGGCAGCTTCAATGCCTT
>ERZ795049.614-NODE-614-length-51514-cov-9.413378_pt1 | contig 51514 bp, 49 predicted proteins | sample MGYA00375133_ERZ795049 | MGnify/ENA primary metagenome ERZ795049 (study PRJEB30178, sample SAMN05720147) | activated sludge metagenome | isolation source: anaerobic digester from wastewater treatment plant | place: Japan | collected 2015-04-20 ... | reverse complement strand
ATGTAAGGGCCTTCCTTTTCGGAATCTTCTTCGCCCGGATACCAGGCGATGATCCTGGCTACAGCCGTGTGCTGCTGCGACCAGTTGGAAATGACGATGCGGTACTCACCGTCGGTCCTGTGCAACTCATAGGCATCCACGCCGTATTCCAGATCGATGCCGTCCTTTCCGGCCTCGACTCTGCGGACCTCCACCTCGTCTTCCATTTGACGAAGAGAAACGCTGAGAAACTTCATGTCGCTGACCAGATCCGGCTTGACACTCTCCAGATTGAGGCTGACACGAATAAGGCCCGGAGATTTCACGATGATGTTGTAGTATAGCGAATACGAATCATGCTTTCTCGGAGCCGGATAGAGTACGGCTGTCCGATTGAGCGAAAGAAGTTCCTGCGCATGAACCAACGAGTCCGCACCGAGCATCATGAAGGCCAGGACACATGCAATCATCACCTTCTTTCTCATAAACCCTCCCTCGTTACCGGCAATTTCATCGTTATGAAACGGATGCTCCGGTCAAGGAGAAACGGACGGCCGCACCAGCCCGACGCGGCAATGCGAAACAAACCTAGATATTTCAATAATGCCCTTGAGAAATATACCAAGGGAACCTTAATGGCCTTTCCGCCAAGTATCCGGATTTTCACGGGAAATCATTGGAAGATAAGCCGGCCCGGTGGTTTCTGCTTGACAAAACGTCCGACGGGATGATGTTGAAATGACTGGAACTCGTGAAGGGAGAGCCGCTATCAATGGAACAGGCAGCGTATGAAAGGATGAAGGGCTTTTTTTCTCCCCGCCGCATCGCGGTCGTGGGGGCGTCGGCTAAAAACCAGTGGTTCGGTAACCTGATCAAGTACGCCCGGCACTACGGAGCAGCCGGACAGTTCATTCCCGTCAATCCGAGAGCGACCGAGGTTGCGGGGGTCAGGGCGGTGGCCTCTGTCGGGGATCTTCCGGCCGGGGAGATCGACTTCGCGGTGATCATGGTCAAAAGCGAGGCCGTCCTCAGGACTGTCGAAGAGCTCCTGCACAAGGGGACCAGAAATATCCTCCTCATCTCCTCCGGCTTCGCGGAAATGGGTGAAGAGGGGACGGTAAAACAGAAGCAGTTGCAACATTTCTGCCGGGAAAACGACATCCTCCTCATGGGACCCAACTGCCTCGGATTCATGAATTTTTCCGACAGGGCGAACGTGTTCTCCGGGGGGTCTGTGGAGGGCGAGCTGATCGCCGGACCTATCGGACTGGTCGGCCAGAGCGGGGCAAGCAGCGAGATGATCGCAAGCAAGCTTCTGAAAAAATCGCTCGGAATCTCCCTGTACACCGCCACCGGCAATGAAGCGGTCATTACGGCCGAGGACTGTATGGACTACCTGGTCAACGACAGCCGGACGCGCGTGATCACCGCCTTCATGGAGGGCTTCCGGAACATAGAAAGGATGAAGGACATAGCGCGTCAGGCAGCGATCAGGCAGATACCCATCATTGTCCTCAAGGTGGGCAGGTCGGAGCGAGGGATACAGGCCGCCAGGTCGCACACCGGCGCGCTTGCAGGAAACGATGCGGCTATGGACGGGTTTTTCCGCCAGCATGGAATCATCCGGGTGGAGAGCATCGAAGAGCTCGTGGAAACCGCGTCCGTGTTTTCGCACTGCCGGCTTCCCAGGGGGGGACGGCTCGGGATCTGCACCCTGTCGGGAGGACTGTGCGGTCTCTATGCGGACTTGTGCAGCCGCTGCGGCATCGAGCTGCCCCGTCTGGCGGACGAGACCATCGCCTCACTGAAGGCCGTGCTTCCGGACTTCGCCCAGCCGGACAACCCCCTGGACGTAACCGGCTCGGGCTTCCTGCAGGGAATGGGCGAAATTCTGAAAATACTGCTTCAGGACAAGAATCTCGACATGATAGCTGCACTCTCGTTCGCTCCTGCGGGCGAGGGCGACGAGATGATGTTTGCATTCAACGAAACCTTCTTCCCTCTCGCCCGCGAGGCGGACAAGCCGGTAGTCGCGTTGAGCTTCCGGGAGATGACCGATTATGCCAGACGGTACTACGAAAAGAACGGCATGTATTATATCGAGCATCCCGAGGACTCGTTCAAGGCCATCTCCCATCTCATCAACTATGCGAAATTTCAGCGAAGCTTCTCGGATTCAGCGGCACGCTCCGGGGCCGAAGCCTCGGGCGCACGGCTGTGAGCGCCTCACAAGAGCTGTATGATACGGTAAAATCCCTGTTCGCCGAAAGGCCGCTTCGTTGTAGGGGAAGACATCTGTCCACACCGGGTGTCCGCTTTACCTGACACTTTCCGGCATACCGGACAGTCCACCATTTTTGAAAAGTTTTAAGTATTTGTATTTATTAATCTGATTATCATGGCATATGGGTTGCTTGAAGATCCGGGATGCACGTCCTTGAACCATGTGCTCAAGAACAATAACAATCCTTAAGGAGGTTGATATCGATGTTCAAATCGTACGAAGACGCCTACAGGCGCTCTTTGGAAGACAGGGAGGGTTTCTGGAGCATCGCGGCGGGGGCGATTCACTGGGAGAAGAAGTGGGACAAAGTCCTGGATGACTCCAAGGCGCCGTTTTACCGGTGGTTTGTAGGGGGCAAGATGAACACCTGCTACAACGCCATCGACATTCATGTGGAAAACGGCCGGAAGGATCAGACAGCCATTATCTATGACAGTCCGGTCACGGACACCAAACAGAAGATCACCTATGGCGAGCTCCTCAACAAGGTAGCGGACTTTGCCGGGGCACTCAAGTCTCTGGGCGTAGAGAAAGGCGACCGCGTGGTCATCTACATGCCCATGATACCGGAGGCCGCCGTGGCCATGTTCGCATGCGCACGCATCGGCGCCATTCACTCCCTGGTGTTCGGCGGGTTCGCATCCAACGAGCTCGCGGTCAGGATCGAAGACGCGAAGCCGAAGATCGTGCTCTCCGCTTCCTGCGGTATCGAACCCAAGGGCGCCATACCCTATAAGCCTCTCCTGGATAAGGCCATTGAGCTCTCCCGGCACAAGCCGGAGAAGTGTGTCATTTATCAGCGGCCTCAGGTGCAAGCGGATCTCATCCCCGGAAGAGACATCGACTGGGTCGACGCACTCAAAGGAGTCTCTCCAGCACCGTGCGTCACGGTGGAAGCCACCGACCCTCTCTACATCCTCTACACCTCCGGCACAACAGGCATTCCCAAGGGCGTGGTCCGCGACAACGGCGGCCATGCCGTAGCGCTGAAATGGTCCATGAAGCACATCTACGGCGTCGAGCCCGGAGACGTCTACTGGGCCGCGTCAGACGTGGGCTGGGTCGTGGGGCATTCATATATCATCTACGCCCCTCTGCTCTCCGGGTGTACGACCATCATGTTCGAGGGCAAGCCCGTAGGCACCCCCGATCCGGGAGCGTTCTGGCGGGTGATATCCGAGTACGGGGTAAAGGTGCTCTTTACCGCGCCCACCGCGTTTCGGGCCATCAAGAAAGAAGATCCCAGCGGCAAGTATCTGGAGAAATACGACATCTCCTGCATGAAATATCTGTTCCTCGCAGGTGAGCGGCTCGACCCGGACACCTATCACTGGGCGAGCGATCTGCTCAGGATCCCGGTAGTGGACCACTGGTGGCAGACCGAGACGGGCTGGGCCATCGCGGCGAATTGCATGGGGATCGAAGAGCTGCCCATCAAACCGGGCTCTCCCACCAAGCCGGTGCCGGGATACGATGTCAGGATCCTGAGCGAATCCGGCAAAGAACGGCCGAACGGCGATGAAGGAGTCATCGGCATAAGGCTCCCGCTTCCCCCCGGTTGCCTTCCCACGCTGTGGCAGAAGGACGACGGCTTCGTCAAATCGTATCTCAGCGATTATCCGGGGTATTATGCCACGGGTGACGGGGGATACAAGGACAAGGACGGTTATCTCTACATCATGGGCAGAGTGGACGACGTCATCAACGTGGCCGGACACAGGCTCTCCACGGGCGGCATGGAAGAAGTGGTGGCAAAGCACCCCGACGTGGCGGAGTGCGCCGTGATCGGTGTGGAAGATCAGCTCAAGGGTCAGGTCCCTGTGGGATTCGTCGTGCTCAAGGCCGGCTCCGCCAAGACAGAGAAGGACATCCAGAAAGAGGTGGTCGCGATGGTCCGCGCCGAGATCGGAGCGCTGGCGTGCCTGAAGGATGTGGCTGTGGTCAAGCGTCTGCCAAAGACCAGAAGCGGTAAGATCCTGCGGGGGACTATGCGCAAAATCGCAGACGGGGAGAAATTCACCACCCCGTCAACCATCGAGGACCCTGCGGTGCTCGGAGAGATCGAAGCCGCATTGAGAGATTTCGGGTATCCGAAGAGATAATGCGGCACAAGGCGGTCTTTCCCTGACCTTGAGCCCGGAACAACATAAAAGCCTCCCTGCAGCGGCGTTTCTGTCGCGCCGGGAGGCTTTTCAATATCGAGCGTTTCATGGAGTTTTTATCGTATGGCAGCGGCAGGAGCGGAGATGCCTCGAGCTGCAGATTAATGACATTGCAAAGGAGATATTCATGGGGACGGAAAGTGCACGAAAGATTGATTCGGATCTGAGAGCAATGGAGGGGCCCGCCCTTCCCAGAGGCATACCGCTTGTCGGCGGGATTCTGGGGAGCACGACCTGCGGGCTTCTGCTGTATGCATGGAGCGTGTTCATCAAACCCTTGAGCACGGAATTCGGCTGGTCGCGGGCTGAGATCGCCATGGCCTTTTCCATATGCGCCCTGGTCTTCGGCCTGACCACCTTTGTTTCAGGCAAGCTGAGCGACAAGTACGGCCCTCGCATCGTGGTTCTGATCGGCTCGGTTGTCCTGAGCCTTGGTTTTGTGCTGTCCGGGTTCATATCAACCAAAGAACAGCTCTATATCACCTATGGGCTGATCGCAGGCCTCGGCGGAGGGCTCGTCTATCTTCCCCCCATCGCGACAGCTCCGAAGTGGTGGCCGGACAGGAAGGCGCTGGCCACCGGATTTGCCGTTGTCGGCCTCGGGCTGGGGTCCTTCATTATGGCGCCTCTGGCAACTGCAATCATCACACATCCAGACCTCGGATGGCGTTACGTCTTCATCTATGTGGGTATAGCGATGGGAGTGATGGGCATCATCGCTGCCTTCTGTCTGGATGTCCCTCCCGCCGGATGGAAGCCTGCCGGCTACACACCCCCCGCTCCGCCGTCTGGAGGTCCTGTTTATGCAGATCAGGATTACACGTTCAGTCAAACCATCAGAACTCCGCAGTTCTGGCTTCTGTATATCGCCTATTTCTGCGGCTGCTTCGCAGGGCTGATGGTCATCGGCCATATCGCAGGGCACGGCCGCGACGCCGGCCTGGAGCCCATGGCAGCCGCTGCCGCGGTCAGCTCCCTGGCCGTATTCAATGCGGCCACACGCATCCTCATCGGCGCGATAGCCGACAAGGTGGGGACCAGGATATCCTTCATAGGCGTTTTCGCCCTGCAGGTGGCGGCCATGGCGCTGCTGTATCCGGCTGGCTCCACAGCGGCTCTTCTTGCGATCGTAGCGGCGCTCGTCGGATGGAACTACGGGGCCATGTTCACCCTGTTCCCGGCGACCTGCCTGCAGTACTACGGGCCCACCTCCCAAGGGGCCAACTACGGGCTCATGTTCACATCCTTCGGACTTGCCGGGTTCATCGGTCCCTGGGTCGGCGGACTGCTCAAGGATACAACAGGGACGTACTCAGTTCCGTTTCTCGTGGGGGCGGCCGTGGTGTGTGTTTCGGTCGTCATCGTTTCTCTGGTAAAACCGCCTCAGAGAAAACCCGTCTAGAAACCTGTCATGAAAAACATCTCCTCCGCCGGTCCGGTTCCCGCCCGGCGGAGGAGACGCATGCCTTTTGACGCTTCATTTCGGGCATCATGCACGAGCCAGCATCACGCCCTTTTCCCGCGTCTCGAACGTTATGAAAAATTGTTTCATATTTCTCAGCCCTTTTTCCGATCATGACGAAAGATCAGTGTTTTCATGAGGAGGATACTATGAGGAAGGGAATCCTTTTTGTTTCATGTTTCATGGTATTTCATCTTTGTTCCGGGCCGGCATCAGCCATTACCTATGATTTCGACAACATCCCGATCGGAATTTACACGGAGGCCCAGTTCAACAGCTTCTTCGAGGGAGTGACCTTCGACAACACCGGAGGAGACCAATTCACCGTGGGGCGGGTCGATCAGAGAACGCCTGCTCTCGGCCCTGACTTCTCCGGTCACATGGTTATCAATACCCCGTACGCTACCCCCCGCAACGCAACCCGGGCCTATTTCGATACCGCAACCGATCAGGTGAGCATCACCCTTGGAGACTTCAACAGCGATGAGGACAACCTGTTCCTGTATGCGTTCGACAATACCGGCAGGCAGGTGGGATATGCGACATTCCTCAATCCGATCGATTCATATGCCGGAATCACGCTGTCCGTGACCGCCGATCTGCCTGAGATCTCCTGGATCGAATTTTTCGGGGTCGGAAGCCTCAGCAACAATTCGACGTTCTGGGACAATTTCACGTTCAACGAGAACCCCTTTCCCGTTCAAGAAGGCACCGCCCCGGTGCCGGAGCCTGCCACCCTCGCTCTCATGGGCGCAGGGCTGATGGGCCTTGCAGTTCTGCGTAAAAAAGTGCGCTAGGCACTTTTTACGCTGCGCATCCCCGGCTTCGCTTCCGGAGCCGGTCTTGCGGAAATGCCGTGCCTCTGGGTTGCGTTCCTTTTTTCTGCATCGCCCGGTTGCGATCCTTAGGCCGAGCAACCACCTTTCCTGTGCCGTCCGGCAGTAAGCCCGCTCCTGCTCGTCGATGTCAATTCAGGCGTCAGATTCTTCTTCAGACTGCGTTCATGAGAAAAGCGAATCATGGCCAATGAGCCAGGGGACAGTCTTCGCACCGGGGTTTGCTTTTGCGGCAATAGTCCTTACCCACGAAGACGAGGTAGGCATGGAGGTCTTTGAACACGGCGAGATCGCGTGGAAGGCTCGCCTCGAAGAGATGCCGTATCGTTTCGTAGTCTTCTGCGCCCTGGATGAGACCGTGCCTCGAGAGGATCCTCCTGGTATAGGCGTCCACCACGAAGATGGTTTTTCCGGCCGCATAGCAGCAGATGCTGTCCGCGGTTTCCTTCCCGATGCCGTTTATCGTGAGGAGGTCGGCTCTTAAGCGTTCGAGGTCCCGGCCGAGGAAAGCCTCCGTATCACCCTGGGAATGCTCTATGATCGCGCGCATGAGATTCTTGAGCCTCTCAGCCTTGAGGTTATAGTATCCGGAAGGCCGGATGAGCGAAGCGAGCAGGGCCTGGTCCGCCGAATGAATGCGCCGGACATCGAGCATGGAGTGGGCCTTGAGGAGGGCCATAGCCTTTTCGACATTGCTCCATGCGGTGTTCTGGGTGAGCACGGCGCCTATCGCCACCTCGAGGGGGGTGTCTCCGGGCCACCATCCGGACGGGCCGTATCGGCTTCTCAGTATGCGGTAGAGGACGAGGGCGTCGAACCGGTCAGGAGCAGACGATTTTTCCGGCGAGGTCTTTTCTCTGAATGACACTCTTCATATTCTCCCGTATGTCTCCCCGGATATTGAAGAGCATGGCGGTCATTTCCAGTTCGTACTCGAGGGCGGCCTTTGCGTCGAGGCGGCTGACCACGTCGAAACTCCTCTTCAGCGCCCGGACCACCTCGGGAGGCCTCCCCACCAGTTGCTTCGCCCAGGCGGATATTTCGTCGCGGAAGTTCTCGGGAGGCACTACGCGATTCACCAGCCCGATGTGATGTGCTTCCTGAGCCCCGATGGGTTCTCCCTTTAAGGTCAGCTCCTTGCTGCGAGCCATCCCGATACGCGCCACCAGAGGCGTGAGCAGCGGGTTGAAGCCGTATTTGATCTCGGGATGCCCGAAAATGGCGCTCTCGGAGGCAATGATGATATCGCCCATGAGCGCCAGGTTGAAACCGCCTCCGAACGCGATGCCGCTCACCGCGGTGATGAGTATCTTGTCATAGTCGAGGAGCATGGAATAGGTGTTTACGGCGAGATTGAAATACCTCGTGGCCTGCTCGGCGGTGAAGCTCGGCGCCTCCTTGAGATCGATCCCCGCGGAAAAGCATTCATCTCCCCCGGTGAAGACAATGAGCCGGACGCTGTTGCCGTCGGTAAGGAACGAGGAGAAGACATGGTTGATTTCGGAGAGCATTCCGTACGAGAGCGCATTGAGCTCATGCTTGCGGTCCATGGTGACGGTAGCGATATTTTCCGAAACCTCCACCTTGATGAACTGATACTTCATCGGCTGCTCCTGAAAAACATTCTTGCATAACTTGTACATGGATGGAATCACGCTGTCAATGCGTGAATCCTCGCTGCGCCCCGATGAGGGCCGCCGGCGGCCGGTATGCCCGAATATCCACCCCCCGGGGAAGAAAATTCCGTCTATCCCATGGGCGGCTTGATTATCGCCCGTGCTTTCTGTTAGTTCTGTATTCCGTGGCATGCTTGCGCGTAAGTCAGTTGAATGAGCTGGCCAGAGAATCGCTGAGATCGTGTCTGGACGGCGAGATATGGATACAGGGAGAGGTCCATGGGCTCAAAGTCCACGCGAAATCCGGCCATGTGTATTTCGACCTGGTGGAGAAAGCGCCGGGCTCCCGGGAAGGATACATCGCAAAAATCAGCTGCGCGTTTTTCCGGGGGGCGTATCTCAAGTGGCGCTCGGCGCTGAAATCCTCGGGCATGCAGAGCTTCGAGCTCGCTTCGGGCATCGAGGTCAAACTGAAGGCGCGTGTCGACCTGTTCGTCAGAGAAGGGCGCTACCAACTGATAGTCTCTGAGATCGATCCCGCCTATACATTCGGCGCCATAGCCAGGAGACGGGAGCAGACCATCGAATCTCTGCGGTCCGAGGGCCTTCTCGAGAGAAACAAGGCGCTTACATTCCCGAGAATTCCTCAGCACGTGGGTCTCATAACGTCCGATGGCTCGGCTGCGTTCAATGATTTCATGCACATCATCAATGACAGCGGGTATTCATTTTCAATTCTCCTCTTCGACGCCCACATGCAGGGCGAAAACACTGTGCCGGAGGTGGTGGCGGGCATCGAAGCCCTGAAGAGACATCCCCTTGTGGATGTCGTCGTCATCATACGGGGCGGAGGCGCCAGGACCGATCTGTTTTCCTTTGACGATCCCGCAATCTGCAGAGCCATAGCCCTGTGCGGCAAGCCCGTGGTCACCGGCATAGGCCACGAAGTCGATGTGAGCGTGGCCGACCTCGTTGCCCACACCTGTTGCGTCACGCCGACCGATGCGGCCCGCTGTCTGGTTTCTGCCATGAATGAGGTGTGGGACCGCCTCGATCAGGCGTGCCTGGAGATTTCCTACCGGAGCCGGGAGATCGTCCAGAGAGCCGACGACCGTCTGCGCCTGTCAGCCAGCGGGCTCGGGCACCTCACCCGCCGATGGATGGTTTCGGCGCTATCCGCGATCAAAGAGGTCACCTTCTATCTCCATACCGCACTGACCAGAGACCTCGCAGCTGAGGAGCGGATGCTGGCGATGACGGGATTGAGCCTCGAAAACGGCTCACGGGCGGCCCTTCGCCGGGAGATGCAGGCACTCGATGGGCTGCCGCATTCCATAATCCGTGATGCGGATGCTCGCCTCATGCTCCAGGAAACCGTGATCAATCGGATTCAGCAGATTCTCTGCGACCATGCCCGGGCGGCTCTCGTCCGCCAGCAGGATCGGCTGGAGCATCTCGGTTCTCTCTTTGCCGTCCTGGATCCTTCCGGAGTCCTGCGCAGGGGATACAGCATGACCGTTGACGGGAGCGGACGAGTCCTCATGGATGCAGCGCAGGTACGGAAGGGCGAATGCATCACCACAGTGCTGGCAAGAGGGCGCATTGTAAGCACAGTGAAAGACAGGGAGGAATCATGAAGAAGGCCAAACGGTATTCCGATGTGCTCAAAGAGCTCGAAGATACCCTGGAAAAGATGAACAGAGGTGAGATCCCGATCGACGAGCTCCAGAACTCGGTGAAGGAGGCGGCCGGGAAGATCCAGTATCTCCGCCAGATTCTCCGCTCCACCCAGGCCGAGGTCACCAAGATCCTCAAGGAGATAGAGGAAGGATCTCCGGAAGAGAACGGGTAAGGCGGCCCCTCGATCAGATAATTGCCCTCGCTCGAACGGTCTGTTATAGAAGCGGTATGGAAACGGCATTCACGAATCAGTCCATCACGCCCTTTCTCGTGATGGATGTCATGGAAAAGGCAAACGCCCTCGCTGCACAGGGCAGATCGATCATTCATCTCGAGGTTGGCGAGCCGGATTTCGATACCCCGGAGTGCATCCGTGCCGCATGTGTGAAGGCCCTGGAGGAAGGCAAGACCCACTATACGCATTCTCTGGGCGTGCCGGAGCTCAGGGAGGCGATATGCGACCACTACCGGAAAACCTACGGTGTGGGCGTCGAGCCGGACCAGGTCCTGGTGACCGCGGGATCGTCCCCGGCGCTCCTCATTGCCATCGCCTGCCTTGCAGGACCCGGCGACGAAGTCATTCTGACAGATCCGTACTATGCATGCTACCCGAACTTCATCAGGGTCCTGGGCGCGGCGGCGCGCCTCATACCCACGGGCAGCGACGACGGGTTCCAGCTCAGCCCGCAGAAGGTGAAGCGCGCGTTGAGAACTTCCGTCAAGGCCGTCGTGGTCAACTCGCCCGCAAATCCCACAGGGGTCTGTCTCGACGATGAGCATCTCAAGGACCTCTGCTCTCTGGGCCTCCCCATCATCTCGGACGAGATCTATCACGGCCTTGTCTATACCGGCACGCAGCACACGATTCTCGAGTATACGGAAAACGCCGTTGTGGTAAACGGTTTTTCCAAGGCATATGCCATGACCGGCTGGCGGCTGGGATGGGCGGTCTTCCCCAAGAATCTCATCAGGGCCGCCCAGAAGCTCCAGCAGAACCTCATGATCTGTGCGCCCTCCGTGGCTCAGTGGGCGGGAATCTCGGCGCTCACCGAGGCTGTGCACGACGTCGAGCGCATGAAGCAGATCTTTGCGCAAAGGCGCCTCGTGATGCTCCGCGAGATGGCCGCCCACGGGTTCAATGTGGAGGTGGAGCCGGACGGCGCATTTTATGTGCTCGTGAACATGGCGCATGTGACCGACGACTCCTACCGCCTGGCCATGGATATCCTGGAACATACCGGAGTGGGCGTCACCCCGGGCGTCGACTTCGGCCCTGGTGCGGCCCGCTACATACGGTTTTCCTATGCGAACTCGGAGAAGAACATCCGCGAGGGCGTTTCCCGCGTCGCCGGGTACCTGAAGACGCTATGATCGTCAAGGTGCGCGACGCCCGATACGCCGGGACCATATACGAGAAGCTTCCCCGGCTGCCCCAGGTCGCTTTTGCCGGACGTTCAAACGTGGGGAAATCTTCCCTGATCAACGCGCTGCTCAATCGCAAGTCCCTGGTCAAGACGAGCAAACAGCCGGGAAAGACGAAGAACATCAACTTCTTCCGGGTGGATCTGGTGGATCTGCCGTCTTTGTATATGGTGGATCTTCCCGGCTATGGGTATGCGCGGGTTCCTCACGGAATGAAGAGCGCCTGGGACGGGCTCGCGGACCGTTATTTCCGGGGCAACGGCGATCTCAAGATCCTGATGGTGCTCACGGACATCAGGAGAGCCCCCGGCCCGGAAGAGTTGGTGGCTCTCAATCTCGCGCGCGCCTCCGGTGCGAAACCGCTCATCATCGCCACCAAGGCCGACAAGCTGACCTACAGCGCCAAGGTCAGGCGCGTCACGGAGCTCGCGGCCTCAATCGGAGCAATGCTGATCCCCGCATCCACCACTACCCGGGAAGGGATCGATACGATCTGGGAATGCATCATAAGTGAGATCTCTCCTTAAGCGGCCGCAGCGGACGACAGCTGAAGCATGATCCAGTCTTTCCGCGGGGGCTCGCGGTATGCGGCGGATGGCCGGCTTACAGAGCATTCGGGCCGGATAATCTTCCTTGAAAATATGTCCGATTTGCCATACACATCACAGGCAATGGAAAAATTCGACGTCGTCATTATCGGCGCAGGTCATGCAGGTGCGGAGGCGGCATACGCGGCCTCGAAGTTCGGGCTTGAGGTCGCTCTGTTCACCATGGATATGGACACTGCGGGGCGCATGCCCTGCAGCCCGTCCATCGGGGGCCTCGCCAAGAGCCATCTGGTCAAGGAGATCGACGCCCTGGGAGGCATCATGGCGCAGGTCGCCGACGAAACCGCAATCCAGTACCGGGTGCTCAACACCAAGAAAGGGCCTGCGGTCCGCGCCACCCGGACCCAGAACGACAGGCGACTCTACGAGGAAGCGGTCAAGTCCCGGCTGGAAGGCTCGAACATCCACCTGCGGCAGGCGCGTATCGACCGCATTGAGGTGAAAGGTGCACGGGTGACGGGCGTCACGGATCATCTGGGGATGTTTTATCCCGCCGGGGCGGTTATTGTCGCAGCAGGGACCTTTCTCCGCGGCATGATTCATATCGGAGACAGAAAGATTCCTGCAGGCAGGGCGGGGGAGGAAGGTTCGTACGAGCTTGCGGAGAGCCTGAAGGCCCTGGGCCTTGCCAGAGGAAGACTCAAGACCGGAACCCCGCCGAGGCTTCATCGGGACACCATCGATCTGTCCGCACTGCAGAGACAGGACCCGCTCGAAGCCGGTGCCTGCATGCCTTTTGCGTTCGGATCTTCGGGGTCCGGCCTCCCCCAGCTGCCGTGCTATCTGGCCAGGACAAATGTAAAGACCCATGAGATCATCCGCCGGAACATCTTCTCGAGCGCCCTTTACTCCGGGGCCATCACCGGAACGCCCGCCCGGTACTGCCCTTCTCTGGAAGACAAGGTGATGCGCTTCGGCGACCGCCAGGGCCACCAGGTGATCATAGAACCCGAGGGTCTCTCAACAAAAGAGGTCTATGCATCGGGGCTTGGGAATTCCCTGCCGATAGAACTCCAGTGGGAAATCGTCAGGTCCGTGCCCGGTCTGGAAAAGGCGGAGATCATCAGGCCGGCATATGCCATCGAGTACGAATACGTTCTGCCCACCGAGCTCACGAGGACGCTTGAGACCAAGTGTACAGAGGGCCTCTACCTTGCGGGGCAGGTCAACGGCACGTCGGGCTACGAAGAGGCGGCTGCACAGGGAATCGTGGCGGCGGTGAACGCCTGCCTCAAGATCCGGGGAGAGAAGCCGTTCATCCTGGACCGTTCCCAGGCGTACATTGCGGTCATGATCGACGATCTGGTGACCCGGGGTACGTCCGAGCCCTACCGGATGTTCACCTCGCGGGCGGAGTACCGCCTCATGCTCAGAGAGACCAACGCCCTCTTCAGGCTTACGGATGTGGCATATGGTCTCGGTCTCGTTTCCCGGGAGAGGGCGTCGCAGGTTCATGAGATCCTCAGAGAGATGAACGAGCTGGACAGGCATCTGGAGGCGAAGAGCATTGTGATACCCTCGGACATGCCTCATATCAAACCGGCCCGCGGTTCCGAAGGCGAGCGCATCACCTTGAAGCGCCTCCTGAAAAGGCCGGAGGTGCGCATGGAAGATCTTGCGGACAGAGGCCTCATTCCGGCTGTCCACCCGCTGACCGCCATGGAGGTGGAGGTGGGCATCAAGTACGAAGGATACATATCCCGGCAACTCGGAGACATCAGACAGCTCAAGGAGCTCGAGAAGGTGAAGATTCCGGCGGCCCTTTCCTACGGGAGTGTTCCGGGGCTTTCCAACGAGCTCAAGTCACGTCTGGAGGAGATCAGACCGCAGACGCTCGGCCAGGCGGCGCTGCTGGAGGGCATGACCCCGGCTGGACTGCAGGCCATCCGGCTGGTGATCAGAGAGACAGGTTTTTTATCGAAGACAGGATGCCCGCCTGCCTCTTGAACACGTAGTGCTGAAGCTGCTGGCGGTCCGAAGGGTGAAGCATGAGCGACATCCCGTAGCTGCAGCTGCCGCCTTCGATATCGCCTTTAAACATCACCGCGGCCGTGCCCAGGAGTGTCCGCCGCGAAGGCAGTACAAGCGCCACGGGACACACCTGGCTCTTCTTCATCTCCGTGTACGTCGAGACGATTCCGACGCCCTGCTCGCTCACGTCGCGTACGGGTAAGGAAACTGTCCGGTAGCCGTCGGGCAGGATATGGATAATCACCGGGGCCCTGGGGTCGGGCTCGACCCTAAGGAACTTGCGTTTCTGTTCGTAGATTCTCTCGGGGAGCAGTGCCGTGATTCTGCCCATACGGCAGCTGCTCACCGTGAGATCGAACCCCATCGACTCATCGCCGCGGGTGAAAAAGCCCGTGATCGGCTTGCCCTTACCGAACTGGTTATAGAGCCCCACAAACTCCTCGGGGCTGAAATTATCGAGAACGAGTCTGGTCTCGATCTCACCTGCCATCTGGATGACGTCGCAGGTTGCGGTGAGTGTCGGGAGATCGTCGCGGAACTGGCAGGTGAGCAGGATTTTGGCTCGTTGCCGGGTGATTTCCCGGAACAGGGGCCGGATTTCCTCAGGGCTCTGTGAGGGCTTGACGGCCTGTGTTCTGTCTGCCTGCAGCGGCTGTTCGGGTAATTGGACGAATTCCTGCTGCCTCTGGAGAAAGGCGATGAGCCCGAGCGCCATGTGCCTGGAGAGCCGGGAAGAATCGAGGAAGATGACGCCCTGGGCGGCGTAGTCCAGGAGATTGAGCTGCACGATCTCGCCTTTGGTGCAGATGATGACCGGCCCGGAGATGCCCCTGCCGCGGATGTAGCCGAGAATCTCTCCGAAGTTCCGCAGAAAAGGAAGGACGGCGATGTCCCGGGGAGAACCGTCCCGGAGCAGCGTGTATATCAGGCTGTTGATATCCAGGATCCTCAAAGGAAACTCGTCCCCTTTTATCCCGAGGTCCTCGGCTTCATCGCGGGTTATCCATACGAGGGCTCTGCTGTCCATGACTCTCCGCTACCGCACCGATGCCCCCAGTTCCTGGAGGCTCTGCCGCGCCCTGGCGCCAAGCAGCCCGTTTTCATCCAGGATGACGACCTCTCGCAAGGACTTGACGGCTTCCCGGGTATTTCCTGTCTTGAAGTAGACTTGGGCGATCTCCCAGTGTGCTTCGGTGTACTGGGGATATTCGAGGATCGCCTTCTGGAGGGCCTCGATGGCCTGGGCATCCTTATCCTGATTCATGAACGACTGCCCCAGGATCTTCCAGGCCGGTGCATAGTGAGGATTTTTCTGGAGCGCTTCCTTTGCGGACTGTTCCGCCTCGGGATAGAGTTTCTGGCTGCAGTACACGGATGCCATGTTGTAATAGGCATATTCGGGTGTGGCGTAGAGCTCGTCTTTCACGGCGTTCTGAAAGGCCTTGATTGCCGCGTCATGGTCCCCCATGCCCACCAGGATGGTGCCTTTGAGATTGTATGCCTCGCTCTTGAGGCCGGGATGTTCCAGGCCGAGCCTGCCGGCCAGATTCACGGCCTTATCGATATTCTCCAGCGCCCTGTCGAGGTCCTCTGTGCTCCAGTAGGCGAGGGCGTATGCATAGTATACCTCGGGGTCTTTTGGATTTACCTGAACTGCCCGCCTGAGCTCGACGAGGGCCCCCTGTATCTCGCCCTGCTGTATCTTGCCCATGGCGATGGCGACCATGGGCTTCGAGAGTTCGCGTTTCTGTTTGAAAGTGGAGGCGCACCCCGCCGCCAGGAGAAGAATAAGAACCGGGATCCATATTTTTTTCATGTTGTCCGCCTTATGAATGATCATCTATCGGGTTTCCCTGCTGATGACATACCAGCCGTCCTCGTTGTCCGACGCCGTGTCCACCACCAGATGAACGATGGAGAGATCCGGATAGAGTCGCTTGATCTCATCGAGATCCACAGGCTCGAACTTCTCCTTGTTGTTGAAGTAGGCCTCGGGGGTAAGCGCGTTGGATTCGTAATTCTCTTTCGTGCGCTTTGAGATCTTGTTGAGAGAATAGGCCTCAGGAGCACTCGTCTGCTGGATGATGAAGGTCCTCTTGTTCCGTGCCGCCGCCGCCGCCGCCCGTTTCCTCAGGGACTGCTTGATGAAGGTGGCGTCCAGGATCACTCCCCTGCCCTGAGAGGCCAGTTCGTCCGCCAGTGAAAACATCTTCTCGTAGACGAGGTTTCTCTTGTTCATGTCAGAGGCTACCTTTTCATCGAAGATGTCCTGACCCTTCAGGACATCGCGACGGATCAGATCGGTCCGGAGTATGGCATAACCTTTGATGCGGGCGATCACCTCGGTTGTTTCGGTCTTGTTGGTCGCCGGCAGGCCGCACGCGATCAATACCGCATCGTCCACGATCTCACGCTCGACAAAATCCTTGAACGGCTCCCTCATGAATCACATCCTCCATGGCACATATAATCGATCCGATGGTCCCCCCGAAGCATAGAATGAAGGACACACCGCATTTCTTTTATACCACAAGTTGACGGGAGGCAAAGAAGAACTTGCCGCTTTGTTCAGAAATCGAACTGGCCGGCCACCCAGCCGGGGACCTCGACAGTCCCCATCACCGGGGGCTGCTGGTGACAGTCGGACCCGCCTGTCGCCATCAGGGAGTGACGCTTCGCGAAATCGGCGTACGACTGGACGACGGCCTTCTCGTGGCGCGAGTGCCAGCATTCGACTCCGTCGATATATTCGAGCATCGAATCCCGGATGATATCCTGCTGCTGCTCAACCAGAGGCGTCAGCGATACCAGGGATGTCCCATTGGGATCTCCGGGGTGTGCCAGCACCAGCCTGCCGCCCGCTCTCCTGATGAGCGCTGAAGCCTCGGCAAGGCTCAGAGGCATCTTCGGGACATCGCATTTGACCAGATAGCGGTCGAACGCCTCCTGCTTGTCGCGCACGATGCCCTTTTCGATGAGATATGCAGCGATATGCGGTCTGGCGAGGGCTCCGTCGACATTCGCCTGGATCGCATCCATATCCTTACCCGTGAACTCGGGCATTCCCTGGGCCCGGAATTCCTCATTGAGTTTTTCCAGGATCTGCTCGGCCCTGCGGACCCGGTGGCTCCTGAGCCGCTCGAGTTTGTCCGTCAGGGGGGGATGGCGGTAGTCGAAGCCGTAGCCCAGGCAGTCCAGCGACACCTCTTTGCCGGCCTTATGCCCGGCATGGGAAAAGGTGATGTTGAGCTCTATCCCGGTGATGTACCGTATGCCGTATTTTCGCGCGAGGCTCTGCGCCTGCTCCTGAGCGGCGACGGAGTCGTGGTCGGTTACCGAGATGACGGAGAGCCTCCGCCGTGAGGCCTCGGCGAAGATGTCCCTTACGTCCCATCTCCCGTCAGAGCCGTTTTTTGAATGGATGTGCAGGTCGATCCTCATGGCATGATATACCGGTGGGCGAGGTCGTAGTACCTGCGGGCGGTCTCGAGCGCTGCCTGTTTCCTGGTCCCGTCGAGGCCGGCGTCGTCGAGCATGAAGGAAGTGACCTTGGCCCGCACGTAAGCCCGATAGACCTTGTAGAACAGAAGCACCTTTTCCATGGTGCGGTCACCCGATGCCCGGATGAAGGATTGTACGAAGACATCGCCCAGATCGCCTCTCCCGTTGTAGTCGAAATCCATGGACACAAAGGCTATATCGGATGCCACATCTCCGAAGCGGAACCGTTCGTTGAACTCGATGCAGTCGAATACGAATACGTCGGATCCGTCCAGGCAGATGTGCTGAAGGTGGAGATCCCCGTGACAGTCCTTGATGAATCCGCCCGCGACCCGCTCTTCGAAGAGTCTTCCGTTCTTTTCCAGAAAATTTCTGCTCCACGCTTCCAGATCCCGGAACTGCTTCTCCTCGATCGGGCCTCCGATATACTTCCTGGTCTGGTCGAAGTTCTCGATCACATTGACGGCTATGACATCCACATTTCCGAAGGAATTTGATTTCTCATCGCACGTGATGTGGCCGTAGACCCCGGCCAGGTGCCTGCCCACGATATCCACATCCCCGGCGGAGATCCTTCCCCGGCTCAAAAGGTTGTAAAGCATCTGCCCCTCATTGATCCGCCGCATCTTCAGCGCATACTCAACGACGTTTTCATCGCCCCCGATGACAAAACCTCGGTCGTTTCGCGAAATCGGCTTCACCTCGAGGTAAATGTCCGGAGAAAACCGGCGATTGAGCCTGAGCTCCTCGGCTGTATAGAATTTTCTCTTCTCCAGCGTGGAGAAATCGAGAAAGCCGAAGTCCACCGGCTTCTTGACCTTGTAGACATACTCATCTCCGATGAACACCCAAGATATGTGGGTCTGTATGAGACGAATGCTCTTCGGCCTTTCCGGATAGCTTTGCGGATTCTGCAAAAAATCGATCAATGCCTTGTCCGTCATGAATGACGCCTCCTGCCAGCTGGCCGCATGCAGCCAGGATATCAGTTCCTTTTTCTTTGCGCAGCATCACGGTATAGGGTGAGTTCTTCAAATGTTCTTCAAAGGCGAGCACCGCCCTCTGATCGGGGGCCTGGAACTCGCACCCGGGCCAGGGGTTGAAGGGAATGAGATTCACCTTGGCCTTGAGCCCGTGGAGGATGCGGATGAGCTCCCGCACGTCCTTGGGAGAATCGTTCACCCCCCTGATCAGGACATATTCAATGGTGATCCTCCTGCGGTTGGGGAGCTGGTAGGCGCGCAGCGCCTCCATGAGGTCCGTCAGGGGATACTTCCGGGTGATAGGCATGATGCGCTGTCTGACTGCATTGTCCGCGGCATTGAGCGAAACGGCAAGGGCCGCCTCGGTGTCCTGTGACAGGCGTTTCAGCCGCGGCACGATGCCGCAGGTGGATACGGTGATTCTCCTCTTGGAAAACTGGGGGCCGTCCACGTCCGTGAGTATGCGCACGGCCTTGATCACATTGTCGTAATTGAGCAGAGGCTCCCCCATGCCCATGAACACGATGTTCCGAAAGCTCCTTTCAGGATACGTCCTGAGGGGGTGGAGCACCTGGGAGACGATCTCTGAAACTTCCAGGTTTCGGATGAAGCCCATGGTGGCGGTGAAGCAGAACCGGCATCCCATGGCGCACCCCACCTGGGACGAGACGCAGATGCTCCAGTGATCTTTCTCCGGGATGAGCACGCTCTCGATGATTCGGCCGTCGCTCAGGCGGTAGGCGATCTTCTGCGTGCCGTCGGATGACTCCTGGGAGTCCGCCACCTCGGGATAGGATATGGTGCAGATTTTCGCCACGTCTTCCCGGAGCCGTTTGGGAATATCGGTCATCTCGCCCAGGACGCCGGCGGCCCTGCCGAAGACCCACCTGAATATCTGGCCTCCCCGGTAAGGGCGGTCGCCGAAGAGGGCTTTCATCTGCTCCTTGTCGAGGTCGAGAAGATTGATCATGGCAGAGCCATCCTAAGGAGTGGTGAAGAAAAATGCAAGAGAGAAGGAGCCGGCCGAATCACCGGCCGGCGCGGCACAGAAATGTCTCTCTCCCCCAAGATCCATCCGGCTGTACGGAGTCGAACAGCGGGCCGGGCTGTCCGATCATCCGCCAAGGCCCTCGAGAAGGGCTTGCAGGTTCTGTTTCGCGTCTCCAAACACCAGGATGGCTCTCCCGTTGGTGTAAAGGGTGTTGGGGACACCCGAATAACCCGGCCTTTCATCGAGGTTCAGGACTATAATGGAGCGAGCCTCATGCGCCAGGAGGATCGGCATGCCCGAGATGGGGGTGTCCTCCACCTCCGCCGCGGCCGGGTTCACCACATCGCATGCGCCCATGATCAGGGCGAGATCGGTGTCGGCAAACTCGGGGTTGATGTCTTCCATCTCGATGAGCTTGTCATAGGGGATGTCCACCTCGGCCAGAAGCACGTTCATGTGCCCGGCAACCGGCCAGAAAGGTGTCGAGGTAATTGGCGCTTTTCTCGGTGAGCCCTGAGAGATGTGCGGTGACTTTGTCGCGGATCACCTTTTCGCCTTCCCTCTCTATCCGGTAGGCGACCCCGGCCAGAGGCAGGATCGACAGGAGGAGGAATGAGGAAATCAGCAATATTCGCAAGGCCCTGAAATTCATTGCATGATGATCTTCTTGACGCCCCGTGGAGCTGCGGACACGCCCGCACGATGACGGGAGCACGCCCAGGCCTGCCCTCCGGTGCATCGACCCCTCCCAGAACGCCGCTTCCGGGAGTCCAGGAGAAAGGGCATCCCGATGGTCGGTAATCGAAGATAACGGGTGGTGCGCCCGACAGGAATTGAACCTGTGGCCTTAGGCTCCGGAGGCCTACGCTCTATCCAACTGAGCTACGGGCGCACATGTGTTAATGCCTGGCCGTCAGCCGTTCGACGGCCTTCTCCAGCCCGCCGAGGGTTATCTCGAACATGGGGAATATCTCCCCGATGGCCTCGATGGTCTGGGTGTGGGGCCATGTGTACGCATATTTCGGATTGAGCCATACACTATGTTTGAATGTTTTGGCAAGATATTCTAACCGCTTTATACTCGGCTCGCCGGACTGGCTCGCATAGTAGATGCTGCCGTTGCGGCTGAAGAGCTCGTAGGGCGCCATGGATGCGTCTCCCACGATGATGAGCCTGGTCTGCGGATCGTACCGGGCGAATTCTTCCAGAAACACCACCTTGTACTGCCTGGTGGGGTCTTCCCACACATGAGAATAGATGGTGTTGTGGAAGTAGAAAATCTTCAGGTCCTTGAACTGGTTCTTCGCATGGTTGAAGAGCACCTGGACCACGTTGATGTACGGGTCCATGGAGAACCCGCCGTTGTCGATCATGAGGATGACTTTCAGCTTGTCCCTCATGGAGCGGTCGAACACGATCTCGATCTCGCCCGCATTCTTCATGGTCTCAACGATGGTCTTGTCGATGTTCAGCGAGTCTTTCGGGCCTGTGGGCTGCATGTGCCTGAGCCTTCTCATGGCCTCAGAAATCTGCGAGGGCCCGAGCCTCGTATCCTCGGTGTAGTCCTTGTACCGACGGTCCAGGGCCACCTTGACGGCGGATTTGTGCTGTGAGGCACCGCCCACCCGCATTCCTCCCGGATGATAGCCGGAGTGGCCCACCGGAGAGGTTCCGCCGGTGCCGATCCAACGGTTTCCCCCGTCATGCCGCTCCGTCTGGTCTTCGAGCCGCTTGCGGAAGTAGTCCTCCAGCTCCTCGGGCGAGAGCCTCTTCAGTGCCTCCTCGTCGATTCCCAGGAAATCCGCCATCATCTTCGGATCCTTGAGCCATTCCTCCAGCATGGCCTGGATCGCGAGCTCGATCTCGGCGCTGATGTCCTCGCTCAGTTCCGCGCCGGTGAAGTAGTGCGCAAAGACGCGGTCGTAGAGATCGAAATGGCGTTCGGACTTGATCATGACGGCGCGCGATATGCAGTAAAAATCCTCCAGCGAGGTTATGAGGCCCTGATGAAGCGCGTCCTGGAGGCGCAGGAATCCGGACGGCGAGATCGGAAGCCCCTTTTGTCTGAGAAGGTAGAAGAACTCGATGAACATGGCGGCCTGCCCCTACCGGTACGAGCCTCCGAGCTGTTTCTGGAGAATATGGTAGTCTTCGCTCTTCTTGAAGAGCACCCCGAGAAACGGCACATTGTTCCTCGCCAGGTGCTTCGGATCGAAGCTCTTGTCCATCAGCAGGATCCGTATCCAGTTGATGAGCTCCCTGGTGGCCGGCTTCTTCTCGATGCCGCGGATGTTCCTCAGCCGGTAGAAGGCCTCTACGCAGGCATCCGAAATGTTCTTGTCCAGTTCGGGGTAATGGGCGCTCACGATCTTGCGCATCATTTCGGAGTCGGGAAAGGCTATGTGGTGAAACACGCATCTGCCCAGGAACGGGTCGGAGAGGTCTTTCTTCGCATTGGAGGTAATGATGATGATGGGCCGGTTTTTCGCCCGGATGGTCTTGTCGATCTCGATGATATCGAAGGACATTTGGTCGAGTACGTCCAGAAGGTCATCCTGGAAGTCGGTGTCCGCCTTGTCGATCTCGTCGATCAGCAGCACGGTTTTCACGTCCGAGACAAATGCCTGGCCTATCTTGCCCATCTTGATATAGTCTTCGATATTGCTCACGTTACGGCTTGAGTCCCCGAATCTGCTGTCGTTGAGGCGTGTGAGTGTGTCGTACTGGTAGAGGGCATCCACGGCCTTCATGCTGGATTTGACATTGAGGACGATCAGGGGCAATCCGAGATTTTCCGCGATGGCGTGTGCCAGCAGGGTCTTGCCTGTGCCCGGCTCTCCCTTGATGAGCAGGGGCATTTCCAGTGCGATGCTCGCATTGACGATCTTCGAGAGCTCACTGTCGAGAACATAGGTGCCGGTGCCGGTAAAGGTGTATTGTCCCATGACCTCTCTCCTATGGCGGGGAATATTTTTGGTTTTCTTACCATAGAAAATAGGACGATACAACGGCTGGCACAAGAATGGAATAGGAATTCCGGCCGCTGTCTTTTTTGTCTTCCGGCCTTTTTAAGATGTTTTTCGGTCGGTTGACTTCAATGGAATGTTTGAGATAATAATTGAGCTTCATTCTACATGAAAAGGAGTTTTTCTTGGAGAGTAACGACGATAACCAAGATAGCATCAGTTATCTGAAGCGGTTGTGGGCCCTGCTGACAGGAGAGAAATCCTCGCGGGATACCAAGGAAGAGATAGAAAAGATCCTCGACGAGGTGGAAGAAAAGGGAATCATCGACGAAGACCAGGGCGACATGATCCACAACATTATCGTCCTGAAAGATACCATGGTCCATGAGATCATGGTGCCCAAGATCGACATGGTGGCCCTCGAGGCGTCTTCATCGCTCGACGACCTCATCGAGGTCTTTTCACGGGAAGGCTGCTCGAGGATTCCCATTTATGAAGAAAACCTCGACAACATCATCGGAGTGGTTCACGCAAAAGATGTCCTGAAATACTGGAATTTGAAGGACAGGCCCAAGGATGTCCGCGCACTGATGCATCCCCCGTATTTCGTTCCCGAGGGCAAGAAACTCATCGATCTTCTCAAGGAGTTCAGGGAAAAACGGCCGAAGATGGCCATCGTGATCGATGAATACGGGAATGTGGACGGGCTCCTCACCATCGGGGATGTCGTGGAAGAGATCATCGGTGATATTGTGGGCGAGGACGATGCGGCCGGTGAGGAGGAGATTGTCGAGGAGGGAGAGGGCGTGTACGCCGTAGACCCCAGGCTCTCCATCGACGAGTTTTCCGAGGAGTTCGGGGTGGAGATCCCCGAGGGCAATTACGACACCATCGGCGGGTTCATCACCTGCCGGATGGAGCGGATACCCGAATCCGGAGAAACCATGGAATACGAAGGGTTTCTTTTTGAGATCGCCGATGCGGACAAGAAGAGGATATCAAAGCTCATCGTCCGCCCACCGGCAAGGAAGGAATCTTGAACAGATTGTTCCTCGCGTTGACCGCGGGAGTGCTCTGCGCCTTATCGTTTCCGTCATACAACCTCTGGCCCCTGGCATGGATATGGGCTGTCCCCCTGCTGTATCTCATGGAGGAAGCGCGCCCTGCCGAGAGAGTTTTCCACGGGATGGCGGCAGGCTTCGTCGCCTGGGCGGGCATTCTCTACTGGATCGCCTATGTGATGGAGACCTACGGGGGCATGAGCCTGCTTCCGGCCGCGTTTCTGCTCTTTCTTCTCCTGCTGTATCTCTCGCTCTACTTCGGGGTGTTCGTCTGGCTTTCCGCCGGGCTCATCCGATCCCGGTGGGCATTCGTCACCGTGCCCGGGCTGTGGGTCATGCTGGAGCTCATCCGGTCATACGTGCCGTTCTCGGGGTTTCCCTGGACCCTCATGGGATACACCCAGTTTCCCTTCAAGCCGTTCATCCAGATCGCGGAAGTCGGAGGAGTGTATCTCATAAGCGGACTTGTGCTCATGGGCAATGTAGCCCTGTACCAGACTCTCAGGAGAAGGCAGTACACGCCCCTTGCGATCGGCGCGCTTGTGATTGCGGCATGCACCGTCTGGGGGGCCTGGAGGATGGAGCACCTGCCCGTCCAAGGGGAGCCCTTGAAGGCGGCGGTCGTCCAGGCCAACGTGCCCCAGGATGAGAAATGGCATCGCGAAAAGATCGCCCCCACCATCGAAACCTATGAGCGTCTGACCCTGTCTGCGGTGGAGCGGGGGGCCGAGCTCGTTGCCTGGCCGGAGACATCCTGTCCGTTCTACCTTTTTCAGCAGTGGGAATACACCCCGCGGATTCTGGACCTGAGCAGATCGCTCGACGTGAAGCTCCTGGTGGGAAGCCCTGCCTATGAAGATGGAAAGTACTACAACCGGATGTGGCTGCTCCACAGGGGGAGGATCGAGGGGTACTACGACAAGGTGCATCTGGTGCCTTTCGGCGAATATCTGCCGCTGGCAGGCCTGATCGAGCCCTATTTCGGCAGCCTTACCGGCGGGGTGGGCAATTTTTCGCCCGCGCAAAAGGCAAGCCCCATCGGAGATGTCGGGGTGCTGATCTGCTTCGAGAGCATATTCCCGGGCTTGGCCAGGGATCTCTGCTATAAAGGCGCCACTTTCCTGGTCAACGCTTCCAACGATGCATGGTTCAAGACCTGGTCGACCCCTGAGCAGCACCTCATGATGGCGAGCTTCCGGGCGGTGGAGAGCAGGCGGTGGCTGCTCAGGCCGGTGAACCACGGGATATCCGCCATCATAAGCCCGGCGGGAGAGATCGTGCAGGAGATCGGGCTCCTGAAGGAAGGCTTTATCACTGCGGACGTCGCCCCTATCCATGAAAAGACCTTCTACACCAGATTCGGCCCCGTCGCAGCCTTTCTCTGGACGGGTTTTTCTCTCATTGCGGGATTGACAAGGCGCCGCCATGGGTGCTAATGGCTGAGGGCTATGAGCGGAGACTACCAGCAGGCAATTGATCTCATTGAGGAAAAGCTCGAACACGTACGAGGTTATCTTTGAGATACCCCGCAGGAAAGAGCGTCTGGAAGAACTGGAGGCAAAGCTCGCCGACCCCGGCGTCTGGAAAGATCCGGTAAAGACGCGCGAAATCCAGTCGGAAAAGTCCCGCATCACCGATATCCTCGACAGCTGGAAAAAGGTTTCGTCCCTCTGGGACGATCTCCAGGTTTTTCTGGATCTGGCAAAAGAAGACGAGCAGGCGGTTTCGGCGGACATCAGGGAAACTATCGCCGCTCTGAACAAGAACCTCGGCGCTATCGAAAAGACCCATGTTCTCTCCGGGCGTGACGACCCCAAGAGCGCATTTCTGGAGATTCACGCCGGTGCGGGGGGGCTCGAGGCCCAGGACTGGGCTGAAATGCTGCTTCGCATGTATCTCAGGTGGGCGGAGAAGGAGGGCTTCAGGACACGGATCATCGATATCCTCTCCGACGAGGCCGCGGGGATCAAGAGCGCTACCATCGAAGTGGAGGGGCAATGGGCCTTCGGATATCTCAAGGGAGAGACCGGCGTTCACCGGCTCGTGCGGATATCCCCCTACGACTCCAACAGTCGCAGGCATACGTCCTTCGCATCCGTGATGGTCACCCCTGAGGTCGACCAGACCGTGGATATCAAGATCGACGAAAAGGATTTGAGGATCGACACCTACCGGTCATCCGGTCATGGGGGACAGCATGTGAACAAGACGGACTCGGCCGTGAGGATCACGCATATCCCGACGGGAATCGTTGTGCAGTGCCAGAACGAGCGCTCACAGCACAAGAACAAGGCCTTTGCCATGAAACTGCTGGCTTCCAAGCTCTATGAGCTCGAAGAGGCCAGGCAGAAGGAGCGCATGGACGAGTTCTTCAAGGAAAAGAAGGAGATCGCGTGGGGATCCCAGATACGTTCCTACGTGCTCCAGCCTTATCAGATGGTCAAGGACCACCGGACAGACCTCGAGGTAGGCAACGTGGATGCTGTCCTGGACGGAGAGATCACGGACTTCATGGATGCCTTTCTCGCCATGAGCGCGACCGAAGGAAAGAACAATGCATGATGCCATACGGCAGCGCAGGAGCATCCGCCGGTTCACACGGGAGCCCGTTTCCGATGACCTGGTGGAAGAGATACTCGATGCGGCGAGATGGGCACCCTCGGGACTCAATAACCAGCCGTGGCGTTTCGCCGTCATCCGCGATGCCCGGGTGAAGGAAAGGCTCGCTTCGCTCACCCGTTACGGATCCATCATCCGGTCTGCAGACGTGGTCATAGCCGTGTTCTTTGATACGGCGTCGGGCTATGATCGGACAAAGGACCTCCAGTCGATCGGCGCCTGCATTCAGAATATGCTGCTCGCCATTCATGAATCGGGTCTCGGGGGCGTGTGGCTTGGCGAGATTCTCAAGAGCAGCTCTGAAGTCAAGTCGCTTCTCCAGGCGCCCGATGCCTATGAGTTCATGGCGGCTGTCGCCGTGGGGCATCCGGACGGAAAGCCTCCCCGCTCTCCGGCACGCAGGCCCGTTTCCGAGCTCGTCTTTTACCGGAAATGAGCCGGATCTCAGCTTCTCTTCGATCTCGGATGTTTTCAGTCGTACGGCTTGACCTGCCGCCCCTTCCCATATATACACTGGTGCACTATGCCCATTGAACGGATAGAGCTGCCGGATAAAGAAGTCATGATCGTGGGAACCGCACATGTATCCCTTGTGTCGGTGGACGAGGTCCGCTCTGCAATACGCGAATACCGACCGGACGAGATCGCGCTCGAGCTCTGCCCGAACAGATTCGAGGTGCTGAAGAACCCCTCGGGGTGGCAGGAGATGGACATCGTCAAGGTCATCAGAGAGAAGAAGACCCTGTTTCTGTTCGCAAACCTCGTCATGGCATCCTTTCAGAAGCGGATCGGGGAGCGTTTCGGCGTTAAGCCAGGTGACGAGATGAGGATCGCCATTGAGGAGGCTGAAGAAACGGGGACCCCCCTGGCTCTCGTGGACAGGCCGATTCAGCTCACGCTCCAGCGGGCCTGGAGATCCCTCGGTACATGGGAAAAAGCCAAGCTCATGTTCTCTTCCCTGTTCTCTATTCTGTCGGTTGAAGATATCGAGGAGGACGAGATCGAAAGGCTCAAGGAAAAAGATGTGCTCACCGGCACAATCGAGGAGGTGGCCAGGCAGGCCCCTACTGTCAAGAGGGTGCTCATTGACGAGCGGGACGCCTACATGGCGCGCAAGATAGCCGATCTGCATGGGAAACGTGTCCTGGCGGTTGTGGGAGCAGGCCACATGAATGGGCTCATCGGGCAGCTGAAAGACCCGACGGGGGACATCGACGCCCTGGAGTATGTTCCTGTGAAAAAGCAGGGGATGCTCAAATGGTTCATACCTTTCGCAATCCTTGCACTCATCATCGCCGGATTTTTTTTCGGCAGCCCCGGGCAGGGGTATGAAATGGTCAAATGGTGGCTGCTGTGCAATGCCGTCTTCGCCGCCATCGGCACAGCCGCCGCATTCGCCCATCCCCTGTCCGTTGCTGTAGCAGCCGTGGCGTCGCCCATCACCTCCCTGAATCCGACACTGGCTGCCGGCTGGTTTGCCGGCTTGAGCGAGGCATATATCAAAAAGCCGAAAGTCTCCGATTTCGAAGCCATCCAGAACGATATCGCCCATCTTGCCGGCTGGTGGAAGAATCCTGTGACCAGGATCCTTCTCGTGGTCATCTTCGCCAACCTGGGGAGCTCCATAGGTGCGCTCGTCGCAATGCCCATACTGACCAGGATCGTGCTCGGCGGGTAGCGCTTCTGTAGTTCTCCACCGGTTATTGGCTCCCTGAGGGGCGACTCTTATATTTATACTTATATACGTAAGCCCATGCCCGGATCGTTTCCGGCAATTCCCGGTGGGAAGATATTTTCTATGAAAAGCCGTTCATTTTTCCCATCCCGGCTGGAATACCGGCAAGGTTTATAGGTAACTCAATGAATCCAAAGAGGTTATTTTATGGTACATTATTTGCTATCGAAGTTATGCTTATTTATGTTTTCTTCATTTCCCGTGCAGGATTCATGAGGGGTGTGTGGGTAATATCGTCAGTGCAAGGAGACACTATGGATAAGATCGGCACCGGATGGTATGGCCGTCCTTCCATCATGAAACTGCTGGACATCAATCCTGTCGTGCGCAGCCGGCTCCTGGAGTACGGGGATATAGGAGAGAACGCATTTGATGTCTACACCCTGTATAAATCCGCTGCAAAGAGAAGGCTGACGGATACCATAGAAACAAGCGACACCCTGGACATGCAATGCCTGGCCTGGATGACGAAGGGGCAACTCCTCGAAGCCAGAAGGCTCCTGAGAAAGCTCGGTTACATCACCGAGGTCATCGACAAGGGCGAGGGCGGGAAGCCTGAGGTTCGCTATGTCAAGATCGAACACCGGATCGACAGGAGCCAGTAGGGTCGACGCTCTTACCCGGCATCTGGAATACCGCGCAGCTTTCTCGGAAGAGAGGTCTGTGAGCGATCACATGTTTGCTGCCCGGCGCTGCTCTGTTTTTTCAGCGTTTCTGTTGATGAGCTCATCCACTGTTTCTTTCAGCCGGGTAAAGTCATGAGACTTCAGCACATAGGCATCGGCGGTCCTGACAATAGGGTTGTCGCGGTAGCCTGCATAGGCTGAATGAATGACAACGGGGATATCGAGCTTTGACTTGAGAATGTAGCCCAGGGCGTCGATTCCGTCCATCTTGGGCATTCTGATATCCATGATGATGAGGTCGGGTTCGTTTCGATTCCCGTCAAAGAGCAGGGACAGCGCCTCCTTCCCGTTCGATGCCGCAGCCACGTCATATCCCGCGTCCTTGAGCTCCTCGGTGATGAGGAACTGGAGATGTCTGTCATCCTCTACCAGCAGTATGTGTTTCATACATCAACCTCCTCCAACATGTATTCTATAGGGTTTTGAACCTGGAAAGCCAACACCCTGCACCCCACAAGTTGCCTTCAATCCGCTTCCGCTTCGTGTCGAACCCGATCAATCTGTTTGCAGCATAAAATGTGCCATTGATCGTGATGGCGTAAATAACAATAAAATGCAGGAGGTTATGATTTGGTCAGAGATGTGTAAGAGTATGGAGGGATGAAATGCGGCCGGTTTTGCCAAAAATCTGACAAAATTATCCCGCCGGAGTTTCCCCCCGAGTTGACGGGGGCTGAAAGACTGTATGGTTTTGCCAGTGTATCGCTTCTTGTCGGAAGAACCCTACACCGGATGATCGCGAGAGTCTTACACGAATATCATCGGATGTCTTATTTCCGTGACAGACAGGATATGATATCTACTGAAACTGCCAGAAGATAGGAATTACATCAAATGAATATGCACCAGTTCTTCTGGCTTTTTTTTTTGCCCTCTCGACCGGAACCCCCTGAAGCATTGAAAAAAGCAGGTTGTCTTCAGGCGTCCAGCGGCTCATCACAGTGTCGCCGCAACCGGTGAGCCTACAGAAAGGCTATTCCCCACCCATGACTTTCGGGCCGTCGCCGTCCCAGACAAGCCACTTGCCCGTATCGAAAAAGGCGGGAAGGACGATCAGCCCACTGCTCATAAAGCCGCGATGCAGATGTCCGCAGATGACGGTATCGACGCCCCGGCGGCGGGATATGTCTTTGTCGATAGCTGCGTGAGGCGCCCTGACAGCGGCCGACGATCGCACCAGGAACCGGGCAAAACGCTCTTTGATCCCTCCATTCAGATGCCGGTCCAGAAGTCTGAGCACCGGCCATCCAAGGGCATGGAGGAGCTTGAATCCGTAGTCGTCCCTGGTCAGGGTGTGGCCGTGTGCAAGAAGCAGACGTGCAGTGGAGGGCGGTGCGATGATCTCCTCTTCTCCGAGGATATGCAGACCGAGGTCTCCGGCGTTTGCCATCAGGAAATCCCGGTTCCCCGGAATGATATGGACACCGGGAGATGCGAGGGCCTCCACGACGTCCCTGACTTCTTCATGAACTCCCGTGAACCAGTAGTCAAAGAGATCGCCGAGGATATATACGTCGGATGCCTGCAGCTTAGCATGATTCAGCCAGTGAATGAATTTTTTGGAATCTTCCCGGCAACCGGGCCTGATGTGGGCATCGGCGACAAATATAAGCATTGAATGATTCAATCAAAAGTCGCTTGCCTTGGCAAGCAAATCATTTTATAAATGAATTCCCATGAATATCGATCAGCGGGCCAATCCTTGGAAATGGAGCACATTCATTCTCGCTGTCCTGTTAGCTTCCTGCGTTTTCTGGTATCTCAGCACCGGCGACAATGTACGGGGATCGGCCGGGGCTGCCTCAGAGCCTGGCGAGAGAAACATGGCCGGCCAGGACGAATCCGCATTGTCCGCGCAGGACGATGTTGTCCTGCCGGAGCACGATGTGGAGAAGGGGCAGGACTACTCCGCTCTTGTGCCGGCACCGGATGCATCCGCAGAGCCTATCCGGAAGATCTCCACCATCGACCGGGGGGACAGCTTCTACGCGATCCTCATGCAGAACGGGGTGTCGGCCCGCCAGGCTTATGATATCCTGAACGAAACCAAGCCCGTATTCGATCTTTCCAAGATCGTACCGGGCAGGGAGCTCGTGCTCATATTTTCTCCCGACAATCAGGATCTCATCGGCATCGAGTACTCCATCTCCGATATTTCGCGGCTTGACGTCTCCATAAACGGCGAAAGCATAGACGCAAGAAAACAGGAAATTTCCCGGGTTCTGCCGTCTGGATACTCAGGGCGGATCAAACAGACCGATTATATTGTGGAAAAGGGCGACAACCTCTATACTGTCCTGCGCAGTAACGGGGTATGCGACTACCAGATCGGCCTGGTGATCAAGTCGGTCAATAAGGTCTATAACCTCTCAGGCATCATTCCTGGAAACGCCATGAGCATATGGGTCACCGAAGAGGAGCCGGCGCGCCTCGCACGGCTCACATACGAGATAGACTATCTCAACCTGTTCGAGGTTGTCCCCGAAAACGGCGCCTACAAAGCCACCAAGCAGACATTCGATGTGGATGTCAGACATGAACGGGCCGAGGGCACGATCAACAGCAGCCTCTATGAGTCGGCGATCCAGGCTGGCCTGTCTCCTGAGGTGGTGATGGCCCTTTCCGACATTTTTGCCTGGGACATCAACTTCTTCACCGATATCAGGCAGGGCGACCACTACACCGTGATATACGAACGTTACTATGTCAAAGATACCTTCAGAGGATACGGAAGGGTGGTGGCTGCGCGCTTCGTGAACCAGGGGAGCCCCCATGTGGCCGTTTACTTCGATGACGGCGACGGGGTCAAGGGATATTACGACGAAGAAGGCAAACCCATCCGTAAGCTTTTTCTCAAGGCACCACTCAACTACCGCAGGATATCCTCCGGTTTCAGCCACAGGAGGATCCATCCCATTTATCAGGTGGCAAGGCCTCACTTGGGAGTGGACTACGCAGCGCCGACAGGCACTCCGGTCGTCGCCCTCGGAAACGGTACAGTGACCTTCAAGGGCACATCAGGAGGCTTCGGCAAGAGCATTCAGATAACCCATCAGGCTGGCTATGTCACTTATTACGGACATCTTTCGGGTTATGCGAAAGGAATTTCCAAGGGCACGCGCGTGAGCCAGGGAGAGGTCATAGGCTATGTGGGATCGACCGGTGTCTCCACAGGGCCGCATCTTGATTTCAGGGTACGGCACAATGGCAAGTTCATCAATCCGCTGAAATTGAAGCCGGTCAACGGACCGCCCCTGAAAGGAAAGTCTCTGGCCAGATACAAGGAATTTTCGACCAAGCGGCTGGCCATGCTGGACGATCCTTCCTTGAACCATACCGCAAAGATGGATATTGAAGATGTATCCCTGTAAGGAGGTGTAGGTAATGAGTGCATACGCTCTGATCACGATTGTTGTCATAATTCTGCTGTTTCTTTTCTCCGCGATCAAGATCCTCAATGAATACGAGAGGGCGGTGGTTTTCAGGCTTGGCAGGGTTCTCCCCGCACCCAAAGGGCCCGGTCTCATCATCATTATCCCTGTAGTGGACCGGTTCGTCAGGATCAGTCTCCGCACGGTCGTGCAGGACGTTCCGCCCCAGGATGTGATCACCCGGGACAACGTGACGGTCAAGGTCAACGCCGTGGTCTATTTCCGGGTCATAGAACCCATGAAATCCGTCATCGAGGTAGAGAACTACCTCTATGCCACGAGCCAGCTGTCCCAGACGACGCTGCGGTCGGTATGCGGGCAGGCCGAGCTCGACGAGCTCCTCGCCAACCGCGAGGAGATCAGCTCGCGGATCCAGGAGATGCTTGACCGCCAGACAGACCCGTGGGGCATCAAGGTCTCCGCCGTGGAGCTCAAGCACATCGATCTGCCGGAGGAGATGCAGCGGGCAATGGCCAAGCAGGCCGAGGCCGAGCGTGAGAGAAGGTCAAAGATCATCCATGCCGAGGGCGAATTCCAGGCCTCTCAGAAGCTGCGGGATGCGGCCGATGTCATCGCCGGGCAGCCCATCGCCCTGCAGCTGAGATACCTGCAGACCTTGCGCGAGATCTCCGCCGAGGGAGCCGTCAATACCCTGATTCCGCTCCCCATGGAGATCATCGCACCCTTCATCAAGGGCCCCAAAGGCTGAGCCCTGAAAAAGGAAATGCCCCGGGTCCCCGTCATGGATGCCGTTAAGCCGGCCGCCTGCAGGCGGCCGCACTTCCCGCCGGTATCGATCAATAGCGGATATCTCCGGAGGAAGCGGCCCTTCCTTTCTCCGGACGGGCCCTTCTTTTTATGAGAGTCGTCACGAGCCACAGGAGCCTGGCTTTCCGGGCCTTTCTCACCGCAAGAAAAGACAAGGGGATGATGCTTCTCGAAGGAAGAAGGCTTGTGGCGAATGCCCTTTCCAGAGGCCTGGTTCCCGGTCTGGCGGCCGTGACCCCGGAATATATCCGAGCGCACGGACCGGCCCGCTTTCCGCATACAGTTCTGAAGGAAGAGCTGCTTGCACGCATCGCCGACACCAGAACCCCCCAGGGGATACTCGCCTTTTTCCCTGTCCCATGGGCGGCGGCGGAAGATCTCGCCGGCCGCGAGAGAATTGTCATCCTCGACGGGCTGCAGGACCCGGGCAATGTAGGGACCATCATCCGGACCGCCGAGGCGTTCGGGTTTGATGCAATAGCCCTGACCGAAGGGTCCGCCTCCCCCTTTTCCCCCAAGGCCGTCAGGTCTTCCATGGGTTCGGTGCTGGGCTTGACGATCGCAAGGGTTCAGCCCGAAGAGCTTGCGACGTATCCCCACCGAATCATCACCCTTGCCCCCCGCGGCAGCGCGAGGCTGAGCGCCGATCTTTTCAGGAGCCCCTGCGCCGTCTGCCTGGGGCAGGAAGGAGCGGGCGTGAGCCCCGAGATGCTCGCCATCTCTCACGAAACCGTGTCCATTCCCATGAAGAAAAATGTTGAATCGCTCAATGTGGCCGTGACCGCGGGGATCGTTCTGGCCTGCGCAGGCGGCGTTCTCCCCGGCTGAGAACGAGCGCCCCCGAGGGGCCTAATCCCTCCCGGCCCCTGTCAGATCGATCCGTGCCCTGATCACTTCGACATCGGTGTTGGCCCGGGCGGACCCGCCGAAACGCTCGATGACATGACCGGGCCTCAGGAAGCGTTTCGTTTTCAAGCCCCTCTCATCCATGTCGACTTCGACGATCCCGTGTTTGATAATGGTCACGTCGGCCTCGTCGTCGAAGGAGAGGGCCTGCCCGCGGTGAAACCGCGCAATGGTGAGCATGTCGTTTTTCAGGTCCGCCAGGGGGTGATGAAGCAGCTCTTCTCCGGCCTTTTTGAGGATGCGTTCATGATACAGCGTTTCCAATGACTGTCTGAGCCCGGGAAAGCGCCTGCAGAGCGGCCTCAGTCCGGCGGCCGAAATCCTTGAGATCCTGCATTTCACCAGGGCCTTGACCGATGCGGACCGGCTTGCCTGAAAGAAGAATCCCAGCTCACCGAACACATCTCCCGAAGAAAGGACTGTCAGGAGTGCGTTATTTCGATACACCCCCACGGCGCCGTCGATGACAATGTAGATGTCCTCTCCGGCATCATGCTGCCTGAAGATATACTGGCTTTTTTTCACCTGGAAAATATCCATGATATCCAGAAGCTCGATGAACTCTTCCCTGGCGAGCCCCCTGAATATCACCACGGCGTCCTTTTTCAGTGCTGTGCTGCTCTGCCTGTACTCCTCCCGGAGATCGCCCTGAAGATCCATGGTCCTGAGCAGTCTGATAAGCAGGGCATGCACCTTCGGATGGTTTCCGAAGATCGTTTTGGCCACCTTTGCAGCGGCCAATGCCTTGAACGGCATCTTCCTGTGAAGATAGGCACGGACGCAGGACTCGAAGATCTCCAGGCTCTTTTTCATCTCGCCTGCGGCGGCCGCCTTCTCTGCCTGCCGGAGAAGTTTTTTCGGATCCTTCTCCGGTGATAACGGATTTTTCATACGGACCTCCTTATGTCATGATCGATTCCGGGTGATGCATGCATTGTCCTTCCGGAAACGATCAAAAAATAATCATAAAAGCATTGCTCCAAGGGGAGATGGATCTCATCTCCCCGCTCCTCTCCCGTTTTGACGAACCACCTCGTATTCCGCGCCCGGCGCGGGGGTGCGATCCGGGTCTAAAGATGTATGACGTTTTCCCTGATGAACGAGGCGATATGGCTGCTCGCATCCCCGTCCCCGAATGGGTTGTCGGATTCGGACACGGACTTGCGGGACATCTCCTTCACCGCGTGCTGGATCTTCTGCGGGTCGGGCTGTACCAGCATGTTCGCCCCCGCGGCGAGGGTCTCGGGCCATTCGGTGGTGTCCCGCACCGTAACGCAGGGGGTCTTGAGGAGATATGCCTCCTTCTGCACCCCTCCCGAGTCGGTGATGATGCAGGATGCATCCCTGATCATGGCGAGCATGGTCAGATAGCTCACCGGCTCGATGATTTGCAGGCGATCCCCCAGAGGACGGATAATGTCCGGATACAGGTTCTTTGTCCTGGGGTGAACGGGAAAGATGACCGGCACAGTCTGTGATACGAGCTCGATCCCTCTCCAGATCCCCATGAACCGCTCGCGGCAGTCGGTGTTTTCAGCGCGATGGACTGTGGTGAGTACAAACGGCTGTGGATGCGGATGGGAGAGGCCTGTCCGGGAAAAACGCATGAGGGCGTCGTACATGACGTCGCCGGTGAAGATGCCGAGGATGCCCTCTCTGTCCAGGAGGTTGACGGCGTTGATGGTGGGGCAGAAATGGTAGGTGGACACATGATCGGTCACTACGCGGTTGATCTCCTCGGGCATCTTCCGGTCGAAGCTGCGTACCCCGGCCTCTACATGGCCCACCCTGATGCCGAGCTTCACGGCGCTCAGAGCGCCCGCCAGGGTGGAGTTCGTGTCGCCGTAGACAAGCACGAGCCTCGGCTCCTCAGCCAGAAGCACCTCCTCAATCGCTTCGAGCATCCGGGCGGTCTGCCTCGCATGGCTCATGGAACCGATCCCCAGATGGTAGTCAGGTGCGTCCAGCTTCAGCGCGTCGAAGTGCATATCCGACATGGTATAGTCGTAGTGCTGCCCTGTATGGATCACCTTGTAGGGAATATGAAAACGCTTGAATGCTTCCGTAACCGGTGAAAGCTTGATGAACTGCGGACGCGCACCCACGATATGGATTACCGGAGGATTATCCACGCTTTCCTCCGCTACATCTTCACGACGATGCACTCTCTCTGGAGCCTGTCACTGAGCTTGGAGCAGTACCGCTCGGCGGTTTCCCGCGTATGGAAGCTTCCCCACCGTACCACGGACCATTTCCCCGTATCCTCTACGGTGCACCGGATTCTGGTCTTTTTCTCAAGCTCGGCCGCGAAGCTTTTTGCCGCCTCTCGGGATTTGAACGCGGCGATCTGGATGCTGAAGCTGTCGTCCGCGCTCGATGTATTGTTGTCCTGAAGGAGAAGGATATCCCAGTACGAGTACTCGAAACCGCTTGCGGAGCCCTTGTGTATTTCGGTTTTCGGCGTCTTCTCCGTGTCCTGCTTCGAATCGCTCGCCATCAGACTCCTCCACCGCTGACCGAAGGGGTCGTAGGAGAACTCGGGCCTGGCGCTGATTGTGGAAAAAAGGACGCTCGCTCCTGCCAGGACGCCCAGAGAAAGGAATAGCATTGCCACGTTTTTCGTCAGGGACTGTTTTTTTCGTGTCCGCCTTCGCGCCATAGCAACCTTACATGCTCTCAGGTGCACTGATCCCCATAAGACCCAGAGCGTTCGCAAGCACCTGTTTCACTGCCACCACCAAAATCAACCGTGCCATTGTCAGCCGGCTGTCATCAGATATCACCCGGTTCCTATTATAGAACCTATGAAAGGCAGTTGCAAGCTCCAGTAGATAAAAGGATATCCGGTGAGGTTCGAGATCGGCAGCACAGGAGACCACCAGGTCGGGATACCCGGCGATCATCTTGATGAGGTCCAGGTCGTCGCCTGTTGTGAGCGCATCTTCCTCCAGCCGGGACACATCCGGCACATGACCCAGCTCGGAAGCGTTTCTGAGGATGGAGCAGATCCTGGCGTGGGCATACTGGATGTAGTAGACCGGGTTCTCATCGCTCCTTTTCTTGGCGAGGTCCAGATCGAACACGAGCTGCGCGTCGCTCCTGCGCATCATGAAAAAATACCTGCACACGTCCTTTCCGACTTCTTCAATGATCTCCCGCAGGGTGACGAACTCGCCCGATCTCGTTGACATGGACACCGGCTGCCCCTCACGGACCAGCGAGACGAGCTGGATCAGCAGGGCGTGGAAGCAGTCTCTGTCCGCCCCCATCGCCTCGATGGCCGCCTTCATCCTCGGGACATAGCCGTGATGGTCGGCCCCCCAGATATCGATGATCTGCCGGAACCCCCGTTCCAGCTTGTCCTTGTGATAGGCGATGTCCGGCGCGAAGTAGGTGAGCGATCCGTCCTGCTTTCTGAGCACCCGGTCTTTTTCGTCTCCGAACCTGGTGGTCCTGAACCACAGGGCTCCGTCCGCCTCGTAGCTCAGATCGCGATCCTTCAGAAAATCCATGGTGTGCTCAACTTTGTGATCCCTGTACAGCGTGGACTCACTGAACCAATGGTCGAAGTGGACATTGAACAGCTCCAGATCCTCCCTGATCCCGTCCAGAATGATCTCGGCGGCGAATTTTCTGCAGAGAGCGATTGCCTCGTCCTTCGGGAGGGCGAGAAGCTCCTCCCCCCGCAGATCGATGAGTTTCCTGGCGATATCCTGGATGTATTCGCCCTTGTAGCCGTTCTCCGGAAACGGCGTTTCTTGTCCGAAGAGCTCCCGATACCGGCAGAAAACCGAGAGGCCGAGGATATTCATCTGGTTTCCCACATCGTTGATGTAGTATTCCGATTCCACCTCAAAGCCGGCCGCCCTGAGAACGCGGGCAAGCGTGTCGCCTACCGCGGCCCCCCTCCCATGGCCTACGTGCAGCGGTCCTGTTGGGTTTGCGCTGACAAACTCCACCTGAACTTTTTTGCCTTTCCCGAAGCCGCTCGTGCCGAAGCGCTCTTTCTCTTCAAGGATGGTATGGAGAACCCGAACCCACATCTTCGGGGTCACCGAGAAGTTGATGAATCCCGGCCCGGCGATCTCGACCCGGTCGAAGACATCGTGAAGACCGGCCATGCTCCTCTGAATGATCTCGGCGATCTCCCGTGGCCGTCTCTTGGTCTGGGAGGCCAGGACCATTGCGATGTTCGTGGAAAAATCGCCGAACTCCTTGCGGGAGGGAACACTCACCGAGAGCGACTCGAGGTCGCACCCGGGAATCGCTCCCTGTGCCATCAGCTCTTGGAGTGCCTTTCTCAGAAGCGCGCTTACCTGTTCTTTCATGCGTATCCTTACACGTTATTCAGTCTCGTCACGGCGGTGAGATCGCGCGTGTCCGGATGCCTCCTGTTAATATCAGATCCCCATGCTTTGTCCAGTCATTTCGAAGGGAATTGAATCATAAAATCTCATACTTCCCTGAATAGAGGACGGTTTGCATATTGACATCCAAGAGAAGAGATTCTATAAGCGTATTGTTAGCAGTTAAACCAGGCGAGTGCTAAAAAGATGACGTACCAGTTGAACGATCGAGACAAAAGCATATTAGGTGCGATCATTCAGGAGTATGTGGCCACCGGAGAGCCTGTCGGGTCTAGGGTGGTCGCGAAGAAGTACCTGTTCACTCTATCTCCGGCAACGGTCCGCAACGTCATGGCGGACCTGGAAGAGATAGGGTTCCTGTACCAGCCGCACATCTCGGCCGGCCGTATACCCACGCCCGAAGGATTCCGCTGCTATCTCAACGACATCATGGAGGTCAAGACGCTCCAGAAGGGGGAGAAATCCCTGATAGCCCGCCACATGTCAAGAACCGTAGGCGATGTGAGAGAGACGCTCAAAGAGGCGTCATCGCTGCTCTCCCAGATATCCCGGAACGCGTCGATCATCATCCTTCCCAAGCTGGACACTTTTCTGTTCAAACGGATCGATTTCGTGAGACTGGATGAAAGCCGGATCCTGGTCATCCTGGTGAGCAGGTCGGGTATGGTGTTCAATCACATCGTTCAGGGAGAGGATGTCGCTCAAGATCTCCTGACAAGGTATGCGAACTACCTCAATGAAACGTTCACGGGCCGCAGCATTCAGGAGATGAGGGATTCGCTCATCCATGAGATGTCGAGCGAGAAGGCGCGGTTCGACTCGCTCGTGAAGAAGGCGATCGGCCTCGGCATGACGGCACTCGACGGCGTCGAGGGAGTGCCCGACATCTACATCCAGGGCAAGGAGAGCGTGTTCAACAGCCCCGAGCTGGCAAGCTTGGGCAAGCTCAGGGACATCGTCAATGCCTTCGAGGACAAGGGGCGGATCGTACGCATCCTGAACAGGGTTCTGGAAGATGCCGGGGTCAAGGTTCTGCTCGGAGAAGACATGCAGGGCCTTGGCATGGACGACTTCAGCATGGTTGCCAGCAGATACTACCGCAGGGATGTGCCGGTCGGCTCGCTGGGAGTGATCGGACCGATCAGAATGGATTATTCGCGGGTCATACCGCTTGTTGGATACATGGCCAAGATATTGAGCGATCTACTGGAGGATGTATAGATGGACGATGAAAGGAAAAACTCACAAGAGAGCGGCAGCGAGATGACAGACCAGTATCCGGCGTCCCAGGAAGGCCCTCAGGAAGAATCGCGCGAGGCGGCGGACGATTTGGCGGAGCTGAAAGCCCAGGTGGAAGAGTACAGAGACAAGCATCTTCGTGCGCTGGCAGAGATGGACAACATGAGGAAACGTCTCGCCCGGGAGCGTCAGGAGATCGTCAAGTTCGGGACGGAAAAACTACTCAAGGATTTTCTCCTGGTCTACGACGCGATCCACAAATCGATCGACACGGCCTCCGAGCTCCACCCGGAGGACGAACAATTCATCGAAGGCCTGAGGATGACAGAAAAACTGTTCCTTGAAACCTTGAAAAAATACCAGGTGGAACCTATACAAGCTCAGAACATGCCTTTTGACCCAAATTATCATGATGCTCTCATGCAGGTGAACAAGGAAGGCGTGGAGAAAGGCATGATTGTGGACGAGGTCGAAAGAGGCTTCATGATCCACGACCGGGTGCTGAGACCAGCGAAAGTGACAGTTTCAGGCTGACGGTAGGAGAAAATTACAAGGAGGAGAGCAGATGGGAAAGATTCTGGGAATTGATCTGGGGACCACCTTTTCATGCATGGCAGTCATGGAAGGGGGGGAACCGAAAGTCATTCCAAACGCCGAGGGAGCACGCACGACTCCTTCTGTTGTCGCCTTTACCAGCAGCGGTGAGAGGCTGGTGGGCCAGGTCGCCAGAAGGCAGGCGATCACGAATTCCGAAAAGACACTCTTTGCCATAAAAAGGCTCATCGGAAGAAAGTATGAGGATGCCGAGGTTCAGAAGGACAAGCAGGTCATGCCCTTCAAGATCGCCAGAGCCGACAACGGCGACACCGCCATCAGCGTGGATGACCGGAAGTACGCCGCACCCGAGATCTCGGCCATGGTCCTCCAGAAACTGAAGATGGACGCCGAGGCGTATCTCGGCGAGAAGATCGATGAAGCGGTGATCACGGTCCCCGCGTACTTCAACGACTCGCAGAGGCAGGCCACCAAAGATGCGGGCAAGATAGCCGGATTCGAGGTGAAGCGCATCATCAACGAGCCTACTGCGGCGGCGCTGGCCTATGGGCTTGACAGGAAGAAAGAAGAGAAAGTGGCCGTGTTCGACCTCGGAGGCGGCACCTTCGATATCTCGATCCTGGAGATCGGCGACGGGGTCTTCGAAGTGAAGTCCACCAATGGAGACACTCACCTGGGCGGAGAGGATATCGACAACCGGATCATCGACTACCTGGTCACGGAGTTCAGGAAGGAGACCGGGGTCGATCTGAGCAAGGACAGGATGGCCCTTCAGCGGCTCAAGGAGGCTGCGGAAAGAGCGAAGGTCGAGCTCTCATCCATGATGGAGACAGAGATCAATCTGCCCTTCATTACCGCAGACCAGTCAGGGCCCAAGCACCTGAACATGAAGCTGACCAGGGCCAAGCTCGAAGCCCTGGTGGAAGATATCATCGCAAGGGTCGAAGAACCTTGCAGAAAGGCATTATCCGATGCCGGCATGACCGCCGCCGATATCGACGAAGTCATTCTTGTTGGCGGACAGACCAGAATGCCCCGCGTGCAGCAGAAGGTAAAGGAGATATTCAAGAAAGAGCCTCACAAAGGCGTGAACCCCGACGAGGTCGTGGCCATCGGTGCGGCCATCCAGGGAGGAGTCCTCGGCGGAGAGGTCAAGGATGTCCTGCTGCTGGACGTAACGCCCCTGTCTCTCGGTATCGAGACCCTGGGCGGGGTATTCACGAAGATCATCGAGCGCAACACGACCATTCCCACCAAGAAGACCCAGGTGTTCTCAACGGCGGAGGACAACCAGAACGCCGTGACCATCCGAGTATTCCAGGGTGAGCGGCCCATGGCGAACGACAACAAGCTTCTGGGCCAGTTCGACCTGGTGGGGATACCGCCTGCGCCCCGGGGGATTCCGCAGATCGAGGTGAGCTTCGACATCGACGCGAACGGGATTCTGCATGTATCGGCAAAGGACAAGGCCACCGGGAAGGAGCAGTCCATCCGGATCACGAGCTCGTCGGGCTTAAGCGAGGACGACATCAACCGGATGATCCGCGAGGCCGAGGAGCACGAATCCGAAGACAAGCGGCGGCAGGCGCAGGTTGAGGCGAAGAACCGGGCCGACTCCCTGGCGTACACAACAGAAAAGACCCTGAAGGAGCACGGCGACAAGGTCGACGCTCAGACGCGGGCAAGCATCGAAAACGCTCTGTCCGATCTGAAGGACGCCATGAAGGGCGACGATGTCGATCTGATCAACCGGAAGATCGAAGCCCTTACCTCTGCATCCCACAAGCTGGCCGAGGTGATATACTCTTCGGCGGCGGCCGGTGGAGCAGGTGCGGGGGCCTCCCAGCAAGGTGCTCAGGCCGGTGCCGGCGGAGGAAAGAAGCCGGATGAGGATGTCGTGGACGCCGAGTTCGAAGAGGTGAAGGGAGACAAAGGCTAGATTCGGCAGACGGGTGGCAGGACAGAGCCCCGGCCCGTTTCAGGCGCGGTTCTGTCCCCTCACGTGTCTGTGTGGAGGGAGGTGAACGGGGAGCATGCCCATCTACGAATATAAGTGTCCCTCATGCGGGAACATCGTGAGCGTACTCGTGCAAGGTTTCGGACAATCCGAGGGGCCTGACTGCGAGAAGTGCGGGACGGCGGGGATGAAGCGGATCATATCCAGGGTCAATTATCACCAGTCTCACTCGGACAGGCTTTCGTCCTATGACCCGAAGTCCAGGCACTCGGACAGCTTCTACCGGGACTCCCGAAATATCGGCCTTCACGCTGAGCACATGCTCAGGAAAGCGGGTGTGAAGCCCACGGAAGAATTCAAGTCCAAGCTCGAGAACCTGCGGAGCGACCCGTCCCGCGTCATCAAAGACGAGGAATAATCTCCCCTTTCCATAGACCTGCGCTGCGGGAATACACACAGTTTCCCGATCTCAAAACTCTCAGAAATTGAAAAGCTTCTTGGTGCGGGAGGTTTTCTTGACCGTGTCCCTGGTGGTTTCCGCAAATCGGCGGAGCAGCTCCTCCTGCTCTTTGTCGAGTTTCCGGGGGATCTCCACCCTCACGCCCACGTTCAGTGACCCGTGCCCGCCTGCTCGCAGGTGTTTGATTCCCTTGTCCTTGATAGTGTAAATTTCGCCCGGCTGGGTTCCCGGCCTGATGTCAAGATCGATTTCGCCGTCGAGAGTGGGCACCTTGATGGTGGTTCCCAGGGCCGCCTGAACGAACGATATGGTGGTCTCCAGGTACAGGTCGTCTCCCTGCCTGACAAATGTTTCATGAGGCTTTACCTCGATGAACACATAGAGGTCGCCTGGAGGTCCGCCCAGATCTCCGGCCTCACCCTCTCCCGAAACGCGCATGGTTGCGCCCGTGTCGACCCCGGGCGGTATTTTGACCTTGATCTGTTTCCTCCGGGTTATGGTGCCGGTTCCCCGGCAGGTTTTGCACGGCTTCGGGATGACCTGCCCGGTTCCCCTGCAGTGTGCGCAGGTAGTGGAGATTGTGAAGAATCCCTGGGTCCGGTACACCTGGCCTCTCCCCCCGCAGATGCCGCACGCCTCGGGCGATGTGCCCGGTTCGGCCCCGGTTCCCTGGCAGCGGTCGCACACCTCTGTCTTGGGAATCTCGATCTCGGTTTCCGTGCCGGCCGCCGCCTCCTCGAGGGTGATGACGGCGTCATATCTCAGGTCTGCGCCGCGGGTCGGCCGCCTGCGCTGGGACCGCCTTCCGGAGGAAAAGCCGAAGACTTCTCCGAAGATGTCCGAGAAGCTGCTGAAGATGTCGTCGAAGTTGGAGAATCCCCTGAAGCCGGTTCCCTGGAGGCCTTCGTGACCGTACTGGTCGTAGACGCGCCGCTTGTCGGGATCGCGCAGAACCTCGTATGCCTCGGCCGCCTCCTTGAAGCTTGCCTCGGCATCGCGGTCTCCGGGGTTCCTGTCCGGATGGTACTTCAGAGCGAGCTGCCGGTATGCCTTTTTGATCTCTTCGGCAGAGGCTGACCGGGGAATCCCGAGGATTTCGTAATAATCCCTCTTGGTCATGACCTTTCGTTCAGGGATATTTTACCTTCCGCGAGCTCTCTCAGGGCTGTCACCACGGGCCGGTTCTCCTTGCGTCTGGAGAGTGGAGGGGCCCCCTTCATGAGTTGCTTGGTCCGCTTGGATGCAGCCACTGCGAGCGAAAAACGGTCGTGAATCTTTTCAAGGCAATCTTCTATTGTTACTCGTGCCATAGTGTCCCTTCCTGGATCCTAAAGTGACAAAGTGACAAAAGCTAATGCCACAGAATTCCGCAGTCGTCAAGGCCGATTAACGTGAATCAATCCTCGAAACTCCCGGCGGGAAGCCCTTCCTCCCGGCGGAAGTTCTTTGCCTTCTCGATGATCTTTTCTTTCGTCCATTCCTTCGGGTCTTCGATGCGGCTCCCCTTGGGCCCGATATCGTAAGAGCCGGCCCTGAGGATTTCTTCCAAAGCCAGAGGCGCCGTGTCGGAGGCGTTGAAGCAGTTCGCCAGGAGGTCATACACGAAATCCTCCACGGCGTCCTCCATGCGCCGCCTGATCTCGGGCGGCTGGGAAAGCAGCTTGGTCTCGAAGGGGAGGTTGAGCTTTTTATAGTCGCCCTTCTTCCACGACTTGCCGCCGGCATACGAGACCATCTCCTCCCAGAGCTTTTCGGTCACCCCCTGATCGGGGAGTTTGATGAAGTTGCCGGATTCGTCGAGTATCGCGTTGCCGTACTCGTTAACTTTGACCCCCCAGGACAGCATCTGCAGAGCGGTTGCGACATTCGCCTTGGTGGTTCTGGTTTCGGATGCGATCCGTTTCAGGCGCTCCACGCTGTTGCCCGATGTGCCGTGCTGGGCTCCGGACACCTTGTAGGGCTCCAACGCGTCATGGATTTTCTTGGTCAGCTCCACCTGGATTCCTGCGTCGCTCTCCTCGATGCCGTGAGAGGTCCCGTTGTTGAGCGCGATCCAGTCGGGAAAAATCCCGTGGGCGTTGAGACCCTGGATGAGGAACAGAGCCTCGTCGGGCGTAGAGAGTCCCTCCTTGCCCCTGATCTCGCCCACTTCGGTTTCGTATCCGGCCCAGGACGGGATAACGGGATTCAGCGCGATATTGGCGAGCAGGTTTTCTTCCTCGCTCATGTGGGATGCGTCAATGGCGACCGAGGTGATGCCGAAATCGAACATGGAGGGGACGTCGACCCGCGCCGATTCCACTTCCAGGGGCTTCTTGAGACCGAAGTGGTCGGCGTGGACGGCCACGGGGACCGTGATGCCCAGCTCATTGCAGAATGAATCAACATACTGCGCGAGGTTCCACATATTTATTAGGCAGTAGGTGCTTTCGGATTTCGCGATCTCGATGATAATGGCCGCGTTGGCCCTCTGGGCGGCCTTGAGGGCGGCCCTGATCACGACTGCATTCCTGCCGTTTGCGGCCATGGTCATGGCGCGGCCCTTTTTCAGCATCGCTCGGTCGATGACCTTGCCGCTGACGATGAGCGCCCTTGAATGGGGGAAGAGTCTCCGGATATTCGGGGGCCTGCCGATCTCCAGTGCCTTGTTGAAATCTGCGTTATAGCTCATATGACCTCCTTGGTTCGTGCTACGGAGTTATTTTCGTTATCAGACGTTGTTCCTTTTCGCAAATTCCTCGTACTCGAGCACATCCTCTTTCGATCCGATGATAAGCGGCACCCGCTGGTGGAGCTTGTCGGGCCTGATATCGAGGATCCGTTCATACCCCGTGGATGCATAGCCGCCCGCCTGCTCAGCGATATATGCAAGGGGATTGGCCTCATAGAGCAACCTGAGCTTGCCAGTGGGCTTCTTGGGATCCTTGGTGTCTTCAGGATACAGGAAGATGCCGCCTTTGAGGAGGTTCCGGTGGAAATCCGCCACGAGCGAGCCGATGTAGCGCGACGAGTAAGGCTTTCCGGTCTTGTTCTCTTCAGATTTGAGATAATCGATATACTCGCGGGTGCCTGTCTTCCAGTAGCGGTAATTACCCTCGTTGGCGCTGTAGATCTTGCCACGGGAGGGTATCCTGATGTTCGGATGCGAAAGTACGAACTCGCCCACGCTCGGATCGAGACTGAAGCCGTTCACGCCGTTTCCCGTTGAATACACGAGGTTGACGCTGGAGCTGTAAATGATGTAACCGGCGCCGAAAAGCTTGTTGCCCGGCTGGAGGCAGTCTTCCAGGGCACCGTCTTCGCCGTCTGATATGCGCTTGTAGATGCCGAAGATGGTTCCGATGGAGACGTTCACATCGACGTTGCTGGAGCCGTCGAGGGGGTCGAACATGACCACGTACTCGCCCTTGGGGTGCTCCTTGGGCACGAGAATCAGGTCAGGGTCCTCTTCCGAGGCCATGACGCAGACCTTGCCTATATAGTTCAGGGCGTTGATGAACATGTTGTTGGCATAGACGTCGAGCTTCTGAACCTCTTCTCCCTGGACATTCCTGGTGCCGGTGCGGCCGAGTATGTCTTCTACGAGCCCGGCATGGGCCACCTGGGCCGCCACCACCTTTGCTGCGAAGATGATCTGACTCAAGATGACGCTGAAATCGCCCTTGCCCCCGTATTTCCGCTGCTCGTCCATGATGTGCCTGTCGAGAGAGATGATCTTATTGTTCATAATGCCTCCCCTTTTTGTATACAGGTAGTAATATATGGCGGTTCCGTGATCTCAAGAAATACTAACACCTTAAGAGAAGAAAAATCAAGGTGATGTCGGATAGAGCTTATTCTCCTTCGACGACAGGATGAAAAAAATCAGATTGACAGGGAGAGTGTTTCTATGTATAGAAACATCATGATGACACGTCTGTTGGGCGACCCAATCATTCAAGTGACCTGCTGGTGGTGGTGCATCAGCGAGAAGAGTGCGTCGGGAGGTTTGCCCTAGGGCGGGTCATACGATACAGGCGAAAAAGCGGCGGGCTCTTCCGGAAGAGTCCGCCGCTTTTTTTTATACAGGAGGATGTTGATGGAGTCGATTCGGATATTCAGAGACAGGGATGACAAGGGTGTGGTCGTCAGAAAACGGCTCGCATGCGATACGCTCACCCCTGTGCAGGCCTTTTTCTCCGTGGTGGGTGACGCCGAGGGGTTTCTTCTGGAATCCATCCCGGGCCCATACAGCTTTATCGGGGGCTTCTCCGATGCCCGCGCGCTCATTGTTCACGAGGAAAGCGACCCCTGGAGCGGCATCTCTTTAAAGGGCGGCTCACTTTCTTTCGATCAGAACGGTCTTCCCCCCTTTATCGGAGGGTATGTGGGGTACCTGGGCTACGATCTGGTGAGGGGCATCGAGCATCTTCCCCGGCCCCCTCTCTCATCGGGTTTTCCGGATGCTTCGCTGGGTCGTGTGGACACCGTGCTGGTCTTCGACCACTTCAGGCAGGATGTCTCTCTGGTCCATACCATCCTGCAACCGGGCATCGGCGATGACGATGCGGCGAGGATGGCAGGAGAGGCGTTCATCCCGATAGAGGGTGCCCTCTATTCCCGGCCGCACCTGCCTGCCGCGAAAAATCCCCGCCGGTGCCGGATCGAAGCTGCCTCTCTGGATGATGAGGAATACATGGATGCGGTGAAAAGGGCAAAGGACTATATCCGGGACGGAGAGATCATTCAGGCGATTCTTTCCCGGAGGCTCAGACTCGATGCGGTGTGCGACCCCTTCGACACCTATCGGCGCCTCAGGCACATCAACCCCTCTCCCTACCTGTTCTACATCAGGCTTGGCGATGTCACACTGGTGGGCTCCTCTCCCGAGGTCATGGTCAAGATCAGAGGAGACATCGTCACGTCGCTTCCCATAGCCGGCACACGGCCCCGGGGAAAGAACGAGGCCGAGGACAGGATGCTGTCGGAAGATCTGATGAGAGACGCAAAGGAACGCGCGGAGCATCTCATGCTCCTGGATCTGGCGAGAAACGATGTCGGCAGGGTCTCGCGGCCGGGCACGGTGAGGGCTACCGTGCGGGAGGTGGTGAAAATGTATTCACATGTCATGCACATCGTCTCGAGCGTGGAGGGAACTATCCGCCCGGGTCTGACGAGCATCGACGTCGTCAAGGCCTGCTTCCCGGCGGGGACTGTTTCCGGGGCGCCCAAGGTGAGGGCAATGGAGATCATCGACGAGCTTGAAGGGATATGCAGGGGGCCGTACGCGGGTGGCGTGGGCTATCTTTCGTTCAACGGCGATGTGGATACCGGGATTGCGATCCGGACCATCTTCATCCGTGGCGGACAATACTTCGTGCAGGCCGGCGCCGGGATCGTATGGGACTCGGTGCCGGAGAACGAGCTCAAAGAAATCGACAACAAGCTCAGGGTCATGGGCACCGCACTGGGAGGCATGGCATGATGCTCTTGATCGATAATTTCGATTCCTTCACCTACAACCTGGTCCAGGGTTTTGAAACCCTGGGTCACGAGGTGACGGTCTATCGGAATGACGCCCTGGATGTCGACGACGTACAGATACTGTCACCGTCGTGCATCACTATCTCGCCCGGCCCCGGGACGCCCGGGTCTGCGGGGATTTCCGTAGAGTTGGTCCGACGGTTTTATACAAGCATCCCCATCTTGGGCGTTTGCCTCGGGCACCAGTGCATCGCAGCGGCGTTCGGTGCGAGAATCGTCCATGCCGGACGTGTCATGCACGGCAAGTTCTCTCCCATCACTCACGACGGCAGCGGCCTGTTCGACGGCGTTCCCCAGGGTTTTTCCGCAGTGAGGTATCATTCCCTGGCCGTTGACAGGGATACGCTGCCTCAGTCGCTTTACGTATGCGCCTCGACGGATGACGGAGAGGTGATGGGCCTGCGCCACGAGCGGTATCCAGTCTTCGGAGTCCAGTTCCATCCCGAGTCCGTCGCCACCGAGCACGGCTGTCTCATTATGCGCAATTTCATTGCACAGACAAAGGAGGTCGTATGAAGGATTTCATCGAAGCGCTTATTTCACGGCAGGATCTGAGCGATGTCGAGATGGAAACCGCCTTTGACGCCATCATGTCAGGCCGGGCCAACGACGTCCAGATTGCATCGTTCCTCGTCGCACTGAGGGCTAAGGGCGAGAAGCCTTCCGAGATCGCCTCGGCTGTCAGGATCATGCGGGACAAGGCGTTGAAGGTGGCGGTTGATTTCGATGTCGTGGACACCTGCGGAACGGGCGGCGACGGGGCATCCACGCTCAACATTTCCACAGCCGTAGCCTTTGTTCTGGCCGGTGCCGGCGTCAGGGTGGCCAAGCACGGCAACCGTTCGGTGAGCTCCTCATCGGGAAGCGCGGACTGCCTCGAAGCGCTTGGCGTGCCGATCGACCTGGGGCCCAAGCAGGCTGTGGATCGTCTCGAGAAAACCGGCTTCGCCTTCATGTTCGCGCCCCGGTATCACCCGAGCATGAAATACGCCATGCCGGCAAGGAAGCAGCTGGGCATGAAGACGATATTCAACATCCTCGGGCCGCTGACGAATCCCGCAAACGCAGCCTACCAGGTCATCGGGGTCTATCACCGGGATCTCATCGACCCCATGATCGAGGTCCTGAGGATTCTGGGGTCCAAGGGAGCCATGGTAGTCAACTCCGGGCTCGACGAGGTATCCGTATCGGGGGTGACCTATTATGCACGCCTCTGTAACGGCAGGATAGAAAAAGGCGAGATCAGGCCGGAAGACGCCGGGATAGAACGCCAGGGCCTGTCGGGGCTCAAGGTGTCGGAGCCCCGGGAGTCCGCCCGGAAAATCCAGGCGGTGTTCGAAGGAACACTCAAAGGGGCGTGTCTGGACAGTGTGCTGATCAACGCGGGGGCCGCATTCATGGCGCTCGACGGGAATATCGGAATCCGGGACGCAGTTGCACAGGCGCGGAGGGTGATTTCAGAAGGCGGCGCCAGAGACGCGCTCATTCGGGCGAGGGGATAAATGGATTTCCTGAAGCACATGAGGCTCCTTGCGAAGCGGCGGGCGGCGGGCCTGAAAACCGGTATGCCCGAAGCTGCACCTCCAGTCCGGTCGTTCAGAAGAGCGCTCAAGGGCATGGCTGTGATTGCGGAGGTGAAGTACGCCACGCCGGCAGACGGTCATCTGGGAATACGCAGGAGCCCGTCATCACTCGCGGCCGTGTACCAGTCCCATGGCGCGGCAGCCGTATCCTGTGTCACCGAGCCGGTGTTCTTTGCCGGGAGCGTGGATTATCTCCCGGAAATCCGGAGCAGCTGCATGCTCCCCCTGCTCATGAAGGACTTTATTGTGGATGAGCGCCAGCTGTGCCAGGCCAGGGCATTGGGCGCGGATGCCGCTCTGCTCATCACCGAGTTGCTCTCGATAGACGAACTCGCCCGTCTTCATTCATTCTGCAGGTCACTGGGCATGGATTGCCTAGTCGAGGTGCACGGCCGGGAAGGGCTGGACAAGGCCCTGAAGATCGGGGCCGATATCATTGGGGTGAATGTGCGCGACCTCGCTACGCTGAAGGTAGATCCGAGGCGCCACGAGGAGATGGCGGGGCTGCTGCCTTCAGGAGTGGCCAAGGTGGCCGAAAGCGGCATCTCGTCATCGGCAAGGCTCAAGGAGCTCGGAGAAATGGGATATGATGCGGCCCTTATCGGCAGGGCCGTGGTCAGCGAGCAGACCCGCGGGGAGATATTTCGATGTGGGTGAAGATCTGCGGCATCACCCGATATGAAGACGCCCTGGCGGCATGCGTGTTCGGCGCGGACGCCGTGGGGTTTGTGCTCACCCGGAGCAGGAGAAGGGCGGACCCGCATGTGGTGGAATCATGGATACATGATATTCGCGGGGTGGAAAAAGTCGGGGTGTTCACGGATGAAGATCCCGTATACATCGCTCAGATCTCGAAGATCCTCGGGCTCGATACGGTTCAGCTCCACGCTCCGCTCATGCCGGCGCACCGCATGCTACTCGATGATTTCAGAATCATTGCAGCGTTGAAGGAGGTGGAGCCGGGTTTGGAACCACCCATGATCCCTGAAGATTTTCCCTGCCGCGTTCTCCTGGATCCGAGCATGGGCACCGGCAGGGTTGGTGACTGGAGACTCCTCGGCATCCCCTTTATCCTCGCCGGAGGGCTCACCCCGGAGAACGTCGGGCAGGCGATCGCTCAGACGAGGCCTTTCGGGGTGGACGTGAGCTCCGGGGTGGAAGCGGCACCCGGAATCAAGGACAGGGAGAAGATCAGTAAATTCATCTGTGAGGCGAAACAGGAGGCGAAAAAATGAAAGGCTATTTCGGAGAATTCGGCGGACAGTACGTGCCTGAGACGCTGCTACCCGCCTTGCAGGAGCTTGAAAACGAGTTTTCAGCCGCGTGGAACGACCGGGAGTTCCGGGACGAGTTCAGCAGTTGTTTGAGGGACTATGTGGGCAGGCCCAGTCCCCTGACCCATGCGCGCAGGCTCTCTGAACATCTGGGTATCGAGGTGTGGCTCAAGCGGGAAGACCTGAACCACACCGGCTCCCACAAGATCAACAACGCCATCGGTCAGATCCTCCTTGCACGGCGGATGGGCAAGCAGAGGATCATCGCCGAGACCGGGGCGGGCCAGCACGGAGTCGCCACCGCCACCGCCTGCGCGCTGTTCGGGCTGCCCTGCGCCGTGTACATGGGCACCCGGGACATCGAACGGCAGCACATGAACGTCGAGCGCATGCGGCTCCTGGGTGCGGAGGTGGTTCCAGTGTCTTCGGGGAGTGCGACCCTGAAGGACGCGACCAGCGAGGCCATCCGCGACTGGGTGACCAACGTAGACACCACCTACTACCTTCTCGGCTCGGCTGTCGGGCCCCATCCCTACCCGACCCTGGTGAGAGAGTTTCAGCGTATCATCGGCGAAGAGGCCAGGATGCAGATTCTGGAAAAGACAGACTCGCTTCCTCGTGCCGTGATCGCCTGTGTAGGAGGAGGAAGCAACGCCATCGGAATATTCTCCGGATTTATCAACGATCCGGTGGAGCTCATCGGAGTCGAGGCCTACGGCGATGCGAACGGCAGTCACGGCGCCAGCATTCACTTCGGGTCGCCGGGAGTCCTTCACGGGGCGCGCTCCTACCTGCTGCAGGACCTTGACGGCCAGGTGCTGGACACCCACTCGATCGCGGCCGGGCTCGATTATCCCGGTGTAGGGCCGGAGCACAGCTTTCTCTCGGC
>ERZ795049.596-NODE-596-length-52543-cov-29.584305_pt1 | contig 52543 bp, 38 predicted proteins | sample MGYA00375133_ERZ795049 | MGnify/ENA primary metagenome ERZ795049 (study PRJEB30178, sample SAMN05720147) | activated sludge metagenome | isolation source: anaerobic digester from wastewater treatment plant | place: Japan | collected 2015-04-20 ... | reverse complement strand
ACGCCCGCAGCACCCACCGCGGGTCGATCGGCGCGTCGGCCTGCACGATGAGGTCACGGGCGAGGACGACCTTGTCGAGGTCGCCCGCGTTGATCCGCGCGACCGCTTCGGCCACGCGGGCAGCCCACGCGGTGCTCGACAGAGCACCGTCGGCGAAGGCCACGTTGCGGGGCGGCAGCGGGTCGTCGGTCGGGGCAGGCGTGACGGCAAGCGTCGGGACGTCGCCGACCGTGGTCACCCACCACCGGTTGCCCTTGTGGCCGACGCTGACTCGCGGGACGACGAAGCTGGCCCGGTCTGCGGAGTCGTCCGCGAACGGCAGGCTCCCGAAGCAGACGAGCCCGCTGGACGGCATACCCACCTCGTCGCGGACCACGGCGCGAGCAGCGGTATGCCGCCACCACCGGTCTGCGTCCGCGAAGCGCTCGGGTCCGGCCGTCGTGAACGTGGCGGCCTGCCCCCACCCGACGAGGCCCTCGCCGCGCCGGACCCACGACAACACGTCGCCCGGTTGCTCGGCGGGAGGGAGGAGGGCCAGCAGCGGCCCGGGGTCGCCGATCTCCACCGTGCGCACGACGAGCGGCGCGACGGTGCCGGAGGCGGCCCGGGCGGGCCCGTGGAGGGTGGACATCGAAGGTCAATGTTACGACTCGGTATGCCGCCCGCTCGCCGCCCACGCGCCGCCCGCCAGAGTGCGGGTGCAGGGGAGGGGTCGTGGAGGGTGGAAGGATGCCAGCCATGACCCGGGCCGATCTGGACAAGGCACCCCAGGACGTCGCGTCGATGTTCGACACGGTGGCCGAGCGTTACGACCTCACCAACGACGTCTTGTCGGCGGGACAGGACCGGCGCTGGCGGAAGGCCACGGTCGCGGCCGTCGGGGCCCAGCCGGGTCAGACGGTGCTCGATATCGCCGCCGGGACCGGGACCAGCTCCGAGCCGTTCGCCGACGCAGGGGTCCACGTCGTGCCGGCCGACTTCTCTCTGGGGATGCTGCGGGTCGGCCAGCGACGGCGCCCCGACCTGGCCTTCACTGCGGCCGACGCGACCCGGTTGCCCTTCGCTGACGCGTCCTTCGACGCGGTGACCATGTCGTTCGGGCTGCGCAACGTCGTCGATGTCGACGGGGCGCTGCGGGAGTTCGCCCGGGTGACCAAGCCGGGGGGTCGCCTCGTCGTGTGCGAGTTCAGCCAGCCGGTGTGGGGTCCGGTGCGGGCGGCATACCTCAACTATCTGATGCGGGCGCTGCCCTCGATCGCGCGGAAGACGTCCTCCAACCCGGAGTCCTACGTCTACCTCGCCGAGTCGATCCGCGCCTGGCCCGACCAGCGGGGGCTCGCGGCGCGGATCACCGACGCCGGCTGGGCCGACGTGCAGTGGCGCAACCTCAGCGGGGGCATCGTCGCCCTCCACCGCGCGACCCGCCCCGCCCCCGGTGCCCCCTAGACTGGGCGGGTTCGTGCCATTCTTCACAAGCGGCGCCTTCACCGGCGCCCCACCGCACCGAGGGCGAGAGTGACCACCGGATCGGCTGACCAGGCGGGCGACACCGCCGACGTCATCGTCGTCGGAGCCGGGCCAGGAGGCTCGGCCACGGCGGCCTACCTGGCTACCCAGGGCGTCGACGTCATGCTCCTGGAGAAGGCGACGTTCCCACGGGACAAGATCTGCGGTGACGGCCTCACGCCCCGCGCCGTGCGCGAGTTGGTCCACCTCGGCGTCGACACGGCCGGGTGGCAACGCACCCGCGGCCTGCGCATCCTCGGCGGCGGCCGCAACTTCACCCTCGACTGGCCCGAGAGCGCGACCTTCCCGTCCTACGGCATGGTCCGCACCCGCAAGCAGTTCGACCACGCGCTCGCGCAACACGCCGTCTCCCGGGGCGCCCGACTGCACGAAGGCGCCAGTGTCACCGCGCCCCTGCTCGACGGTCGTGGCCGGGTCACCGGCGTCACCGCCAAGGTGCTCGACGACGCGGGTCGCGCCACCGGAGCGACCGCGACCTACCGCGCCAAAGTCGTCGTCGCCGCGGACGGCGTCTCCTCGCGCCTGGCCACGGCGGTCGGCCGCCCCAAGCGCGAGGACCGCGTCATGGGCGTGGCGGTCCGCGCCTACTACACGACCCCCCGGCGCGACGACTACCTCGAGTCGCACCTCGAGCTGTGGACCACCGACGACAACGGCCAACGGATGCTCATGCCGGGCTACGGCTGGCTCTTCCCGCTCGAGGACGGTCGCACCAACGTCGGCCTGGGCATCCTCGACACGAGCAGCGCGTTCGGCAAGACCGACTACAAGGACGTCCTGCGGCGCTGGGCCGACAGCCTCGGTGACCGGTGGGAGCTCGCGCACGACCCGGCCGGTGGTCCCATCCGCGGCGCCGCCCTGCCGATGGGCTTCAACCGCACCCCCTTGTATGCCGATGGCCTCCTTCTCGTCGGCGACGCCGCCGGCATGGTCAACCCGTTCAACGGCGAAGGCATCGACTACGCCCTCGAAGCGGCTCGGGTCGGTGCCGACGTCATCGGGCAAGCCCTCGCCCGCCCGAGTGACGCCGGACGCGAACGGGTGCTCGCGGCATACCCGCGGATCATGAAGGCCGAGCTGGGTGGCTACTTCACGCTGGGTCGGTGGTTCGCCCACGCCATCGGCAACCCCGAGGTGATGCGGTTGGCGACGACCTACGGCCTGCCACGCACGGCGCTCATGCGCTTCCTCCTCAAGGTGATGGCCAACCTCCCAGAGGAGCATGGTGGTCGCTTCGACGACCGCCTCGTCCACCTGATGTCGCGCATAGCCCCGGACGCCTGAGATGACGGGGACCAACGGCATGAACGACGCAGTTCCAGGCCCCCCTAGGATGGGGGACGGCCTGCATGCACCCACCCTGAAAGGGAGCGACGGATGACCGAGTCCTACGTTCCGCTGTTGTTCCTGCTGGGGCTCGGAGGAGCGTTCGCGCTGGTCTCCGTGGGCACCTCGCTCATCGTTGGCCCCAAGCGCTACAACCGGGCCAAGATGGAGGCGTATGAGTGCGGCATCCAGCCCACTCCACACGCGTCCGGCGGCGGCCGAGTGCCGATCAAGTACTACTTGACCGCCATGCTGTTCATCATCTTCGACATCGAATCGGTGTTCCTGTACCCGTTCGCGGTGGCCTTCAACCAACTGGGCCTGTTCGCGCTCGTCGAGATGATCCTGTTCATCGTGACCGTCTTCGTCGCCTACGCCTATGTCTGGCGTCGTGGCGGCCTCGAGTGGGACTGAGGGAGGCATCGGAATGGGTGTGGAAGAGAAGCTCCCCTCGGGGATTCTGCTCACCACCGTCGAGCTGCTGGCCGGCTACATGCGCAAGGCCTCGATCTGGCCTGCGACATTCGGGTTGGCCTGCTGCGCGATCGAGATGATGGCGGTCGGCACGCCCGACTACGACATCGCTCGCTTCGGCATGGAGCGGTTCTCCGCAACGCCGCGTCAGGCCGACCTGATGATCGTCGCCGGTCGGGTGAGCCAGAAGATGGCTCCGATCGTGCGCCAGGTCTACGACCAGATGCCCGGCCCCAAGTGGGTCATCTCCATGGGCGTCTGCGCGAGCTCGGGCGGCATGTTCAACAACTACGCGATCGTCCAGGGCGTCGACCACATCGTCCCGGTCGACATCTACTTGCCGGGCTGTCCACCGCGCCCCGAAATGCTGCTGGACGCCATCATCAAGCTGCACGACAAGATCCAGTCGGCGCCGTTGGGCGCCAACCGGATCGCCGCTGAGCACGCCGCCGAGAAGGTCGCGCTCACTGCGATCCCGACCTCCCAGATGAAGGGGCTGCTGGCATGAGCGCCGATGACCTGGGCCAGGAGGTCGCCGCTGGGGCCACTTCCGGTGCTCGCACCGTCGCTCTCGGTATGCCGGTCGTCATCCGCGAGCGGCACGGGATGTTCGGTGCCACCGCCGGCCAAGACACCACCGGTTACGGCGGCCTGACCGTTCCGGTCGTCCTGCCGGGCGGGTCGGAGCGCCCCTACGGCGGCTGGTTCGACGCGTGCGTCGACGACCTGGCTCGGGCGCTCGACGAGCGCAACACGGCGTCCGACGAGGCGATCGATCGGGTCGTCGTCGACCGCGGCGAGTTGACCATCGTCGTCGCCCGCGAGCACCTGCCGGTCGTGGCGCAGGCACTGCGCGACGACGCTGCGCTCCGCTTCGAGTTGTGTCTCGGGGTGTCGGGGGTCCACTACCCCGGCGACACCGACAACGAGTTGCACGCCGTCTATCACTTCCAGTCGATCACCCACGGCAGCAAGCGGATTCGCGTCGAGGCCACCTGCCCCGACGCCGATCCCCACATCCCGTCGATCGTCTCGACCTACCCGGCGACGACGTGGCACGAGCGCGAGACCTTCGACATGTTCGGGATCATCTTCGACGGTCACCCGGCGCTCACCCGGATCCTCATGCCCGACGACTGGCCCGGTCACCCGCAGCGCAAGGACTATCCGCTGGGTGGCATTCCGGTCGAATACAAGGGCGCGACCGTGCCCCCGGCCGACGAGCGGAGGGCGTTCAACTGATGGCCGCCGACCTGGGACCTGACATGGCACAGCAGAGTGCAGAGCACACCGCGACCGGCGGCGCCGAGGAGTTCCTCGACTCCCCGGCCTTCACCGTGAGCGGCTCCGGCGACTGGGACGACCTCGTCGACGAGGCCACCTCGCTGCATGAGGAGCGGATCGTCGTCAACATGGGTCCGCAGCACCCGTCCACCCACGGCGTCCTGCGGCTCATCCTCGAGCTCGACGGCGAGACGGTGACCGAGACCCGCGCGGGAATCGGCTACTTGCACACCGGTATCGAGAAGAACATGGAATACCGCACGTGGGTCCAGGGGGTGACCTTCTGCACCCGGATGGACTACCTCACCCCGATGTTCCAGGAGACGGCCTACTGCCTGGCCATCGAGAAGCTCCTCGGCATCACCGACGCCATCCCTGAGCGGGCCTCAGTCATCCGGGTCCTCATGATGGAGCTCACCCGGATCTCCTCGCACCTGGTGTGTATCGGCACCGGTGGCATGGAGATGGGCGCCACCACGGTCATGACGATCGGTTTCCGTGAGCGCGAGCGGATCTTCCAGATCATCGAGATGATCACCGGCCTGCGGATGAACAACGCCTACATCCGCCCAGGTGGTGTCGCCCAGGACCTGCCTCCGGGCGCGATCGACAAGATCCGCGAGCTGGTGCCCGAGATCCGCCAGGGCATCCGCGAGTTGGAGTTGCTCGTCAACGAGAACCCCATCGTCAAGGGCCGCATGGTCGGCGTCGGTCACCTCGACCTGGCCGGCTGCATGGCCCTCGGCATCACCGGCCCGATGCTCCGCTCGGCGAGCCTGCCGCACGACCTGCGCAAGGCGACCCCCTACTGCGGTTACGAGACCTACGACTTCGACGTCATCACTCGCGACACCGCCGACTCCTACGGCCGGCTGCGGGTCCGCCTCGACGAGATGTACCAGTCGTTGCGGATCGTCCTGCAGTGCGCCGACAGGCTTGAGGCCAGCGTGGGTGACCCGGTCATGGTCGGTGACAAGAAGGTCGCCTGGCCCGCCCAGTTGGCCATCGGCACCGACGGCATGGGCAACAGCCTCGACCACATCCGCACGATCATGGGCGAGTCGATGGAAGACCTCATCCATCACTTCAAGCTCGTCACCGAGGGCTTCCGGGTCCCGGCCGGTCAGGTCTACGTCGCGGTCGAGAGCGCCAAGGGCGAGCTCGGCTGCCACCTGGTCTCCGACGGCGGCACCCGCCCCTATCGCGCGCACTTCCGCGATCCCTCGTTCAACAACCTGCAAGCGACGTCGATCATGTGCGAGGGCGGCCAGGTCGCTGACGTCATCGTCGCCGTCGCATCGATCGACCCCGTCATGGGAGGTGTGGACCGGTGAGCGGCCACGACGCATCAGGCCACCTGCACGTCAGCGCGGAGAGCAAGGCGCCGTATGCCGCGGACGTCCTGGCCACCCTCCGGCAGGACGCCGCCGCGGTGATCGCCCGATACCCGGTCAAGCGTTCGGCGCTGCTGCCGCTGCTGCACCTCGTGCAGTCAGTCGACGGCTACGTCACCGGCCGAGGCATCGAGCTCTGCGCCGAGTTGCTCGACCTGAGCACCGCCGAGGTGAGCGGGGTCGCGACCTTCTACACGCAATACAAGCGCCACCCCAACGGCGACTACACGCTCGGCGTCTGCACCAACACGCTCTGCGCGATCATGGGCGGCGACGCCATCTGGGACGCCGTGTCCGAGCACCTCGGGGTGGGCCACGACGAGACCACGGCCGACGGCAAGGTCACCCTTGAGCGCATCGAGTGCAACGCGGCGTGCGACTACGCCCCGGTCGTCATGACCAACTGGGAGTTCTTCGACAACCAGACGCCCGACTCGGTGATCCGCCTCGCCGACGACCTGCGGGCCGGCAAGGACGTCCGCCCCACCCGCGGTCCCGACAAGGTGTGCACCTTCAAAGAGGTGTCCCGCGTGCTGGCGGGCTTCAGCGATGGCCGCGCAGACGAGGGCCCGGCCGCCGGGCCCGCGTCTTTGCTCGGCCTGAAGATCGCCCACGAACACGGATGGGCTGCGCCGCAGCCGCCGGCCGCCGACCCGGCACCGACCGCACCGGCTGCACCGGCTGCACCGGCTGCACCGACCAAGGGGGCCTCGAAGTGACCGACACCCTCACCCCGGTCCTCACGGCCCACTGGGACCAGCAGCGTTCCTGGACGCTCGCGGCATACGAGCAAACGGGTGGGTATGCCGCCCTCCGCAAGGCGATGAGCATGCCGGCCGCCGACGTGCTCGCCGTCGTCAAGGACTCCTCGATCCGCGGCCGCGGTGGCGCCGGCTTCCCGGCCGGCATGAAGTGGTCGTTCATGTCCCCGCCCGACGGCGGTCCGCGCTACCTCGTCGTCAACGCCGACGAGTCCGAGCCGGGCACCTGCAAGGACATCCCGCTGATGATGGCCAACCCGCACGCCCTCATCGAGGGCGCGGCGATCAGCCAGTATGCGATGGGGTCGAGCCACGCGTTCATCTATCTGCGCGGCGAGGTCGTCCACGTCTACCGGCGGCTCCTGCGGGCCATCGAGGAGGCGACCGCAGCGGGTTACCTCGGGGCCAGCGTCTTTGGCTCGGGCGTCACCCTTCAGGTCACGGCCCACGCCGGTGCCGGCGCCTACATCTGTGGCGAAGAGACGGCCCTGCTCGACTCCCTTGAGGGTCGCCGCGGCCAACCGCGGCTCAAGCCCCCGTTCCCCGGCGCGGCGGGCCTCTACGCCCGCCCGACCTCGGTCAACAACGTCGAGACCATCGCCTCGGTGCCGGGCATCCTGCTCAACGGCGCGAGCTGGTTCAAGTCGATGGGCACCGAGAAGTCGACCGGCTTCGGCATCTTCAGCCTCTCCGGGCACGTCGCCAACCCCGGCCAGTTCGAGGCACCGCTGGGCATCACCATGCGCCAGCTCATCGACCTCGCCGGCGGGATCCGCAAGGGTCACCAGCTGAAGTTCTGGACGCCGGGTGGGTCCTCGACCCCGATCTTCACCGAAGCTCACCTGGACATCCCGCTCGACTTCGACTCGGTGGCCGCCGCCGGGTCGATGCTCGGCACGCGGGCGCTGCAGGTGTTCGACGAGACCGTCTCGGTCGTCCGGGCAGTCGCCCGCTGGACCGACTTCTACGCCCACGAGTCCTGCGGCAAGTGCACGCCCTGCCGTGAGGGCACGTGGTGGATGCGCCAGATCATGGAGCGCCTCGAGCATGGCCAGGGTCTGCCCGGCGATATCGAGAAGCTCGACGACATCTGCGACAACATCTTGGGCCGCTCGTTCTGCGCGCTCGGCGACGCGGCCACCAGCCCGATCACCTCCGCGATCAAGCACTTCCGGGGAGAGTTCGAGGCCGGCATGCATACCCCGGCCGCCGAGCTGTTCCCGCCGGAGAAGTCGGTCCTGTTCCAGGTCAAGGAGGCCGCGAAGGCATGACCGTCCCGACCAGCCCCGCTTCTGCCGCCGGGCAGGCGCCGCCGCCCGACGCGGTGACCCTGACGATCGACGGCGTGACCGTGAGCGTGCCCAAGGGCACGCTCATCATCCGCGCCGCCGAACAGGCCGGCATCGAGATCCCCCGGTTCTGCGACCACCCCGGCCTCGACCCGGTGGGCGCCTGCCGCCAGTGCCTCGTCGACGTCGCGGCCCCGCGCCCCGACGGCACCCTGGCGCCGTTCCCCAAGCCGCAGGCCTCGTGCACCATGACGGTCAGCCCCGGCATGGTCGTCAACACCCAGCACACCTCGCCGGTGGCCGACAAGGCTCAGCACGGGGTCATGGAGTTGCTGCTCATCAACCACCCGCTGGACTGCCCCGTCTGCGACAAGGGCGGCGAGTGCCCCCTGCAGAACCAGGCGATGTCCAACGGCCGCACCCAGACTCGGTTCGACGACGTCAAGCGCACCTTCACCAAGCCGATCAACATCTCCACCGAGGTGTTGCTCGACCGCGAGCGCTGCATCGTGTGTCAGCGCTGCACCCGCTTCTCCGACCAGGTCGCCGGTGACCCGTTCATCAACCTCGTCGAGCGCGGGGCGATGCAGCAGATCGGCATCTACGAAGAGCAGCCGTTCGAGTCCTACTTCTCCGGTAACACCGTCCAGATCTGCCCCGTCGGGGCCTTGACGGGCGCGGCATACCGGTTCCGCTCGCGGCCCTTCGACCTCGTGTCGACCCCGAGCACCTGCGAGCACTGCGCGTCGGGCTGTGCGATCCGCACCGACCACCGTCGCGGCGTCGTGCTGCGCCGGATGGCGATCGACGACCCCGAGGTCAACGGCGAGTGGTCCTGTGACAAGGGCCGCTGGGCGTTCCACTCGGCGACGCTCGGCGACCGGCTGGAGTTGCCGTTGCTGCGCCAGGCCGACGGCTCGATGCGTGCGGTCGGCTGGCCCGAGGCCCTCGAAGCGGCCGCTGCCGGCCTGAGCGCCGCCAAGGGTGCCGGGGTGCTCGTCGGGGGCCGGGTGTCCGCCGAGGACGCCTACGCCTACGGCAAGTTCGCCCGCGTGGTCTTGGGCACCAACGACGTCGACTTCCGGGCGCGTCCGCACTCTGCGGCCGAGACGGCCTTCCTGGCCGAGCACGTCGTCGCGACCGGCCCCGCCGGTGGCGCGGTCACCTACGCCGACCTCTCGGAGGCCAAGGCCGTCGTCCTCGTCGGGTTTGAGCCCGAAGAGGAGTCGCCGATCGTCTTCCTGCGGCTGCGGCGCGCGGTCCGCAAGGCCAGGACGGCCGTGTATGCCGTGGCCCCCTTCGCCTCGCACGGTCTGGAGAAGCTCTCCGGGACCCTCCTGCCGACCGTCCCCGGAGCCGAGGCGGCCGCGCTGGCCGACCCGAGTTTGGCTGCGGCTCTCGCGGGCGGGGGCATCATCCTCGTCGGCGAGCGGATGGCCACCTCGCCCGGCGCGCTGGCCGCTGCGGTGTCCCTGGCCGCCTCGACCGGAGCCCGGCTGGCCTGGATCCCGCGTCGCGCCGGTGAGCGCGGTGCTCTTGAGGCCGGTGCGCTTGGCGCCCTGCTTCCTGGCGGTCGCCCGGTGACCGACGCCGCTGCTCGCGGTGAGGTTGCCGCGGTGTGGGAGGTCGACTCCCTGCCGAGTGCCCCTGGTCGCGACACCGCTGGGATCGTTGCTGCTGCCGCCAGCGGTGCCCTCGGAGCGTTGGTTGTCGGTGGTGTCGACCCGGCCGACCTCGCGCTGCCGCAGGTCGCCGACGCGCTCGCCAAGGCCTTCGTCATCAGCCTCGAGGTGCGTGAGTCCGCAGTGACCGCCGTCGCCGACGTGGTGCTGCCGGTGGCCCCGCACGCCGAGAAGTCCGGCAGTTTCGTCAACTGGGAGGGCCGGGTCCGGCCCTTCGAGGCAGCGCTGTCGACCAACGCGATGAGCGATCACCGCGTGTTGGACATGCTCGCCGCCGAGTTGGGCTTCTTCATGGAGACCCGCACCCACGAGCAGATCAACGACCAGTTCGAGGCCCTCGGTCCGTGGACCGGTGCCCGGGCCGCGGCGAACGCCGCAGCGGCCGGTAGCGGCGCGACGGCATACGGATCGGGCGACGGTGACGTCGTTCTGGCGACCTGGCCGCTGTTGCTCGACCGCGGCCGGATGCAGGACGGCGAGCCGTTCCTGGCCGGCACCGCGCATGCGAGCGTGGCTCGGGTCGGTGCCACCCTCGCGGCGCGCCTCGGTGTCGCCGACGGTGACGCGGTGACGGTCTCCAGCGGCAGTGGCGCGCTCAGCGTGCCCGTCGCGGTGACCGACGGCATGGTCGAGGGCGTGGTCTGGCTGCCGACCAACTCCGCGGGCTGCGCGGTCCGCTCCACCCTCGGCGTCGATGCCGGCGCTCGAGTCACGGTGTCGAAGGGAGGTGCCCAGTGATCACGTCGACCCTCGTCCCGACGATCGAACGGCCTCTCGCCGATTTCAGCGACACGCCGCTGTGGCTGTCGCTGGTCAAGGCGCTGTTCATCTTCGTCTACCTGCTCATCTCGACACTGTTGGTCATCTGGTTCGAGCGGCGCATCATCGGCCGGATGCAGCAGCGTCCAGGCCCCAACCGCAACGGCCCGTTTGGTTTGTTGCAGACGCTCGCTGACGGTATGAAGTCGATGTTCAAGGAAGACAACGCGCCGGCGGCCGCCGACAAGTTCATCTTCACCTTGGCGCCGCTGATCGTCGCGACGATGTGTTTCGTCTCGTTCGGGATCATGCCCTTGGGTGGGGACGTCGTCATGTGGGGGCACCGCACCCCGCTGCAGTTGACCGACGCTCCCGCGGCCGTGCTGCTGGTGCTTGCCGTCGCGTCGGTGGGTGTCTACGGCATCGTCCTGGCCGGCTGGTCCTCCGGCTCGACCTACCCGCTGCTCGGTGGGCTGCGCTCGTCGGCCCAGGTCATCTCCTACGAGATCGCCATGGGCCTGTCGCTCGTCGCCGTCTTCATCATGAGCGGATCGATGTCGACCTCGGCCATCGTCGATGCCCAGAGCAGCACCTGGTTCGTCATCTCGGCGATCCCGTCGTTCCTCGTCTATGTGGTGACTATGGTCGGCGAGACCAACCGGTTGCCCTTCGACCTGGCCGAAGGCGAAGGCGAGATCGTCGGTGGCTTCCACACCGAATACGGCTCGATGCGCTTCGCGATGTTCTTCCTCGCCGAGTACATCAACATGTTCACCGTGTCGGCCCTCGCTACGACGATGTTCCTCGGCGGGTGGCAAGCGCCGCCGTTCATCGCCGCGATCGGTGACGGCATGCTCAACGCCGGCTGGTGGGGCCTGCTCTGGTTCACCATCAAGGTCTGGCTGTTCATGTTCTTCTTCGTCTGGCTGCGTGGCTCGTTGCCCCGCGTGCGTTACGACCAGTTCATGCGGCTGGGCTGGAAGTTGCTCATCCCGCTCACCCTGGCGTGGGTCGTTCTCGTCGCGTTCATGCGCGCCGCCGCCCTCGGCTGGTTCGGCACCTCGACGGTGATCAGCCCCTTCGGTCGCGGGCTCTCGGCCGCCTCACTGGTGCTCATCGGCCTGGTCCTTGTCGGGTTGTTCGCGATCGGCTTCCTGCTCGATCGGACATCCTCGTCGCACGCCGCCGCACCGGTCGAGCAACCCGATGAGATCGACCCGTTCGCGGGTGGTTTCCCTGTGCCACCGCTGCCGGGGCAGACCTTGCGCGAGCCCGAGCGCGGCATACCTGCCGTTGCCGCTTCGACCCTCACCGCGAAGGAGGAGAGCCGTGGCTGACAACCTGCCGGCGAAGCCGGACACCAGCGGCGCCAACCTGCCCTCGACCACGCATGCCGGCTCCGACGAGCCCACCCCCCGCGCGGGCTGGCTCGGCGAGGCGCTTCCGGCGTCGATCGGTGGCTTCGGGGTCACCTGGGCGACCATGTTCCGCAAAGTCCTCACCGAGGAGTACCCCGAGGAGAAGCGCCCCACGGCGCCTCGCTACCACGGTCGCCACCAGCTCAACCGGCACCCCGACGGGCTGGAGAAGTGCATCGGCTGCGAGCTGTGTGCCTGGGCCTGCCCGGCCGACGCGATCCTCGTCGAAGGCGGGAACAACGACGACACGCCGGCCGACGCGGGCGGCACCGGTCGGTTCTCACCCGGTGAGCGCTTCGGCCGCGTCTACCAGATCAACTATCTGCGGTGCATTTTCTGCGGGTTGTGCATCGAGGCGTGCCCGACGCGAGCGCTGACGATGACCAACGCCTATGAGTTGGCCGACAACAACCGGGCCGACCTCATCTTCACCAAGGAGCAACTGCTCGCTCCGCTCCAGCAGGGCATGCTCGCACCGCCGCACGCGATGGTCGACGGCATGGAAGAGCGCGACTACTACCTCGGCAAGGTCAACGGGTCCACGGAGGAGCAGCGCGTGTCGGCTGCTGCCCAGGCGGCTAACGCGGCCGACACTGCGATGACCTCCGAAGGAGGTGCCACGCGATGAGTTACGCGGAAGCCTGGTTGTTCTGGCTCATTGCACCGCTCATGGTCCTGGGGGCCCTCGGGCTGTTGTTCGCCCGCAAGGCGGTCCACGCCGCGTTGTGCATGGCCTTCGTCATGGTCAACCTCGGGGTGCTCTACCTCGCCTCGCAGGCGGAGTTCCTGGGCATCGTCCAGGTCTTCGTCTACACCGGCGCGGTGATGATGATCTTCCTGTTCGTCCTCATGCTTATCGGCGTCGACGCCTCTGACTCCCTCACCGAGACGATCCGGGGACACCGGGCCGCGTCGCTGGTGGTGGCTCTGGCCCTCGCCGCGGTCATGTTCCTTGCGGTTGGGTCCTTCACGCTGGCCGAGCCGGCCGGCCTCGACAAGGTCAACGTCGACCCGGGCAACGTCAGTGGGTTGGCCGACCTCATCTTCGGCAAGTACGTCTGGGTCTTCGAGATCACCTCGGCGCTGCTCATCACGGCTGCCGTGGGCGCCATGGTGCTGGCCCACCGCGAGCGACTCACGCCCAAGTCGACCCAGCGCCAGTTGGCGGCTCGGCGGGTCAAGGACAACGTGTTCGTCGCCGGTTTGCCGGCTCCCGGTGTCTACGCCCGGTCCAACTCGGTCGACACCCCCGCGTTGCTGCCCGACGGCACACCGAGCGAGTTGTCCGTCTCGCGGGTCCTCATCGCGCGTGAGCAGATCGTCGCCCCCGACGGGACCTCGACGGCCCATGCCAGTGCCGAGATCGAGGAGGGGAGGTCGCGGTGAACCTCATCAACTACATCTACCTGTCGATCCTGCTCTTCACGATCGGGGCGGCCACCGTCCTGGTGCGGCGCAACGCGATCATCATCTTCATGGGCATCGAGTTGATGCTCAACGCAGCCAACCTCGCCTTCGTGACCTTCTCACGCATCCACGGAACCCTCGACGGCCAGGTCATCGCGCTGTTCGTCATGGTCGTGGCCGCTGCTGAGGTCGTCGTCGGTCTGGCGATCATCATGGCCATCTTCCGTGCCCGCCGATCGGCCTCGGTCGACGACGCCAACCTGCTGAAGCTGTAAGGGAGAAACGAGTGAGCGTCTCTCTGACCACCATGGCAGGCCTGCCCGCAGGTATGCCGTTCGCGGGCGAAGCGTCCACGGTCCACGCGGCCACTGGCTTCGCCTCGGCCGCCTGGCTGCTCGTCGCGCTGCCCCTGCTGGGCGCTGCCGTCCTGCTGCTCGGCGGCCACCGCACCGACAAGTGGGGGCCGCTGTTCGCGACCGCCATGTCCTGGGCCGCGTTCGTCGTCGGGCTCGGCGTGTTCATCACGTTGCTGGGCTTGAGCTCGGAAGAGCGGGCCCTGACGGTGCACCTGTTCAACTGGGTGCCGGCCGGGCAGTTCCAACTTGAGGCCGGGATGCTGCTCGACCCGCTCTCGATCGCCTTCGTGCTGCTGGTGACCTTCGTCGGGTCGCTCATCCACGTCTACTCGCTGGGTTACATGGAGCACGACCCCGACAAGCGACGGTTCTTCGCCTACCTCAACCTCTTCGTCGCCGCCATGCTCCTGCTGGTGCTGGCCAACTCCTACCTGCTGGTCTATGTCGGCTGGGAAGGCGTCGGTCTGGCGTCCTACCTGCTCATCGGCTTCTGGAACTGGAACCCGCCCTACGCGAGCGCCGCCAACAAGGCGTTCGTCGCCAACCGCGTCGGTGACGTCGGCATGGGCCTGGCCATCATGGCGATGTTCTGGCAGTTCGGGGCCGTCGACTTCCAGACCGTCAACGGTGCCGTGGCCGAGGCCAACGAGGGCGCCTTGACCGTCATCGGTCTCTTCCTGCTGCTGGCCGCCTGCGGCAAGTCGGCGCAGTTCCCCCTGCAGAGCTGGCTCGGCGATGCGATGGCCGGTCCGACCCCGGTGTCGGCGCTCATCCACGCCGCAACGATGGTCACCGCCGGCGTCTACCTCGTCGTGCGCAGCCACGCGATCTTCGACGGCGCGCCCAACGCGCAGTTGGCCGTGGTCATCGTCGGTGCGATCACGCTCGTTTACGGGGCGATCGTCGGATGCGCCAAGGACGACATCAAGAAGGCCCTGGCCGCCTCGACGATGAGCCAGATCGGCTACATGATGCTGGCGGCCGGTCTCGGCCCCGTCGGCTACGCGTTCGCGATCTTCCACCTGCTCACCCACGGCTTCTTCAAGGCCGGGATGTTCCTCGGCGCCGGCTCGGTCATGCATGGCATGAACGACAAGGTCGACATGCGGGGCTTCGGCAACCTGTCGAGCGTCATGAAGATCACCTGGGTCACCTTCGGCTTGGGCTGGCTAGCCATCCTCGGTGTGCCGCCGTTCGCTGGCTTCTGGAGCAAGGACAAGATCATCGAGGCGGCCTTCGTCGGCGAGGGCTGGCGGCCGTGGGTGTTCGGACTGGCTGCCCTCATCGGCGCCGGGATCACCGCGTTCTACATGTCCCGGTTGTTCTTCATGACCTTCCAGGGTGAGAAGCGTTGGCCCAAGGACGCCCACCCGCACGAGTCGCCTCGGACGATGACCATCCCCATGATGGTGCTGGCGGTGGGGTCGGCCTCTCTCGGCCTCATCCTCGGCCCGACCAACGGCATCCTGCACTGGCTTGAGCCGGTCGTCGGGGCCGCCGAGGAGGAGCACCCGGTGATCCCGGTCCCCGCCCTCATGGCGATCACGCTCCTCGTCGTCGCGGCCGGCGTCGCCCTGGCCTGGATGCGCTACTGGCGTGACAAGGTCCCGACAACGGCACCGGTGGGCAGCCTGCTCACCCGTGCGGCCCGAGCGGACCTCTACCAGGACCAGGTCAACGAAGGCGTCTTCATGCGCCCCGGCATCCACCTCACCCGCGCGCTCGTCTTCCTGGACAAGCGCGGGATCGATGGGGCGGCCGGAGGCCTCGCGGCCCTGATCGGCGGTACCTCCTCTCGTTTGCGTAGGGTCCAGAACGGCCTGGCCCGCTCCTATGCCCTGACGATGCTCATCGGCGTCGTCGTGATCCTCGGTGCCGTCTGGGTGGTGCAGTGATGAACCAGTTCCCCTGGCTGACCGTCATCGGCCTGATCCCGCTTGTCGGGGCCGTGGTCCTGTGGCTGCTGCCTGCCTCGCTGGCCGACCGGGCCAAGCACATCGCGCTCGGCGCGTCGTTGGTGACCCTCGTCTTTGCCGTCGCGGCTGCGTTGCAGTTCTCGACGTCGAGCACGAGCAAGTTCCAGCTCGTCGAGGAGCACTCGTGGATCCCGCAGTTCGGGGTCAGCTACGCCCTCGGTGTCGACGGCATCGCCCTGTCGCTCATCCTCATGTCGGTGATCCTCGTCCCGGTGTGCCTGCTGGCCGCCTGGAACGACCTGCCGGCCGAGGAAGCGCATCGTGAGCGCCACTACTTCGCCCTCATGCTCGTCCTCGAGACGTTCATGGTCGGTGTGTTCGCCGCGACCGACGTGTTCTTGTTCTACGTCTTCTTCGAGGCGATGCTCGTCCCGGTCTACTTCCTCATCGGGCAGTTCGGCGGGCCGCGTCGGCAGTATGCCGCCGTCAAGTTCCTGCTCTTCTCCCTGGCCGGCGGTCTCATCATGCTGGCCGCGGTCATCGGGCTGTATGTCCAGGGCCCCGGCGGAGCCGACGGCTTCCTGCTGAGCAAGCTGGCCGGCATACAACTGGCTCCCGGAACCGAGAAGTGGCTGTTCCTCGGGTTCTTCATCGCCTTCGCTGTCAAGGCCCCGATGGTGCCCGTGCACACGTGGCTGCCCGACGCCGCGGCGGAGAGCCGACCGGCCACCGCGACGCTGCTCGTCGGTGTCCTGGACAAGGTCGGCACCTACGGGATGATCCGCTTCTGCCTGGAGCTGTTCCCGGGTGCCAGCCAGTGGGCGACGCCCGTGGTCATCACGCTCGCCCTCGTGTCGATCCTTTACGGCGCGCTGTTGGCGATCGGACAGACCGACCTCATGCGGCTCATCGCGTTCACGTCGATCAGCCACTTCGGCTTCATCGTCCTGGGCATCTTCGCGATGACCTCGACGAGTTGGGCCGGGTCGAGCTTCTACATGATCAACCACGGCTTCTCGACGGCGGGCCTCTTCCTGGTCGCGGGCATGTTCATCAGCCGCCGCGGCAGCAAGCGGATCCCCGACTTCGGTGGGTGGCAGCGTGTGACGCCGGCGCTGGCCGGTGTCTGGCTGCTCGTCGGCCTGTCTGGTCTCGCGCTGCCGGGCCTCGGCTCGTTCATCTCGGAGTTCCTCGTGCTGGCCGGGACGTTCCAGCGCTACCAGGTCGTCGGCGTCATCGCGACGACGAGCATCATCCTGGCCGCGCTCTACATCCTGCTCATGTACCAGCGCACGATGACCGGCCCGAAGCCCGAGAGTGCCGCCGGGACGCCTGACATCAGCTATCGGGAGAAGTGGGTCGTCGGCCCGCTCATCGCCTTGTTCCTCATCCTCGGCTTCTACCCGAAGCCGGTTCTGGACATGGTCACCCCGGCGGTCACGACGATCCTCACCTCGATCCACGTCACCGATCCGGCGCCCGCCGTCGGCGCGGCCGAAGGGAGCACCAAGTGACCACCGCGCTGTCTGCGGCCTTCACGCCGGCGACGCTCGACTACGTCGCCCTCCTTCCGGTTCTCATCATCTTCAGTGCGGCGATGCTCGGCGTCCTCGTCGAGGCGTTCGTGCCCCGCACGTCGCGCTACCTCGCCCAGGTGACCATCACGCTGGTCGGCATTGTGGCCGCCATGGCCGCGCTGGCCTTCGGGGCGGTCACCCACCGGGTAAGCACCGCAGGGATCGCTGGGTTCAACGGGACGGTCAAGGGTTCGGTCGTCATCGACGGGCCGGCCCTGTTCATCCAGGCCACCATCCTGTTGTTCGCCCTGCTGGCCGCGCTCAGCCTCGCCGAGCGGTTCGGCGGCGTCGGCGCCGACGCGTTCACCCCCATGGGGGCCGCGACGCCGGGATCGCCGCAGGAGGCGCAGGCCCGCAAGGTCGGCGCGATGACGGCAGAGGTCTTCCCGCTGTTCCTCTTCTCGGTCGCCGGCATGATGCTCTTCCCGGCCGCGGGTGACCTGCTGACGATGTTCGTCGCGCTTGAGGTCCTCTCGCTGCCGCTCTACCTGCTCTGCGGGTTGGCCCGGCGGCGTCGCCTCCTGTCGCAGGAGGCCTCGCTCAAGTACTTCCTGCTCGGCGCCTTCTCGTCGGCGTTCTTCCTCTTCGGGACCGCGCTGCTCTACGGTTTCGCCGGCTCGGTCTACCTGCCCGACATCTCCGCCGCGATCACGGCGCAGGGGTCCGCGTTCCAGGGCCTGCTGGTCCCGGGTGTGCTCCTCGTGCTCGTCGGCCTGCTCTTCAAGGTCGGCGCGGTGCCGTTCCACATGTGGACCCCCGACGTCTATCAGGGTGCCCCCACGCCGATCACCGGCTTCATGGCCGCCGGCACCAAGGCGGCCGCGTTCGGTGCGATCCTGCGCTTTGTCTATGTCGGGGTGGACCGGGCGCAGTGGGACTGGCGTCCCGCGGTCGTTGTCGTCGCCGCCCTGACGATGATCATCGGTGCGGTCCTCTCGGTCACCCAGACCGACATGAAGCGGCTGCTGGCCTACTCCTCGATCGCGCACGCGGGCTTCATCCTGGTCGGCGTCCTCTCCATGGAGCGCGACGGGGTGAGCGGCGTGATGTTCTACATCGCGGCATACGGTCTGACGACCATCGCGGCGTTCGCGATCGTGGGTCTGGTCCGCGAGGGTGGGTCGGAGGCGACCCATCTCTCGCAGTGGACCGGCCTGGGCAAGCGTCACCCGTGGACGGCGGGCGTGTTCGCCTTCCTGCTGCTGGCGTTCGCGGGCATCCCGCTCACCTCGGGGTTCACCGCCAAGTTCGCCGTCTTCAAGCCGGCGCTCGAAAGCGGCACGGCGGGCACGATCCTCGTGGTGTTGGGTCTGTTGTGCAGCGCGATCACCGTGTTCGTCTATGTCCGGATCATCGTGCTCATGTACTTCACCGACTCCACCGACGACTCCGTTGCCGTCATCGAGCCGTCGGTCTTCACGACCGTGACGGTCGCGACGGGCACGCTGTTCACGCTGGTCCTCGGCATCGCGCCGGCCTCGGTGCTCCAGCTCGCGGAGCGGGCGTCGCAGTTCATTCGGTGACCTCGGTCGCCACCGACACCAGGAAGTCGACTCGATGAGTGCACCCCAGGTGCTGTCCCTGCCGGGGGTGAGCCCGGAGTTGGCGGCTGCCCTGGCCGACGGGATGGGGCGCGTCGACGCGCTGCTGCGTTCGACCGTGGACCACGACGACCCCTACGTCGCCGCAGCCTCGGCCCACCTGCTCGCCGCAGGCGGGAAGCGGTTCCGTCCCACGTTGACGCTCCTTGCGGCGCAGGTATGCCGCGGCGTCACCGATGAGGTCATCGCGGCTGCCGTGGGCGTCGAGCTCACCCACCTGGCCTCGCTGTATCACGATGACGTGATGGACGAGGCGGCGGTGCGTCGGGCCGTCCCGAGCGTCAACGCGGCATACGACAACACCACGGCCATCCTCGTCGGTGACCTCCTGTTCGGGAAGGCGTCGGAGATCGTCGCCGGGCTGGGGGCCGAGGCCGTCCGCATCCAGGCGCAGACCTTCGTGCGGTTGTGTTTCGGGCAGATCCGTGACACCCGGGCCTGCCCGCCCGACGTCGACCCGATCGACTACTACCTCGGCGTTCTCGCCGACAAGACGGGTGCGCTGGTGGCGACGGCCGCCCGCTATGGCGCGATGTTCGGCGGTGGGTCACCGGAGATGGTCGAGGTGTTGCGGGTCTACGGCGAACGGCTGGGGATGGCGTTCCAGTTGGCCGACGACATCATCGACATCGCCTCGGACGGGGCGATGAGCGGCAAGACGCCGGGCACCGACCTGCGCGAGGGAGTCGACACGCTCGCCGTGCTGTTCGCGAAGGCGTCTTCACACCCGGCCGATGCGCGGTTGCAGGAGTTGCTGGCCGCAGACCTCACCGACGACGTGCTTCATGCCGAAGCGCTGGCGCTGCTGAGGGCCAACCCGGCGTTGGAGCGGGCCCGAGCGCACACCCGCGAGGTCGGGGCGCAGGCTCGCGAGGCGTTGGCGGGGCTGCCCGACAGCGACGCGAAGGCTGCTCTGGTAGCGCTGGTTGACCAGGTCGTCGAGCGCGTCGGCTGAACCCCCGCAACGTCACGAACGCGGGTGTGAAGCCGTCCGTGAAGCAGCGACAGCATGCGTGATCACACCACCTCTGGCGACTTCACGGACGGCTTCATCCCCGCCTGCCCCGCCCAATGTGCGTCGTCACGCCGGCAGGGGGTTCCGATGGAGCGGCAATCCGGCCTCGCGCAGCAGCCTCCCCAACAGGGCGCAGGCAGCCATGAGGAACAACGCGACGGATTCGGCCGCCATGACGGCGAGCGTGAAGGTCGGACTCGACTGCGGCAACGCGCCGCCTAGGACGACCGCGGCCACCGCGATGTAGACCGCCAGCACGAGGAAGACAACGCTGACCCGTCGGACCAGCCGCGCACTGGCACCAGAGAACGCCTCACCCCGGTCCACGAGCGCGAGGAAGCGCCACATGGCCCCGGCCGCGACAACGAGTGGAACGAGGCCCACGACGGCAGCCCAGAACGCAGGCGCGCGCAGGTGGGCGACCTCGGGGTAGGTCTGCGCCACATCCAGGCTGAGCCAGTGCGCCATGAGGACGCCCACGGCGAGCCCCGCAGCGAAGGCGACGAGCAGGACACGGAGCAACCGGGTGATCGTCATGTCCTGATTGTCCGATCCTCAGCGACTTCGGGCAACCTGCCGCAAAGAATCGACCGTCAGCACCCCCAGGGCCACCCAGACGATGACGAAGCCCACCCACTGGGTCGGGGTGACGACCTCACCGAGCAACAGGCCGCACAGCAACTGCATGACCGGCGTGAGGAACTGCAACAACCCGATCGTCACGAGGGGCACCCGTCGAGCCGCGGCAGCGAACAGCAGCAACGGGATCGCCGTGATCGGTCCGGTGAGGATGAGCCCAGCCGCTTGACCGACCGAGCCGAACCCCGCATGGGTGCCGCCCAACCCCGACAACGGCCCGAGCAGCAGCAACGCGATCGGCAGCAGCACGGCGGTCTCGATCGTGAGCCCGTGCAGCGCCCCCAGGCTGGCGCCGATGCGCTTCTTGAGCAGCCCATAGAGCGCGAACGTCACCGCCAGCGTGAGAGCGATGACCGGCACCTGCCCGCCGGCCACCGTGAGAAAGACCGCCGCCACCAGGCCGATCGCGACGGCCATCCATTGCAGGCGGCGCAGGGGTTCGCGCAGCAGCACGACGCCGAGGGCCACGGTGATGAGTGGGTTGAGGAAGTAGCCGAGCGCAGCGTCCCGGGTGTGTCCGCTCAACACCGCAGCGACGTAGACCCCCCAGTTGATCGCGACGAGCAGGGCCGCGGCAGTCAACCCCGCGAGCAACCGCGGACGGGCGAACAGCGGCCGCACCCACGTCACGTCCCGACGCCAAGCCAGGATGATCAGGCAGAAGAACAGGCTCCACAGGATCCGGTGAGCCAGCACCTCAAGCGGCGTCGCCGGGGACAGCCCATGGAAGTAGAGGGGGAAGAACCCCCACAGCATGTATGCCGCGGTGCCGAAGAGTGCGCCGCGTCGAACCTCGGAGCCTGGGTTGAGGGCGGGGGTCACCCGCCGACGGTCCAGGTGTCCCGACCGGCGAGCAGCGCGGCGAGATCGGCGTCGGTCGCCGGGCCCCCGGCGGCCTCGACCGCAGCCGAGACCTGACCGCGGACCATGTCGTCGTAGGTCGGCCGCGACACGTCCCGGAACACACCCATGGGCACGTGCGCCAGCAGCCCGTCAGAGGTAAGGCGGGACAGCGCGAAGGCCGACGACGGGTGCTCGGTGTCGACGCTGTGCCGGACGATCCGCGTCGGGCTGGCCTCGGCCCGCGGGACCACCTGGATCGAGCCGTCGTCAGCGCGCACGGCCACGCGGTCGCCGGTGGCGACCTCCTCGCCGTCCTTGAGCCAAAGGATTCGGGCGGCCGCCTCGTCCTTGTCCTTGAGGACGTCGAAGGCCCCGTCGTTGAAGATCGGGCAGTTCTGATAGATCTCGACCAACGCCGCACCGCGGTGCGCGGCCGCCGCATGCAGGACCTCGGTGAGGTGCTTGCGCTCGGAGTCCATGGTCCGCGCGACGAAGGTCGCCTCGGCCCCGAGGGCCACGGAGACCGGCGTGAACGGCGCGTCGAGCGAGCCCAGCGGGGAGGACTTCGTGATGGTCCCCGCGCGCGACGTGGGGGAGTACTGCCCCTTGGTCAGCCCGTAGATCTCGTTGTTGAACAAGAGGATCTTGATGTTGACGTTGCGGCGCAGCGCGTGGATGAGGTGGTTGCCGCCGATCGACAGCGCGTCGCCGTCACCGGTGATGACCCACACGGACAGGTCCTCGCGCGCCGTCGCCAGCCCGGTCGCAAAGGTCGGCGCCCGACCGTGGATCGAGTGCAGCCCGTAGGTGTCCAGGTAGTAAGGGAACCGCGAGGAGCACCCGATGCCGGAGATGAAGACGATGTTCTCCTTGCGCAGCCCGAGCTCAGGCAAGAAGCCCTGCATCGCCGCGAGGATCGCGTAGTCGCCGCAGCCCGGGCACCACCGGACGTCCTGGTCGGAGGTGTAATCCTTGCGCCCCAGCGCCGGTGACCCCTCGGCAAGCTGCGGGACGAACGCGACCCCGCTGGACGGCATACCCAAGTCGATGCTCACTTCGTCGCCTCCAGTCCGTCGACGGCCGTGCGGATGATCTCGGCGAGTTCCGAGGCTTTGAACGGTAGCCCGCGGACCGCGGTGTGTGACTGCACGTCCACGAGGTATGCCGCGCGCAGCAGCATCGCGCATTGCCCGAGGTTCATCTCGGGCATGATGACCCGCTCATAGCGGCGCAGCACCTCGCCGGTGTTGAGCGGGAACGGGTTGAGGTGACGCAGGTGGGTCGTGGCGACCCGGTGCCCAGTGAGACGCGCCGAGCGGGCCGCCTGACGGATCGGACCGTAGGTCGAGCCCCACCCGATGACGAGCACGCGGGCGTCGCCGTCGGGGTCATCGACCTCCAGGCCGGGGATGGTGTCGGCGACCTTCGCGATCTTGCCGGCGCGCAACTTGGTCATCAGCTCGTGGTTGTCGGGGTCGTAGGAGATGTTGCCGGTGACGTCGGCCTTCTCGATGCCGCCGATGCGGTGCTCCAGGCCAGGCGTCCCCGGGATCGCCCACGGGCGCGCGAGGGTCTCGGGGTCACGCAGATAGGGCTGGAAGACCGGCGAACCGCTGGCATCGACCCCGTTGGGCTCGGTCGTGAAGGTCACGTCCAGGGCCGGCAGCTCGGCCGGGACGGGGACCTTCCACGGCTCGGACCCGTTGGCGAGGTACCCATCGGACAGCAGGATGACCGGCGTCCGGTATGCCGTGGCGATCCGGCACGCCTCGATGGCCGCGTCGAAGCAGTCGGTCGGGGACTGCGGCGCGACGATCGCGACCGGCGACTCGCCGTTGCGGCCGAACATCGCTTGCAGGAGGTCGGCCTGCTCGGTCTTGGTGGGAAGGCCGGTCGAGGGCCCGCCGCGCTGGACGTTGACGACCACGAGGGGGAGCTCGAGCGAGACGGCCAGGCCGATCGCCTCGGCCTTGAGGGCCAACCCAGGACCCGACGTCGTCGTCACACCGAGCGCCCCGCCGAAGGAGGCACCGATAGCGATCCCGACTCCGGCGATCTCGTCCTCGGCCTGCATCGTCGTCACGTCGAACCGCTTGAGACCCGACAGCGTGTGCAGGATGTCCGAGGCCGGGGTGATCGGGTAGGACCCGAGGACTAGACGCAGGCCGGCCTGGTGGGCGGCCGCGACGAGACCGTAGGACAGGGCGACGTTGCCGGTGATGTTGCGGTAGGTGCCGTCGGGCATCGAGGCCGCGGCCACCTGATAGGTGTGGGCGAAGTCCTCGGTCGTCTCGCCGAAGGCGAAGCCGGCCCGCAGGGCGGCCACGTTGGCAGCCAGCAGGTCGGGCTTCCTGGCGAACTTGCTGAGGATGAACCGCTCGGTCGTCGACGTCGGCCGGGTGTAGAGCCACGACAACAGACCCAGGGCGAACATGTTCTTCGCCCGTTCCTTGTCCTTGCGGGTCAACGGGTGCTCGGCGAGCGCGTCGACGGTGATCGAGGTGAGCGGCAGGGCGTGGACGTGGTAGCTCTCCAGGCTGCCGTCGTCCAGCGGCGACGCGGCATACCCCACCTTGGCGAGGTTGCGCCGACTGAACTCGTCGGTGTCGACGATGATCGTCGCGCCGCGCGGCAGGTCGGCGAGGTTGGCCTTGAGCGCCGCCGGGTTCATCGCAACGAGCACGTCGGGCGCGTCACCGGGGGTGAGCACGTCGTGGTCGGCGATGTGCAGCTGGAAACTCGACACCCCGTGGATGGTGCCCTGGGGCGCCCGAATCTCCGCGGGGAAGTTGGGCAACGTCGACAGGTCATTGCCGTGGAACGCCGCGTCGGAGGTGAACCGGTCGCCGGTCAATTGCATCCCGTCGCCGGAATCACCGGCGAATCGGATCACGACGCGATCCAACTGCTGGACAGGCTTGCTCATGTGGTGGTCACCGGCCCTAGGACTCCCGATCGCCGTGTGGGCCACGGCGCCTCTCCTCATCGTAGGACGTTGATCAGGAATTGGCGTTCAGGCGACCACGGACGTGCTGCGAAGCGTCGCGATCCGCGCCGGGTGGTAGCCGACTTCGGCCAGGAGTTCGTCGGTGTGGGCACCCCTCGCCGGGGATGGCCGGGTCTGGGTCGGCGTCGCCGAGAAGCGCGGCGCGGGCACCGGCAACTCCGGCCCGTGCTCGCCACCCACCGGGAGGTATGCCGCCCGCGCACCCAGGTGCGGGTGCGTCGGCGCTTCCTCCAGCGAGAGCACCGGCGCGACGCACGCGTCAGAGCGCTCCAGAAATGCGCACCACTCGTCCCGGGTCCGGGTGCGGAAGAAGTCCTCCCACAAGGCCTTCGCCTCCGGCCAACGCCTCTGGTCGAGCCGGTTCAGCCGGTGGCGCGGGTCGTCGGGCCCGAGGTCGAGCCCGGCATGCTCGGCGAGCAGGCGCAGCAACTCGTCGTAGAACTGCGGCTCGAGGGCGCCGACGGCCAGGTGTCGCCCGTCCGCGCACTCGTAGACCTCGTAGAACGGGGCGCCCGTGTCGAGGATGTTGTTGCCCGGAGTGCCACCCCACATCCCTCCGAGGCGCAGCGCATGGGTGAAGGTGCTCAGATAGGACGCGCCGTCCATGATCGCCGCGTCGATCACCTGCCCGGTGCCCGTTGCGGCGGCCGAGTGCAGCGCCGCCAACAGGCCGGCGACGAGCAGCAGCGCCCCACCCGCGACGTCGCCCAGGTAGGGCCCCGGCAGGACCGGCCGCGGCATACTCCCGTCGTGCGGGTCCCGCACGAAACTGGACAGGATGCCCGAGGTGGCGGTGTAGGTGAGGTCGTGACCGGCATACGGCGATTGCGGTCCGTCCTGCCCCCATCCGGTCATCCGCGCATAGACCAGCCGCGGGTTGCGGGCCAGGACGGCGTCGGGGCCGAGCCCGAGCCGCTCCATGACACCCGGTCGGTAGGGTTCGATGAGCGCGTCGGCGCTCGCGACGAGATCGAGGATGACCTCGCGCCCCGCCTCACTCTTGAGGTCGACGGCGATTGACCGCCGGCCACGGCGCAGCACCGGCAGGTCGAAGGGGCCCGCGCCGCCGGGCCGGTCGACCCCGATCACGTCGGCCCCGAGATCGGCGAGCACCATCCCCGCGAACGGCCCAGGGCCGATCCCGGCGAGCTCGATGATCTTCACGCCCGCGAGCGGGCCAAAGGCAGGCGCTGTGGTCACGCATCCACGGTATGCCGTGGGCCTGCCACTCGCGGATCTGGCTCCAGCGCTGATGGATCACACCACGGGCTTGCCTTCCGTTGCGGCGGTCGGGCGCGTACCGTCGCATTCATCCGTTTCGTCCGGTGTCAGGGGTGTGGCGATGAGCAGGATCCCGGTGAGCCGTAGCCCTAGTGCGCGACTCCTCGTGGCGCTCGCGACGCTGATGGTCGTCAACGGGTGCGCATCGTCAACCCCCGGGCTGGTGGCAAACTCGGCCAGTTACCTCGCCCAGGGCAGTGGAGACGGCCGGATCACCTTCGGGATTCAGATCTGTGCGCCGCCGGGGGTGAACGTGTGGGTCACCGATATCCAACCGCTGGCGTGGGTCGGCAGCGGCTTCGACGTCCTCGGCTTCCGGTTGGCCAGTTACGACGCGCCCGGAGGTATCACTGTGGCGACCTCGGGGTTCCCGCCTGCTATCCCGACGCGCCCGGGGGAGCAGGTGTATGCCGTCGGCGATCACGTCGCGGTGCAGCCGTGCGAGAGTGCGCAGCGACTGAGCGAGGTCCAAGTCGGTCTGGCTCGTCGCGGTCCTTCGGGCGGCGGTCTGTCGAGCGTGCGAATCACATACGGCGGCACTGTCTCCGGAGAGATCGTGACCGACGTCGGCATGCTCTTCTGCGGCCCGTCGACAACCGACTGCCCGGTGGACCGGTAGCAGGGATCTCTGATCGACCGCGGGCTCGGGAGAAGATCACGAAGGAACACTGAGGCGTTGGCCGCTTTGCGCGGCCAACGCCTCAGGTCCCTCCACCCGCTCCCAGTGGCTTAGAGCAACGCGGTCAAGTCCTCGTGGGCCATCGCGATCACGGCCTCCCGGGCATCGGCTGCGGTGCGGGCGTCCAGCGCTGCCGTGGCCATGCCATGGCAGGTCGCCAGGTCGTGCAGCGACAACGAGAACCGGACGATGCCGACCTTGGACGGAGCCATCGACAGGCTGCCGACACCGAGCCCGGCCAGCACGAGAGCCAGCAGCGGGTCGCCGCCGGCCTCGCCGCAGACACCCATCGGTTTGCCGGCGACCTTGGCTCCGTCGCAGGCGTGCCCGATGACCTTGAGGACGGCCGGCTGCCAGGGGTCAAGCAGGTCGGACAGCTCGCCCTCCATCCGGTCGGCAGCCATCGTGTATTGCGCGAGGTCGTTGGTGCCGAGCGAGCCGAAGTCGACCTCCGCGAGGACCTGCTTGGCCAACAGGGCCGCACCGGGGACCTCGATCATGACGCCGACACTGGGCAGGCCGTTCTCGCGGACCCGGCGGGCGAACCAGGCCGCCTCCTCGGGGGTGGCGACCATGGGGGCCATGACCTTGACCTCGGCACGGGTGACCTTCGCCGCCGCTCCGAGAGCCTCGAGTTGGGTGTCGAGCAGGTCGGGGCGCAGCGCCGACAAACGCAGTCCGCGCTTGCCCAGGGCCGGGTTCTCCTCCGGCCCGAGGTCGGCGAAGGCCAACGGCTTGTCGGCCCCGGCATCGAGGGTTCGCACGACGACCCGGCGGGTGCCCAACGGCTCGAAGACCTTGGTGTAGATCTCGGTCTGCTCGGCGAGCGTGGGTGCGGAGTCGCGGCTGAGGAAGACGAACTCGGTGCGGAACAGCCCGACCCCTTCAAGGTCCTGAGCCGCCGCGCTCACCGCGTCGTCCACGCCACCGATGTTGGCCAGCAGGGCGATCGGGTGTCCGTCACGGGTGCGCCCGGGGCCGGCTGAGCCGGCCAGGGCTGAACGGCGTCGCTCACGCTTGCCGACCAACTCCCGCTGGTAGTCCTCGCTCGGGTTCAGCGTCACCTCGCCGGAGTCGCCGTCGACGGCAACCACCGTGCCGGCCGGGATCGTGGTCGCACCGGCGAACTGCACGACCGCGGGGATACCCATCTGCGCGGCGAGGATCGCGGTGTGGCTGGTGCGCCCGCCGGCCTCGGTGACGATCGCGCGGACCATGCTCGGGTTGAGCGTCGCGGTCTCGGCCGGGGCCAGGTCGTGGGCGACGATGACGCTGGGGACGTCGAAGTCCGGGACACCCGGGTCCGCCTTGCCCAGCAGTCGCGCGACGGCCCGGTTACGGACGTCCTTGAGGTCGGTGACCCGCTCGGCGAAGTAGCCGCCGAGCGCTTCGAACTGCGCGGCATACTCCTCGACGGCGGCGGTGACCGCGGTGGCGGGGCCCTTGCCAGCGGCGAGGTGCTTGCCGATCGCCTTCTGCAAACCCTTGTCGCGGGCGATGAGGGCAGTGGCCGTGAGGATCTGCTGGGCGGTCTCGTCAGCGCCGCTGGCGCGCTCTTCAAGCGTCACGGCGACCGACTCGAAGACGGCCTTGACGCGCACGTGCTCAGCGGCGGGGTCGGCTGCGGCGGGCTCGGAGTCCGGCGGGCGGACGGGCGGGCGGACCTGGACGACCGGCCCGACTGCTGCTCCGGGGCTGACGCCGATGCCGCGGATGGCGTCGGTCACGTCGGTCACTCCGCGTCGAGGTCGCGGGAGAGCAGTTCGACGAGCGAGTCGAGGGCTTCCTCGGCGCCGTCGCCTTCGGCCGTGAGGATGACCTCCTCGCCGTGCTTGGCGCCCAGGGCCATGACGCCGAGGATGCTCGTGGCGTCGATGGCGTCCTCGCCGGCGCGGCCGATCTCGACGTCCAGACCAGTGGCGTTCACTGCCTGGACGAACAACGAGGCGGGTCGAGCGTGCAGGCCGACGGAGGAGGCGATGGTGACGGTGCGGGTGGCCATGAGGTGTCCTTTCCGGGGGTGGAACCACTGCGGGTGGGTATGCCGTGCGGCGCGGCTCGAGGCACGCGCCGCACGACATGCGTGTGGCTAGGGATGAACCTAGCGGTGGAGGGTCAGGCGTTCGCGGCGGCCAGGCTGCGGTCGCGCGACTTCAGGGCGACCACGATGGCGGCCATGACGACCACGCCGACGATGAGGGCGATGAGGAACCCGAAGATGTTGCCGAACAGCAGCGACACCCAGATGCCACCGTGGGGAGCCGGCGAGGTCGCGCCGAAGGCCATGCAGAGCGCACCCGTGATGGACGAGCCGACGAGCGAGGCCGGGATGATGCGGGCCGGGTCGGAGGCGGCGAATGGGATGGCACCCTCGGAGATGAACGAGGCTCCCAACAACCAGGCAGCCTTGCCGTTCTCCTGCTCGGGCTCCGTGAAGAGCTTGGGGCGCAGTTGCGTGGCCAGGGCCAGAGCGAGCGGAGCGACCATTCCGGCGGCCATGACGGCGGCCATGATCTTGTACTGCACCGCGTCCGTGGCCAGACCGACCGTGGCGAGCCCGGTGGTAGCGAAGGTGTAGGCCACCTTGTTGACCGGGCCACCGAGGTCGAAGCCCATCATCGCGCCGAGGATGAGGCCGAGGATCACGAGGGAGCCGCCGCCGAGGCCGTTGAGGCCGTTGGTCAGGGCGTCCATGAGGGCCTTGATCGGCCGGCCGAGGACGACGATGAACAGCCCACCGACGATGAGGGTCGACAGCAGCGGGGTGACGACGACCGGCATGATGCCGCGGACGCCCTTGGCGACCTTCCAGCGCGAGATCCAGCGGGCGACGAGGCCGGCGAGGATGCCGGTGACGAGGCCGCCGAGGAAGCCGGCGCCGGTCGTGCTGGCGATGGCGCCACCGACGAACCCGGGGACCAGGCCGGGGCGGTCGGCGATCGCGTAGGCGATGAAGCCGGACAGGGCCGGGACGAGGAAGCCGAAGGCCGCAACACCGACGCGGAAGAGCAGCGCCGCCCACCAGGTGAGGCTCAGCGGGTTGAAGCTGTCCATGATGCTGTGCGCGACATCCTTGGGCAGGTTGATGTCGTATGCCGTGATGAGGACAGGGCCGTCCTTGCCGAGGGCGAAGGTCGCGAGCATGAAGCCAAGGGCGATGAGGATGCCACCGGCGGCGACGAACGGGATCATGTAGGAGACACCGGTCATCAGCCACTGGCGGATCTGGGTGCCGAGGCTGGCCGACGAGTCGACCTTGGTCGCGAGGCCACCGGTCGGGGCCGCGGCGGCTGCGGCAGCGGCCTTGGCGGGGTTGGCCTTGAAGTCCGCTGCGGCAGCCGCGGCTTGGGCGATGAGGCCCGGGCCGTCGCTGATCGCGCGCTTGACGCCCACGTCGATGGTCGGCTTGCCGGCGAAGCGGGCAGCGTCCTTGACCGGGAGGTCGTGGGCGAAGACCACGGCGTCAGCGGCGTCGATGACCGACTGGGGGATCGGGTCAGATCCGGCCGAGCCTTGGGTCTCGACGATCATCTCGTGGCCGGCGTCCTTGGCTGCCTGCTCCAAGGACTCGGCGGCCATGTAGGTGTGCGCGATGCCCGTGGGGCACGAGGTCACTCCGACGAACTTCATGCGTTCACAACCTCTCGTTCGACGATCTCGACGACCTCGGCCGCGGTGGCTGCGTCGCTCAGGGACTGGCGGAAATCCTTACGCATGAGCTTGCGCGCGAGCTTGGCGAGGATGGCCAAGTGCGCATCCCCACCGCCATCGGGTGCAGCGATGAGGAAGATGAGGGTGGCCGGGCCGTCCTCGGCGCCCCAGTCGATGCCGTTGCGCGAGCGCCCGAAGACCAACGACGGGGTGGTGATCCCGCCTGAGCGGGCGTGCGGGATCCCGATGCCGCCGGGCAGCCCGGTCGCCATCTGCTCTTCACGCTTGCGGACGTCGGAGAGGAACAGATCGAGGTCGGTGCATCGGCCGTCGGCCACGAGGGTCTCGGCCAGGGCGCGCGTCGCCTGGTGCCGGTCGGGATAGTCCAGGTCGAGGATGACCTGGCTCTCGCTGATGAGGGACATGGTGAGGGACTCCTTAGATGTGAATCGTCGGGCTCGGCAAAACTGGGGTCAATCGGTGAGCGACAAGGTGAGGTCGGGAGTATCGGTGCTGGTCACCGTAATGGCGGCGATGTCGTCCGGGCCAGGCATCCGGCTGCCGGGAAGACTGACGGCAGCGGCGCCCCAGGCGACCCCGGTGGCGAGCGCTTCACGGGGGCCGGCGCCGCGGCATACCGCGTGGAGGTAACCGGCCACGAGCGAGTCTCCAGCGCCGACGGTCGACACCGGGTGGGCGACGTGCGCGATCGCGTGGGCGACGGCGACGGCGTTGACCAGCAAAGCGCCGTGCTTACCGAGGCTGACGATGACCGTCTCGATGCCGCCGTCGACCAGCGTGCGCGCGGCCTCACCGACCTCGGCGAGGGTGTGCAGCGGGCGACCGACGAGCTCTTCGAGCTCCTCGTGGTTGGGCTTGATGAGGTCGGGGCCGGCGGGCACGGCGGCCGTGAACGGCGCCCCGGAGGAGTCGATGGCGACCTTGATGCCATGCGCGTGGCCGCGCCGGACGAGGTCGGCATAGATGCCTTCGGGCATCCCCGGGGTGAGGCTGCCGCAGCCGACGATCCAGCGCAGGTCGGGGTCGAGGTGGTTGTCGACCGTCGCGAGGAGGGCGTCGAACTCGTCGGCGGACAGGGTCGGACCGGGCTCGTTGAGCTTGGTGGTCGTGCCGTCGGGTTCGATGACCGCGATGTTCATCCGAGTCGTCCCGGCGATGGGGACCGCGGTGTATGCCGTGCCCGAGCGGCGCAGGAGGGCCTGCAGCAGGTGCCCCTCGGGTCCGCCGGAGGGAAGCACGGCGAGGGCCTCGGTGCCGTTGGTGGCCAGCGCGCGGGCGACGTTGATGCCCTTGCCGCCCGGGTCGATCCGGCTGTCGGACGCCCGGTTGACTTCGCCGTGCTCAAGAGCCGGCACCGAGACGGTGCGGTCGATGCTCGGGTTGGGGGTGAGGGTGACGATCATCCTGGCCTCCTGAGGGTGCGCAAGCGCTTGCACAAATATTCCCACACAAACAAAGCGATGTAAATAGTCTTGAGCCGGATTTTGTGTCCGAGTTGCTCGCCAGCGTGGTTGCTGAGCGTGCCTGGCGCCGTTCAGGCCCGGACCACGTCCGTCCCGCTGGCCTCGAGCCGCTCGGCGGTCTCCTCGTCCAGGCGACGGTCGGTGATGAGCAGCGCGACATCGTCGAGCTCGGCGAACCGGTGGAAGTGGACGAGTTCGGCCTTGGACGAGTCGGCGAGCACGACACATCGCCGCCCGGCCGCGACCATGGCGCGCTTGGCCACGGCCTCGGCCTGGTCGGGAGTGGTCATCCCGCGCCGGACCGAGAAGCCATTGGTTCCGAGAATCGCGACGTCGACGCTGACGTCGGCGAGGGCCGTCGTGGCCCAGGACCCGACCGCCGCGCCCGTGCGCGTGCGGATCCGGCCTCCCAAGACATAGAGGTCCACCCCGTGATGGCCGTGCAGAGCCGAGGCAATGGCGATCGAGTTGGTGACGACCGTCAACTCGCGATCACGCGGAAACATCTCGGCGAGGGCCAGCGTCGTCGATCCCGAGTCGAGCAGGACAGTGCCTTCGCGCGGGAGCTCGTCCAGGGCGCGGGCGGCGATCCGCAGTTTCTCCTCGGCGAACTGGTCGCGTCGGGTGGCCAGCGTTGGTTCGACTTCGAGCCGTTCGACGGGCAGGGCTCCACCATGGACGCGGCGCAGAACGCCGAGACGCTCGAGCGCCGTGAGGTCGCGGCGCACGGTCTCGGGAGTGACCTTGAGGGTCTCGGCCAGGGCCGCGACCTCCACTCGGCCGTCGGCTCTCGCCGTGGCCAGGATGGCCTGTTGACGTTCTGGGGCATACAACGGGGCACGCTCCTCGTCTGGGCTCGGCGCCGTTGCCGAGCCTGGGGTCGGTGATCGGTCCTCCGGACAAGCCATGTGTGGGATTCTGCCCGAACCGGCCCGATCGGATCTAGCCGGGGATCTGCCTTCGTGGGGCCGACCCCCGGCCGTTCCGGGTCAGGGCTCGACCGTGACCTTGATCGCCTCGCCGCGCGCGACGATGTCAAAGGCACTCAGGACGTCGTCGAGGGCGACATGCCGGGTGATGAGGTCCTTGACGGGGACCTGGCCGGTCGAGATGTACTCCAGGGCCTTCTTGTTGTGGCTGGGCGCCGAACCGTTGGCGCCGTGGATGTGCAACTGGCGGTAGTGAACGAGGTTCGAGTCGCAGGTGATCGTCGGGTTAGTCTTCGGCAGCCCGCCGAAGAACGAGATCCGCCCGTTGCGAGCAGCCATGGCGATCGCCTGCTCCTGGGTGATGTTGGCGGCCGTCGCCGTGATGATGACGTCTGCCCCGCGGCCGTTGGTCAGCTCCAACACGCGGGCCACGACATCGCCGTCGGCCGCGTTGATGACCTCGTCGGGGTGGACGGCGTCGGCCGACATGGCCAGGCGCTCGGCGTTGACATCGACGAGATAGACCGGCCCGCACTGGTGCACGCCGCGGGCGATCCGGATGTGCATGCAGCCGATCGGGCCGGCGCCGAAGACCACGACGGTGTCGCCGGGCTCGATGCCCAACTGCTCCTGGGCGTTGATCGCGCAAGCGAACGGCTCGGCGGCCGAGGCTTCGTCGAAGCCGACGTTGTCCGGGATCCGGTTGAGGCCGTCGACCTTGAGGACCTGGCGGGGGACGATCATGAACTCCGCGAAGCCGCCGTCGTACTGGTACCCGACGGACGTCTGGTTCTGGCAGACCTCCATCCAACCCTTCGAACACTCGTAGCAGTCGCCGCACGGCACCGCGGCGATGACCTGGACCCGGTCGCCGACCTGCCACTGCGTGCCATAACTCGCGTTGACCTCGGCGCCGACCTCGACGATCTCGCCGGCGATCTCGTGACCGATGATGCGCGGCGGGGTGAGGTTCTGGTGCCCGTTGTGGCGGATCTTCACGTCCGTGCCACAGGTGGAGCAGTTGCGGACCCGCATCTTGACCTCGTCCGGGCCACACTCGGGCTCGGGGACGTCCTCCAGGCGCAGGTCGTCGGGGGCGTAGAAGCGCAGGGCCTTCATCGATGCTCCTCCATTGGGGCTAATCGGGCCGCTCCGCGACCCCAATCATGTGTGTTTGTGCCTGAATCATGGCATGGAACCTTGACACGGTCAAGAACGGGCCTATATAAAGGCAAACACAGACCCGCGGTATGTCGTGGGTCACAGCGAAGGGAGCTGGCAAGGTGTCGTCAACGCAGACCACCGAGGCCCAACGAACGTCGGCCCGTGTCCACGTTCAGAAGTTCGGGACGTTCCTGTCCAACATGGTCATGCCCAACATCGGTGCGTTCATCGCCTGGGGACTCATCACTGCGATATTCATCAAGTCCGGGTGGCTCAACTCCGGTGGCAGCGGCGGGCTCGCCGCCAACAGCTGGGTCGCCCAGATCGGCGGGTGGGGCGACTTCGACGGCAAGGGCATCGTCGGCCCGATGATCACCTACCTGTTGCCGATCCTCATCGGCTACACCGGCGGCAAGATCATCTACGACGTCCGCGGGGGCGTCGTCGGTGCCATCGCGACAATGGGTGTCATCGCCGGGACGAGCATCCCGATGTTCATGGGTGCCATGGTCATGGGTCCGCTCGGTGGCTGGTCGATCAAGAAGCTTGACGCCCTGTGGGACGGCAAGATCCGGCCGGGCTTCGAGATGCTCGTCAACAACTTCTCGGCGGGCATCTGGGGGATGGTCCTTGCGGTCTTCGGCTTCTTCGCCATGGGGCCGCTCATCATCACGCCGTTCGCGAACGCCGCAGGAAGCGTCGTGGGGTGGCTCGTTGACCGTGGCCTGCTGCCGTTGACGTCGCTGTTCATCGAGCCGGCCAAGGTGCTGTTCCTCAACAACGCGATCAACCATGGTGTCCTCACCCCGCTCGGCACCAACCAGAGCCTCGCCGAGGGACAGTCGATCCTCTTCCTCCTCGAAGCCAACCCGGGCGCGGGCCTCGGGCTACTGCTCGCCTACATGGTGTTCGGCAAGGGCATGGCCAAGGCCTCGGCCCCGGGCGCTGCCCTCATCCACTTCGTCGGCGGCATCCACGAGATCTACTTCCCCTACGTCCTGGCCAAGCCGAAGTTGATCATCGCGATGATCGCCGGTGGTATGACCCAGATCTTCGTCAACGTCCTCTTCCACTCCGGCCTGCGGGCGCCGGCCGCACCTGGCTCGATCCTCGCCGTCTACGCGCAGACCCCCGCCGCCAGCCTGATCGGTGTCACGCTCTCGTGGATCCTCGGCGCTGCGGCGACCTTCTTCGTCGCCGCGTTCATCCTGAAGACCGACAAGTCCGAGGACGAGGGTGACCTCAGCCGGGCGACGGCGGACATGGAGGCGATGAAGGGCAAGAAGTCGATCGCCTCGGCGACCCTCGCCAGTGGTGCGGGTGGCACGGCCGTGCTCACCAAGCCCATTCGCTCGATCGTCTTCGCCTGCGACGCGGGCATGGGCTCCTCGGCCATGGGTGCCTCGATCCTGCGGCGCAAGATCCAGGCAGCGGGCTTCGGTGATGTGACCGTCGTCAACAAGGCGATTGCGAACCTCACCGACGATGTCGACCTGGTGGTCAGCCACCAGGACCTCACCCCGCGGGCACGCCAGCGGACGGGCTCGGCGGTCCACGTGTCGGTCGACAACTTCATGGGGTCGCCGGCCTACGACGAGATCGTCGAGATGCTGGGCCGGACCAACGCGCCTGGGGCAGCGGCAGCCGTTGTGGATGCGGCCGTTGTCGAGGACGCCCCGGCCGACACCGCCGAGTTGCTCACCACTCGCTGCATCACCTTGTCGGGCACAGCCCGCACGCGTGACGAGGCGATCACCGAGGCCGGCCAGTTGCTGGTGGCCGCGGGGGCCGTCGACGCGGCATACGTCGCCTCCATGCACGACCGCGAGAAGTCCGTGTCCACCCACATGGGCAGCCGTCTGGCGATCCCGCACGGGACCAACGAGGCGAAGGCGTCGATCCGGCGCTCGGCAATCTCGTTCGTGCGTTACCCCGAGGGGATCGAGTGGAACGGCAAGCCGACGACCTTCGTCATCGGCATCGCCGGTGTCGGGGACGAGCACCTCTCGCTGCTGCAGCGGATCGCGCACGTGTTCCTCGACAAGTCCAAGGTGGCTGCACTTGAGGCCGCCACCACGCCGGAGCAGGTCCAGGCCATCCTCGCGGCTGGCTGATCGACCGACTCTGTGGGTCACGGTCCGCGCGCCCTTGGGGGGGCGCGCGGACCGTCCCCGTTTTTGGGGTCGCCGTCGGTGGGAACAACGGTGCGTCGCTGCCTCGTTGAGCCAGCTATGCACAACCACTACAACGGTCTCAAGACCGCTGCTCTCTTCGGCGCCATCTGGGCGCTGCTGCTCGGGCTCGGCGCAGTGGTGTCCGGGGGGCGCTACGTCTGGATCTTCGCGCTCATCGGCCTCGGCACGACGTTCTATGGGTATTGGAACAGCGACAAACTGGCGATCCGCGCGATGCGGGCCTACCCGGTGAGCGAGGCCCAGGCCCCGCAGATGTATCGGATCGTCCGCGAGTTGTCGACCAAGGCCGGCAAGCCGATGCCCCAGCTGTTCATCAGCCCGACCGATGCGCCCAATGCCTTTGCCACCGGCCGCAATCCGGATCATGCAGCCGTCTGCTGCACCGAGGGGATCCTGAACCTGCTCGACGAACGCGAGCTGCGCGGGGTGCTCGGGCACGAGCTCATGCACGTCTACAACCGCGACATCCTCACCTCGTCGGTGGCCGCCGCCATCGCCGGTGTCATCACCTCGGTCGCCCAGATGCTCATGTTCTTCGGCATGTTCGGTGGTGGAGGCAGCTCAGACGAGAACCGCCCCAACCCCCTCGCCATGCTCGGCTTCGCCCTGCTGGCTCCGATCGCCGCCTCGGTCATCCAGCTCGCGATCAGCCGGACCCGGGAGTTCGACGCCGACGAGGATGGCTCGAGCCTCACCGGTGATCCGCTCGCCCTCGCCTCAGCGCTGCGCAAGCTCGAGGTGGGTGTCGCTCGGGCGCCGCTCGCCCCGCAACAGCAGGTCGTCAACGCCAGCCACATGATGATCGCCAACCCGTTCCGCGCCCAGGACGTCTCGCGGCTCTTCTCCACCCACCCGCCGATGCACGAGCGGGTCCGTCGCCTCGAGGCGATGGCCGGCGGGATCCAGGGACGCTGAACCCACCTGCCGCGCAACGGCATAAGCCCTCGGTATGCCGTGCGGCTGGGTCCGCGGTCAGGGTGCGAACTCCCTGGCTGCCGTACCGATCGCGGCGGCCAGGTCCTCGTCGGTGCGGCTGCTGAGCGACCGGTCGCCTGAGGGCGGCTGCAGGTATCGGGCGGCTTGGCGATGGGCGGCCATGCGCGGCGTGAGGCTGAGCGCATGCCGGGAGGACAACTCGTCGGCAGCATCGAGCAGCGCCGCAGCCTGGGGGTGGCCAAGAGATGTCAACGCACACGCCGCCCCGACGCACTCTTCGGCCAAGAACAACCCTCGATGTGACCCTGAGTTCAGCGACCGCGCGAACCAGCTCAACGCCTCCGCTGGCCGGTCGATGCCCAGCGCGGCCCACCCCAGGTTGATCACGATGGTGAACGTGGGCCGCAGGCCTAGTCGGATGCTGACGTCCGTCGTGGCTCTGCTGAGGATGTCGTAGGCCCGTTGCGGTTGATCGGCGTCGACCAGGGCCAGGCCGATCTTCGGGATGACCGAGGCGAAATCCAGGGCCGTCGGTGAGGCCCCGATCAGGGCCCAAGCCTCGTCGGCCGAGGCGAGCGCCCCCTCCCGATCGCCAGCCGCCGCAACCATGACGGCAGTCGTGGCGAGAGCCTCAGGCAACACCCACCTGGCCCCCCTTCGCGCGACCGTGACCATCTGATCCGCTGCCGTGACGCTGCGCTCGACATCACCTGCCTGATAGGCCTGGATCGACTCCACCTGCCACGCCTGAGCGAGCCAATCGGGGTCGTTCGCCAGAGCCTCCTGGCACCTCGCGATGAGATGCCTGGAGTCGGCCCACGACGCGTGCAAGGTCAGGCCGACCCGCAGCACCTGCACGCGGGCCGTGTCCACCGGATCGAGCAGGTCAGCGGCCAACACCCGGTCAAACCACCGCACGCCGACTCCGGCAGCCTCGACGAAGGACCAGCGTCGGCCCAACGCGATCACCAGGTCGGCGACCGAGCAGGCGTCGCGGGCCGCCAGCCCCTGGCGCAGCGCTTCGAGGTAGTCGTCGTAACTCGCGCCCACCTCGGCAATCAGTTCGTCGTGCGGCGGCTGTCCGCGCCACCGTGCCGCGAACCACTCTCGATGGCGGCGCCGCACCTCCTGGGTCTCGCCGCTCTCGTCGAGCCCCTCAAGGGCGAGATCGCGGACGGTGCGCAGCAGCCGCAGTCGAGATCGCGGGCCGCGCCGATCGAGTTGGACGAGGGCTTCGCGCACGAGCGCGCGCAGGCCCGCATCGACCGTCAGCGGATCCAGCGAGCCACCGACGACGGAACGAGCGGCAGACACGTCGAACGACCCCGCGAAGACGCCCAGGCGTCGCAGGACCAGGCGTTCGCTCGGGGTCAGCCGCTCGACGCTCCACAGCAGGGTGTCGCGCAGACTTCGGTGGCGTGGCCGGTGACCCACTTCGGGGCTGGCCACGTCCAGGGGTGCATCGACGAGGGGCAGCAACTCCGCGAGGGTCCGCGACGCGGCATACCCGGCGAGCAGTTCGAGCGCGAGGGGGAGCCCGTCGACGCGGCGAGCCAACCGCGCGAGGTCAGCGCCCTGCTCATCGCCGATGACGAGGTCCGGCGCGTGGTCGCGCAGGCGATCCTCGAGGAGCCGGACGGCCGGGGCGCGCCGGGCCTCGGCGCCGGTTGCGTCCTCCGGAGGGCAGGCCAGCGGGGCGAGCAGCACCCGACTCTCCCCGAGGACGTCCAGGGGGACGCGCGAGGTGACGACGAGCCGGACGCCCAGGCAGCCCGCGAGGATGTGCGAGGCCACTTCGGCGACCGCTGTCGAGGCCCACTCCGCCTCGTCGACGAGCGCGACGAGGCGGTCTGCGCACAGATGGTTGACCAGGCTGGTGATCGGGTCGTCACGAGACACCGGGAGCCGGAAGCCCACTGCCACGGCGTCGGCGATGTCGGCGGCGTTCGTGGCGCCGAGGCCCGACAGATCGACATAGACGACCTCCAGCGAGGGATCCGCGCTCAGCCGCCCGCCGACCTCGGCAAGCAGGCGACTCTTACCCACGCCGCCCGGCCCAAGGATCGTCACCAATCGACGCCCCTGCTCCAGCAGGGTGAGCACCGTGGCGAGGTCCTCCTCCCTGCCCACCGTCGAGGTGAGCGGCGCCGGGAGCCGACCCATCTCCCGTTGGTCCGGCGGCCGCTCGCCCGTGACCTGCGGCTCCGGGCCGGTCCGCTGTTCGTGGGTCGGGCCAACGTCGAGGGCGGGGTCGAGGGTGGGGTCCTGCGTGAGGATGCGTTGGTGCAGCGCCGCAGTCGGTGGGCTCGGCTCGATCCCCAGCTCATCACGCAGGCGGGCCCGCAAGGCCCGATAGAGGTCCAGCGCCTCGGCTTGGCGGCCGCTGCGGACGGCCGCGAGCATGGCCGTCCGATGGCTCCCCTCGCGCAGGGGATGCTCCCGGGTCAGCGCCCTGGCCAGGGACCAGGCCTCGTCCAGGGCAGGGGTCGTTCCCGATTCCAGCAGCGCGAGCGCGAGCTCGTCGAGGGTCTGGGCGTGGGCCTCGCCGAGCCGGGCTCGATCGGCCATGACCAGGTCGTCGCTGACCCCTTCGAAGGCCTGCGGTCCGCGCCACACGGCAACGGCATCCCGGTATGCCGTGACCGCCCCGGCCGCGTCGCCCGCGGCGGTGGCCTCGCGGGCCCGGCGCAGGGCCGCGTCGAAGTCGTCCGAATCCAGGCGCACCTGCCGGCCGAGGCGGTAGCCGGCGTCGTGGGTCTCGATGACGTCACTGCCCAGGGCTCGCCGCAACCGGGCGACGACGGTATGGACCGTCGATGCCGTGAGCTCGACAGCGGCGTCGCCCCAGACCAGGTCGAGGAGCACGTCAGGCGTGACGACATGGCCGCGGCGCTGGAGCAGCACGGCGAGCACGTCCCGCGGCCGTTGGCCGCGGGGCGTGGTCTCACCGCCTGCTCCGTCGATGAGCAGCGGTCCCAGAACGCCGACACGCATCCGTCCATGCAATCACAGGACGGCTGCATGTCGCGCCCGAATTGTCGGGACGTTGCTCAGCCCCAACGGATCTCATGGAGGTGCCCGTCGGTGCCACGGAAGGCCACCCGGCAGGTCGCCGACCCTGGCTCGACCCAACCGGTCACGCGCTCGGCGGCCGCCGGCGGGGCGAGGGCGCTGAGAGTGAGATCGGTCCAGGTCGGTGTCGCGGTCCCAGCCGGCCAGGCGAGGTCGTGGACGTGACCGTCGACACCGGCATACGAGATGTGCTTGGTGCCGTTTGCGGGGACGAACCAGCAGGCCGGGTCAGCCGCAGCAGGGGGTGCGCCGGCAGCTCCGACGACGTCCCAGGCGCTCGCCGGTGCGGCGCCGGCCCAGCCGATCTCGTGGAGGTGCCCGTCCGCGGAGCGGTAGACGACCTGGTGGGAGTCCAGGTGGGGCAGGTGATAGCCGAACGGGTCACCCGCGGCGAGCGGCGATCCGCAATAGCCCGACAGGTTGTCGTGCCCCGTGGGGCCATCCGACCAGTAGAGCGAGTGGACGTGCCCGTCGACGCCCCGATAGAGGACGATGTTCTGGGCCGTCGTCGTCACCGGGTATCCCTGAGGATCTCCCGCGGCGAGGGGTTCGTCGCAATACCCGGTGATGTGGCCATGGCTGACGGCCTCGGCCCCCGGCCACCACAACTCCTCGATGTGCCCGTCGGCGGTGCGATAGAAGACGTGGGTGATGCCGGCCAGGACGTAGCCGCTGGGGTCGCCTTCGGCCTCGGATGCCTCGCACGACTGCGACAGCGCGTCGTGTCCGGCGCTCGCCGTCCCCGCCCAGTAGAGCGAGTGAATGTGGCGGTCGTCGCCGCGGAACAGCACGACCGCGGTCCCGTCGGGGCCGACGAATCCCGACGGCGAGCCGACTGCGGCAGGAGCGACGTCGCGCCCGGCGAGCCGCCCGGCCCCCGCGCTGCCGGGGACGTCCCACAACTCGACGAGGTATCCCTCACCGTCGCGATAGACCACGCTGTTCCCGCCCGCCGCTGGGGTGAGGACCAGGGGAGCGCTCGCGGCCGGCGGCGACCCGAACCGCCTGGTCCGCTCCCGGGTGAGCACCTGGTGGCGCGGCTCCGGGGCCGCCGCCTGCTCGAGCGACAACTCCCAGCGGTAGGCGTCCAGGCGTTCTCGGGGGAGGAAGTGCACCCGCTGGATGACGTCCCCGCGCACGCTGAGCAGCCGCAGCCCGCTGAAGCTCACCTGGTTGTTCTCCCACAGCCCGAGGGCACCGGTCTGCAGTTGCAGCGGCTTGTGCCGGTCCCACCACGCGCGCGGGTCGGCCGACGTCGCCAGCGGATCGGCATACGGCGGGACGAAGGTGACCCAGTCGTGGGTGGCGTCCCAGGGCATCGGGTGCGGCTCGGCGTGCGCGATGGCGTCCTCGTCGACCTCGACATAGGTCTTGGTGGTCGGGAGGTCGAGGTGGCCGCCCGCCGCTTGGCGAACGTCCCCGACCCGCACGACCTTGTTGGGATACCAGGCGCGTGGGTTGGCCGTGTAGAAGTCGAGGAAGTAGCTGAGGGTGCCGTCATCGAGGACCCGGATCGAGATCTCGTTGTAGCGATGGGTATGTCCGGCGAGGACGACGTCGGCCCGCCGCCGGGTCCCGACACCGGCGAGCGCTTGCAACAGGTCGTCGGTTCGTCCCCGCGAGACTCCTGCATCCAGGAGGTCCTGGGTGGTCCCGCGCTTGAGGTATGCCGGTTCGCCCTCACCGGGGCGCGCGAACCAGTCGGGGTGCTCGCTCATGAGGTCGGCCGAGGTTGCTCCGGTATGCCGTTGCACCCACCACGCTGCTTGCTGGGCGAGGGCGGGGCGCTGGGTCTCGCGCAGGAAAAAGGGCGTCTCCCCGTTCCATGGATTGATGAGGGGGGCGTGCAGCCCGAGGACGACGAGCCCGTCGTCCGGGGCCGACTCGATGGCGTCGACGGCGACGGCATACTCCTCGTCGTTGACCCCCTCGCAGTTGGGGGAGCCGCCGATGAGCGTCATGAGGTCTTCGTCGCCCGAGCCGTTCCACCACTCCTTGACGAGCTCCCACAGCGCGTCTGTGGCCGAGTCGGGCATACCGACGTCGTGCGCGCTGTCGACGAGGACGACGCGGTGCTTGCCCAGCCGAGCGACGTGCGGGCCGGGGTCGGCCAATGCCTGGCGGAAGGCGCGCAGGGTCGGGTCGATCTCCACCATCGCCGTGGCGGCGGACTTGCCGAGGTTAGGCACCTCCGTTGCGCCGGGGAAGTAGAGCGTGTTGGTGAGGGCCATCGCCTCGCGCTCGAGCAGGGCGAGTTCGCTGAAGTTGCGCACCCGCTTGACGTCCTGCCCGCCGAGGTTCACGTCGAACACCAGGTGATAGGGATGGCGGCGGTAGTCGTGGTTGCCCGGAGTCATGAGGATCGGCACACGCAACTCCTCGACGGTGGGCCAGTCCGGGCCCGGCGCCCGACCCAGGATGAGGTCGCGCAGGAAGCCCGCGTTGCCCAAGCCCTCGCGGTCGTCGTCCGTTTCGTGGACGTAGTCGATGAGGTCGCCGGTGGCGACGATGACATCCAGCTCCCCGGCCGCGTGCAGCCGGTTGGCGAACGACACGAAGCCACGGAACTGGTCGTTCATGTTGCACATGCGGGCGGCCGCTTCGGTGAGCCCGAGGTCGCGCAGGGTGGGTCGGAAGGAGTCGATCCGCCGGGCGACGTGGGTGTCGGTGATGTGCGCGAGCCCGAAATCGGTCCACGTCGAGCGGTAATAGACCGCGTGCGGGGCGACGACCTCCCAGCCGACCGTCCCAGCGCGCAGCGCCACGTCATAGAGCTGGCGCTCGGCCGGTCGGCCCAGCAGGGGGAAGCCGACGCCTCCGTCGACCGGGGTCGACGACCCGAGCTCGAGCGGGATGACAGTGGTGGGGTCGCCGGAAGCCACGAGCGCGATCCGGTCGGCGAGGGCCGCGCGCACCAATTCCGCACTCTCCGAAGGGAGTCCGACGACTGTGACGGTCACCCTGTCGGGGCCGAGGACCATCACCGGGTCTGACCCGTTGCCGGCTTCGGGGAAGTGCGGCCGCCCCAGTTGCGGGAAGGCGAAGAAGGCGGCGAGGACGCCGGTGGATAGGCGCAGCTCCAGTCGGTCGCGGTGCAAGGCGGCGGCGACGCGTATGCCGCCCGCGATTCCTGGCTGCTGGTAGGTGATGTCGAACGATGAGACGGGGGCCTGCGTGGTCATGGGATCGGCTCCTTCGAGGCGATGTGGTCAGAAGGTCGATGGGTCAGAACGTGGGGTTGAGTGAGGGGGCGGGCTGGGCCGCCGGTCAGAGGGGGAGAGCCTCACCCGGTCCGCGGCTTCGTGGACGGGCCGGGTGAGGCCGTAAGCACCTTGGTCCGCGGGGTCAGCGGACCGTTCCCGACATCGCCTCCCCAGCGGTGTTCGGGTGGTGCTCACCTCGGGCATCGCCCGCATTCCGACGGGAAGCGTCGGTGCCGGTTCGGGCGAGACCGAGGGGTCGTGGGAGACCTTCAGGTGCGGGCGCAATACGTTCGTGCAGTCGGACCAGTGGGGCGGGAGCCCACCAGTTCCACCGGCCCATGAGGCGCATGAGGGCCGGCACCAGGACGCCCCGCACGAGGGTCGCGTCGAGCAGGATGGCCAGGGCGCAGCCGAGTCCGAGCATCTGAATGAAGGACACCTTGCTCGTCGAGAAGGCGAGGAAGGTCACCGACATGAGGGCCGCAGCGGCGGTAACGATGCGGCCCGTGCTGCCGAGCCCGGAGGCAACTGCGGCCGTGTCGTCCAGTCCGCGGTCACGTGACTCCTTGATCCGGCCGAGGAGGAAGACCTCGTAGTCCATCGACAGGCCGAAGGCCAGGCAGAACATCAGGGGCGGGATCGACACCGACAGGGGCGTCGGGGTGAAGCCGAGCAGGCCCGACCCGTGCCCCTCCTGGAAGACCCACACCATCACGCCGAGCACCGCCGCGATGGTGGCTGCGTTGGTCAGCAGCGCCTTGACGGGGAGCACGATGGATCCGGTGAAGAAGAAGATGACCAGGAAGGTCGTCAGGGCGATGAGGGCGCCGACCAGGGGCAGTCGGCTCGCGATCGAGGCGTTGACGTCGACGAACCGAGCCGTCGGGCCACCGACCAACGGCGCGGCCGGGGCGCCTGCGCGACGGATCGCCGTGACGAGGTCCTGAGCGGCTTGGCTGTAGACCTCCACGTCAGGGATGACGAGAACGGCTGCGGCAGAGTCGGATAGCAAGTCCGGTCGGGGGCCGCTAACTCGGGCACCACGCACGTACGTGCCGACCGGAGTGTCCACCCGGCTCACCGAGGGCAGCACGGACAGACTGGCTCCGTATGCCGCGAGGGTCGGACGGTCCGTGCGTTCCGGGGCTCCGTCGGGGAAGACGACGGTGATCGCCTCGTTTTCGCGGCTGGTGAAGTCGGTGCGCAGCACCTCGGCCACCGCCCGGCCCTGCGAGTGGCTCACCGGGATGGACCGATCGTCGGGCAGCCCGAACGCCACGCCAGCCAGGGGCGCGGCGAGCACACCGAGCAGGACCACCACCGGGGCCGCGGTGAGCACTGGGCGACGCATGACGACGGTGGCAACGCGGCTCCACAGGCCGGTGGCGGCATACCTGGTGGGTTTGCCGAAGCGCCGGTATGCCGCGCGGTGACCGAGCAGACGCAGTGCCGCGGGCAGGACGACGAGGGACACACCGGCCGTGAGCAGGGTGACGGCGATACCGGCATACGCGAAGGACCGGAGGAAGTACATCGGGAAGGCGAGCAACGCTCCGAGGGCGACCGCGACCGTGATCGCGGAGTAGACGACGGTCCGTCCGGCAGTGTGCATCGTGACTCGGAGCGCTCCCTCGACGTCGTCTCCGGATTGGAGTTCCTCGCGGAACCGGTTGACGACGAGCAGCGCGTAGTCGATGCCGAGGCCAAGCCCGAGAGCGGTGGTGAGGTTGAGGGAGAAGATGCTGACGTCGGTGACCGCGGTGAGGATGCGCAGGACGGCGAGGGTGCCGACCATGGCATAGGCGCCCACCAGCATGGGAAGCAACCCGGCGATGAACGACCCGAACACCACGACGAGCAGCAGCAGGGTGGCGGGGATGGCGAGGGCTTCGGCGAGGGCGAAGTCCTTCTTCACTTGGAGGGTGATGTCCGTGACGGTCTGGGCAGCGCCGCCGGTCTGGACCGTGACCCCCTCGCGAGAGGTCGTCGTGTAGGCCGGTTGGAGGGTGGCGATGCGTTCGCGGTAGTCGTCCTCGTCGCCGTCGATATGGGCCACTACGAGGGCAGCGCGCCCACCGGCGCCACGCAGCGCGGCCGCCGCACCCGCCGGTGCGCTCCAGAAGTCGGCGACGACCTCGACCCCTGGTTCAGCGTCGAGGCGACTGACGGCTGCTCGGCCGACATCCGCGACGACGGCGTCGTCCACCGTCGCGCCCGAGGGGGCCGTGACGAGAAGGAGGAAGTTGGCGGTTGGACGGCCGAGTTTCTCGGCCAGCGCCGTGGCTGCCTGGGCAGACTCGGCTGACGGATCGTCGAAGCCGCCCGACTGCAGCCGGCTGATGGCGCCGACTCCGAGCGCCGCGGCAGCGACGAGGATGACGAGGCTCGTGATGAGGATCGCGCGAGCCCGGCGCATGACGGTGGTGATGAAGGTGTCGATCATGGGGAGAGTCCTTCGTGGGTTTGATGCGGGGAAGCTGATGGACCGGTCAGGCGGCCGGGTGGTGTCGGGGGATGTCGGGGGCGAGCGCGGCTGCTGCGATGCGGACCTGTTCGGGCTCGTCCGGGTGGGGGGCGGCGCCAAGGGCCCGGGCCCAACCGCGCGCCGCCGTGTTGGCCGAGTCGATGTGCGCGACAAGGGTGTCGACCCCTGCGTGCACGGCCAGCCGGGCGGCCTCCGCGGCGAGCGCGGTGCCGATCCCCAGCCCATGGCAGCGGTCGATGACCTCGACCGCGAGCTCGGCCTCGGTCGGCCGGAGCGGGTCCCGCAGCCAGCGTCCGATGCCGACCGGTCGCCCACCGAAGGTGGCCACGACGGCGACATGGCGTCCGGGGTCGACATCGGTGAGGTGGCGCAGCATTGCGGGTCGCAGGACCGACACGGGGGTGTGGTAGCGCAGCTGGCGCGACTTCGCGCTGAGCCCCTGGAAGACGGCCTGCAGCGGACCGGCCTCCAGGGGGGCCAGGGGTCGGATCGTCAGGTAGGGATGAGTGGCGGGAGAGAAGGCCGGAAGGGCCGGGGTGAGCCAGGGCATGGGGAGAGCTCCTTGTGAGTGCTGACGTTCGCCGATGGTGGGGTGAGGCCCTGCCGCGCCCCTGTCACCGGTCTGTCACGTCCCCGGCGGACCCGGATGTCGGGTGGCAGACTCGCGGGTATGCCGTCTCTCACCCGCGCCGAAGCGACACGTCGCGCTGCGCAGTTGGCCGTGCAGGGGTATGCCGTGGCGCTGGATCTCGACGTTGGCGACGAACGTTTCGCGTCACTGACGACGGTGACCTTCCAGGCCCTGGCCGACGGGGTGCAGACCTGGGTCGACGTCAAGGCAACCGACGTGCACGAGGTTCTGTTGGACGGCATACCTGTCGACCTTGCGGGGTGGCACGGCGGGCGACTCGCGCTGCCTTCGTTGACCGCTGGCGCCCACACGCTTAGCGTCGACGCGACGATGGCCTACCGGCGTGACGGGTCGGGGCTGCACCGGGCGGTCGACCCGGCCGACGGGGAGGCCTATGTCTATGTGCAGTCGTTCCTCGACTATGCGCCGGCGGTGTTCGCCTGCTTCGACCAGCCCGATCTCAAAGCGTCGATCAGCCTGCGGGTGCACGCTCCGACGCACTGGACCATCGTCGGCAACGGCGCTGCGACGCAGGTCGGTGACGGTGAGTGGGAGCTCGCGGCCACGGCGCCGATCTCGACCTATCTGTTCACCGTGTGTGGCGGTCCCTTCGTCTCCGTGCGGGATTCGCACGACGGGATCCCGCTGGGCCTGCACGCGCGGGCGTCGATGCATGCCGAGTTGGAGCGTTGGGCGCCACAGACCTTCGAGGTGACCAAGCAGTCGTTCGACGCCTATCACGCGCTCTTCGGGATCCGGTATCCCTTCGGCGACTATCACCAGGTGTTCGTCCCGGACTTCAACGCGGTCGCCATGGAGAACCCGGGCTGCGTGACGTTGCGCGATGCGTTGCTCTATCGCGGGGCGGCCACGCCCGACGAGGTGCTGCGCCGCTCGCGGACCGTCTGTCACGAGATGGCCCACATGTGGTTCGGCGACTTGGTCACCATGAAGTGGTGGGACGACCTGTGGCTGAACGAGTCGTTCGCGGAATACCTCGCGCACCGGGTGCTCACCGGCGCAACCGAATTCGCCGACGCCTGGGTCGACTTCGGCATCCTTCGCAAACCCTGGGGGTATGCCGCGGAGCGCGCACCGTCCGCCCACCCCGTCGCGGGGGCGCCGGCGCTGACGGCAGAGGACGCCCTGTCGGACTTCGACGGGATCTCGTATGCCAAGGGCGCCACCGCGTTGCGGCAACTCATCGCGTTCGTGGGAGACGAGGTCTTCGTTGGTGGTGTCTCGAACTACTTGCGGGACAAGGCTTTTGGCAACGGAACCTTCGCCGAGTTTCTGGCGGCGATCGAAGCGTCCGCGGGCCGTGACCTGGGCGACTGGGCCAGGGACTGGCTGCTGACAACCGGTCGTGACACCCTCGCCGTCGAGGATGGCCCGGTGCTCACGCGACGGGCGCCCGCGGCATACCCCGCCTCCCGCCCGCACGTGCTCGACGTCGGTGTGTATGCCGCGAGCGCTCCACCCGAGGTGACCCGCGTCCTGGCCGACCGGGAGCGAACGGCGTTGCCGGACCTGCGGGTTGCCCCGGGTGACCGGCTGGTCCTGCCGAACTGCAGCGACCTCACGTGGGCGTCGATCGACTTCGACGAGGCCACGCTGGCTGCCCTGCCGGCCCGGCTGGGGGAGTTGGCCGACCCGCTGGCCCGCTCGGTCTGCTGGCAGTCCTTGGATGACGGCGTGGCCCGGGGGGTCGTTGACCCACGGCTGTTCCTCGATGCGATCGCGCGGTCGTGGCCGCGGGAGACGCATCCTGCGCTGTTCGCCAACGTCGCCGATGACGCCCTGGTGGTCTTGTCTCGGTTCGTTCCTGATGACCTGCGACCGGGGCTGCGTGCGGAGCTGGCCGAGACCGCGAGGACCGTCATCGAGGTGGAGCCGGACGGGTCGCCCCGGGCGACGATCGCGGCCCGGGTCGTGGCCCGGGCGTCGACCCACGAGGGGCTGCTGCGGACCTGGCTGGACGCCGGGCCGTCGTGGTTGCAGGGCGACACCGACTTCCGGTGGCTCGTTGTCGGCAACCTCGCGGGCCTGGGGTGCCTGCGCGAGGAGGAGTTGGCGGCCGCCGAAGCCGCCGACCCGACGGTGTCCGGGCGGCTGGCCGGGTTGTTGGCGCGGGCCTCGGTGCCGACGGTGGCCGCTAAGACCTGGGCGTTCGAGCAACTCGTCGATCCCGCGTCGGGTCACACCAACCATGCCCTCGTCGAGTTGGCGCGTGGCCTGTGGCGCTCGCCCGACCGAGGGCTCGTTCGACCGTTCGTCGAGCCGTTCCTCGACGCCATTCCGCGGATGACCGCATGGGTGGGGGACGACGCGCTGACGAAGGTGGTGCGCTTCGGCTTCCCGTTCGTCGTCGAGGCGCGCACCATCGAGCTCGTCGACGCCGCGTTGTCCCGCGACGACCTGACCCCCGGCGTGCGTCGGGCCTTCGTCGAGTGGTCGTGGCCGGTGCGGGAGGCCCTGGCGTCGCGCAGCCGCTGGTTCCCCACCGGCTGACGCGAGGGCGGCGCTCCGCCAATCGGGGTGTGCGGCATACCCACTGGTAACTGCCCATGGCAGGCGCTGGAGAGCTAGCCTCGGATGGAGCCACCCGCCGGCGACGACGCGAGGAGGTGAAAGCGCGGTGGTGTCACCTGCGCAGCACGCAGCCGCCGTGCGCGCACTCTCCCTCAGTTACCAGCACCTCGACCCGGACGTCCCCGTGCGGCTGGCCAAGCGGACGACCAACCTGTTCCGCCCACGGGCGGCTGCGATGGGTCCGGGCCTGGATGTGTCGGCGCTGACCGGGGTGATCGACGTCGACCCGGTGGCCGGGACCGCGACGGTGCAGGGGATGGCGACCTACGAGAGCGTCGTCGACGCCACCCTCGCGGCCGGGGTCATGCCGCTCGTCGTGCCGCAGTTGCGCACCATCACCGTGGGCGGTGCCGTGACTGGCCTGGGGATCGAGGCGAGCAGTTTCCGGAACGGGCTGCCGCACGAATCGGTCCGCTCGATGGACATTCTCATCGGCACGGGCGAGATCGTCACCGCGGAGCCGACGGGCCCGCACGCCGACCTGTTTCGCACCTTCCCCAACTCCTACGGCTCCCTCGGGTATGCCGTGTCTCTCACCATCGACGTCGAGCCGGTGGCGCCGTTCGTCCGGCTGCGGCACCTGCCGTTCGACTCGTTGCGGTCGCTCACCGAGGCGGTCGGGCAGATCGTCGCGACGCGTGCCTGGGACGGCAAGCCGGTCGACTTCCTGGACGGGGTCGTCTTCGCGAGGAACGCGGCATACCTCACGTTGGGGCGTTTCGAGCAGACTCTCGATGCCGCCGAAACGCCGAGCGACTATGCGGGACAACGGATCTTCTACCGCTCGATCCGCGAGCGGAGCACCGATGTGCTCACGGTGCGGGACTTCCTCTGGCGCTGGGACACCGACTGGTTCTGGTGCTCGCGGGCGTTCGGGGTGCAGCAACCTCTGGTGCGACGGCTGTGGCCGCGACGGCTCAAGCGCTCGGATGTCTATCAACGAATCGTCGGGCTGGAGAACCGCCATGGGGTGGCGGCGCGCGTCGATTCGTGGCGCGGCAGACCCGCGCGCGAGCGGGTGGTGCAGGACGTCGAGATCCCGCTGGAGCGGACCGCTGACTTCCTCGACTGGTTCCTGCGCGAGGTGCCGATCGAGCCGATCTGGTTGTGCCCCGTGGCCCTTCGTGAGTCGGGCGGCGGCGCTGCGGATGACTCCGGGGCGCCCTGGCCGCTCTATCCGATGCGCCCCGGCGAGTGCTACGTCAACGTCGGCTTCTGGTCGAGCGTGCCGATCGGCCCGGGCCGGGCCGACGGCGACGTCAACCGGGAGATCGAGCGGGTCGTCTCGCAACTCGGAGGGCACAAGTCGCTCTACTCGGACGCCTACTACGCCCGAGAAGAGTTCGAATCTCGTTACGGCGGTTCGGTGTACGACGACGTGAAGAAGCGCTACGACCCGGACGGGCGGTTCCCGGGGCTCTACGACAAGGCGGTGCGACGACGATGACCCTCACGGTGGCGCAAGCGGTGGAGCGCCTCTTCGACAACACGGGCCTGCGCATCAGCGCCTTCGACGGGTCGACGTCCGGCCCGGCGGACGGCTGGCCAACGCACATCGCCAGCGAACGTGGGCTCAACTACCTGTTGACGGCGCCGGGCTCGCTCGGGCTTGCTCGGGCCTACCTGCAGGATGAGGTGATCTTCGACGGCGTCAACGAAGGCGACCCCTACGACCTCCTCGTGACGCTGGAGCAGGGCCTCGTCTCGCGCGGACTGGACTGGCGCGGCATACCGGAGCTCGCTCGGTTCGTCGCTGCCCACCGGCCCCGCCTGCCTGAGCTTCCTCGCGAGGAAACCCCTTCTCAACTAAGGAGATTGGCGTCCGGGCTCGCCCACGGGCGCCGCCGTGACGCCGAAGCCATCGCCCACCACTACGACGTGTCCAACGCGTTCTACGCCATGGTGCTCGGGCCGTCGATGGCCTACACGTGCGCGGCATACCCCAGCCCGGAGGCCACCCTCGAAGCCGCTCAGGACGCGAAGTTCGACCTCGTCTGCCGCAAACTCGGGTTGGAGCCGGGGATGCGGCTGCTCGACGTCGGCTGCGGGTGGGGCGGGATGATCGTGCACGCGGTCAAGCACTACGGCGTCACCGCGCTCGGCGTCACGTTGTCCAAGCAGCAGGCGACGTATGCCGCGGCGCGCCTTGAGCGCGAGGGCCTCGCCAGCCGCGCGCAGGTGCGTCATCAGGACTACCGCGACGTGTCGGAGGACGGCTTCGACGGCGTGAGCTCGATCGGACTGACCGAGCACATCGGGCCTCGCAACTACCCGGCATACTTCCGCTTCCTGCGCTCCAAACTGGTGGATGGCGGGCGGCTGCTCAACCACTGCATCACCCGGCCGGACAACGGCCACCGCGGCATGCCGGCCCGCGGGTTCATCAACCGGTACGTCTTCCCTGACGGGGGCCTCACCGGTTCGGGTGACATCGTCGTTGCTGCCGAGAATGCTGGGCTAGAGGTGCGCCATCACGAGAACCTGCGCGAGCACTACGCCATGACTCTGCGCGACTGGTGCGCGAACCTGTCGAAGAACTGGGACGAGTGCGTCGCCGACACCGGGCTGGGCACGGCGCGGGTGTGGGGGCTCTATATGGCCGGGTCGCGGCGGTCCTTTGAGATCAACCAGATCCAACTGCACCAGGTGTTGATGGCGCGGACGGCGAGGGACGGTGGGGCGGGCTTCGGGCTGGCGACGTTGTTCCCTGCGACGGCTGCCCGCACGGGGCTCACCGGCTGAAACATCGTCGACCTTTCGCTGACGCCGCTTCCGTCCGGTCTCGGGCTGCTGAAACATCGTCGACCTTTCGCTGACTCGACGAAATATCGTCGACCTCGGCAAAGGTCGACGACCTTTGCGGCCGGCCCCTGAAAGGTCGACGATCTTTGCGGCGTCGGGGCCGATGTGCGTGAGGGCTTACCCTGTCAAGGGCTGCACAGGCTGCCAGTGGCTGTGGGCAGGTGTTGCGCAGCCAAGGATTCGACAGGAGACGATAGGCGTGGCCCTCACCGAGACGGTGACTGCTGACACTGCGAGCGAGCTGGCGGCGAACGCACCAGCAACGGCGGTTGGGCGGTTCGCGCGCGGCATACGGGTCGACGTGGGTCTGCTCGCCGCGGTCCTGTCGGCTGCCACCTTCGCCACGTCAGGGCCCTTCGCCAAGGCGCTCCTCGCCACGGGCTGGACCCCCGGCTCGGTGGTCACCGCCCGCGTCGGGCTCGCCGGGCTCGTGCTCCTTGGCCCTGCCCTGTATGCCGTGCGCGGACTTCCCGGGGTCGTGCGTCGCAGTGTGTGGCTGATCCTCGGGTTCGGGGTTGTCGCGGTCGCCGGCTGTCAGGTCGCGTATTTCAATGCGGTGCAACGGATGCCGATCGGCGTGGCGTTGCTTCTGGAATACCTCGGGGTGGTGCTGGTCGTCCTGTGGGTCTGGCTGCGCAGCCGTCGAGCGCCCGCCCCCGCGACCCTCGTCGGGGTCGCGCTGTCGCTCGCCGGTCTCGTCCTCGTGCTCGACCTCACTGGCTCGGTGCGCCTAGACCCGGTCGGCGTCCTCTGGGGACTGCTCGCGGCGGTGGGGCTGGCCGTCTACTTCGTTGTGTCGGCGCATGGCGATACCGGCCTGCCGCCGGTCGCGCTCGCCTCGTTCGGGATGCTCGCCGGGGCGGCTGCCCTGCTCGGTCTCGGTGCGATCGGTGCGCTGCCGACGGGCACGGCGACGGCTGCCGTGACGCTGGCGGGGGTGAACCTGCCCTGGTGGGCAGCGGTCGGTGAGTTGGCCGTGGTCGCGGCGGCGGCGGCATACCTGCTGGGGGCGATCGGCGCGCGGCGGCTCGGGTCGACGGTGGCGTCGTTCGTGGGGCTGACCGAGGTGCTGTTCGCGGTGTTGCTCGCGTGGCTGCTGCTCGGCGAGTTGCCCACGCCCGTCCAGTTGGCCGGCGGGGTGCTCATCCTCGCGGGAGTCGGCGC
>ERZ795049.571-NODE-571-length-53846-cov-33.852522_pt1 | contig 53846 bp, 43 predicted proteins | sample MGYA00375133_ERZ795049 | MGnify/ENA primary metagenome ERZ795049 (study PRJEB30178, sample SAMN05720147) | activated sludge metagenome | isolation source: anaerobic digester from wastewater treatment plant | place: Japan | collected 2015-04-20 ... | reverse complement strand
CAGCCTGTTCCCCGGAATGTTGAAAAATACGCGTTTTATAAGGGTTGACTAAGTAGCGATAATAGCATTCACGCCTATAAGGCCATTAATAACAGCATGTTACAAGATTTCACAACAAAACTGTTACTTACCACCTCTCCTCAAAGCAACCGGAAAAATAATTGGTGCTGCGCAGCAGCATATTATTAGCGCCAAAGGCCTTTGGCGCACCCCCTTGAAGATCAGCCTTGAAGGTCACCGGAGATGGGTGCAGTGTACGCGGTACTCATTATTCCCCCGCATAAAAATCAAGTATCCTGGAGCGGAACAGAAAATTGTATTTTGCCTGGGCAGACTCTGAGCGGGCCGTAGACAAACGCAAGCGCACCTGATCAAAGGTATATATGTTTGATCGGCCCGCCTGATATTTCTGTTCTTCAAATTCATAGGCCAGCTGTGCTGCCTGGACGGCTATTTCGGAAGTCTTGAATTTTTCCAGGGCAGCTACCGCATTATAATAAGCCTGTTGCACCTCTTTGTACAGGTCTTGTTTTGCCTGGTCCAGCAGCAATTCCTGGTTTTTAATGTTCAGGCGTGCAGAACGCACCCGGTTACGGGTGGCCATTTTGTTAAAAATGGGAATACTCAGGCTTAGTCCTATGGACTGGGCACTGTTCTGAGCCAGCTGATCTGCAAGGGAGGCATTGCTTAGCCCTGAAGCCAGGGAGTAATTGTAGTAGTATGAATTGCTGTAGCCGGCTCCCAGGCGTAAACTGGGATAATAGGCCCCGCGAGCGGCCTGTAGCACTTTTTCACTACCTTCCAGGCGGAATGCAGCCGCTTTGATGGCCGGACGCTCTGCCACAGAATGCTGAAAGACACCCGAAGGCTGGGCTAACCCTGAAGCTTCGCGCCTTGTAAACTCTTCCATATCGGGAATGGCTACCTCAAAACCTTCCACCTGACGTAGATTCATTGCCTGTGTCAGTCCGAGCAGTGATAATTGCAGGTTGTTTGCTGCGTCGGTTACCTGCATCTGCTGCTGAGCCAGTGAGGAACGGGCATCGAACAAGTCGCTTTCAGAACTTTTTCCTCCTGTTACCAGAAATTGTGTCTGTTCTACCTGCCTGCGGTTCAGCTCCAGCTGGTCAAGGGCTATCTGGTACAATTCCCTGCTTAATAAAACCTGCAAATAATTACCGGTTATAGCCAAAGACAGGTCTTCCCGGGCCCGGTTCAGGTCTTCCACCGCAGCCATGAGTTCCAGTTTCTCGGCCTTGATCTGGTTTGTCACCTGAAATCCGTTGAAAAGGTTGATGCTGGTATTTATCCCCAGCGAGGAATTGGAGCCGGTCTGGTCCTGGTATACGCCGTCCCGGTCTGGGGTGCGTCCAAAATAAAAAGTCTGGCCCATATTGGCAGACAAGTCGGGAAGACGGGAAAACCGGGCGGTTTCAACCGTTATTACCTGGTTTTCTTTGGCCAGTTCATACTGCTTTACCGCAATATTGTTTTCAAGCCCGTATTGAATGCATTCTTCCAGCGTCCAGTATTTTACTGGTGTTTGTGCGGCCAGCACTCCGGAAGCAATAAGCAGGCCGGCAAACAAAATCAAATTTTTGCTCATCATTCCCCTGTTTTATTAGTAACCAGTGCACCGCGCACCTGGTCTTCTGCGGTCAGACCTTCTTTGATTTCAACCTGTATCCCGTCACTAAGTCCCAGGACCACGGGTTTTTCTTCAAACACCTGCTTATCACCTTCCAATCCCTTGAACACATTTACAAAGGTCCCCCCGTCCCGGAAAACTACAGAACTTTCGGGGATGACCAGCACATCATAGCTGCTATCCAGTATGATCCCGGCATTGGCACTATACCCTGCCCTTACAAACACCGTATCGGGAACGGCAACTGCCGCTTTGATTTCAAAAAGAATGGCTCCGTTGTTCTCGGTGCTTTTTGGCGATATGTATTCCAGTACGGCATTGAAATGAACATCCTGGATGGCTCCTATTGTGATATCCAGGGGCATTCCTTCCCGGATGCGTCCCACCTCGGTTTCATCAATATTACCCCGGAAGATCATATCGTTCATATCGGCTACTGTGGCTATGGTTGTCCCTGCATTGAAAGTATTGGCCTGGATAACGGAATTCCCTACTTTCACGGGCACATCCAGGATCATACCCGATATGGTAGACCGTATCTGGGTGTTGCTCGCCTGGGAAGAGCGGCTGGCAATACCGTCCCGGACAATTTCCAGGTGGTCCTGGGCGTTGCGAAGCTCTTCGCCTGCCAGCTTGAGTTGTGTTTCCACATTGTCGTATTCTTCCTGGACCACAACTCCGGCCTGGTATAATTCCCTGGTACGGTCAAAGATCCGCTGGGCCTGGTTCAGGTTCAGCCCGGCTTGTGTCACCCTGGATTCTGCCGCATTTAGTGTGCTCATTTCCGGGATTACTTTAATACGGGCGATGATTTCACCCACCTTGACCATTTCTCCTGCTTCTTTATAAAGGTCCGAAACAATCCCGGAGATCTGGGGAACAATGGCTACCTGATCACGTGGTTCCACTTTTCCTGTTGCCACTGTTTTCTGTTCAATATTGCCGTTTACCGGGGTGGCCAGTTCGTATACCTCTTTCCCGGGACGGGATTTCTTCCACAGGTACACAAACGTGAACACAACACCCGCCAATAGGGCTGCAATCAACACATAGCGAAAAATTTTCTTCATTATCGGGGTATTTATTTGTTAATTTTCTTCTCGTATCGCATCTATGGCCATAACCTGTAATGCCCTGCGTGCAGGAAGGATCCCGGCTATTATCCCGCAAAGCACGATAATGGCTGCAGCCAGCAGGGCCACGGAAAAATCTATCTGCGGATTCTTAAAAAAGACATCCCCAGTCATATTCTGTAAAAACAGCTTGTCTGCCAGGTCCAGGACCAGGACACCAAATGCCAGTCCCAGAAAACCCGCTACAACCGTAAGCACGGTGCTTTCCTTGATGATCTGGAATATGATAGCAGCGGGTTTTGCACCTATTGCCCTTCGAATGCCAATTTCTTTGGTACGCTCCCTTACAGTGACCATGATGATATTGCTCACACCCACCACCCCGGCCAGCAGGGTTCCCAGCCCTACGATCCAGATGAGCAGGGCTATTCCTGTGAATAGCATTTCGAATTGCCTGAATATTTTTTCCACATTTATGCTTTCAAGGGCAAATTCATCGGTGGGAGACACGTTGTGCCGGGCTTTAAGCAAGGCCTCCACCTGGGGTTCCAGAACACTCATGCCCACATTATCATTCGCAACAACCCCTATAAGATGCACTACCGTTCCGGAGTTCTGGATTTGTTGCATTACCGTATAAGGAATGGCTATGACCTCATCGTCCCGGCCGTTGATATTCACCCCGCGAACCGCAGGTTCCGTTACACCAATGATCTGAAAATTGATGTTATACAATTTGATATATTGTCCTGTTGGATCTTCTCCGCTGTGAAAGAGCTCCTGGTATACTTTTTTGCCAACAACACACACTTTCCTTCTTTGGTGAATGTCCATGAAATTGAAATACCGCCCGTACAGGATATGTTGTGGCAGCATGTCGTTATACCGGTATGACATTCCTTTTGTATTACAGCTGGTACTTTTATCCAGGTACGATACCACTACGTTGTTTCCCATCAAAAAGGGAACCGTGTACTTTATATCCTTAATCTGGGCTTGCAGGATCAGCAGGTCTTCTTCCTGCATTTCCCAATAACGGCCTTTCTGGAATCCCTTATAGGGTTCGGTTGTGTTGTTGGTATAGAATAATGCCGAGTTTTCAGAAAAACCCTGTGTGTCAGATGCCATCCCCTCGGCCAGGCCATTACCCGCCCCTAGCATGATCACAAGCATGAAAATTCCCCAGAAGATGCCAAAAGCAGTCAACATGCTCCTTCTCTTATTGCGGGTGATGGTAACCCAAACTTCCTGCCAGCTGTCTAAATCGAACATGATTACTCGTATCTTAAAGCTTCTATGGGTTTAACCTGTACTGCCCTGCGTGCAGGCAGGTATCCGGCCATAAGACCGGCTGCAATCAGTACTATAGTGGCGGCTATGATGATGATCGGGTCTACCGTGGGATTGGCAAAGAGCACCATGTCTTCCTGGGAAGCCGGTAAATCGGGGGTGCCTATCACGTGATTCAGCAATTCTGTTACAGCAATACCCGCAAGCATGCCCAGGTATCCGAAAAACGCCGTTATCATGAGGCATTCTGTCAGAACCAGGCGTAAGATAGTACCGGGGGTGGCACCAATGGCTTTTCGTATTCCAAATTCTTTGGTCCGTTCCTTAACTGTAATCAACATGATGTTACTGATGCCCACCACCCCGGCTATCAAAGTTCCCAATCCAATGATCCATACAAACAAAGTGATGCCGTTGAATATTCCTTTGAACTGGATAAATTCGCGGGTCACATTATAAAGATAAATGGCAGACCGGTCTTCTTTCTCAAACCGGTGTTTGCGGCCAAGGGACGACCTGAGATCTGTTTCAAAAATTTCGTTCAACGCTTTTGTGTCCATCCCGTCCAGCAACATGGCCACCTGAGAATAGCCGCTTTCGGGATTATAGATCAGTTGCGCAGTTGTTAAAGGGATGCAGCTGTTTGGGTTTTGCGACATGTTGGTGTCGTGGTATACCCCAATTACCTTATATGAAACATTGTCATAGGTAATATGTTTTCCCAGGGGGTTTTTATCCTTGAAAAGCAACCCGGCCGTCCTGGAATGCAAAACAATGACTTTTCGTGCCTGGCGGATATCTGCCTGATTGATAAAGCGGCCGTTGCCGGGCCGGATATCAACCGTTTCAATATTGCTGTACCCGGGAAGTACCCCTTGCAATACACCGGGCGCGTATTCGTTTTGATAGTAAAAATTCCTGCCCCAGCGGGTAATTAAAGGAGATACATTGTAAACCTGGCTGAATTCCTTTTCCAGGTAGGGGGCGTCTGTGCTGTCCAGCTTGATCCGCCTGCCTGCCTGAAGCCCGCCGTAAGCCTGTGCCGTTCTTCCCGGCCAAAGCTTAACGAAGTTGGTTGCCATATCGGCGAAATTGAAAAGAATGCCGTTTCTGATCCCGTTTCCTGCTCCAAGCAGGATTATGAGCATGAAAATGCCCCATGCCATGGAAAAACCGGTAAGAAAAGTGCGTAACTTATTCTTTTTAAGTGTACTGAATATTTCCTGAAAATCATCAAACATGGCCGGTTTTATTATTGTGTTCAACAGATCCAATGATACCGTCCCGTATATTGATTATTTTCTGGCTCATGGCAGCCATCTCTGGATTGTGTGTTACCATCACAATGGTCATCCCCTCCCTGTTGACCTGTTGCAGCAGCTGCATAACCTCTACCGAGGTCTGTGAATCCAGCGCCCCGGTAGGTTCGTCGGCCAGTATGACCCGTGGATTCGCAACCAACGCACGGGCAATGGATATACGCTGTTTTTGTCCTCCCGACAATTCTGAAGGCATATGATCCGCCCATTCCCCCAGGCCCATACGCTCCAGGTATTCCATGGCGATCTTGTTGCGTTTGCTGCGTCTGATGCCTTTGTAATACAAGGGAAGCGCCACGTTCTCCAGGGCAGTCTTGAAAGAAATCAGATTGAAGGACTGAAAAACAAATCCTATCATCTGGTTTCTGTATATGGCAGACTCCTTTTCCGAGAGACCCTGTATTAATTTGCTGTTCAGATGATAAGAGCCTGTATCGTAATCGTCCAGAATGCCTATTATGTTGAGCAGTGTGGATTTCCCGGACCCGGATGCGCCCATTATTGCTACAAATTCCCCCTCCTTAATTTCAAGGTTCAATCCTTTCAAAACGTGCAACGCTGCTCCGTTGTAATACGTTTTGTTGATTTCCCTTAGTTTGATCATTGTCTATGTTTAATTTTAGTACCTTAATATTATTAGAATTCTGCGGGGCAAATATATATATTAATTTTGATACCTTGCAAGACAAGGTACTAAATTTTTTGATTTTTTTGCATTTGTAATAATTTTATATCTTTGGATTCAAATCTGAAAATAATGCATAGCCCTCTTTCTTATCCTTTCAAGTGTTTGTGCTATGCTCCCTGTTATTATTATTCGTATCGCTGCTCCTGACGGGGATACACAGGTGCTTTTTCCCGCTCAGGAGCATCCCGGGATAATGTGTACACATAAGACGTGCCAGGCAGCACTTTGGTTACATCTGAAGTGTATTTTTTTTTGTTTTTTTTTAATAACTCTAATTTTCAGAACCACTATGAATCCAATAAAATTCTATAAATCAGAATCCCTTCCCCTGGAGTTCCATAAAGTCCGGATCGTACAAAAAATGAACCTGGTCCCGATAGACAGACGCTTGCTGGCCATAAAGGAAGCCGGCTTCAACACCTTTAAACTATCCACCCGGGATGTGTTCCTGGACATGCTCACAGACAGCGGCACAAATGCCATGAGTGACAACCAGCTGGCCGCCATGATGCAGGCAGACGATGCCTATGCAGGATCGCAAAGCTTTGAAAAACTGAGAAAAGCCATACTGGACGTCCTGGGGAAAAAATATGTGCTCCCCACCCACCAGGGCCGGGGCGCCGAGAATGTTATCTGTCAGACCTTTATTAAACCGGGTAATGTTATTCCCATGAACTACCATTTTACAACGGCACTGGCACATATTACGGCCACCGGCGGTAAAATTGAAGAGCTGCTCTGCGACGATGCCCTGGAGCTACAATCTGACAACCCTTTCAAGGGTAATATGGACATTGAAAAGCTGGAACAATGCATTAGAAAGCACGGGGTGGAAAACATCCCTTTTATCCGGATGGAGGCTTCCACCAACCTGATAGGAGGGCAGCCTTTCTCTATCCGGAATATGATGGATGTAAGAAAGGTAGCCGATAAATACGGGATCATGCTGGTTTTGGATGCCAGCCTGATAGGTGAAAATGCCTACCTGGTCAAAATGCGGGAAGAGGAATGGAAGGAAAATCCAATGGAAGAGATCATCAAAATGATGACCTCCCTGGCAGATCTGGTCTATTTTTCTGCCCGCAAGCTTTCATCGTCCCGTGGCGGCGGAATTTGTACCAACCGAAAAGCCCTTTACCAAAAAATGGAAGCTCTGATCCCTTTGTATGAAGGGTTCCTGACTTACGGAGGCATGTCTATCCGCGAGATCGAGGCCATGGCGGTCGGATTGTACGAAACACTGGATGAAACCATTATTTGTCAAAGTCCCGAATTTATCAAATTCATGGTGACCGGGTGCATGGACCGGGGAATTCCTATGGTAACCCCTCCCGGAGTGCTGGGGGCCCACGTGGATGCTATCAAGTTCTGCAGCCATATTCCGCAGTCCCAATATCCGGCAGGTGCACTTACAGCTGCGTTTTACCTCTGTTCGGGAGTCAGGGGCATGGAACGCGGATCGGTATCCAGTGCCCGGGACGAACAAGGCAATGAAGTGCCTGCAGATGTGGAATTGCTTCGCCTGGCCCTGCCACGCCGTGTCTTTACCCTTTCGCAGGTCAAATATGCCATGGACCGGCTGCAATGGCTGTTCGACAACCGAAAACTGATAGGAGGTCTGCGCTTTACGTATGAACCTCCCGTACTCCGTTTCTTTATGGGTTCGCTGGAACCTGTTGAAGACTGGCCGGCCCGTCTTGTGGACAAGTTCCGGAAAGACTTCGGGGACAGTCTTTAAGTGCTTCCTGCCGCACTTTCTTCCACGCCGTGGAGGAAAGTGCCGTTTTTTTTTATCTTTGTGCTATGAGAAACTATCTTGTAGCATTCATCTATCTTGCCGCTCCCCTTTTGATCATATACCTGTTCCAGAATTTTCGTTTCTTTTCAAAAATCGGAACGGTCCTGATGGCTTACGGGGTAGGTATCATCATGTCTCTTTCTGGCATGATGAGGGGAGGTTCTGCAGAAGAACTGCAGCAGCTGGGCAACATGCAGAATTGGTTCATGAACCTGACGGTACCCATTGCCATTCCCCTGATGTTGTTTTCATCCCATTTCACGCTATGGTTCAAAACGCTCAATAAAACCTTAACCACGCTCCTTGCGGGGATCATAGCCATCCTGACCACAATAACGATTGCCTACTTTGTGTTCAGGAACACCGATATCCCGGATCTGGGCAATATTTCTGCCATGCTGGTGGGCATGTATACCGGAGGCGCCATGAACTTTGCTTCGCTTAAGCAGATTCTGAACGTGAGCAACAACACATATATTCTGGTCCAGACTTTTGACACAGCGCTTTCCTTCTTTCTGCTGATGTTTATTATTTCCGGCGGTTACAAAATTTTCCGCAAGATTTTACCGTACGGGAAGTCCAGGCAGGTAGCTGCCGGGCTTCCGGAGGATGCCCCTTCATTGATGGTCAAAGATAATTTCGAAGATTATTCGGGGATGCTCAAAAAAAATGTTGCCGGAAAGCTTCTGATTGCCCTGCTGCTATCTGTTGCCTGCCTGGGTATAGGAGCCGGGATTTCAATGCTGGCAGTTTCAAGCCTGAACGAGCTGATCATAATCCTGACCATCACCACCCTGGCCATTGCTGCGTCTTTCTGGAAAAAGATCCGGGAAATTTCCAAAACCTTTGAGTTGGGGATGTACTTCATCCTGGTTTTCAGTATTGTGATTGCCTCCCTTTTTGATGTCCGGACACTCTTCCTGAGGGAAAGCATGAATACACTTGCCCTTGTGGCCTTTATCCTGGTCGTTTCAGTGTTATTGCATTTAATTCTGGCACGGGTCTTCCGGGTAGAAGGAGACCTGTTCACCGTATCCCACATAGCGCTCCTGTTCTCACCTCCCTTTGTGCCCCCTGTGGCTTCTGCCATGAAAAACCGCAGGGTGATGGTCAACGGCATTATAATAGGACTTATAGGTTATGCCTGCGGCACCTACCTTGGAACCATCATGGCAGAGCTCTTTAAATGGATTGGATAAATTAACAACCTCACCTATGAAAAAAACGTATCGACTTTTTATAGCGCTGCTGTTTTGCTCTGTTGCCTTACAGACTGCCGCGGCCGACAAAGACAGTACTGACGTCATTAAGAAAGGCTGGACTTTCGGGGCACTTCCCAGCATCGGGTACAACTCGGACCTGGGCTTCCAGTACGGAGCCTTGGCAGAAGTGTATTATTACGGGGATGGTTCCATGTTCCCCCAGTACAAACATCTGATGTACGTAGAAGTCAATTACACCACCAAGCGATCCGGATTGTTCCGCTTCTTTTACGATTCCAAATACCTGATCCCAGGGATACGCGTGACTCTTGATTTGAGTTATGTTCCCGAGGCGATGGCCGATTTTCTGGGTTTCAACGGGTATCGCTCTGTTTACAATCCCGCGTGGGAAAAAACCGGTGAGACCGGTTATCTCTCCCGTGCCTTTTATAAGATGAAAAAAGACTTTTTCAGAGCCACGGCCGATTTCCAGGGAACCATTGCCGGCAATCTTTCATGGAATGCCGGGCTGGGTGTATTCAACTACAGGGCCGACGAGGTAAACATAGATTTTATAAACCGGAACAAAGACGAGAATAAAAAGCTGCCTGCGACAGATGTTCAGCCCACCCTATACAATTACTATGACCAATGGGGCCTGATCAAAGCCAATGAACTGCACGGCGGAACCCATCCTTTTGTACGGGCCGGCCTTACCTTTGATACCCGCAACCGCCCCAACAATCCCGGCCGGGGCATCTGGGCCGATGCTTTTCTCACCTATTTTAGTGCCTTCGGAGATCAAAAAGAATACAACCACCTGACCCTGAATGCCTCGTTCCGTCACTATGTGCCCGTGTGGGGAGACAGGATCATCTTTGCCTACCGCCTGGGCTACCAGGGATCGCTTTGGGGAAACACCCCGTTTTACATGAAAAATTACATGGCTACCCTGTTCACCAAACGCGCCAATTATGAGATGCTCGGCGGAGCCAACAGCCTGCGCGGGATCGTACGCAACCGGGTGACGGGCGATGGGTATGCCTATGCCAACGTGGAGTTCCGGGTCAAGCTGGTTTCATTCCGGATCGCACGCCAGGCCTTTTACATAGGTATCAACCCCCTGTTTGATATCGGGTACATCACAGATCTGGTGGAATGGAACCGTTCCGAGCCCGAACTGCGTGCCCTGACGGCCGCCTGGGGTGTGGAATACGATGATTTCTTCTCGGCTAAAGACGGATTTCACATGAGTGCGGGGGCCGGACTGAAAATTGCCATGAACGAGAATTTCATCTTATCGGTGGACTTTGCCAAGGCTTTCAACCGCCAGGATGGAAACACAGGACTTTACATCATGCTGGGTTATATGTTCTAAAAAGTTGGCGTTATGAAACGAAATGGGTTCACTGCCATTTTCCTGATTGTTTCCCTGCTTATGCTGCGGGGGGAGAACAGGCAGCAATTGACCCGTTTGCTGGACAACCTGGACAAGCAGCTTGAACTCAGCGCCACTTATGAGCAGAACCGCCTGCAACGGATCAATGCACTAAAGAGTGTTATCCAGCAGCAGAACCTGTCGCCGGAACAAAGTTTTGGCTTTTATCAGCAATTGATAGACGAATACAAAGCCTATAACTATGATTCCACCATGCATTATATAGAGGCTTGTGCTCAACTGGCCTCGATGCTCAACAACAAGACTTATCAAGACCAGATACGGATCCGCCGGGGTCTGATATTTGCCACTTCCGGAAATTTTCTCGAATCGAGCGATATCCTTTATAACGAGATAGACTCCCTTGACCTGGATCCTGCCCTCTTGCCCGGGTATTATGTTGCCTTGCAAAGGCTGGCGGCAGAACTGGCAGAATATTCCACAGATCCTGCCACCAAGCGAATTTATACCGGCAGGCGGGCTTATTATCGCTCAAAGATCATGGAACAGACCAACCCGCAATCCGATGAACACCTGTATTACCTGTTCCAGGATGCCTATGAGACAGGGAACCTGTCCAGGGCAGACAGTCTTTCTGCCGTCCTGGTGTCCAGACATAAGGAATCCAGCCATTCTTATGCCATATACGCATACCACCGCTCCACCGTGTTCCAGAACCTTGGGCAAGAAGAACTCCAGATGGAATGGCTGGCCCGTTCGGCCATGGCCGATATCCAGTCTGCAGTCAGGGACCATGCTTCCCTTACACGGCTGGCAACCGTTCTCTTTGAAACCGGCGGCAATATTGACCGGGCCTTCCGGTACATAGACATTTCCCTTGCCGATGCCCTCTTCTACAATGCAAAGCTCCGGCCGTGGCAGGTGGCTGGTGTGCTTCCCCAGATTGAAAAGGCCTACCAGGCAAAACAGGTAACACAAAACAGGCGGGTCTGGGTATTTCTCATTTCCATCAGTGCCCTGGTCCTGGTGCTGGTTTTTGCCTCGGCATACCTGGTCAAACAAGCACGGCGGACCATACGTGCACACAGTTCCCTGAGGGATATCAACAAAAGAATCGTCGCCCAAAACAAGGAATTGAACCGCGTTAACAGTCAATTGCAGGAACTCAACCACCAGATAGCCGAATCAAATCGTGTTAAAGAGGGATACATTGGGCTGTTCCTGGCTATTCTTTCCGATAACCTGGATAAGATGAAGGATTTCCGGGCCTATGTAAAACGATCCATACGCTACGGAAAGACCCAGGAACTGAACGAGGAATTGAACAATACCGAATGGGCAGAAGAGGAGGTGGCAAATTTTTACAGGACCTTTGACACGGCATTCCTGGAGCTTTACCCGTCTTTTGTGCAGGATTTCAACGCCCTGCTTGTTCCTGAAGAACAGATCGTCCTGAAAAAAGGAGAACTTCTGAATACCGAACTACGGATTTTTGCCCTAATCAGACTGGGTATTAAAGATTCGGGGAGAATCGCCTCGCTGCTCAGGTATTCTGTCAACACCATTTACAATTACAGGGCAAAGATCAAGAACGCGGCACTGGGCGCGCGGGACGATTTTGAAAATCGGGTTTCATCCCTCTAGGTCCACTTTTTTTTTGGAAAAATATAAAGCAGGCCGCTGTATTTCAGCGGCTTATATTTTTTTTACCGTCCTGCATTCCACTAAATTACCACTATGAAAAAAGGCAGGTTCTATATTTTTTATTTTTGATAAAATCTCCAACTAAACTAAACTTAACTAAAACAAAACATGAAAAAGCTATTGACCCTTTTGTTTTTAGGACTAAGCTGTTCTGCTTTCGCACAAACGGTGAAAGTAAGCGGCACGGTAACCGGGAGTGACGGAACCACGTTGCCCGGCGTTTATGTGATGGAAGAGAATACTTCTAATGCCGTATCTACAGATCTGGACGGATATTATTCCCTGGACGCGAAGGTTGGAAGTAACCTGCTCTTTTCATACATAGGCTATAAAACACAAATCATTCCCGTTACGGGCGCAGCGGTCATCAACGTGATCCTGGAAGAAGACTCTGCCCTGCTGGAAGAAGTGGTTGTGGTAGGTTACGGCACCCAGAAAAAAAGTGTTGTTACCGCCGCCATTGCCAAAGTGTCTTCCGATGATTTGAAAAATGTGGCGCCGGTCAGGATAGACAACGCCCTGAAAGGCTTGACTTCCGGCGTAACAGTAACCTCTTCCTCGGGACAACCGGGGGCCTCGGCACGTGTGCGCGTGCGCGGCGTGGGCACCATCAACAACTCGGAGCCTTTGTATATTGTAGATGGGATGCCCATTGGCGGTGGCATAGATTACCTGAACCCCTCCGATATCCAGTCTATAGAGGTGCTTAAAGACGCGGCTTCAGGAGCCGTTTACGGGGCACGGGCTGCCAACGGTGTTATCCTGGTGACCACCAAATCGGGACAAAAAGGAGCCACCCGCGTCACGTATGATTTTTCCTATGGTTTCCAGAACCCCTGGAAAGAGTATGATGTGCTCAATGCCACAGAATATGCCCTCCTCATGAACGAGGGGTATCTGGCGCAGGGCAAAGCCCCTGTTTACAGCGACCCTTATGCTTTGGGAGAAGGTACAGACTGGCAGAAAGAAATCTTCAACTACAATGCTCCCCAGATCAACCACCAGCTGACCATCAGCGGAGCTTCTGAAAAGGTGAGTTATTACATTTCGGCAGGGTATTATTCGCAGGACGGTATTGTGGGTGGCAATTTCAACCGCTCCAATTACGAACGCCTGACCATCAGAACAAACAACACGTACACCCTGATGGACCAGTCTGCAAAAAGGAATTTCCTGCACAAATTCACCATGGGCATCAACGCCGCCTATTCCAGGAACACTTCCTTTGGGATTACCACCAACTCGGAATTCGGAGGACCTTTAGGCTCGGCACTGGGCATGGCCCCCACCTTGAAGGTTTACGCCGATGATCCTGAAGCGCTGCTTGCCGAACACCCCACTGTCGTGAAGGATCCCAGGAACGGGAAGCCCTTCAGCATTGTGGAAGGGAGTATTTACAACGAGATGGTTAATCCCCTTGCTTCCCTCAGCCTGCCAGGAACTAAAGGCAACTCGGATAAATTGGTTTCCAATTTCTGGGGCGAGCTCTCCATCTGGGATAACCTGAAAATCAAAAGTTCCCTGGGTATAGATTTGGCCTTCTGGGGAAATGACGGCTGGAGCCCGGCCTACTTCCTGTCCACGAAAAATTTCCGCGAGTACTCGGAGGTCTGGTCTTCCATGAACCGCTCCCTGGTATGGCAGGTGGAAAACGTGCTATCCTATGAAAAGCAATTCGGCTCCCACTTTATCCAGGCTCTTGTAGGACAGTCGGCACAGGGCAACATGGGACAGAACCTTTCGGGAGGTAACCGCTACCTGCAGGAAGAGGATCCCTATAAGGCCAACATGGGATTTGCAACAGGAACACAGGAATACCAGACAGCCAGCGGGTACGTCTATACCCCGCACCGCTTGGCATCGCTCTTTGCCCGTGTCAGTTACAACTTTGCAGAAAGATACATGCTGCAGGCCACGGTGCGCCGGGACGGGTCTTCCAATTTCGGCCTCAATAATTTGTACGCCATTTTCCCTTCGGCCTCTGTAGGATGGAATTTCACGAATGAAAACTTCCTGGCAAACAGGCCCCAATGGTTCTCCACCGGGAAACTACGGGCCTCCTGGGGGAAAAACGGGAATGAATCCATAGGACAATTTAAATACACTACCACCATGGCATCGGGTAACAACTACCCGTTTGGCAATCCGGGTGTGGTCAATACGGGAGCCAAACCCAACGGTTTTGCCAACGCAGACATACGCTGGGAAGAATCCACCCAGACAGACATTGGCCTGGACCTGGCGTTTTTCAGCAGTGCACTCACTTTTTCTGTGGACTGGTATAAGAAAAAAACCACAGGCATGCTGATGGATATCCCCGTTCCCGCCTATTCGGGTGACAGCGCTCCAACAGGTAACGTAGGTATCATGGAAAACAGCGGCTGGGAATTTGATCTCAGGTACCGCTTTAGCCTGGGTGATGCCCATTTTAACGTCGGAGCAAACGCCACTTACCTGAACAACCTGCTGGTGGAACTGGGGAATGAAAACGGATGGCAGAATTACGACTCCCACAAGATAGGGACACTTACCCGCGCTCAGAACGGCTATCCCTTCCCCTTCTTCTACGGGTGGAAAACAAACGGCCTGTTCCAGAACTGGGCAGAAGTAGAAGCAGGTATCCAGCCAAACGCTCAGCCGGGAGACGTCCGTTTTGTGGACATAGACAACAACGGGGTCATCAACGACGATGACAGAACCATGATTGGAAAAGGAATGCCTGACTGGTCATTTGGTTTTAATCTGGGATTCAACTGGAAAGGATTTGACTTCAACGCTTTCTTCCAGGGTGTCTACGGCGTGGACGTATATAACGTCACAAGGCGTACAGACCTTTATTACATCAACCTGCCTTCCTACATGATGAACCGCTGGACAGGAGAAAACTCATCGGACAGGATCCCGCGTTTCTCCTTTGAAAGCGCCAATGAAAACTGGCGCGCCTCGGATCTGTGGGTTGAAGACGGTTCTTACCTGCGACTGAAGAACATCCAGCTGGGTTATACACTGCCTTCCCACCTTACGCGTAAGATTTTCATTGCTAACCTTCGTATCTATGTGGCAGGTGAAAATATCCTGACTTTTACCAATTATTCCGGATTTGATCCGGAAATCGCTTCGGGAGGTACCTCACTGGGTATCGACCGCGGGGTTTATCCGCAATCAAAAGTCTACACACTGGGTATAAATCTTACTTTCTAATCCTGAAAAAGCTACTATTATGAAAAAGATAATCTTGATATTAAGTACGGTCTTTGCCCTGGGTCTTTATTCCTGTTCAGACAGTTTCCTGGTTGTAGAATCCAAGAGTTCCATTCTGGAAAGCGACTACTACAAATCGGCCGACCGGCTCTATTCCGGGCTGGTTGCCGCATACGACCCCCTGCAATGGTTCGATTATTTCTACCAGTACAACTCCCTGAACATGATTTCTGACATCATGGCAGATGACATATACTGTGGCGGATCCAACGAGGGCGACCAGCCCATCCTGGTGAAGACACATTACTACACCGCTACCCCTACCGATGTCCCCAATATGATCTGGACTACGGCGTATTCGGGAATAAACAGATCCAACATTGTGATAGCCAAAGCCCCGGATATAGAAATGGACGAATCTCTCAAAGCCTTGTATGTAGCCGAAGCTAAAGTGTTGAAAGCTTACTATTACAATCTGCTGTGGAAATTCTGGGGTAACATTCCCTATTACGACGAGAACCTCTCGTTCCCTTACATTTGTGATCAGATGCAGGCAGACCAGGTGTACCAGAGCGTGATAACGATCATGGAAGAAGCCCTGGCTGCAAATGTGCTTCCTTTGAAGGCAAAGGTTGGGGAAGAAGGGCGCATTACACGCGCCATGGCCTATATGCTCTATACAGAAATGGTCTTGTACCAGAACGACGAATCCCGTTTTGGGAAAGCCCTGCAATACATGAAAGAGATCATAGATTCAAAACAGTACTCCCTGGTGAGTGACTTTAAAGGTATCTGGGAAGAGAGCGGTGAATGGGGACCCGAATCCATATGGGAGATCAATTACATCTCTGAAGGCGGTGTGCGCGACTGGGGAAATCCCATTGCCACCGGAGGTTCTGTATATCCTGTTCTCATTGGTATCCCAGGATATGTGGGAAATGCATTTTGCGACGGCTGGGGATTCAGCCCCGTGGCCGAATCGGTTTACACCATGTATGACCAGGAGGATATCAGGCGGGATGGAGGCATCCTGAATTTTTCAAAACATGCCTCTGAAACCGGGGCCAGTTATACAGCCCGCTGGCAGGACACCGGGTATTTCCTGTTGAAATACATAGGAAGAAAGAACGGGAACCATGGTTATACCGCAGACCCCAACCTGAACTATGGCAACAACCAACGCGTGTACCGTTATGCCGAAACCTTGCTCAATGCGGCAGAATTAATTGTCAGGGGCGCCGGCAGCGGTGATGCCCAGTCTTACCTGAACCAGATACGGACAAGGGCCAAGGTGGCGCCGGTTTCGGCCACCCTAGACAATATCCTTGAGGAACGCCACCTGGAATTCATGGGAGAAGGCAAACGCTACTGGGACCTTGTGCGGAGTGGAAAGGCGCAATCGGTCCTTACTGCAGACAAACACCTGTATCGTACCGTTAGCTGGACTCCCCAGAAAAAGTACTGGCCTATTCCCCAGTCAGAAATTGACAAGAGTGCAGGTACACTGACTCAAAATCCTTATTAGAGACAGACAACATAAAAACATTATAGAAATGAAAAAAACAGTATATAAGTTTTCCTGGATCCTGTTGTTTCCGCTGTTGTTCGCCTGTACGCAGCCCGAATACCTGAAGCCGGACAAATCCCTTGTTCCCAAAGCTGCAGATATTCAAGTGAATGTCACATTGTCGTACGACGAGAACTTCCTGACAGAAGCCATTTTTGAATACACGGCTCCGGCCGGGACTATGCCGGTCTTTATTTTTGACGGAAAAGACTATGTTACTAAAAACATCGTGACCAGGATATACAAGAAAGCCGGCACCTATGCCGTGGAAGTCAAGGCATTGAATTCACACGGGATGTCTGACGGATCCAAGATGGTAGAATTTGTTGTGGAACACGATTACATTCCCCCATACGATCCGGCCGGGGATATCCGTTTAATTTCGGGCGGATCGGAAAAGACATGGGTCATGGATAAAGCCACCAAGGGACACCTGGGCTGCGGACCCAGCGGCTCCATGGGTCTGGACTGGTGGAGTGCCAATCCCTTTGAAAAAGAGGGCTTCAGCATGTACGACAACCAGCTCACTTTCTTCTCAACCGGTACGTTTAAATTTGATCCTGTTGACGGCATGATCTATGTCAACGCCGGATCAGGATATGAGACTGCTTACAAGACGGCCGAGGAGGATTATGTGGCACCGGCTCCGGTGGGAGAAGGAACATACATTTTTGAAATGGAAGGAGACAATACGTTCCTCAAATTCCCCGCCGGCTCCATAATTGGTTACATCCCCAATCCGGAAGCACTCACCAATCCCACCTACAGGATCATTACCCTGACCGCCTCGGTCCTGGAACTGGTCATTGACAACGGTGGAATAGCCTGGCATTTCCGTTATGTGCCGTTGGATCCCGGAGCTTCACTGACCGATGAGGAAAAACTGACAGGAGGCACCTCCAAATCCTGGAAATGGAACTTCATGGCCCAAGGTCACCTGGGATGCGGAGAACCCGGAACCAACGGGCTTAACTGGTGGAGCGCCGCCCCGCTGGAAAAAATGGGTGTAGGGATGTACGATGACATCCTCACCTTTGCCATTGACAAAACATACACCATGGACCCGGGTGCCGGAGGTACCATCTATGTCAACAAGGACAGCGGACTGCGTCCCGACCTGAATCCTGGCGACGGAAATGATTATGCCATTCCTTATGAAACGAAGACCACCACCTGGAACCTGTATACCGAAGGTGGCGTGATGTACCTGGAATTCCCGGCAGAAACAGTGGTGGGATACGTTCCCAATCCGCAAGGCTATGCCTCCCCGCGTTTCCGCGTGCTCACATTGACAGCCAACCTGCTGGAACTGGCACTGGACGGTCCGGGGATCACCTGGCACTACGCCTTTGTGCCCTCGGCTTTTGAGGGTGACGAGGTCAGTGCCGGTAATTATGCAGCCGGACTGGTTGGGTCCTGGACATGGGAACCCTCCGTGCAGGGGCACTTTGGCTGTGGCCCGAGCGGAGGCACGGGATTGGAATGGTGGAGTGCTCCTGCCTACGACAAACAGGGGGTTGGTTTGTATGACGATATCCTAACCTTCAAGGCAGACGGTTCGTACCAATTCGATCCGGGTCCCGGAGGCACCATCTATTGCAACTGGGAATGCGGATTCCATCCTGAATTTGGTACAGGCCAGCAAAATGTGGATTATGCCGTTCCTGTGGAAGTCCAGACAGCTACCTATGTCCTGGAAGACGGGATGATCAGGTGGCCGGCAAATACTTTTGTCAGCTACATACCCAATGCACAAACGCTTGCAAACCCTGTTTACAAGATCATAAAGATGACTGCGTACATTCTTGAACTGGTCACAGACAACGGAGGGATTGCCTGGCACTACCGTTTCCAGAGATACGTTAAATAAACAACAACTATGAAAAAGCTCTTTTTTATAATAGCTTCCATAACCCTGGCCACCTGCGGCTGTAACGGCGGCAGCGGGCCCGTGCCAGACGACACTCCGCAAATAAGCCTTTCGGCAGAACAACTGGAATTTGGGTTTACGGCCCAATCCGGGATCCTTAAAGTGACATCCGACAGGGAATGGGGCGTTGCCTCTGACCAGGAGTGGTGTACCACATCTCCCACAGGGGGCCTGGAAGGACAAACAACCCTGACGGTCAATGTAACCGATAACAGGAGCGGAAAGGACAGAAGGTGTATTTTATCTTTTCGTTCGGGCAATTATAAAAAAGAGCTTACCCTTGTGCAACACCTCAATCCTGCAGACACAACAACGGTTGTGGATCCCGGGGTTGAGGTGCCCGCAGGGTATAAACTCGTATGGCGGGATGAATTTGACAAACTGGACCCTACGGAATGGTGGTTTGAAACAGGAGGCGGCGGATGGGGTAATAACGAAATTCAGCGGTATATTCCTGCTGTTGAAGGAAAAGACACATGTGCCTCGGTTTCCGGCGGAATTCTCAGAATCACTGCCAGACAATCCGGAAGCGAAGTGCTGTCTGTAAGAATGAACACACAGCGCAGCTGGACTTACGGCTATTTCGAGGCCCGCCTCAAGCTCCCGGCAGGGAAAGGCACCTGGCCCGCTTTCTGGATGATGCCCCGGAATTTCAAGGCATGGCCCGATGACGGCGAAATCGATATTATGGAACATGTGGGTTACCGCCCTAACTGGATAAGCAGCGCCATTCACTGCAAAAGCTACAATCACGCCATTGGTACCCAGAAGACTGCTGAAAAATTTATCGCCACTGCCCAGAGTGAATTCCACACTTACGCCGTGGAATGGACAGCAAATGCCATTTACGGGTATGTAGACGGCATTCGTTATTTTACCTTCACCAATGACCAGAAAGGAATATATGACACCTGGCCTTTCTACAAACCCTTTTATCTGAAACTCAACCTGGCCTGGGGAGGAAACTGGGGTGGTGCAGAGGGAGTTGATCCCAAAGCCCTTCCGGCAACCTATGAAATTGATTACGTACGCGTTTTCCAGAAATAATAATCTTACTTCCATGACACCGTTAAAAAAGTTATTCCCGCTGTTTCTCTGTTTCTTACTGGCATGGTCCTGTGTACCCGCTGCAAAAAAAAAGGACAGAGACATTGAAAAAAAGATCACCGGCCTGGTATCAAAAATGACCCTGGAAGAAAAAATTGGACAGATGACCCTGGTATCTTGCTCCAATATACCCGAGGACGAACAGTTTTCTGAAGCTTTACGCAAAGGACATATAGGATCTGTTATCAACGAGGTGGACCCTGCCCGGGTGAATTCTTTCCAGAAAATTGCGGTAGAAGAATCCCGCCTGGGTATACCCCTTATAGTGGGGCGGGACGTGATCCATGGATTTAAGACAATATTCCCGATTCCCCTGGGACTTGCAGCCACATTCAATCCATCACTGGTGGAGCAAGGCGCCCGTGCAGCAGCCATGGAAGCCACTTCTGCCGGGGTGCGCTGGACTTTTTCACCCATGCTCGACATTTCCAGAGATCCGCGCTGGGGAAGGATTTCCGAGGGATTCGGTGAAGATACGTACCTTGCCTCGGTCATGGGAGTGGCCATGATAAGAGGGTATCAGGGAACCGATCCGGGGGATCCCACAAGCCTGGCAGCCTGCGTAAAACACTTTGTAGGTTACGGAGCAGCTGAAGGAGGGCGGGATTATAACAGCACATTCCTTCCTGAACGGGTATTGCGCAATGTGTACCTTCCGCCCTTTTTGGCGGGGATTCAGGCGGGTGCAATGACTCTTATGACTTCATTCAACGACAACGATGGGGTTCCCATGACCGGGAATCGTTTCCTGGTGCGTGACCTGCTGCGCGATGAATGGAACTACAACGGTTTTGTGGTGAGCGACTGGGCCTCTGTCAATGAAATGATACCCCATGGATTTGCTGCAGATCAGGCACATGCAGCCAGGCTTGCCCTGGAGGCCGGTGTGGATATGGATATGATGTCTTTTGCCTATATCACGCAACTGGAGAAGCTGATTAAAGAGGGTGCGGTTTCTGAAAAACTTGTAGATGAGGCTGTGAGGAATATCCTGCGTGTAAAATTTCTGCTGGGATTGTTTGACAATCCCTACGTACAGGAAGACCTGCACAAAGAAATGTTCTACAACCCCCATCATATGGAATTGTCCAGGCAAAGTGCTGTCCAGAGTGCCGTTCTGCTATGCAACGACGGGACACTTCCCCTGGATGAACAAAAAATAAGATCAGTACTCGTTACCGGCCCTATGGCCGATGCACCATACGATCAGCTGGGAACCTGGGTTTTCGATGCCCTGGAACAGACAACCGCCACCCCCCTGAAAGCTATCAGGGAGCATTACGGGCACCAAATGCGCGTTATTTATGAGCCGGGATTAAAATATTCCAGGGATAAAGACCGATCGGGTATAAGGAAAGCCGTTGCATCTGCCCGCGCTGCCGATGTTGTGATTGCTTTTGTGGGTGAAGAATCCATCTTGTCCGGGGAAGCTCACTGCCTGGCCAGCCTGGACTTGCAGGGGGCACAGGACGAACTGATAGAGGCGTTACAATCTACAGGCAAACCCGTCATTACAGTGGTTATGGCCGGCAGGCCCCTGACCATAGAAAAGGAAATATCGGCAAGCAATGCCCTGTTGTACTCGTTCCACCCCGGGACTATGGGCGGAGTGGCCCTGGCAGACTTGATTTTCGGGAAAGAAGTTCCCAGCGGCAGGCTGCCCGTGACCTTCCCCAAAACGACAGGTCAAATCCCCCTTTACTACAACCATAACAGGACCGGGCGGCCGTTCCTGGGCAATGAAACCATGCTGGATCAGATCCCCCTGAAAGCCGGACAGACATCTTTGGGCAATACCAGTTTTTATCTGGATGCCGGTGCTGCTCCGCTCTTTCCGTTCGGATTCGGACTATCCTACACCACATTTGCCTATACCAACATCAGGATTGACCAGGTTTCATACACCCAGAAAGATACACTTACATTGTCCTTCGACCTGACAAACACAGGGAAGGCCGCCGCCACAGAAGTGGCCCAGCTCTATGTGTGCGATAAAACAGGTTCTGTCACCCGTCCTGTCAAAGAACTGAAACGGTTTGAAAGGATAGCCCTGGAACCGGGAGAAACCCGGTCTGTGAGCTGGGAACTGCCAATCAGTGAACTGGCATTCTGGAATCTGCAAATGAAGCGCGTTGTGGAATCAGGACAATTTGAACTGTGGGTGGCCGGGGACAGTGATTCCGGAGAACCTGTACTGTTTGAAGTCAATAATTAGTTCCGGCACTTCCTGGGCGTACGTTTTTTTATATATTTGTACGCATGTATGAACAACTATTAAATCTGGACCCCATCCGGCTAAACTTCTCTGCCAATGGGATGAGGGTAATCAACTTTGTTTTGGCGCTAGTGTCATGTCACAAATAATTTGACGCAATTAGAATATATTGTATCTTAGCCAAAAAAACGGCAATGAATACATATAAAGTAACTCTTACCATTGAAGAGCGGGAAGCATTGATCGAAATCACCCGCACCGGAAAACACGCTGCAAAGAAAATCATTCATGCGCTAATCCTGTTAAATGTTGACAGTGGACCGCATGCGGTTGAAAGGCAAACCAATGAAGAGATCTGTAAGATATTGAAGATTGGGATGCGCACCATTGACCGGGTAAAGAAACGATTTGTGGAAGAAGGAGTGGAAGCGGCACTGAAAATGGCCCCTACTTCCCGAATATATGAAAAAAGGATAGACGGTGATATGGAGGCCCATTTAATCGCATTGGCCTGCGGAGAACCTCCGGCCGGGTACGCCCGTTGGTCGTTGCGTTTACTGGCTGACAAACTGGTTGAGCTAAAGATTACTGAAAACATCTCATACGAAACAGTTCGTCGGACGCTAAAAAAAACGAACTTAAGCCTTGGAAAGTAAAGGGCTGGGTTATACCACCGCAGGGGAACGGCGAATTTGTAGCCTGTATGGAAAGGGTTCTGGATATTTACAAAAGACCATATAATGCTAAAAGGCCTGTTGTGTGCATGGATGAATCGCCTAAACAATTGATTGGGGAAACCCGTAAACCCATACCGATGATTGAGGGTCATGAGCGCAAGTGTGATTATGAATACGAACGACTGGGTGTTTGTAACATTTTCATTGCCAGTGAACCGCTTGTCGGATACAGAAAGGTGAAAATCACTCCCTGTAAGTGTAAGACGGACTGGGCAGAATTTATTGAGCAAATAGCAAATCAATATCCGGAGGCTGAGAAGATAACCCTGATCATGGATAACTTGGGTACACATACCCCTGGAGCCTTGTATGAACGTTTTGAACCGGAAAAAGCCAAAAGGCTGTGGGACCGTTTTGAATTTATCTATACGCCTAAGCATGGCAGTTGGTTGAATATGGCTGAAATTGAATTGAACGTATTGAATAATCAATGTTTGGGACGAAGAATCCGAACGATTGAGGAAGTCAGCAAAGAATCTGAGGCTTGGGCGCTTGCCCGAAACCGACAGGAAAAGACTATTAACTGGCAATTCACCACAGATCATGCTCGTATCAAATTAAAAAGATTATATCCGTCATATGATTGTTGACATGACACTAGTAATGTTTGGGGTTGCGCTTGGCATCAGGCCGGCTGAATTCAAAACTGTATTCAAAAAGCCCAAATCGGCCATCCTGGGACTCGTCTGCCAATTGATCCTGCTCCCGGCCATGACATTCCTGCTGATCGTGGTACTAAAAGACCACATCACCCCCATGGTCGCCATGGGTATGATCCTGGTGGCATCCTGCCCGGGAGGAAACATATCCAATTTCATGTCTTCCCTATCCAAAGCGAACGTTGAATTGTCGGTAACCCTAACAGCTATCACCACCTCTACAGCCACCTTCATGACCCCCTTTAATTTTGCTTTCTGGGGGGGATTGTACACCCGTTTTTTGAGCAGAAGTGCCGGCACAGCCCTGCAGACATTGCACATAGATCTGTGGCAAACCTTCGAGACTGTTTTTATCCTGCTGGGAATACCCCTGATCCTGGGTATGTTGTTTGTTCATTATTTCCCGAAGACAGCAGAGAAACTGAAAAAACCCATGCAGATTTTTTCTTTGTTGTTCTTTATTGCCTTGGTGGTCATGTCTTTCAGTAATAATTTTGACCTTTTTATCCGGTATATCTTTTATATTTTTATCATTGTATTCATACACAATGCGCTTGCGCTGGGAATTGGCTATGGGGTTGGAACTGCTTTCCGGATACCCTATAAAGACAGGCGAACGATAACCATAGAAACGGGGATCCAGAATTCGGGACTGGGTCTTGTACTGTTGTTTAACCCCAAGATCTTTCCTCCCGAACTAGAGTTGGGCGGCATGTTGTTTGTCACCGCCTGGTGGGGTGTCTGGCATATCATTTCCGGCCTGGGAGTTTCTTTATTATTCAACCGGAGCGACGCCCGCAAGACGCGTAAAGCGGTTGTTTAATGATGTATTATGGGTAAAAGACGTAATAAAAGGATCTACGAGAGAAACATTTACTATACCGTACTTAAGTATTACGTCGGTCTTTTTTTCAGATTATCATACGGCAAACGTGAATACCACGGAATAGATAAGCTCCCTACAGATGGTGCGCTAATTTTTGCCCCCAATCACACCAATGCCCTGATGGATGCTATGGCGGTCCTGGACCTGGATAACCGTCCCAAAGTCTTTGCCGCCAGGGCCGACATATTCAAGAAACCCCTGCTGGCCAGAATTTTCTTTTTTTTGCGTATCATGCCCATTAACCGGATCCGGGACGGACGCAGTACCCTAAAGGATAACGATCAGACAATCAAGAATTCGGCTGAGGTTCTGAAAAACAATGTTCCTTTTGTGATCCTTCCCGAGGGGACCCACCGCCCCATGCACAGCCTGCTTCCCCTGGGAAAGGGTATTTTCCGGATCGCTTTATTGGCAAATGAAGAGATCGCCGGAGAAAAACCCGTGTACATTGTCCCCATGGGCCTTGAATACGGCAACTTCTTCCGTTACCGTTCCTCGCTCCTGCTTAATATTGGAGAACCCATAAATGTGACACAATACGTGGCCGCCCATCCCGGCAGTGAAGATCCGGTCATCATGAACAATCTTAAGGAGAGACTGCAGGAGTCCATGAAAAAGCTCATATTATACATTCCCGATGATGCCTATTATGATGCTACCTGGGAATTGTGCAACATGTCCTGCTCTTCGAGGATAAGGCAACTGGACCTGAACCCGAATAGCCTGATAGACCGGCTTACGGCCAACCAGCATACCGTACGCCTGATCTGGGAACGTAGGGAAAAGGATCCCAAAACAAGCAAACAGCTTCTGGAAGAAATTGACCGGTTTGCGCTCCAAAGAAAAAGAAAACGTATAAGTATGGCTTCCGTGGCCAATCCCCGCCCGGACCTGTCACTGGCTTCCCGGTTGTTTTTTCTGGTTCTTCTTTTTCCCTACTTTCTGGCTTGTACGGTTATTTCCGGCCCTACCCTGTTATTAACCCGTCTGATCTGTTCCAGGATGGAGGACATGGCTTTCCATAATTCTGTAAGGTACGTGACAACGCTCCTGGTATGGACGTTAACCTTACTGGTCTCCTTTTTTGTTTTATTTGGTCTTATAGCCTGGGAATATGCACTGGCGGCAATCATAGTCTTAATCCCTGCACCCCTGGTTTTCTACGAATATTACAAATGGTTACGTACCGTACGATCTGATTTCAGGTGGCTGCGGGCTGGTGACATGCGTAAGGATAAAGAGCTTTTTGTGCAATGGATACTGTAATCCAGATCCTGGCCGTTCTTCTTGGTGTCATGGGACTACTTGGCTGCCTACTGCCGGTTTTGCCCGGTCCTCCTTTAAGCTTTCTTGCTTTGCTGCTTCTTTTTTTTAAAAGTGACAGCACCATGCAATGGACCTTCCTGCTGCTATGGGGGATCATAACCCTTGTGGTCACTATCCTGGATTATGTTGTCCCGGGTACTTTCACCAGATTGACCGGGGGCAGCCGTGCTGCTACAGGCTTTGCCACCGCAGGCATGCTCCTGGGGATTGTATTCTTTCCTCCTGTGGGGATGATCATCGGGGCTTTTTTAGGGGCTTTGCTGGGAGAAGTTCTTTACGGCCGTAAAGAAGGAGGATTGTCCAAATCCCTGAAGCCGGCCCTGGGTTCATTTTTAGGATTTTTAGTGGGAGTAGGTCTTAAATTTACAGCCAGCGGCATCATGATGTATTACATCATCCGTTACCTTTGAAAGGGATTTCAATGACCTGTCCGTCATAGGCAGGACAAATCCCCGGGGGGAGCATACAGGCCAGTTCCCGGTGGGGTTCCAGGCTGTGTGATAAATGCGTTAGCAAAGATGTGGGCGCCCCTACCCTGGTGGCCACATCAATGGCCTGTGACAGAGAAAAATGCGTTTTGTGCGGAGTTCTTTGTACCGTGCTGACCACAAATAGTTCTACTCCGACAAATTTTTCCAGCTCCCGGTCTTCAATGCGGCTGGCATCGGTCAGATAACCCAATGGTCCTATCCTGAAGCCCAGTATGGGTAACCGCCCGTGTATGGCCCGTACGGGAATTACCCTGACACCCTGAATCGGGAAAGGTTCGCACGTAATGGGGAAAAGAGACATTTTTGGCAACCCGGAATAGTTTTGGTCAGAAAATGCATAATCGAATTCTTTCTGCAGGGCATTCAAAACCCTTTGCTCTCCGTAAACAGGCACGGGTTTACTGGACAAGAAATTAAAGGCCCGTACATCGTCCAGTCCTGCTATATGATCCCGGTGTTCATGGGTCAGCAAAATACCATGCAGGGAGGTGATCCCATAGGTAAGCATCTGTTGTCTGAAATCGGGGCCGGCATCTATCAGCAGACTGAGCCCGGTCTTTTCCCGGGAAATGATCTCTACCAGAACAGAAGAACGCAGCCTCTTGTCCCTGGTATCGGGGGATTGACAAACCCTGCACTGACAACCTATAAGGGGAACACCGGTAGAAGTTCCCGTGCCTAAAAAAGTGACCCTGAAAATCATAGAACTGCGGACTGCCGCTTTACTTTACAAATATAAGAAATATAAATATTCTTTTCCAGGTTGTGTCAAATGGAAGTGTTGTTGTATTTTAGCATCATTATGTAATATTTTGAATCATGGACAGGACCCGAATCCCCGCATCCTACAAATCTATCCTGGATATTTGGCAGACAGAGCAAGCCATTAAATTTATCAAGGAAACATTCCAGACCGAATTGGCCGGAGAATTGAAACTCAGAAGAATCACAGCTCCTTTGCTGGTAGAAAGCGATACCGGTCTGAACGACAACCTGAGCGGGATAGAATTGCCTGTGAGATTCCCTCTGAAAACACTGGAGGGCAGGCATGTGGAAATTGTGCAATCACTGGCCAAATGGAAACGATACGCCCTGTGGCGCCATCATATAGAACCGGGCATGGGGATCTATACAGACATGAACGCTATACGTCCAGACGAAATTACAGACAACCTCCACTCTGTATACGTAGACCAGTGGGACTGGGAAAAGGTGATCCTGCCCGGGGAACGAACCGAACAGGTGCTCCGTAAGTGTGTCAAATCTATCTACTATGCCATAAAACGTACCCAGTTCCTGCTTAGTGAGCATTATCCCATGTTGAAATCCACCCTTCCGCATGATATTTTTTTCATTTATGCCGATGAACTCCGCATAAAATATCCTGGTCTGAATCCCAGGGAAAGGGAGAATGCCATCGCCAGAGAATTCGGAGCCGTATTTATCCAGGGGATTGGCGGTCCGCTTGCGGATGGTACAGTACACGACAACCGTTCCCCCGACTACGATGACTGGAGTACTGAAACCAGATCAGGCTTCTTTGGCCTGAACGGGGATATCATTATCTACCATCCCGTGCTCCAGACTGCCGTAGAACTTTCCTCAATGGGAATACGGGTAAATCCCCAATCCCTGCAACTTCAGCTTGAGCGGGCAAACGCCCTGGACCGGGCTTCCCTGAAGTTTCACAAATTGCTTTTAAACAACGTTTTACCGCAAACTATGGGAGGCGGTATTGGTCAGTCACGCTTGTGCATGCTGCTTCTAAAAAAATGCCATATTGGGGAAGTGCAATCGTCTGTATGGCCCCAATCCACACTGGACACCTGTGCAGAAGCGAATGTGTTCCTCTTTTGAAGTGCCGGGAATAGCGCCTTAAAAAGCTGTTATTCAATTTTTTGGTTAATTCATTTTTCTTCGTACGAATTTTCCCGGGACACTCTGGCAGGGTTTTTGAGTATTATAACTATCCGTCAAAAATTAAGGACATTGAATTATGAAAATAATTGGAACGGGGAGCGCATTGCCCTCATTATCTGTGACTAATGAAATGTTATCAATTTTCCTGGATACAAGTGACGAGTGGATCCGTACGCGTACGGGCATCCAGGAACGCAGAATCATATCTGACGAAAACCTGAAAGACCTGGCTGTTCAAGCAGCCCAAAAGGCACTGGATGAAGCCGGGATCAGCGGATCTGAGCTTGATTATATTATTTGTTCCAACGTTGTAAATTATTATGTTACTCCCTCGTTAAGCTGTCTGATTGCAGGGGGTATCCAGGCTGCCTGTCCCTGCGTGGACCTGAATGCCGCCTGCAGTGGTTTTATTTACGGCCTTGATATGGCCCAGGCATACATCATGACCGGAAAAGCAAAAAACATCCTGGTAATCTGCGCCGAAGAACCCACCCGCATGTGCAGCTGGAAAGACAGAAACACCTGTGTTCTGTTCGGGGATGGGGCCGCAGCCGTAGTTGTAACGCAGGGGGAAGGATTCAGGGCATCGTGGATAACTGCAGAACACCGTCCCGAGATCCTTTATTACCAAAGGCCGCTTGAAGATTGTCCCTTTGTCAAATACCAGCAGCGCGGCGTACCCATGTACATGAATGGCAAAGAAGTTTTTAAAATCGCTGTCGCCGCCTCGATCCAGGGGATTGAGCACATCCTGGGCCAGACAGGGCTCACCGCAGACCAGGTAGATTACTACATTTTGCACCAGGCCAATATGCGTATTATTGATACCATACGCAAACAATTGCACCTGCCTGCCGAAAAATTTCCCCACAACATTGAGCGCCTGGGCAACACTTCTTCGGCCACCATTCCAATTTTGCTGGACGAACTGAACAAGAGCGGAAAACTCAAATACGGAGATACTGTGTTATTGAGTGGCTTTGGGGCCGGCTTTACTGCAGGTACGTGTCTTTTAACATGGACTATGAATGAATGAATGAATGAATGAAACTATGAAAACAATTGCAAGCAGAATATGCGAACTTACCGGCATCACCTATCCTATTTTTCAGGGAGGCATGGCATGGATATCAGAGGCCAGGCTGGCTGCCGCCGTATCCAATGCAGGGGGATTGGGGATCATATCGGCTATGAATGCAGATGCCGCCTACCTCAAATCCCAGATAAAACTATGCCGGGAACTTACCGACAAACCCTTTGGCGTGAACATCCTGCTCTTAAGCCCTTATGTAGATGACGTGGCCCGGGTAGTTTTGGAGGAAAAAATCCCCGTTGTTACCACAGGGGCCGGAACCCCGGGAAAATATATTGAAGGCTGGCTCAAGGCCGGGGTCAGTGTGATCCCGGTGGTTGCCTCGGTGGCCCTTGCCAGAAGGCTGGAAAAAATGGGTGCCTCGGCCATTATTGCCGAAGGGGCGGAAGCCGGAGGCCATGTGGGTGAATTGAACACCATGGCCCTTGTTCCTCAGGTATGCGATGCCCTTTCCATTCCTGTGATTGCCGCCGGAGGCATTGCAGACGGACGCGGTATGGCTGCAGCCTTCATGCTGGGGGCCGAGGGGGTTCAGTGCGGAACACGTTTTCTGACCGCGAGCGAATGCCAGATTCACCCTGTTTACAAGCAAAAGATCATAAAGGCAACGGATTCGGACACCCTGGTTACGGGGAAAAGGCTGGGGCATCCGGTCAGGGCGCTCAAGACCCCCTTTACACGCAAATTTGCGCAATTGGAAAACGGCCCGGACTTCACCCAGGCAGATGCAGATAGTTTTGGGGCTGGAGCCTTGCGCAGGGCCGCACAGGAAGGAGATGCGGTTAATGGCTGTTACATGGCTGGACAGAGCGCCGGACTGGTCAAAAAAATCCAATCTGCCAGTGATATAATTCAAGAGATGATGCAACAGGCCACTTCCCTGTTAAAACTTTAACAAAGAACCTCCTATGAGAAGAACAGTTATTACAGGCATGGGCGTCATTTCCCCGGTGGGAAACGATATTCCTGCTTTCTGGGACAACCTGGTAAACGGGGTTTGCGGTATTGGTCCCATCCGGTCTTTTGACACCACCGACCTTTCTGTTAAGGTCGCGGCAGAAGTCAGGGACTTTGATCCGGTTGCCCGGGGAATAGATCCTGCCACAGCCCGCAAGACCGACCTCTTTACCCTGTATGCCATGGCAGCAGCCCACCAGGCTATGAAAGAGAGCACTCCGGATGTTGCCCCGGAACGTCTTGGCGTATACGTGGGATCGGGCATTGGCGGCATCCACACTTTTATCAATGAATGCAGGAAGCTCGAGGAACACGGACCAAACCGGGTATCCCCGCTCTTCATACCAAACATGATCGCCAACATCGCTGCAGGGAACATAGCCATAGCCTATAATGCACAAGGACCCTGCCTGCCGGTGGTCACGGCCTGTGCCACCTCTACCCATGCCATTGGCGAAGCCTGGCTGGCCATAGCCCACGGCTATGCCGATGTGATCATTGCCGGAGGAACCGAGGCGGCCATTACTCCCCTGGCCATTGGCGGATTCAACAACAGCCGTGCCCTGTCGCGCTCTGCCGACCCTAAAAGGGCTTCCATCCCCTTTGACCTGAAAAGGGATGGCTTTGTGATGGGGGAAGGGGCCGGAATTGTAATCCTGGAAACCTACGAAAGAGCCCTCGCCCGGGGTGCCACTATTTATGCCGAGGTTACCGGCTACGGCAACACCTGTGACGCATTCCACTATACAGCACCGCGCCCCGACGGATCGAGCGCGGCCAGGGCCATGAACCTGGCTTTGTCCACCTCGGGACAAACTCGCGATGATTTGCTGTACATCAATGCTCATGGTACAAGTACCCCCCTGAACGATCCTATAGAGACCATGGCTGTCAAACTGGCCCTGGGGGAAACACAAGCCCGCAAGGCCCTTATAAGTTCCACCAAGTCCATGACCGGACATATGCTGGGGGCTGCCGGAGCTGTAGAAATCATTGCTACCGCCCTAGCCCTGAAAGAGGGTCTTGTTCCTCCAACCATTGGATTGGAAAATCCTGATCCCCAATGCGATCTGGATTATGTTCCCGGTAAGGCACGTCAGGCAAAAATAACACTGGCCCTGTCAAATTCCCTGGGATTTGGCGGACATAACGCCTGTGTGGCTTTGCGAAAATTTAAAGACTAATGTTATGGTAAGAGAAGAAATCATGAAATTTCTACCCCACAGGGAGCCCATGCTGCTTGTGGACCAAATGTCAGTAGACGAAAACAACGTAGCCCACGCCCGTTACACCGTTACAGGTGAAGAGTTTTTCCTGAAAGGACATTTTCCGGATTATCCTGTTGTGCCCGGAGTGATCCTGTGCGAAATCATGGGACAATGCTGCAGTCTGCTGGTAAAGGAACATCTTGTGGGAAGGACCCCATTTTATGCAGGAATGGACAAGGTCCGTTTTAAAAGACAAGTCCGCCCCGGTGACACCATTGAAGTCAAAGGCCACATTACAAAACAAAAATCCATGGTGTTTTTTGTTCAGGCCGAGGCTCGTGTAGACGGGGAGCTATGTGCCCAGGGACTTTTATCCTTTGCCCTTATTCAGAGATCCGCCGACTGAAGCTCTTGTGCAGCTATCAGGCGGTAATGCGGCGTGTAAGAAACAACGTATTCAGGACTCTGTGGTGCCCCACGTATTCACCACGCTGCAACATGGCAGTTATGGAATCCCTGTCTGCCTGGTACGAGGGGTGCATGGTCAGGGGCATTTGCTGCTTTTCCATGATCTCCACAACCCGGGACCATTCCCGGGTCCATGACTCTGCAGAAACCGGGGGAGTGGCCTGTGCGCTGCGCACAAAGGCATCAAAAAAGTCACGGTAGCTGACCTTCCCCTCCCTGATCACACGCAGGTCAACCCTACCAAAACGATGCTCCCACCCTGTGGAATCAATGTATGGTCCTGTAAACGGCAGCGTATCCGGATCATAGCTGGCCAGCTCCTGCCTCAGGTAATGGCCGGCGGCCGCCGTGTCTGCCAATAAATGTCCCGGGCCATACTTGTCCTGGAAAAAACTCTTGTATACATCCCTGACCGTGCTTTTGGGATAACGCTCCGGCTGCCGTTCCAGGGCACGGGTGACCTTTTCTTCAAATTCCCTGTTTTCGGCCCTTTGGGCACAGGACAGCAAAGCTCCCAAACAAAGAATAACCAGCCATGTTCTCATGATGCAAAGGTAAATAAATTGACAAAACGGGAAGTTTTTCCCAACTTTGAAAAAGTTATTTACCTTTTCTCATGATTTGGATTAAACTGGGCATCCTGATCATCGGATTCATCTATGCGGGACTGATCCCCTTTACCGTCAGAAAGGTGGTGCGTCAGATAGATTTTGACCTGTCCCGGCAGACATTGAGTTTTTTAAGCAATAAAACACTCTATGATAAAAAAATTGTGACCGGTTATACCCGGTTGCTTTTTGCCACAGCAGTCCTTCATTACATTTTTTTCTGGCTCCTGTCAAAGTATTACAACCTGGGAGAACATGAAACGTACATGCAGTACCTGACCTACAGCTTTTTTTTCTTCACCCTTCTGGCTTTCGTACCCCATAACATCAAACCCTATAGTTTCAGACGCTTAAGCTCCACCCTGCAGCGTTTAGCGCATAATATGCTGGCCATTGTGGTATTCCTGAGCCTTCCTACCCTGATCATCCTGTTTCAGTCTGCCATCATAAAAACCATGCCGTTAGGAGGTATAATCGGTTTTGTCATCATTGGCCTGACCGTAATCATTACCGTGATTTCCATCATCCGTCAGGGGGTAAACGGTATAACCGAAATTTTCTTTATCAACGGTATCAGTTTCTGGACCGTTTTTGTCACCATCTATATTGTATTATTCGGGTAAAATTTATTGCCTTACGCAACGTACAAATTTCCTGGAATCCTGCGTTTTACCGGCCGTTGTGATATTGGGAATGGCCAATACACCTACAGTCGCTCCTCCAAAGGTAAATTCGGCGTGCGCCGCTGCCGTGGAACCATACTGCCAGATGCCAGTGTGGTATATTGGCCCGATGTGGCCACCACATAACCACTTGGGCAGGGGTCCCTGTTATTGGTGGTTACGTTCCAGTTAAACACATTTTTTACCACGTTGGTCCATCCAACCAACAGGGAAGCATTGGGATTCCCGTTTACTGTAAGCGTCAGTTCCAGGGTTGAGGTATTGGTGACGCCCGGGCCGGGTACAGACGGATGCATCCCTCCGTTGTTCCCCCATTTGAAAAACCATCCTGTAGCCGTAGGTAGCGTCGTGAGGAACGTTCCAAACTGAAGTGAGGGTACGAAGGGATTTTGTTTGAAACTGGCCCCGTCCAGAACCCTAACCTGCCAGCTTCCCTTTGAAACAAGCGGGGCAAAGGATAACGGGAATGACTCGTTGGTGGCCACCTGGAGCACGATCTCCCTGGCAGAAGTATTGTCATATTGTCCATAAATGCCTACAGGATTGATAATCTTGGGAATTTGCCTGACAGTGACAACAACCGGATCAAAACTACCATTGGGCCCGCTCACCTGTACGGTGAAGTTGGCCGTCCTGCTTCCAGTCAGGGGAGTAAATGCCGCATAGCTCGCCACTGGAATATCAAATGTCGTAGAGGTGGTGGTGCCAGATGTGCTTAGCACGTTTAGAAATCCGCCATCATTGATATTGGATACCGTCCAGGTGACTTCACTGCGTGCTTTCCCTTTCAGGACCAGGGTAACTTTATAATGTGTGTTGCGTTCCACGTCAAAATTGTCGGTAACGTTTTTGCCCAGGAAAAAGCGGTATGTGATGGTGCCCGCTTTGGGGTCAGATGGTGTGATATCGCTGTAATTTGCTGTAACTTCCAGGTAAGAACAGGTATAATTGGTGTGCAGGTTGGCCGCTGTGTGGCCGGCGGGGATTTTCATGGTCTGATCGTCTGTATAAACCCCGTTGGGCTGGCGGTTTTCATAGAGAAACAAAGCCGGATTGGATGTGGTATGTGACGACAGGTCCAAAGATACACCCGTGGGATCTTCCACCAGGTCACCCTCGGCTATAGAGGTGCCAGCTGCCGTGATCTTGTTTTCTCCCAGGCGCATGGTGGCCGGTACGTTTTTCAGGGCAATCCTGGTGGGTGTGATGGTTACATAATCATCCAGGGGCGTTACATTGTCGTTCCTGTCAAAAGCAACGGTAACCATGGCTACCAGCCGTTTCAGATATACATCAAACTGTTTGTCACTGGCAATATATACAGGACTCTCACTTCCCGCCTCGTCGGGCGAAAGCCACCCGAACATGTGATTCTGCGGAATCCCCCCGGCAGAAGCCTGGGTTGCTTTTGTCCCGTAATCTACTACCCGGTTAACCGGAAGATGCACCCGGAAAGCAACAGTGCCCACCTTTCCGGTATCAGACGGCACAGGCAGGGGTTCCTCCTTCCTGCAGAAAAGAAGTGCCAATGCTACCAGGACAGGCAGCAGCCGTGTGATATGGGGTTGTTTCATTGCAACATTGCTTTCAATTCTTCCGTTTCCCAACTACTTATCCGGATAGATATTTCCAATCCGGTAATCACCACTTCCAGTGGTATTGAAATGTCCTCCAAATGGGCAGGATCCAGTCCTGCCTGTTCCAGAAGCAGTCCCAGGTTGAACCGTTCCAGCTCCTGTCCGATGCTGTCAAAGAGCATAAGGAATACGCCGTACAGGTCATTCCCGCGAAAAATATTGAACCGGCTGACAAATAATCCCAGGGTGCCGTAATATGTTCCTGCGGGATAATAGGTCTGCAGAGGATCAATCACTCCTTTAACGGGCGAGTTTCCGTTTTTTGTATTCATTCCCTGCAAACCCCTTACAAAAACATTTAAATTCAGGTGAATACTGGCCATGTCAACTGTATCCTGTGACCTCTTGCAAGGGGACACCTCAATTTCCTTTTGACCCAGATACAAACTGTCGTTTCCTGTTATACGGCTACCGGCAAGGTATGCGGGACTTGTAAGCCGCAGGCTTTCCAGGTTTGCGGGAGCATCAAGAACCGTATTTTCAAAAGCATTGCCTGCCGCCACAAGACGATACCTGCCGGGAGCAAGGTTCAGTCCGGTGGTGTAGTATTTCCCGCTTTGTCCGTCAAAGTTCAGGATTTGCTGCTGAACGCTTTTATTGTCCTGACCATAGACCAGCAGGTGCACCTGTTCTATATGTCCGGAAATTTGGCGTTTGGAATTGCAAACTAATTTGAGACAAAAAGTTAAGCTGCATTATTAATCGTGAGTTTTTCATTATTTTGTACAATTAACTCTCCAGTTTAATCGGATGCTGTTTTTTAGGTCTTCCACGTTTCTTTTCTACCTTCTTCTTTGAGTGGTATACCGGGGCACAACCCTGTGGCACATCGAAGCCAAAAGCCTTGCAGATTTCCAACTGGGAGCCCACGAAAGGGGTGATGAACCTGGCCTTGCCCTTGTGTTCGATGCAGCGGATCGAGCGCATCTCGTCCAGCATCTCATGGGTGGAACTGAACTTGTCTTTCAGGTTGGTGGTCTTCCAGATGTGCCTGACGTAAGAGCTGATGATCAAAGCCGTGAAGAGCACCAAGAGCCGACCGGTCTTGCCTTCTTCCGACCAACAACGCGGCTTGTCAAAACCCATCTGTCCTTTCATCTGCTGGAAGTACTTCTCCTGCTCGTCACGCAGTCCGTACGCCTCAAGGGCTTCCATCGAGCCCATGTCAATCCCGAGGGTCATGTTGGCGAAGAATCCCGAGGCACGCTTGGCGGTGTCTACCTTTTTCTCGTTGATCGTGAAAGCGATAAGCGTTCTGTCAGAGGCCTTGTACTCGATGTTGAACCAGTTGTAGTTTTTCTTGATTGTCACATCATCATCCAGAGGCTCCCCTGCATCCTTGATGGCCTGAAGGGCCGCCCGCTGCGATGCTATCGCTATGTCGAGGGTTGTTAGTTCCTCCCCTCGACGCACCGCATCGAAGTAAAGGTTGAGCTTGAGGCGGTCTGCCTTGATGGTGGCACCACCTTTGCCGGTTACCTCATACGCCATGTCATATTGCTTGTGGTAGATCCTGGTTTCAGCGTCGATCCTCATCCCTTCAGGCCTGCCAGCGAAGGCACCCAGTTCAAGGATCTTTTCCATGACCAGGCTCTGGCGTACCTTGACGCACATGATCATCGGCTGCTTGCGCAGGATGTACCGCTCCAGGTTGGCGAGCGACTCGTATCCCCTGTCCGTGACCAGGATCACTTTCGGGAACCCCGCGTGGTTCAGATCGGTGAGTATCGTCTCCACGCTCCTGGAGTCGGGGATGTTACCGGGGAATGTCCTGTAATAGATTGGCATGTGGCTGTCCAGGGAGTAGACGACCACCTCGAGGGTCTGTTCCAGCGGCAGCCCATCCTTGTTCCTGCCCCACTTGATATCAGCCAGTGTATCTCCATAGGCCGAGCGGCTCGTGGAGTCCACGGCACAAAGCTCGCCCTTTTCCAGCCTGCCAGCCCTCAAGCGGAACAACTCCAGTCGCTCTGATTCAGTGATGGATTGAGTCAGACGGGTGATCATGGTTGGGGTCAGTTCCTCCCGGGAAGGGGTCCTGGCTATCCGTTGCCAACGTGCAAGCCGGTTGTAGGTATAACCGGTCAGGTAGGGGAAGAAAGCCAGTGTCAGGATGTCGTTCACCATCTCGGTGTTACCCTCGAAAACGCTCAACAGATCCTGGCGGATGCCCGTCTTATGGGCTACCTGCTCCAAAAGCCACACATCGCCGTAAAAGCGATTGAGATCATCTCCATCATACGAGGGTCGACCCTGGCTGCGCTTACCGGACAACTTGTCGGCCAGGCTCATATCCCAGTCTTCAGGAAATATCAGTTTTGAACGTTCCTCAAGGCATGCATAGATGTAACGCGGACCTGGAAGGAACTTCAGGTTCTTGTCAACCGTGCCCCAATGAAGTATTGAATACTTCCTCTTGCCATCGGCTGTCAATGTGTATGGATGCGTGGATGCGTACATGTAGCCCCCGTTCATGTGGATTGATATCCTGTAGATGCTATCTTCTCTTGTTGGTCTTGCCATGATGCTGTCTTATTAGTTATACAAATGTATAACTAATATTCCACGAAAACAAAGCTTTTTATATATTTATTTTGTTAATTATCTGTCTCTTGAAGCAAGCTTGACTAATTAGTTGTACAATTAATTGAAAAACTCACGAAAGTTAATAATTTTTCTTACTTTTGGGTACAAGACATGGACAGGAAACAAATCTTCACGATTCCGAATGCTTTGAGCTTTTACAGGATCCTGGCTTTTCCCATAATCCTCTGGTTTGTTGTGGCAGGCAAGGAGCGGCTGTTTGCCATTTTTTTAATAATAAACCTGGTGACCGATTTTCTGGATGGTATAATCGCGCGGGTATTCAAACAGGAAACAGAGCTGGGAGCCCGGCTCGATTCTTTTGGGGACAACCTGACCTATGTGCTGGCTTTTACGGGTCTTCTGGTATTCAAGTGGGAAAATTTTCAGCCTCACCTGACCAGTTTTGTGATATTTATGGCTTTTCTTGTAGGATCGGTAGTCATGTCCCTGGTAAAATTCAAGACTACGCCCAGTTTCCATTTATATTCCACCAAGATCAGCGGCTACATCCAGGCAGCCTTTTTCATTTGCCTTTTTACCGTGGGATTCACTCCGGCTTTTTATTACTTCATGATTTGCTGGGCAATTTTGGCCGCCACAGAGCACATGATCATCCAGCTGATCATCCCCCGCATGCGTTCCAATGTGAAAGGTTTGTACTGGATATTGAAAGAAAAAAGGAAAACATGATTTCTTATTCTGCGTTTGAATATGTTTACCTGTGGTTCCCAATTATCGGGCTAATCGTGGGTTTTCTGGGCTCTTTCACCGGCGGAGGGGGCGGGTTCATTTATATCCCCTTGCTCACCATTCTGTTTGGGTTACCGGCCCAGGTTGCCATATCCAGCTCTCTGGCGGCCACTTTGCCCATCTGTGTTGTGGGAGCTTATGGTCATTATAAAAAAAAGAACCTGGACCTGCGCATTGGTTTAATTTTTGCCGGGGCCGGGATCATCGGGGCCCTGCTGGGGGCGCGCGTTACCAGCTTCATGACGGCCCGTCTTCTGCGCATTTCGTTTGGAATCTACTCCATCCTGATTGCCATTGTCATGTACCTGGGACAGAGAAAGGACAAGAAGGCCCTTGCCAATGGAGAAGAACCCAACATATTGTCAAAAACCGGAAAATTTTCAAGAAGCACCCTGTTTGGATTTCTCTCCGGTGTGATTACAGCTACTTTCGGAACCAGCGGAACTGCCCCCATCCTGGCAGGACTGATGGGTATCCGCATGCCCCTGAAGCTTGTGCTGGGAACATCACTATTGGTTGTCTTTTTCAATACCTGCTCGGCGCTGGGCGCTCATTTCCTCGTTGGTGAAATTGATCTGACCATCGTGGCTTTCCTGGTCCCGGGCTCTGTTATCGGAGCTTTTCTGGGACCGCGCCTGCTAGCCAATATTAAGATTGACAAGGCAGAAGGTCAGATCCGCCAGTGGTATGCCCTGGGCATGGTTGTCTCTGGTGTTTTAATGATTGTGCTTTAATTATTTGGCCATGATCCGTACCATATACATAATAATACTTGCCTACTTTCTGGTCGGGGGTATAGCCTTTTATTTGATCAGCAAAAAGAAAACAAAAGAAGAAGCGCGGCAGAACCGTATCAAGTACATTACCTATTTCATTATAATCAACGGCCTTTTTCTGAGCATTGTCATCAATCCCCTCTTTTTCAGGATTCTTGCCGGAATCATAGTCGCTGCGGGAGCCTATGAACTATACCATTTATTTTCAAAATCGGGTTTTCAGAAGAAAGGATTTTTCCTGATATCAGTATGTTCATATGGTATACTGTCTTATGGATTTATTGCTTTCAGCCAGATGGCAAAAGACTGGATTCTTTTTACATTTGTCATTCTGTCTGTCTTCGATAGCTTTAGCCAGATTGCAGGCCAGCTACTGGGAAAACGGAAAATTGCCACCAAAACGAGTCCGAACAAAACATTGGAAGGAGTGGCCGGAGGTACACTCATGTGTCTGCTAACGGCTGTTTTAATCAGAGACCTTATAGGATTTGGTCTGATCACAGTCGTCCTGCTGGCTGCCGAAGTGGTCATCTGGGCGTTCCTGGGGGACCTGGCCGCTTCATTTTACAAACGCCATTACAACGTTAAAGATTATTCCCGTTTTATTCCGGGACACGGGGGTGTTCTGGACCGTTTTGACAGCATGATCGGTGCCGGTGCCTGGATGGCCCTTATGGGAAGCTTAATAACCTTTACATCATGATCAATCAGATAATTTTAACAGCTATCATTCTTGTCGCCATTGTCCTGGTCCTGGCTTTTACCGAACTTTCTTACAGACGCCTTGATTTACCAAGCGAGATTACCCGGAAGTTCGCTCATTTTACCTCTACCCTCTCTACCATTCTCTTTCCATTTATCTTTACCAGCCACTGGCCTGTTCTGGTGCTGGCACTTTTCTTTTTCATGCTCTTGTTTCTGAGCCGGCACGGGACCCGGCTGGATTCAATCCATAAAATTAACCGAAAATCGGTTGGCAGCTTCATACTACCCGCTGCCCTATACATCACATTTCTGATTTCATACCTGCTGCGGGAAAAATTCTTTTATATTTTACCCATTCTCATTCTTGGCATATGCGATCCCATGGCCAGCATACTGGGTATGAACCTGAAAAGAAAAAACAGGCAAATACGCGTTTTTGGGCATACCCTGCAAAAAACCGTATTGGGGACCTTATCTTTCCTGGTCTGCAGCTTCCTGATATCTGTCATCGCTCTGTATCTTTATATGGGTGTTTTCAATTTGAAAACATTCTGGCTTGCCCTTGTTGTAAGTGTTGTTGCCACCGGAACAGAAATGTTTGCCAAAAAAGGCTGGGACAACCTGTTCATCCCTTTAAGTGTGCAGCTGGTACTGATACTCTTTTTATCCTGATGCTTTTTCATAACTTTGATCCATGAAAACAACACCGCGGGCCCCGGCAGTCGCAGGCAGGTTTTACGCTGCCACTCCGGAAAAATTAAAGGAGGAGGTGAAACAGTTGTTCACACAGGCCAGAGAAAAGGAGTGTAACAACGTCAGGGCAATCATCAGCCCCCATGCAGGATATGTTTTTTCCGGAGGGGTTGCAGCCTCGGCTTTTAACCAGATAGATGCCCGTAAAAAATACAAAAGGATCTTTGTGATAGGTTCTTCCCATCATGTAAGCCTGCGGGGTGCGGCGGTTTATACCAGCGGAGATTTTCTCACGCCACTGGGTGTTGTAGCGGTAGACACAGCGTTCTGCGGGCAACTGGCTGCAGATTATCCTGATATTTTCGTGGCCGATAGCCAGGCTCACAGGGCCGAACACAGCATTGAAGTTCAATTGCCTTTTCTGCAACACCTTCTTGGAAACGATTTTGTAATTATTCCCGTGATCATAGGGACTTCAAGACCAGCGGTGTGCAAAAGGATTGCAGAAATCCTTGCCCCGTATTTGGGGGAAGAGAATCTTTTTGTGATAAGTACCGATTTTTCTCATTACCCGCCATACAACCAGGCGGTTGAAACAGACGCCCGTACAAAAGATGCCATCCTGACCAACAACCCCGATGAACTGCTCAGTGTTATCCGGGACAACGAAAGCAGTGGCATTCCCCATCTGGCCACCTGTCTGTGCGGATGGACGTCTGTTCTGACCCTGTTGTACATGACTGCCGGAAACAAAGAGTTGCAATACGTTGCCATAGACTATAAAAACTCCGGAGACGCTCCCGTGAACGGGGAAAGGGACCAGGTCGTGGGTTATTGGGGCATTGCCGTCTGTGACAGCAAATTGAAATTCTCTGCAGCAGAAGAAAAAATGTTGCTGGACATTGCCCGCCAATCAATGGAACAGGCCGTCATCACAGGCGGGAAATCCCCTTTGAACCCGCACCCGGAGTATCCCGGTGCCCTGCAACAGCCTTGCGGTGCCTTTGTAACACTCCGCCAGCACAATCAGCTGCGCGGATGCATAGGGCGTATACAATCAGACGTTCCCCTATATATGCTTGTAAGCGAGATGGCCGTTGCCGCAGCCCTTTATGATGACCGTTTTGCTCCTGTGACAAAAAAAAACCTGGAAGAAATCACGATCGACATTACCGTATTGTCACCATTGGAAGAAATTCATGATGTGAACCGGATAGAAACGGGTAGGCATGGAATCCTGATAAAGGGCCGGGGTCGCTCCGGGGTGTTCCTGCCCCAGGTCGCGACAGAGACCGGGTGGAGCCGGGAAGAGTTTTTAGGACATTGCTCGCGGGACAAGGCCGGCCTTGGGTGGGACGGCTGGAAAACGGCCCGTATTTTCATTTTTACGGGGACAATCATAGCTCACCATACACCCGGCACAAAGGTCCCGCAATAATTACAGGCACCTTTTGTGACATGAAGCCTTACAGGGGTGTAATGATCCCGCTCCACCACCACCCTGCCACAGGCGTGACACCTTGTATTGCTGTCATTATCTGCGGGAACGTTTCCCAAATAAACGAACTCCAAACCGCTGTCAAGGGCTGTTTCCCTGGCACGGATAACCGATTCCATGGGGGTATGAGCCACGTCCTTTAACTTGTAAGAGGGAAAGAAGCGGCTTATATGGAGCGGGACCGTTTCAAAGCCGTTCCCTGCCAGCCACCGGCACATCAACCTGAACTGTACCGGATCATCTGTCACTCCGGGAATGACCAGGTGGGTGATCTCTATCCAAACCCCTGCACCCAATAATGCCAGCAACGTATCCAGCACGGGCTGCAGTCTGCCGCCGGTCAGGTGCCGGTAGGTTTTGTCATCAAAGCACTTGAGGTCAATATTGGCAGCATCCAGGTAGGGGATCAGGCCAGCCAGCGGTTCCGGATTAATATATCCGTTGGAAACAGCAACGGTCTTCAGTCCTTTTTCTCTTGCCAGCATAGCGATGTCCAACATGTATTCGTAAAACACGGTGGGTTCTGTATACGTAAAAGCTATGGAAGGGACGTGACAGCTTATGGCCATGTCTGTCACCTGCCGGGGCAGCATATCATAACTTTCGAAGGACAGGGGGGAAACCTGTGAAATAGACGAATTCTGGCAGTTCAGACAGTGGAAGTTGCATCCGGCCGTGGCAAGCGAAAGAATCCCGGTGCCTGGTAAAAAATGATACAACGGTTTCTTTTCTACAGGATCAACTGCTACCGAGCAGGGATTTCCATAGGCGACAGAATACAAGACCCCTTCCCTGTTGGTTCTTGTGCGGCAGACACCCGTATCCCCTTCCCGTATCTGGCATTGATGGGGACACAGGAGGCATTTAACGGTAGTGCCTGTAACTGTTGTCCAACGATTTGCGGTTACCTTGTAAAACATCTTATTGCATAAAATTACTATATAAATAAAAAGCTTCCCGTACTTGTGGTATCAGCCGCAGTTGAAAAAAAGGGCTGTCCCAGCACTTGTGCTCCCGTCCTAAGGTATACTCCATGGGAAAGACCCGCCCTTATGCCACGTATAAAAAGGTACACCACTCCGCCAAAGTCGCGTGATGCATCAAATCCCCTGATTTTACACTTCAGATGGCGCAATGCGGCCGTTGTGTAAATATTGTACTGCAGGTCATAGCGGCTCTCTTTAACCATTCTGTCAATGGCCCCGGCATTATAATCTTCCGGGGTGTGCCCCAGGTGGTTGGATTTCCAGTCCAAAATATAAAATTTGTTGTTATAACAGAAAAAAAGATCCATGAATCCCATCATCAGTCCTTTGTCCTGCAGTGTATAAAAGAAAGCCATTTCCTGTGCTTTTTCCCGGGAATGCACTTGTGAAAGCACCAGGTCTTCCCCAATCCTTACATGAAGTACATGGTTTATCATGGTTAATAAATGTTCCTTATCCTGCTCCTGGCAGCAATGCGGAAAAGCCTTCACTGCCCTGTCAACGGCTTCTGCCCAGCTGCCGGGATCATCAAAGATCAGCTGCTGAAACAGCTGGTGTATGAAAACACCTGTTTTGGCTCCCCGGGGCAGCCGGTCAAATATGAACGCATCATAGGCGGTCTGTGCTTCTGCACTACCAGGGGGACTTCCAGCGGGTAGATTCGTGCGCTTCTCTTGACGGTCATAAATATCCTGCCCTCCGGAAGCTGCCCCCTGCTGCCCTCGCGCAGAAGTTGTCACCTGCACAGGGACATAGGGCGTTTCGCTTACCAGTGAACTGAAACTGTGAACACCCCAGGCCCCCTTCATGGGTGGCACATCGCGGGGATTACGGCTGACCAGCTGTTTCACAGCACTATAATCCTGACCACCTGCCCAGGTTTTTGGGGCTTTGTCATCTGTTTGGCCGTCAGACTCTATTAAATCGGTAATATCTGCCGGAAGTGCGTCAAGGAAAGGTTTAAGTGAGGAGGCTTTGTTCCTTGTATACACAAAACATTTGTATACGGCCCGCGTGAGTGTCACATAGATTAATCGCCTGTTTTCCCGCTCAGCCTGATTTTTAGCCATTTCCACAAATTCTTCTGTCTTGTTGATGGCTACCACATACGCTTCCTGGGGAGGGGGAAGCTGAAAGTCCAGAAATTCATGCTCTGTCCAGTTCATGTTCAGGTAAGGAGCAAAAACGATCCCATAGGACAGACCCTTGGCTTTGTGAATGGTGGTTACCTGCACCGCGTTTTCATCACTTTCAATGCGTTGCTGATATTCATCTTCCACCGGGTTGTCTGCTGTTATCTCCCTGGAGAGCCAAGAAATAAGCTCATCTGCAGAAAGAGAGCTGCGGGTTTCTGTTTTATGCAACAACTCCATGATATGCAGGTAATTGGTAATAGCCCTCTGTCCCTGCAGGTTGCCTTCCAGGGTGCAATGGTATCGCACCCGGTATATTCTTAAAAAGGAAGACAAGGCATTGTATATTCCCCATTCGCCCCATATTTGATGTAGCTCGCGGAATCTTTCCAGCTCTGTTTCTTCATCCATCCTTATCACGCCCTGTGTGTCAAAACCAAAATACGGATTGAGCAGGGCCTTCGCCAGGCTCACCCTCCCGGGCTGGCGGATGGCCAGTAATACGTAATAGATCTGCAGGGCCTGCGGCGAAGACAATACCCGGGTATCGTCAAGGGTAACGGCCGGGACATTCCTGCGTGCCAGCTCATTTCTGATTTTTTTAGCCTGCTTGTTCATCCTGACTATAATCCCTATGTCAGATGGCCTGATCTGCCGCCAATTCCCTGCCCCGCAAGGTATAAGGTGCTCTTTGCAGGAAAGCAGCCCTACGATCTTATTGCACACCATATCCATTAGTGTTTCCTGGTTTTCATACTGAACAATACATAAGGGAGCCACCCTTTTGCCATGTGCTGTCATTTCAGGGCGATCTGTTCCCGCGTCTACAGGATAATACCGGATTTCAGGGTCCAGAAAAGCATTTTCCAGGGGAAAAAACCGGTTTAGTGCATGAATCAGCCGTGGAGTAGACCTGTAATTACTGTTCATGGTATAAACGCTTTCTACCTGTTCGCGGGCCCTCTTGTAGGTGCTCAGATCGGCTTTTCGCCAGCCGAAGATGGATTGTTTGGGATCGCCTATGTAAAAAACAACGTGATCATGGACCTGCTGTACTGCCGGGGCAGAAAAAATATCATGGAAAATCTCATATTGTGCTTTGTCCGTGTCCTGAAACTCATCTATGAAAACAGCGGCGTATTTTTCCCGCAGCAACCGGCAGACATTTTCCTTTTTCACCGCCTTCCACAGGCTGTTTATCAGATCATCAAAACCCACTACGTTTTTTCGTTCCTTAGCCTGGTTCATGCGCTCCAGAGCCACCTCCTGCAATTTGAGCAGCAACCGTTCAACCAGGCAAGTCCGCATGGAGATCAGTCCCTGCTGCTGTTCTATAAAGGATTCATACAATTGAGCGATCCGGGGAAAGCTGGAAACCAAGTAATTTGCCCCCCACTTTTTTTCAAATTTCCAGATAAAATCCGGGACTGTTGATGATTGTTCCACCAGATCACGGGCATATGTGCCTGACGGGGGCTCTCTTTTAATCAGGGGAAATTGCGATTCAACCATTTGATAAAACAAACGGTAGGCTTCCTTTGTTTTATCCAGGCATTGCCGGGCTTTTTCCAATACTGTATCTTCAAATGCCTCCTGACCGGGGGTGGTCCTGAGTGTCCTGCCCGATAGCACCTGATTTACAAATCCGGTCAATGTATCTTTTGTGAATGGGAACTTAACTTTTTTGTAGAATAACAATTCCAGGAGCTCAGGATCAAGGACCGATATTTCCTCCCTCCAGAACCGGTTGCAGATGTGCTTATTCAACAGGGTCTGGTCTGTAAGAACTTCCACATCAAAGGCCTGTTCTGTTTCGAAAGCAAATTCCTGCAGTGTCTGCTGGCAAAAACCATGTATGGTCATGATCTGTGTATCGTCCAGGTCCCTTACTGCTTTAGCCAGGCTTTCCGGGACCGTTTCCCTGTCCAACCCGCTGCTTAGCATTGCCCTGTCCACTATGGTTTTTATGTTTTGGTCAATATGGTCTCCCCTGTGACGCGTATAGTTGTATGCCTGTCTTACAAAAAAACGGATGCGCACTTCCAGCTCTGCCACAGCAGCATTAGTAAAGGTGACAATTAGTATTTGACTTATTGTGAGGCTTTTTTCAATAATCATCCTAAGTACAAGTACGGCAATCGAATATGTTTTACCGGTGCCTGCACTGGCTTCAATCAGGTTGCTGCCATTCAGGGGCACCCTGAGCACATTGAATGGCTTCATGTCTGCCATGGTACGAGAATTAATTCAGAGAATTCTTTGATGATCTGCTGCATGAAATCATGCCTGTCCGTATCAAATAACCCTTCTTTCCAGGCAAGGGCAACGTAAGGATCTGCCTCTGACTGGTAGGAGCCTTCTGCTTCTATTTTGATCTGACGCATCGCTTTTTTCATCCATGCATGGGGCCCCTCTTTGGATGAATACATACCTGCGGTTTTAAGGGTAAAAGGGAGCCGCTTTTCACAACCCAGCCGGAATAATTCCATCAGCCGGGAAAGCTGCCTGCCGGCCTGTTCTTTTCCCATAGCGTGTAACTGGTATTGTTTGCCCTGCAGGTCAAGTAAAACAGCGGGGCCGGAAAAACCGCCGGCACACAAAGCCAGGTGTCTTATCCTGGTTTTGACCTGGCCTTTGAGGTTGTCTCTTGAAGTTGAAAAATCACAGTAAACACCTGAATAGATGTTATTTACAGCTCCGGTAATCGTAAATCCCCCGGCAGCTGTTTCTACCGGCCAAATGACCCCCGTCTTGTTCCCTGTAAGTTCCAGCCAGGCCTGTTGCAGGGATTCTATCTCTTGCTGCGCTTCCTTGACTTTCAGTTCTTTGATACGGGCCAGGGGCATATTGCCCTCTTTCATGGCCTGGTCTGTCCAGGTTGCAATCAATTCCTCTTCTGCCACAGGATCTGCCTGCACCAGAAACCTTTTCAATTGCCACTGCTGTAAATGATCCAGGTCAAAGATCTCACATTCGGGAAGGGATTGCCGGGGTTCATCATACCTGATACCCAATATATTCTGGTAATACCACTTCAGAGGATGTGTAAAGAAAAGAGCCACACTTTCCAGTTGCACCGTTTCAGGGATTGTACTCCCGGCCATAGCGGGCTGCGGGGGCCCGGGGCTTTCAGGGTTTTCGGGTTCATTGGCCAAAAGATAGGTAAACAGGCGTTGATCCTGCCCGTCGTAGCGGGAACTGAAGCCGTGCAGGGGATGTACACGCAGGATCCCGCAACGGATTTTTTCACGACATCCTTCCGGGGCAAGCGATTCCAGTGTTTCTGTCAATTCGTCCAGAACAATGGATGGCGGCAGCAACCTGTTATCCTTTACATCCCTTCCAATGTAACTAATGTACAAATAGTCCCTGGCTGCGACCAGGCTTTCCAGGAAAACAAGCTTGTCGTTCTCTTTTTTACTCCTGTCACCCAGTCTGGGTTCTTCCCGGAGCAGGTCAAATCCCGGGGTAGTGTCTTTGCGGGGAAAAACATTCCCGTTCAAACCCAACAGGGCAATCACGCGTTTTGGAATCCCGCGCCCCGGTATGATGGGCATAAAAGTAACGCACCCGGACAGGTACATGCCTGTACGGGTGTCTGTGACCAGGCTATCGGCCACCAGATGGTGTATCAGTTCAAAGGACAGGGGAGTCTCTCCATAGCTGCGTTCCAGGTTTTCCATACGGCGGTAAAGGTTATCAAGCTCCATCTCGTCCTGGCCGGAATAGGCAACAGACTGTTCCAGCACCTCTTCCAGGAGAAAGGTCTTCCACTGGCCAAAGGTGTGCACTTCTTCTTTTTTCCGGGCGTAGGCGCTCAGATGGTCCAGAAAAGACTTCAGCCGCAACAGGTCATAGGCGCCGGATGTTTCAGCCTCGGGCCAGGGAAACACAGTATAGCTGCCCTGCGAAGAAGCAATGGGTTGCGTAGACAAGATGGCGAATCCCATCATGATCTTTTCAAAACCATATTGCCAGCTCACAAAACGGGTGTCGTCCTCCAGCCTGTTTTCCAGGCCAAACCGGATATTGAGCGCCTCTATGGCATCGCGCAAATACTGCAGGTTCGTAATTTCGTATTTCTGCGCGATCCGCTTTATTTCCAGTAGGCTTATCACTTCTTCAGCCGTAAAACCGTCCAGTGCATCAAAGCCCATCAGGGTAAGCAGGGTACCTGCTATTGATTCCTGCTGGTCCAAAGATTCCCCTCCAATAAAGAAAGGAATGTGATACGGGGCATTGCCAAATACCGCCTTTATATAAGGGGCATAGGTTTCCACATCGGGAAGCAGTACCAGCACATCATGGGGCTTAAGGCTCGCACCATCCTGCATAAGGCCTGCCAGGTAATTGTAAAATACCTCCACTTCACGTACCGGTGTATAACACACATTGATAACCAGCGTTCCATCCCCCAGGTCGCTTTCCTCTAACATCCCCGCCAGCGGAACCTGGTCTCTGCGCAGTGTGTTTTTGAATTTGCCCAAAAGCGTATCCCCGGAGTACTGTCCCCACAGGGGCACCACCTGGCATTCGCGTGGCAAAAGGGCTGCCATCTCGGCATATTTCATCCCCAAAGCAGCACTCAGGGGGTTGGAAAAGCGTTTGTTCACTAAAAATTGTTCCGAGGGGAAAACCAGGTAATAATCCACATCAATTATGCGGGCCAGCTTTTCAAAAACCTGGTTGTGGAAGGTGGTGAAAATGGAAAGTCCAAAGAGTGAGAGACGCGGCACCACCCTACGTACGGCAGGCCAGCATTGCCGGTCCTCCAGCTTTTCAAGCAACCAGGCCTGCATTTGATGTTTTGAACAGAACCGGGGGTTGTTGTTTCTCATGGAATTCCACAACCACCGCTGCCACACCCCGTGATCAGTGTCCCGGCATCCGGCGGGACTGCTTTCCCGGAGCCTTTCCGGCAGATTGACCGGGGCATGGGCGGTTTCTTCCCATGCAGACATCATGTCTGTACGGTAGACCTGATACTGGTCAAACAGATCGGCCACTTTCCCGGCAAGCTGCATGCGCCTGAGCTGGCTGTTTTGTTTATGGGGGCAATAGTAGGCGGCTATATCCGGAAAGCGCGCGGTGAAAGATTCTGAGCCCAGAAGCTCAAAGAGGGCAGCCCGCATGCCGGCCGTGTAACGCTTCTTCCCGCTAAGAGTGGCATAAATTTCTTCCAGCAGCTGATCCTGTTTCAGAAAACGGAAATTGGCAAATACACCGTTCCTTCTGGCCAGCTCTGTGGACAGCCAGCTTTCCATACCGGCAGTCTGGGTGATAAGTATATCGGGCAGGAATACACGCTCTGCGCTTTCAGGTAAACCTTCAGTACACGCTATGTTTTGCGCCAGTTTGGCGCAAAGGATTTCCAGTTGGTCAGATACATATATCACTGCAGCCATACTTATGCCTTTAAGCGGTTTCCCAGCCCCGAGACGCGGGAAATCCTTTTACTCACCGTCTCTTGGAGCACATCCTGCCGAGCCTGGACCAGCACCCGGGACCTGGCCCTGGTGACAGCCGTGTAAAGCAATTCCCGGGTAAGGATTCTCACTTCCTTGTTATCGGGCAACAAAACCAATACATTGTCAAATTCTGAGCCCTGGCTTTTGTTTATGGTCATGGCAAAAACCGTTTCCCATTGGGTCAGGTACCCGGGTAAAATGCGCAGTAATCTGCCATCAGGGCCGGGAAACCAGGCATAAAGCCTGCTGCCGGGATCATCCGGATCTCGCCTTATGATGCCCACATCGCCGTTAAACACCTTGAGTGCATAATTGTTGGCCGTAACCATGATCGGCTGGTTGTGGTAAAAACCCGCGACCGGGTTGATGGGCAGGCCCAAAGAGCGCAGGTAGCCGGCAATGCGCCGGTTTGTCTGATAAACACCCTGTTCTCCTTCCCTAATGGCACATAAAACGCGTATGCGGCCAATTTTTTCCAGGGCTTTTGCAATATCCGGTTCCTCGATATAATCCCGGTACATGAGGGCAAACTCATTGAAGAGCCGGTGGTCATATGTGGTGTCAATGGCCAGGGCCTTATCCGGATGATTCATGGTACGCACTATGCAATCCGGATCGCCTTCCATCACCGAGCGGCTGAAAAGCCCTATCCCTTTTTGGGGATCAAACCGCCAGCTTTTTTTCAACCGGATTACATGGCCGTCCAATACAGATCCGTTCCCTTCTGCTTTGCAAAGATCTCCAAAAACACTCCCCGCCTCTACAGAAGCAAGCTGGTCTTTATCCCCGAGCAGGATGAGTCTTTTCCCGGGGCTTATGGCAGACAGGAGCTTGGCCATCAGGGCCCCGTCAATCATCGAGGCTTCATCCACTATGGTAATGTCGTGAATCAGGGGGTTGTCCTGGTTATGCCTGAAAAATACGCTCCCGGCGACAGAGCCCAGAAGCCGGTGTATCGTAGATGCCAGAGGAAGCCCGGGGACTTTCTCCCTTAAAGGGGTCATAGATTCATTGATCCTGGCAGCGGCTTTGCCGGTGGGGGCCGCCAGGGCTACCTTCAAACCGGGGTCAATCGCATACAACACACCAAGCACCTCTCTTACCATGGTTGTCTTTCCTGTTCCGGGCCCTCCAGTCACGATGCAGAAATTGTCCAGCAGGGCAGGCTGGAAGGCATGGGTGTTTTCCCTGAAAAGTTCTTCAATAAGAAGGTGGAATGGCTTCAACTGCTGTATCCTTTGGTCCCGGAGTTTGTTCCCTTCGGTTATGAGCTGCCTGATTTTATTTTCTATGTGTGTTTCATAAAGAAAATACCTTTGGAAATAAAGATTGCCCTGGTATAAGATAAAGGGGGTCAGGGCAGAAGGATCGTGTGACAGATACGGACCCTCGTCTAATATTGCGTCGGGAATTTTTTCTTCCGGGTAGTCCTCGTCCAGACTTTTCAGATCCAGGCACAAATGACCCTCGTCCAGTCTTTTCAATAAAGCACCGGCCAAAATACCCAGACCAGGTTCAAGTTGGTCATAATAACTGGCAAAGATGTGGTAAACATCCATCAACCCTTACTCGCCTATGATCTTGACCAGGATTCGTTTTTTGCGTTTGCCGTCAAATTCGCCATAAAAGATCTGCTCCCATGTCCCAAAATCAAGCCGTCCGCCGGTCACGGCAATTATTACCTCCCTGCCCATGACCTGGCGTTTGAGGTGTGCATCGGCATTGTTTTCCACACCATTGTGGCGATACTGGGAATGAGGCATTTCGGGAGCCAGGCGTTCCAGCCACATTTCAAAATCGTGATGAAGACCCGATTCGTCGTCGTTTATGAAAACGCTTGAAGTGATGTGCATGGAATTGCACAGCAGCAGCCCTTCCTGAATCCCGCTTTCCTGCAGGCATTCAAGAACCCGCGATGTGATATTCACAAAAGCCCTGCGGGTGGGCGTCTCGACATAAAACTCGTTTCTGTATGTTTTCATTCTTTAGGTTATCTGTGTGCTAAAGATACAAAATTCCTGCTTCTTCAGGAGTTAAGATTGTTCCATGATTACTTTTTTTGTATATTTCGCCTGATGATGAATCCTGTACCAACCAACGGTTATTGTGTAGTAACCGGGGCTGCAAACGGTCTTGGAAAAGCATTTGCATTGGAACTGGCCGGCAGGAATCTGAACACCCTGCTGGTAGACCTTCCCGGCAAGGGACTTCCCGAACTATGTTCTCATATTCATCAGCAATTCAATGTGTTGTCACATTGTTTCGAGTGCGACCTGACCAAAAAAGACCAGGTCCTTGAACTGGGGACGAGGATCAACGGGCAGTTTCCGGTTTTTTTGCTTATCAATAATGCCGGCACCGGGGGAAGCATGAAGTTTGAAGAGGCCCCTGCCGATTACCTGGACAGGATCATACAACTTAACGTCATGGCTACCACGCTTCTTACCAGACAGCTGATACCTAACCTGCTGGCGCAAAAGAAGTCCTATATCCTGAATGTTTCAAGCATGGCCGCCTTTTCACCCATTGGATACAAAACTATTTATCCTGCTTCAAAAATATTTGTTCATTATTTTTCCAGGAGCCTGTACCAGGAATACAAGAAAACCAATCTTTTTGTTAGCGTAGTAAATCCGGGCCCTATGAAAACCAATCCTGAAGTTACCCGGAGAATAGAAAAGCAGGGCTTCTTCAGTCACTGGGGGGTAATGACCACGGCTAAAGTAGCCGCAATTTCTATCCGACAGCTTTTTAAACGGGATACCATGATCATGCTTAGTTTTACAAATGGACTGAACTGGCTTGTTCTCAAGCTTGTGCCCATATATATACGCCTTCCCTTATTGAGCCGTGCCATAAAAAAGGAATTAGTAGTTATCTGATCATCATGAAATCTGTTCTGGTCACCGGCGCTAACGGACTTCTGGGTACCAATGTTGTGTTGGAATTGCTCGGCAGGGGGTATGCCGTCAAAGGACTGGTCCGATCCCGCAGACGGTTCATTGATTATTCCCATCCTCAGCTGGAACTGGTCACCGGAGATGTCAGGGATGTTTCTTCGTTGCAGGCTGCAGTCAAAGGATGTGACTTTATAGTGCACACAGCGGCAGACACATCCCAAAAGCATTTGCGGATTTCGGATTACGATCCCGTTAACCTTGAAGGCACAAAAAACATCCTCAAACTGTGCCGGCAGGAGGGGATCAAACGCATGGTGTGTATAGGTACTGCCAATACATGTGGCTATGGATCAAGGGAAAATCCGGGTGATGAACAGTCTCCTCCCGCGCCTCCGTTTACCCGCTGCCTCTATGCGCTAAGTAAGATCAAAGCCGCAAAACTTATAGATGCTGCCGTATCGGAGGGTTTGGATATTGTAACCATCAGCCCCACATTCATGATTGGCCCGTATGATTACAAACCGTCCTCTGGCCGGATCATCAATATGGTGCTTAACAGGAAGGTGGTATTTTATCCCCCCGGAGGAAAAAATTTCGTCCACGCCACCGATGTGGCCCGGGGTGTTGTCAATGCCCTGGTAGAAGGCGAATCGGGAGAAAATTACCTTATGGCCAACGAAAATCTTTCGTACCGCGAGTTTTTCCAGATCATTTCCCGGCTTACCGGCAAACGCCCCCTGATGATCCCCCTTTCACGCCCGTTGCTTATGGCCGCTGGCCTTGTTGGTGACGGGCTGAGGCGCCTGGGAGTTGAAATCCCGCTTAGCAGTAACAATATGAAAATCCTGTGTGTCAATAATTTTTATAAAAACCAGAAAGCCCTGTCCCGGTTTAACATGTCCTTTCTCACCACAGAAGAGGCGGTGCGGGACGCGTTAAAGACCGGGCCTTTCCAAACCATATTAAAGTATTAATCACTTAACAAATCAAATTATGGAAAGTCTTTTTGAAAATCTGGAATCTTGTGATTTCACATCGGGCAATTATTTTGTTTTTTTACCGTTTCTTATCATGTGGATTGTTTTGTGCATGTACATTTCGGTAATACAGATCGTTGCCATTTGGTATGTATTCACCAAAGCCGGAAAACCGGGGTGGGCCTGTCTCATACCCGTTTATGATTATCTGGTAGGTTTGAAGATCATTGGAAAACCATGGTGGTGGGTAATCCTTCTGTTTATCCCGTTTGTAAATTTAATTTTTATAATATGGGGAATAAACCTGTTGTCTAAAAGTTTTGGTAAAGGGGTAGATTTCACCATTGGGTTGTTGCTGCTCCCGTTCATATTTTTTCCAATCCTTGGTTTTGGCAAATCGGAATATAAAGGGCCGGCCGGCAAGTAAAAAAAGTATGATCATGAAAATCAACTTTGAAACCATGTCTTTCGAGCACCGGGATGCTGTGATGGACATTTACAATTATGAGTCTCCTCTGATAACCCCATTTTTCAAAAATGCGAAAAATTGAGATATTTCA